>Ga0209472_1000144_pt1 | contig 42696 bp, 37 predicted proteins | sample GraSoiAngelo_130_FD_185887 | JGI IMG/M metagenome (GOLD analysis project Ga0209472, IMG submission 185887) | Grasslands soil microbial communities from the Angelo Coastal Reserve, California, USA - 14_0929_02_20cm (SPAdes) (version 2) | ecosystem: Environmental > Terrestrial > Soil > Grasslands ... | reverse complement strand
CGATCTTGAGCGCCAGGTAGACGCTCGACGCGCTGAAGATCAGCCCGAGCAGCACGCCCAGGACCAGGGCACGCGCCGTCAGCTCGGCGGGTGCTTGGGAGGCGGGGATGTAGGGTTGGTGGTCGGCCATGGGGGGTGAATCTGAAGACGGCCGGCAAGCGGCGATAGAGGTATGAGGCCAGCGTCTGTGTGCTCGCCATCACCGTCGCACCGTTCGCGTGTTGTTTCGAACTTTGTGACCAAACTGCGCACTTCGTGCGGAACCTGGTCTAGACCCGTCGGTGTAGACAGGCCCCGTGACCCTGACGGCGGACCCCCTGCTACCGGATCTCCAACGCGCCCTCGCCGGGCGCTACGTCCTGGAACGACGCCTCGGGCGCGGCGGCATGGGGGTCGTGTATCTCGCCCGCGAGCTGCGCCTGGACCGCAAGGTCGCCATCAAGCTGCTGCCGCCCGACCGGGCAATCCAGCCGGCCGCGCGGGAGCGCTTCCTGCGCGAGGCCCGGACCGCCGCTCAGCTCTCGCATCCCGGCATCGTCCCCATCTTCGCGGTGCATGAGGTCTCGGACTTGGTGTACTTCGCGATGGCGTACGTCGACGGAGACACGCTCGGGCGGCGGGTACGTAAACGGGGTCCGATGCCGTACGACACGGCCGCGCGGCTGCTCGAGGAGGTGGCCCGGGCGCTGGCCTACGCGCACGACCGCGGGGTGGTTCACCGAGACGTGAAGCCCGACAACATCCTGCTCGACCTGGCGACGGGCCGCGCTCTGGTCTCCGACTTCGGGATCGCGCGCGTGGGCTCGGGCACCACGACGGGGCCCCAGCGCGTCGTCGGGACGGCAGAGTTCATGAGCCCCGAGCAGGTGCTGGGCGAGCGCGTGGACCCGCGGAGCGACCTCTATTCGCTTGGCGTGGTGGGATTCTTCGCGCTGTCGGGTGAGCTGCCCTTCGTGGGCCCCGACGACATGACGGTGCTCGCCCGCCACGTAAGCGATCCGCCGCCCCGGCTCGCCTCGGTGGCGCCCGCGGTGCCGCCGCGCCTGGCCGAGACCATCGACCGCTGCCTGGCCAAGGACCCGGGCGCGCGCTTCCCGAACGGGGCAGCGCTCGCCGATGCGCTGGCCGCAGCGCTCGATCGCCGCGCGGCCGTAGCCGTGCGCGCCTTCGTAACGGAGGCGCGCCAGCTCTCGACGACGGCACTGCTCTACGGCGCGTTCACGGCCGTGGCCCTGCCGCTCTTCGTGGCCCGGTTGCTCCGGCCGGAGGAGCCGCGGGCCCTGGCCGCGACGCTCGCAGCCGTCGCCACGATCGCAGCGGTGCCGCTCGTCGTCATGGTCGCGCGGGTGCGGCGGCTGCGCAAGGCGGGATACGGGCGCGAGGACCTCGTCGATGCGCTCCGCGCGGAGCTGTCGCACCGCCGCGAGGAGCTGGCGTTTCTCTACGGAGACGGGCCGTCGCGGCTCGAGCGTGCCTCGCGACTGCTGTGCTACGTGTGCGTCGCGACCGCGGCCGGCATCGTCGCGGCGCTGGAGCGGATCCCGGGGCTAGCGGGTGTGGTGGGGGTTCCCTCGTCGTTTGCCGTCGTCGCCGGGGCGGCCCTCCTCGCCGCCGTCGTCGCGCGGGCGCGCACCGAGCATCGTACCGACCCGAAGGGCGAGCGGCGGCTGCGATTCTGGAGCGGACCGTTGGGTGGGTGGCTGTTTACGCTGGCCGGGCTGCAGGTGCGGCGACGGGCGACGCCGACGCCCGGCGCGCTCTCGCCGGTCGCTACGCCCGTACGGGGCGCGCGGGACGCCTGACGCGGGCGAGTCGTCGCGCCGCTTCGGCCAGCATCTCTTCCGTCTTGCAAAACGCGAACCGCACCAGGCGCCGGCCCAACTCCGGGCGGCTGAAAAAGCTCGAGCCCGGCACTGGGGCCACTCCGATCTCCTTCGTCAGCCAGAAGGAGAACTCGTCGTCCGGGAGCTCCGAGACGCCGGAGCAGTCCGCCAGCACGTAGTAGGCGCCCTGGGGCGGTGTACAGCGGAAGCCGGCGTCGACCAGCGCCCGGCACAGCAGATCCCGCCGCGCCCGGTACTCGTGCGCCAGCCGCTCGTAGTAGTCGTCCCCCAGCGTCTCGAGCCCGACGGCGACGGCTTCCTGGAGCGGGGCAGGGGCTCCCACGGTGAGAAAGTCATGCACCTTGCGGATCGCGTCGGTCGCATCGGGCGGAGCCACGATGGTCCCGATACGCCAGCCGGTGACGCTGAACGTCTTGGACGCGCCGCTGATCGTGATGGTCCGCTCGCGCATGCCGTCGAGCGTCGCGATCGGAATGTGCTCCCCTTCGTAATAGATGTGCTCGTAGATCTCGTCCGTCACCGCGTAGGCGTCATGCCGCCGGCACAGCTGGGCGATCGCCTCGAGCTCGCGCCGGGACAGCACCCGGCCGGTCGGGTTATTCGGGGTGCACACGATGATCGCGCGGGTACGTGCCGAGAACGCAGCCGCCAGCCGGTCGAGATCGAGCTCCTGGGCTGCCGCGAGCGGCACGTACACGGGCTTCGCGCCGCACAGGATCGCGTCGGGCCCGTAATTCTCGTAGAACGGCTCGAATACGATTACCTCGTCGCCGGGATCGACGATCGCGAGCAGCGCCGACGCCATCGCCTCGGTGGCGCCGCAGGTGACGGTGATCTCGGTCTCCGGGTTCACCGTCATCCCGTACCAATCCGCGTACTTCCGGGCGAGCGCGTCCCGCAGACGCTTCGCCCCCCAGGTGATGGCGTATTGGTTCACGTCGTCGCGAAGCGCCCGCGCCGCGGCCTCTTTCAGGACATCGGGGGCGGGAAAGTTCGGGAACCCTTGGGCCAGGTTGATGGCACCGTGCTCGCTCGCGAGCCGGGTCATCCCGCGGATCACCGACTCCTTGAACGAGTGGGTGCGTCGGGCCGTGTGCATAGAGGGAGAACTTACAAGAACAAGGCCCCGGCGAAATACCCCGGGGCCTTGGATCTGTCTCACGAGAGCTGCGGTCGTCACCCTACGGAAGGTTCCCGAACCAAAGCAAGTCCGCGGCGCCCCCAACCATCACGACTGCGACCAAGCCGAACAAGCCACCCCCGCAGGCCGGCCCGCTCGTCGGTTGGGTCTCATGCCAGGTGGTATTGGGCGGCAGCACCTCGCAGACGGTATACGTACCCGCCGGGACGCCGGTGATGATGTAATTGTTCCCCTCGATGTCGAGGGCCGCGCCGTTGGTTACGCCCCTCGCGATCACCGCGCCGCTCGCGTCCCGGACCTCGACGCACCAGCCGGCGAGATAGGGAAAACTCTGGGCCGGATCATCCTCGAACACCTGCCCCAGGACGGCCCCGCCCCCCGTGCCCACGGAGTTCACACAGCCGGGGGGTGGCGCGACCGGGCAGCCAGAGGCGTCAACGCTGGTGGCGGGCGGCGTGTCTACGCATTGGTCGAGGCTGTCCGGGACCCCATCGCCATCGGCGTCGGGGGGTGGGGGCTGCGTGGCGCATAGCCCCTTATGAGCATGCAGCTGCCCCTGAAGCGAGCGATGGTCGTCGCCCAGACCGTTGTCGCAATTGGAGCCTTGCAAACTTTGAGACACGCCTGCCAAGAACGGTGTAGCCACCAAGGCAAGCACGACGATGAGGGCTCGCATATGGTATCACCCCTAGCTCGTAGGCTGAGGAAGGGGCGCTGCGGCCTCAGCAGGTCTGCTTCAGTGTTGGGAGCCGGGCGGGCGCAAGACCCGCGCTACCCCCTTAACTGGGCACTTTGAAAGTCGCTCTGGCCGACTGGGGAAGCTGTGCGGTTGCTTACAGGAACGGCGGTGGTGTCGCAGCCACTAATGGCACTGTCGCGGCATCAAAGGTCGCACGGTCATAACAGGGAAGGCCCCGGCGAGCCAGCCCGGGGCCTTCGATGGAGCCCTTCTCAACCTGCGCTCACCCTACGGGGTGAGGTTCCCGAACCAAATGTAGGGGGCGTCGCTGCCATCGGCCGCAATCGGGACCGGAAACCCAGCATTTGGCGAGCAGGCTGGCCCGTCCAGCGGGAAGCTCTGGTGCCAGCCGGTCTGCGTGACTTCGCAAACAACATAGTTGCCGACCGGTACTCCGGTGAACACGTAATTGTCCCCGTCCCAGTTAAGGGACGTCGCGGAGGTCAACGTGCTCGCGACGACCGCGCCGCTCAACGCGTCCTTGAGTTCGACGCACCAGCCTCCAAGCAGGGAATACAACGGAGCCTGGTCCTCGAACACCTGGCCATGGATCGTCGAAGTCCCGCTCGTCATCTGGGAGTTCACGCAGCCGGTCGTGCCGCCGGTGCCACCCCCACCACCGGTGGCCGTGGGCGGAGGACACTTGTTGATGTCCGTGGCGCTCGGGTGCAGGCTATAACGCATCCCGCAGTGCGCGTCGTCATGCCCGACGCCGCTGTTTGTCTTCACCTGTTGGGAGACGCCCGCCAGGAACGGCGTGGCGACCAAACCAACCAAGACTATGAGGGCTCGCATTCGTGTCACTCCTAGCTCGTTTAGGGCTGAGGAGGGGCGCGGCGGCCTCAGCGGGACTGCCTCAGTGTTGGGGAGCCGGGCACCTGCATAGCCCGCGCCACCACGTCTACCACTGGGCACACTGAAAGTCGCGTTAAGCGGCCCGGTAAGCTGTGCGGCCCGTCACGCTGAGCAGTAAGACTAGTTAACACAGCAACTTACAACACCACTCTCTGGTGTTGCGAGTGCGCAACACCTCGAGCACGTAAACTAGCGACACTGTCGCGGCATAGAGAAGCCGCCTACAACTTCAGGCGCACGTCGATATCGACCAGCACTGCGCTCGGTGCGCTCAGGAATACCACGCGATCTTCGGTCCGGTGGATCACCATCCTCACCGGGGGGCCCTTCCCCTTGCCTCTCCCCCTGTTGCCGCGGCGATACCATACGACGATGTCGCGCCCGCTATTCTCGACCCGCACGACCTCGTAGCCCTGCTTCACCAGCACTTCCCGCGTCACGACCAGCGCACGATCGGTCGTCACCGCGTATTTCTTCGGCCCCTTCCCCTGGGCAGCAAGTGGCGCGACGCATGCGACGAGCGCGGCTATGATCAAGGCGTCGTACCTGCGCATCGGCTCCTCCCTATTTGAGGATCTGCTTCGCGATCGTGTTCAACTGCATGTTGCTCGTCCCTTCGTAAATCGTCCCGATCTTGGCATCGCGGTAGAACTTCTCCACCGGGTACTCCTTCGTGTAGCCGTAGCCGCCGAACAGCTCCACGGCGCGTGACGTCACCCGCTCGGCCACCTGCGAGGCGAAGAGCTTGGCCATCGCGGCCTGCGTGGTGTAAGGCTCACCCGCGGCTTCGAGTCGCGCGGCGTTGTACACCATGAGCCGGGCGGCCTCGAGCTCCGTGGCGGCCTGGGCAAGCTGAAACTGCACCGCCTGAAACTCCCCGATCGGCTTGCCGAACTGCTTCCGCTCCTTCGCGTACTTGAGCGTCGCTGTGAGGGCGCCGCGCGCCACGCCGATCATCTGCGCCCCGATGCCGATCCGGCCGGTGTTCAGCGTCTCGATCGCCACCTTGTAACCCATGCCGACCTCGCCTACCACGTTCGCCACGGGGACCTCGCAGCCGTCGAGGATCAGCTCGCACGTACTCGAGGCCCGGATGCCGAGCTTGTCCTCCTTCTTACCGACCGAGAACCCCTTGAATCCACGCTCGACCGCGAAGGCGGTGATCCCCTTGTAGCCCTTGGTGAAGTCGCTGTTCGCGAACACGACGAAGAGCCCCGCCTCGGCGCCGTTCGTGATCCACAGCTTGCGGCCCTCGAGAATCCACGTGTTCCCGCGCTGCGTGGCGCGGGTCTGCAGCCCGAACGCGTCCGACCCCGAGTCGGGCTCGGAGAGGGCGTAGGCGCCGAGCAGGTCGCTCGCCAGGCGCGGGAGGTAGCGTCGCTTGACGTCGTCGCTCGCCCATTTGCGCAGCAGCATGTTCACGAGGGTGTTCTGGACATCCACGAAAATCGCCACCGAGGCGTCCACGGCCGACAGCTCCTCCACCGCGAGCACCGTCATCAGGAGGCTCCCGCCGGCGCCGCCGTGGCACTCGGGGATGTCGATCCCCATGAGCCCCAGCTCGAAGCACTTGGCGAGCAGGGCCGGGTCGACCGTGGAGGCCCGTTCCATCGCGGCCACGCGCGGTCGGACCTCGCGCTCCGCGAAGTCGCGCACGGTGTCGCGGAACAGCTCCTCTTCCTCGGAGAGCTTGGTGAGGGGGGGTGTGGTCGTGAGCTCGGGCATCGCGGTCCCAATCTAGCCGTTCGCGCCGTATTATAGAGACTATGGTCCGTCGCGCCACCGTCCGGCAGACCCTGGTCACCACTGGCGTGGCCCTGCTCGTGACCGCCCGTGCGGGTGCGCAAGGCAGCGCGCTCCTGCGCGGCGTCGTCTACGACAGTCTGATCAGCGCGGCGCCCCTCGAGGGCGCCGAGGTCTGGATCGAAGGCACCAACCGCACGGCTCGCACGGATGCGCTCGGGCGCTTCGAGCTGGCCGCCCTCGCGGCCGGCCGCTACAGGCTGACGTTCGAACATCCCGTCCTGGACTCGACCGGCCTGGCCGCCCCTCCGGTGGTCGTGGACGTTGCCGGGGACGGCGCGACGGCGGTCACTCTCGCGACGCCCGGTCCGGCTACGGCGCACCGCACGCTGTGTCCGCACGATCCCTGGCACCAGAAGACGGGAGCGATTCTCGGGCTGGTGCGCAACGCGGCCGACAGCAAGCCCCTCCCTGATATCATGGTGACCGCCCATTGGACGATCTACGTCCTCGGCGCAGGGTCGGTCCGGGCGGAGCCGGGCACGGCTGCTGCGCGCTCGGACCGGTCGGGCCGCGTGTTGCTCTGCAATGTGCCGACGGACGTCGCGGTGGTGCTCCAGGGAAGAGCCGGCGAGGGCCCAGCCGGCATGGCGCTGGTCGATTTGGACGGGCGCGCGTTCGGTCGCACCAGTCTGGATTTAGCCGTGGCTGCCGCTACTGGAACCCTCACCGGGGTCGTGCGGAAGCGGAACGGAACCGTAATCGCGGGAGCGACTGTAGTCGTGATCGGCACAGATAGCCGCGCTCAGGCAGACGAGCTCGGGGGGTTCACGCTGCGAGACGTCTCGGCGGGCCCTCGTATCGTCGAAGCTCAGGCGGTCGGCTACCCACCGGGACGGGCCCAGGCCACTGTGCGGCCCGGCCTGGCGCAACGGGTGGAGATCGTCATGGGTGACTCGATCGCCGTCCTCGATCCGGTCACCGTGGAAGGCCGCTCCGAGCCCTACCTGGCGCGAGTGGGCTTCGAGCGGCGCCGCAAGGCGGCGCAGGGGCACTTCCTCGACACGACTGATGTCAAGAGCGCCGGCGCGGTCCAGTTTGAAGAGGTGTTCCGGATGGTCCCAGGGGTACGGCTGCGGCCCAATGGCTCGAGCTATCTGGTCGAGCTGCAGCGGGGGCAAGGCCAGATCTTCAATCCCGCGCTCGCGAACTACTGCCCGCCGGCGTACTTCATCGATGGAGTGTATTTCCCGCTGCCGCCCATCCAGACCCCATCGCTGCCGCTGGTCCCCGAGGAGGTGCTCGCGATCGAGGTCTATTCCAACATCTTCAGCGCCCCCCCTCAATACCAGCGTATGGACAGCGGCTGCGGCGTGATCCTCGTGTGGACGAAACGGGGGGTCCCAAACCGCAGCCGCTAGTGATGTTGCGGCGACGCCACACCACATAGGTCGTTGCCGCATAAAGCGTCCACGGCACGACCCGTGCGCCCTCCTGAAAATACTTCCGCACCTTTAGGGTGAGCGACATGGATCGCCGTCACATGTCGTTTTCCCGGGCTGTGTCCGTTGCTGTCCCCGGGAAGCAAGGTCTCGCGTGCTTGGTCGTGTTCAGCCGCGGGGCCCCTCGGCGTTTCTCGGCGATCCCCTCCCGGCAGCATCCATCCTCACAAAACGGAGACAGCGCATGAGCAAGCACGCAATGTTGGCGCTAGCCGTCCTCGCGCTCGGCCTCGCCCCGGTGCCGGCCCCGGCACAAGGTCGCGAGGTGACGGGCCGGGTGACGCGCTTGTTGGGTGAGGTTCCCGTGGGACTGGCGACGATCACCGAGGTCGGTGGCCAGGGCGTCGCCCAGTCGGCGGCCGATGGCACCTTCCGAATCACCGTCGCGCAGGGCGACGTTCGACTGTTGGTCCGCGCGATCGGCTACCAGAAGAAGGAAGTGCCGGTAAATGCCGGCGAGTCGAACGTGGTGGTGAAGCTCGCCGAGGATCCCTTCAGGCTCGAGGCGGTCGTGGTGACGGGCCAAACGACGACGCTCGAGCGCCGCAACGCAACCACGGCGAACGTGAGTATCAGGAGCAACGAGCTGAACACCGCGCCCGCGCAGACGGTGGAGCAGGCGATGCAGGGCAAGGCGCTGGGCGCTGTGATCTCCATGAACAGCGGCGCCCCGGGCGGCGGCGCCCAGGTGCAGATCCGCGGTATTACGTCGATTCTCGGAAATGGACAGCCGCTGTTCGTGATGGACGGGGTGATCATCTCGAACGACGCCATCTCCGACGGCGCCAACTCGATCACCGGCGCCGGCACCCGCACGACGTCCGCCGGAATCGGAGGCACCCAGGACGCCTTGGTGAACCGACTTGCTGACCTGAACCAGGAAGAGATCGAGTCGATCGAGTTCCTCAAGTCTGCGGCGGCGACGGCCATGTACGGCTCTCGCGCGACCAACGGCGTGGTCGTGATCCGGACCAAGCGTGGGACGCCGAGTGCGACTCCGCAGTTCAACCTCACGAGTCGGGTCGGGCGGAGCGCGGCGTATCGGCTCCTCGGCACCCGGCAGTTCACGACCGTCGCCCAGGTGGCCGCGTTGCCCTACGGCAACGGGGCGACGTCCCCGGACCCGAACTTGCTGAGCGAGCTCTACCCGAGCGGGCAGATTCCCTTCACTCACGACTACGAGAAGGAGCTCTACGACAACGACGCGCCGTCCTACGAGGTCACCGGCAGCTTCAATGGCGGCACGGCGGCCACGCAATACTACGTGAACCTGACGGCGCGCGATGAAACGGGCATCGCCCGCAACACCGGTGCCCGGCTGTATGCACTCCGGACCAACGTTGACCAGGCCTTCCTGAACGGGAAGGTCAAGGTCACTAGCGGACTCAATATCACCCGCAACAGCCTGAACCGCGGCCTGTCGAACAATGACAACACCAATACTTCCCCGATCTACGGCTTCGCCTACACGCCCGGAGTGATCAACCTCGACTCCGTGGACGCGACGGGGACGTACGTACGGAATCCGTTCAACGGTGGCGGGAACGGCGTATCGAACCCGTTCGAAACATTCCGGTACCTGCGGCTCAACGAGCTAACGTTCCGCCAGATCGGCAATCTCAATGCTTCGTGGTCCGCGCTGAGTGCGGCTCAACACCAGGTGTCGGTGACGGCGACGGGCGGCTTCGACCGGGTCCAGATCTCGGGTGATCTGTTCTCGCCGCCCTTTCTCGAGTACGAGGGTTCTGACGGCTTCTTCGGGCGGACGGTGCGCACCGAGGGCAACATCTTCAACTACAACCTCCAGCTCGCCGGCACCTGGGCCTACCAGCCAACGAACGCGGTGTCGCTCACGACCACGGCCGGCTACTCCTGGGAGACGCAGTACAACCGGGTGGTGCGGACCCGCTCCCGCGGCCTCCTGGCCGGGGTCGAGACCACGAACAGCGGCACTGTCCTCCAGGTCTCCGATAGCGTGTACGCAGACTTCCGGGACATGGCGTTCTTCGCGAGCGAGCAAGTGTTAGCTCTCAACGAACGGTTGGCGCTCACGGGCGGGATCCGCGCTGACCGCTCCAGCGCCAACGGCGACCGGCACAAGTACTACGTCTTCCCGCGCGCGTCAGCCTCGTACCGGTTCCCCGACCTCGGCGAGCTGGTCAACGAAGTCAAGCTCCGGGGCGGGTGGGGCCGCACCGGCAATCGGCCCCGCTATGGGGACAGAGACGTGCTTCTCGCCGTGGGAACCACGATCGGTGGTACCGCGACCCCCGTCCAAGCGGGGACCTTGGGCGACTCTCTCATCAAGCCCGAGACCCTCACTGAGATCGAGGCAGGTGCCGATGTCACCTTCCTCAAGCGGAGGCTCCAGTTCGAAGGGACCTGGTACAGCCGGCGGATCACGGATCTGCTGCTCCAGCCCGCAACGATTCCATCTGGGGGAATTACAAACAGAAACATCAACGGCGGCGAGCTGTCGAACAAGGGAGTCGAAGCGGGCTTAACCGCGGCTGCGGTACAAACCCGTGACGTAGACCTGACGCTGCGGGCGACCTTCGCGAAGAACAAGCAGGAGATCAAGAACCTGCCGGCCGGCGTGCCGCGGTTCCCGGCGCCGGGTTCGTTCGGCGCGTCTTTCGGGCGCAACTTCATCAGCCCTGGCGGGGAGACGACGTGGATCTGGGGGAACGTGCCCCTCGACGCCAATAGGAACCCGCTCCCGATCGGCGTCTTGGTCACGGACCCTTCGGCGGTGGCGTTCATCCGCGATACGGTCGCCGGGAACTACAATCCCGACTTTGTAATGCAATTCTCGGGCTCGCTCCGCTGGAAGCGACTCACGCTCGCCACGACCGTGAGCTGGCAGCAGGGCGGGCAGGTCTCCGACATGACCCGTGATCTGTGGGACGAGGGCGGCACCTCACGGGACTACGACGATCCGGTTACGCGTGAGACCATGGGTGACGGGTGGGCTCTCAACGTGCCATCCGGGTACACGGCCGGCTCGTTCCGCTATGACTCGTGGTCGAATGGTGACGTGCGCGCCTACGTCGAAGACGCGACCAACGTCCGCGTACGCGACATATCGCTCAGCTATCAGGCTCCGGACAGCTGGCTCCAGTCACTGGGCGCGCGCTCGCTTCGCTTCACGGCCCAGGCCCGTAACCCGTTCGTGTTTACGCATTACTGGAGCTTCGATCCGGAGTTCAACAACTTCGGCGCCACCAACCTGAACCGCTTCATTGACCTCGCGCCGTTCCCCGGCAACCGCCAGTTCTACCTGTCCGTGGACGTGGGGTGGTGAGCCATGCGACCCGACTCTCAACCCATTGTCCTCGAGAGGAGCCGGACCATGCGACGCATCTTCGCCAATCTCGTGGCCGCCGTCGCCGTCATGGTGGCGGGCTGCAGCCTTGACATTACCAATCCCAACTCGCCAACCCCGGGGGTGGTGAAGACCAGCCCGCGGACGGCGACGGGTCAAATGCTCGTCGGCGTGCTCGCCACCTATCGGGATAATCGAGCTGTCCAGATCCGCGCCTTCGGGAGCTTCGGTCGCGAGAGCTATTACATGTTTCTCACGGACGGACGCTTCATCACTGGTCCTTACAAGAACTGGAGGCAAAACAACGCGTTCGAGGCGGGCACCCAGTGGGGTGTACGGTACCAGAACTATCGCAACGCCTACGAGGCGATGAAGGCCGTCAACGCGACACCGACCGGAGCGCCGACGCCGACGGCCCTCACGGGGGCCGAGAAGGCGGGGGCGTTGGGCGTGCTGCAGACGTTCATCGCCCTGGACATGCTCCACATCATCGAGGCGCGCGGCGCCATCGGCGCCGTGGTGGACATGACCGACGACGTGAACGCGGTGTTGCCGATCGTCAGCGAGGACTCGGTGTACAAGTGGATCACGGCACTGCTCGACGATGCGAAGGGCAACCTGGATACGGCCGGAACCGCCTTCTACTTCCCGATGCACTCGGGGTTCAGCGCGTTCGGCGTGGCGGCCAATAGGCCGGCGGGATTCGGCCAGTTCAACCGAGCGATTAAAGCCCGCGTCGAGGCCAAGCGCGGGTCCCTCGGCTGCGGCGCGCCCTGCTATACGAATGCGTTGACCGCGTTGGGACAGACCTGGATCGCCGATTTGACTGCCGCGAACCGCGACAACGGCGTGTACACGATCTACTCGATCGCCCCGGGAGACGTACTGAACCTGGCTTCGTTTCAGGGGGACCGCAACTTTTACGTCCATCCGTCGATCGACTCGATCCCGGGCGTCGCGTCGGACGATCGCTATCGTCGCAAGGTGGCGCTCAGCGGCTCTGCATGCAGCACCAACTATACGTCCCCGCAAACGGAGGTGGGCGTTACGGCGACGCATCGCGCGTGCACGTATCCCACCAACGTCACCCCCGTCCCGATCAGCCGGAACGAGGAGCTGGTGTTGCTCCGGGCCGAGGCGCGCTGGTTCACGGCGGATCAAGCCGGGGCGTTGACCGACCTCGCCGCGGTGCGGGCGAATTCAGGCGCCACCAACGGTGGCACGGCCGTCGTCAAGTTCGCTGCGCCGACCACCGATGATCAATTCGAAGAGGAGCTCTTGGTGCAGCGCACGCTGTCGTTGTTCCAGGAAGGGCACCGCTGGGTGGATTACCGCCGCTTCAACAAGCTGGCGGAGCTGGGCACCCTGGGCCAGGACGTCACCGCGGGCTTCACGGTGGCGCCCTACAGCGTGCTCCCGTCCCAGGAGTGCGACTCGCGCAGGCGTGCCGGTAACCCCGGCGGGATCCCGATCAGCTGTCCGGCGTAACAAGCCATGATCCCAGCTCCACCGGGGAACTGAACGGCAGAGCACGGCGTCCGGGAGAGATCCCGGACGCCGTCGTTTCATCGATCTTTCACCCGTCGCACGAACTTGAGCCCCGACCACACCTCGTCCACCGCCGCCACCTTCACGTCCACCAGGCCGTGGGCGAGCCCGATCGCGCGGATCACGTCCTCGGTGAGATCGGTCGTCACGCCGGACGACTTCTTGGGCCACGAGATCCACAACATGCCGGCCGGCGCGAGCGCGCGCGCGAGTGCCGCGAACCGGCGCTGGAGCTCTCGCCTCTCGGTTGTGAAGAACTGAACGAAATCGAGCGGGCCCACAGCGCTGGCCTTGCGCGTCACGCGCGACGGCAGCTTGCCCAGTACGCGACCATAGCCCCGGGGCGCATTGACGATCGCGATGCGCATTTCGGGTTTGATCCCGAGCTTCTGCACGAGTGGCTTCCCGGAGTACCCAGCCACCTCTACCGCCTCTACCGCCCTCTGCCGCCTTCTACCGCCCCTTGCCGCCCTGGTACATCACTCTCCAGATCCGCCCCGCCGCGTCGTCGGTGATGTACAGCGAGCCGTCGGGGCCCACCGCCACGCCCACCGGTCGATGCTTCGGCCCCGCGGGATCCTCCTTCCAGAAGCCGTCCGCGAACGTCTCATAGCCCCCCACCGGCTTGCCGTTCTTGAAGGGCACGAACGCGACGCGGTAACCCGCCTGGGGGAGCGGCGCGCGGTTCCACGAGCCATGGAACGCGATGAACGCGCCGCCGCGATAGCGCTCCGGGAACTGCGTCCCCGTGTAGAACGTCAAGCCATCGGGCGCCCAATGCCCCGGGAACGCAACTGCCGGCTCCTTCTTCTGCGCACACCGCCCCACCTGCTTGCCGTCGCCCCCATACTCCGGTGCCAGGACCAGATGGCCGAGTTCGACGTCATGATAACAGTAGGGCCAGCCGAAGTCGTCGCCCTGGTTCACCCGCAGCAGCTCCTCCGATGGCTTCTCGGCGCTCTGCTCGAGAGTGAACAGCTTGGACCAGTTCTGTCCCAGCTGGTCGCGGCCGTGTTGCGTGGCCCACAGCTGCCCGTCTGGCCCGAGGGTCATCCCCACAGCGTTGCGAATCCCGGTTGCGTAATGCGTCCCGCTCCCCTCCGTCTGACCCGGTGTGGCCGCGTCGAAGCGCCAGATTCCCGCCCGGGTGGCGAGCTCGGGGCAGGGGTCTTTGCCCGGCGATTCGTTCGAGCGGTCGGACACCTGACACGCGTTGGAGGGCGAGCCGACGTTTACGAACAACGTCTTGCCATCCGCCGTGAGCGCGAGGTTCCGCGCGCCGTGCCCGCCCGTGGGCAAGTCCTTCACGATCACGTCCGGTGTGCCGAGCGGCGTGAGGCTTCCGGCGCGCATCGCGTAGCGAAACACCGTGGACGACGTGCTGGCGTACAGCACTCCCTTACCGAGTGCGATACCCGTTCCGCCCTCGCCGCCGAACGTCTGCCGCACGTCAGCCTTGCCGTCGCCCGTGGTGTCCCGCAGCGCGAGCACGCCCCCCCCTCCCGAGCCCGAGCGCCCGCCGGCGAGCGCGACGAACACATCGCCGTTCGGCGCCACCGCCAGGTGTCGCGGGGCGCCCGCCTGATCCGCGACCACGACCGCGCAGAAGCCGTCGGGCAGCGTGATGTCTCCGTTGGCGGGATCGCAGGCTGGCAAAGCGGTGAACCGGCGGTCCCTAAAGGACTCCCTGACGGTCGCGGGCGGACCGGCGGACAGAAACACCGTGACCATTCCGACCGCCAGACCGCCAGTCCGCCAGACCGCCGCCTTCATGATTTCTTCCCCTCCGCCGGGCCCGCCAGCATCTCCCGGATGCCCCCGAGCGACGAGAGGACCCCCGTCGCCTCGTACGGTAGGTAAATGACCTTGTTGCTCTGCGGGCTCGTGACCATCTCCTTCAGCGCTTCGATATAGCGGATCGCGATCAGGTACCGCGCCGGATCGCCGCCGGTTCCCTTGATGGCGGCGGTGATGCGCTCGATCGCCTGCGCCTCGGCTTCGGCGACCTTGAGGCGGGCGTTGGCCTCGGCCTCGGCGGCGAGGATCCTCGCCTGCTTCTGGCCCTCGGCCTGATTGATCTCAGACTGCCGGATGCCTTCCGACTGCAGGGTGCGCGACTGCTTCTCGGCCTCGGCGGTGAGGATCGCCGCCCGGCGGTCCCGCTCGGCGCGCATCTGCTTCTCCATCGCATCCCGGATGTCGCGCGGCGGGTTGATGTCCTTGAGCTCCACCCGGCTCACTTTCGCGCCCCACTTGTGCGTCGCCTCATCGAGGATCTCGCGCAGCTTGGCGTTGATGGTATCGCGCGAGGAGAGCACGTGGTCCAGCTCCATCTCGCCGATCACGTTGCGGAGGGTGGTCTGCGTGAGCTTTTCGATCGCGTCAGGGAGATTGGCGATCTCGTACGTGGCGCGGACGGGGTCCGTGATCTGTGAATAGATCAGCGCGTCGATCTCGACCACGACGTTGTCCTTGGTGATCACGTTCTGACGGGGGAACACATACACTGTCTCCCGCAGGTCGATCTTGTCGGTGCGGAAGTGGCGTGCGAACGAGTCCCCGGCGGGCGTCACGATCACCTGATGCCAGTCGATCGCGCGCGGCTTGTCGATGATCGGAATGATCAGGTTGACGCCCGAGGAGAGGGTGCGGTGGTACTTTCCCAGTCGCTCGATGATCATCGTCTGCGCCTGCTGGACGATGCGGATCCCCCGCGCGACGATCGAGATCGCGAACAGCGCGATCGCCGCGGGGACGATCAGCGCGCCGATGTTGTCCATCGCTCACATCTCCTTGTCGACGTACAGCGTTGCCCCTTCCACGCGGACCACCATCACCCGCGTCCCCGGCTCGAGCGCCGCGTCCATGAGCGACGCCGCCCGCCAATCCTCACCCTCGACCAACACCCGTCCCTTCCCGGTGACCGGGTCGATGCGCTCCGAGACGATCCCCACCTTGCCCGCGAGCGCATCCACGTTGGTCCGGATGGCGGATCCGCTGGGGTGCAGGTGCCGTAGCAAGAAGGGGCGGATGCCCACGAGGGACAAGAGGGTCCCGGCGGCGAAGCTGAGCGCCGGCACGATCGCCCCCGGCACGACCAGGGAGACGACCCCGGCGGCGAGACAGCCGACGGCGACGGAGAGCAGCCAGAAGCCCGGCGCGAGCATTTCGGCCACGAACAGGAGCAGGGCGGCGACGAGCCAGACTTGCCATTCGTGCATGGGGGAGAAGTTAGCGCGCAAAGAAGAAGCTGGTAATGCGTCATCCGTCATCCGTCATCCGTCGTCCGTGCGCTTTGGCGCTGATTCGGTACCCAGTGCGGAAAAGGGATGTCTCCCGTGGACCGCGTCTGTTGTACCATCGGTTCGGCCAACGAGGAGCGCATGGGCTATGCAGGACTTCCGCAAGCTTCGGGTATGGGCAGCTGCACATCAGCTCACTTTGGCAGCATACCGGATTACGCGTCGATTTCCTCGGGACGAGCTCTACGGGTTGACGGCGCAGATCCGGCGGTCCGCGGCCTCCATCTGTGCGAACATCGCGGAAGGGTGCGGCCGACGCAGTCGACGAGAGTTCGCGCGCTTCCTCGACATCGCCCAAGGATCGGCCAGCGAATTGGAGTATCACTGGATCTTGGCCTGTGATCTCGGACTCCTGGATCAGACTAACTATGAATCGATCACGGCTGCCGTGACCGACGTCAAGAAGATGCTGACTGGCCTGGTTCGTAGGATCGAGCACGCTGCCCGCACCGCCCGCTGACTTCGACTGAGGCTCGCCGCTGCGGACGACGGATTACGAATGACGGACGACGAATTACGAATCAATCCGCCGGTGCCGGCGCTACGTCCCGACCCGCAGCGCGCTGCGGCGTCCGACGCCCCAGCCATTGCTGGAGCTCGTCCAGGTACGTGTAGATAACCGGCGTCACGTACAGCGTGATGAACTGCGAGAACGCCAGCCCGCCCACCACCGCGATGCCGAGGGGGCGGCGGGACTCCGAGCCCTGGCCGACGCCCAGCGCGATCGGCAGCGTCCCCATGAGCGCCGCCATCGTCGTCATCATGATGGGCCGGAACCGGATGCTGCACGCCTGCAGGATCGCCTCGCGCGCCGACTTGCCTTCCGTGCGCTGCGCCTCGAGCGCGAAGTCGATCATCATGATGCCGTTCTTCTTCACGAGCCCCACGAGCATGATCACACCCACGAAGGCGTACACGCTCAGCTCCATGCGGAACAGCATCAGCGTGATCAGCGCGCCGAACCCGGCAAACGGCAGGGCCGAGAGAATGGTGATCGGGTGGATGAAGCTCTCGTACAGGATCCCGAGCACCATGTAGATCACGAACACCGCGAGGACCAGCAGGACGAGGAGGCCCGACTGGCTCGACTGAAACGCCTGAGCGGTGCCCGCGAAGCCGTACGTGATGCTGGACGGCAGGATCTGCCGCGCCAGCCGCTCCACCTGCGCGGACGCCGGCCCGATCGAGACGCCCTGCCGCAGGTCGAACGAGATCGTCACCGCCGGCAGCTGCCCCGCGTGGTTCACGGTGAGCGGGCCAACGCTCGAGGTCAGGGTCGCGAGCGACGCGAGCGGCACCAGGGTGCCGTTGTTGGAGCGGACGTACAGCAGGGTCAGCGCCGACAGGTCCTGCTGGTATTGGGGCAGCAGCTCCATCACGACCCAGTACTGATTGGTGGCGGTGTAGATCGTCGACACCTGGGCGGAGCCATAGGCGTCGTACAGGGCTTCCTCGACCTGCCGGGCGGTCACCCCGAGCGCCGCGGCCCGATCGCGGTTGATCGCGACGCTGGCCTGCGGGTTCGAGATCACCAGGTCGCTCGTGACGTTGATCAGGTCCCGCAGCTTGCGCAGCTCGGCGGTGAGCCGGTTCGCGTTGTCGTACAGCGCCACCCGGTCCGGGCCCTGCAGCGTGAACTGGTACAGGCTCTTGGTGCGGCGGCCGCCGATCTGGATCGGCGGCGGGTTCTGCAGGAACACCTGGATGCCGGGGATGACGGCCAGCTTGCGGTTGAAATAGCGGATCAGCTCGTCCACACTCATGTCGCGCTGTGAGCGGGGCTTGAGCTGCATGAACACCCGGCCCTGATTGATCTGGCCGCCCCCCAGGAACGACATCGTCGCGTCGACGTTGGGGTCCGCCTGCAGTACCGCCATGACCTGCTGCTGATGGCGGACCAGGTCGTCGAACGAGGTTCCTTCGACCGTCTCCGTCGTGCCAAAGATCTGGGAGTTGTCCTCGCTCGGCAGGAAGCCCTTGGGGATCGCCCAGAACAGCACCCCCGTGGCCAACAGGATCGCCAGGGAGAACACCAGCGCGGGGGCGCGCCGCTCCATCACCCAGCCGAGGCTGCCCTCGTACGCGCGCAGCACGCGCTCGTACACGCGCTCGGACGCCTCGTAGAAGCGGCCGTGGTGCGCTTCGCGCGACGGCTTGAGGAACCGGCTGCACAGCATCGGCGTCAGGGTGAGCGACACCACGCCCGACACGAGGATCGCGGCGCCGATGGTTACGGCGAACTCGTGGAACAGCCGGCCGATGATGCCGCCCATGAACAGGACTGGAATGAACACGGCCGCAAGCGACAGCGTCATGGAGAGGATCGTGAACCCGACCTCGCGTGAGCCGGCGAACGCGGCTGCGAGCGGGGGCGTTCCCTTCTCCATGTGGCGCACGATGTTCTCGAGCATCACGATGGCGTCGTCCACGACGAACCCGACCGACAGCGTGAGCGCCATCATCGACAGGTTGTCGAGGCTGTAGTCGAGCGCGTACATCACCGCGAACGTGCCCACGAGCGAGAACGGCAGCGCCAGGCTGGGAATGACCGTGGCCGAGAGGTTTCGCAGGAAGAGGAAAATCACCAGGACGACGAGCGCCAGCGTCAGGAACAGGGTGAATTGCACGTCGTGAAGCGAGGCGAGGATCGACTGCGAGCGGTCGGAGCGGAGCTGCAGATCGACCGACCCGGGGAGCTGCTGCTTCAGGGTCTGCATCACGGCCCGCACCCGGCCCGCCACCGCCACGGTGTTCGTGCCCGGTTGCCGCTGGATGGCCAGCACGATCGCCCGGTTGCCGTTGAACCAGGCGGCGCTCTTGTTATCCTGGACGTCGTCGAGCACCGACCCGAGGTCCTGGAGGCGCACCGGGGCGCCGTTGCGGTAGGTCACGACGAGCGGTCGGAACTGCTCGGCGTTTTGGAGCCGCCCGTTCGCCAGCACGGTGTACGCCCGGTGCGGGCCCCACAGAATGCCCGTCGGCAGGTTCACGTTGCCCGCATCGACCCCGTTCGCGACCTCGTCGATCCCGATGCCGCGTGTGGCCAGCGCCTTGGGATCGAGCTGGATGCGCACCGCGTACTTCGCCGCGCCGTACACGTTGACCTGCGCCACGCCGTCGACCATGGACAGGCGCTGCGCGATGAACGTCTCGGCGTACTCGTCCAGCTCCGACAGCGACAGCGTGCCCGAGCTCAAGGCGTAGTAAATGATCGGCTGGTCGGCCGGGTTCACCTTCTGGTAGGACGGCGGCACGATGCCGGTGGGCAGCTGGCGCAGCGTCTTGGAGATCGCCGCCTGCACGTCCTGCGCGGCGGCGTCGATGTTGCGGTCGAGGGTGAACTGCAGCGTGATGTTGGTGCTGCCGAGGCTCGACGAGGAAGTCATCTGGTCGATCCCGGCGATGGTGGAGAACTGCTTTTCGAGCGGCGTGGCCACGGCGGACGCCATGGTCTCGGGGCTCGCACCCGGGAGGCTGGCGTTCACCTGAATGGTGGGGAAGTCGACGTTCGGGAGGTTGCTCACCGACAGCAGCCGGTACGCCATCAGCCCGAAGACGAGTATGCCCGTCATCACGAGCGTCGTCATGACCGGCCGCCTGATGAACAGCTCGGAGATGTTCATTTGTCCCCCTCCATCGCGCGCGCGGGGTCGGCAGAACCCTTTACCTCCACGGCCGCGCCGTTCACCAGCCGGACCTGGCCGTCGGTCACAACCTCGTCTCCCGGCCGCACCCCCTGGGCGATCACCGCGTAGGCACCGGCCGGGCGCTCGACGGTGACGGGCTGCGAGCGCGCGGTGCCGTCCTGATTCAGGACGAACACATATGTCCCCTGCTGGCCGGTCATCACCGCCTGCGCCGGCACGACCAGCGCTTTGTCGTCGATGTAGAGCTGGAGCCGCACGGTCAGGAACTCGCCCGGCCACAGGGCGTTGTCCCGGTTCGGGAATTCCCCCTTGAGCAGCACCGTGCCGGTGGTCGTGTCGACACTATTGTCCACGAAGGTCAGCACACCTTCGCTGAACACCGTGTCGGATTGGGACGGGCTCACGAACACCGGCAGCCGGTGCTCGCTGTAGCGCTGGATGTCGGCGAGGTGGTTTTGGGGCACGGCGAAGCGCACCAGGATCGGCCGGATCTGGTTGATCACCACCAGCGGATCCGCCGCGTTCGCCCGCACCAGGTTTCCTTCCCGCACCAGCAGCCGTCCGGTCCGTCCCGCGATCGGCGCGCGGATCGCCGCCCACTCGAGATTGAGGCGGGCGTTCGCGACGGTGGCGGAGTCGGCGCGGACCGCGGCCTGGAGCGCTTCGGCGGCGGCTCGTTTCGCTTCGTAATCCGACTTCGTCACGTAGTCCTGCTTGACGAGCTCCGCGTAACGTTCCGCATCGGCCCCGGCACTCTGCGCCTGCGCGTGGTCGCGGGCGAGCATGGCTTGGGCCTGCTCGAGCGTGGCCTGGAACGGGCGCGGGTCGATCTGAAACAGGAGCTGGCCGGCCGCGACGTCGTCGCCCTCCCGGAACGCCACGCGCGTCAGGATCCCCGTCACCTGCGCCTGGACCGACGCGGTCTGGCGCGGCTCGACCGTGCCCGTCCCGACCAGCTCATAGGGCACGGGACGCTGCTCGGCGCGGGCGATGGTGACCGGCACGCGGGATGCGCCGCCGCCACCCTTTTTCGAACAGCCGAGGGCGAGGATCAGCGAGAGCGCCGCGACGGCGGTGGTGAGCTTCATCTATTTGGGCGTTCCGGTCGTGTCGGGTTGCATTCGGAGTCGGCTCGATCCGTCCAGCCCCAGAATCCCGACGTCGTGCGCGAGCTGAGCGAGCGCCGTATTCCAGGAGAGCCGCGCCTGGATCGCCTGGGCCCGCGCGGAGGCGAGGGCGGCCTGCGCGGTGAGCAGGTCGAGCAGACTCCCGGCCCCCGCCTTGTAGCGCCCCAGCGCCACTTGCTCGGATTCCGTCGCACTGGCGAGCAGATCCCGGCTGGTCCGAACCTGCTGCGTGGCGGTGCGGAGCCCGTAAAAGGCGTTGAACACCTGGTAGACCACCTGCTGCTCGAATCCCTGGGCGCGCCGGGCGGCCGCCTCGGCGGCGGCGGATGCCGCCTTTACGGTGTAAATCTGCGTCCCCCCGGAGAACAGCGGGATCGATAGCGTCAGGGTGGCATTGTAGCTGTTACCCGTTTTGGCGCTGCCGGGCGGAGGCTGGCTGATGAAATACGTCTCCCCGGCGTTGCCCCCGACGGCGAGCGTGGGCAGGGCCTGCGATCGAGCCACGCTCACCCGGGCGCGGGCCTGTTCCACGAGGGCGCGTTGGGCCCCGAGGTCGGGTCGCTCGCGCAGCGCCTGAGCAATGAGCGTGTCCACCCCCTCGATGACGCCGAGCGGGAGCGTCGTGTCGGGGACGACCTCGATGTCGTAAGGGATGTTGGCCGGCAGACCCATGGACAGCGCCAACGCTCCGCGTGTGGTTTGCAGATCGCCCTGCGTCGTTTCGAGCCCCAGCCGGGCCTGCGACAACGCGGTCCGCGCCTGCAGCACGTCCGCGATCGTGGCGAGGCCGACCTTGTGCCGCTGCTCCGCAGCCTCGAGATTCGTCCGCGCCTCGGCGAGCGTGGTTTGCTGCGCGTCGAGCAGCGCCTTGGTGCTCAGGTACAGGAAATAGGCCTGCTCGACCGCCAGCACGACGGTCTGCAGCGTCGCGTTGTGGGTCCAGTCTGCGGCGAGGAGCGCCGCACGGGCGGCCCCGACCGAGCCCGAGCGGCCCCCAAAGTCGAGCAACAGCCATGAGAGGTTGAGCGTCGGCGCGTAGAATTGCTGCTCCACCGCCTGCTGGCCGGCCTGGGACACCGTCCTGCGGATGGCCGTCACGGCGCCGTTCAGCGCGATCGTGGGATAGTACTGCCCCTTGGCCGCGCCGTAGGTGGCGGCGGCCGCCCGCGCATCCGCCCAAGCGGCGCTCGTGGCCGTATTGTTCCGCAGGGCAATGTCGATGACGTCCGTGAGCCTGAGCTGCGCGATCCGCGCGGCCAGGTCCGGGGGCAGCTCCGGCGGCAGCGCCGCGTGGGCGGCCGCCGGCTGGCCGGGCGGGGGGGGCGGGGGGGGCCGGGGGGGCGTCCACAACACGTTCGGCGCGGGCGCCGTGCCCGCGACGCCGCGCACGCCCGGCGTCCCACAGCCGAGCAGCAGGGCCGATGTAGCGATGCCGAGGGTTACGGGCCGCAACGCCCGAGAGGCCGCGACACTACGGCGTGAGACGACTGGCGAACGAGTCGCGAACCGAGCATGCATTGGACTCTGCACGAAAAAGGGTTTGGGCGGGGCCGCGGTTCCCATTATACGCATATCCGGCTCCGCTCGTGGACCATACCCTCCAAGGAGGAGAGGCGCCATGTCGGAAGGGTCGCACGTGCGGCTCGACCGGTGGTTGTGGGCCGCGCGCTTCTTCAAGACCCGCGCGCTGGCGGCCGCGGCCGTCGGTGGCGGTAAAGTCGAGGTGGGCGGCGCACGGGCCAAGCGCGCGAAGCACCTGGTCGTGGGCGACCGGCTGCGCATCCGCCGCGGCCCGTTCGAGTACGTGGTGGTGGTGCGCGCCCTGTCGGAGCACCGTGGCCCGCCGGCGGCAGCGGCGGCGCTCTACCTAGAGGACCCCGAGGGAAAACGGCTGCGCGAGCGTCTCGCCGAGCAGCTCCGCGTGGCCCCGTCGCTCCGCTACGAGGGGAAGGGCCGGCCGACCAAGCGGGAGCGTCGGGAGATCGAGAAGCTGAGGGGAGAGTGACTACCGCCGACGGAGAGCTTTCACCAATTGAATCTGCCCTGCGTGATACAAGTCGTGCGAGGCGATGCCGTACACGTGCTGCGCGTTGGTCCAGGTGGACCGCCAGCCCCGGGCCTTGAGCCGCGCCGCGGGGAAGCGAGCGATGACCGCTCGCAGCAGCCGGTGCTCCTCCTTGAGCAACGCGACGTCGCGCCGCCACGCCGCCGCGTCGGGCTTCGCCGGAAGCGCCGGCCAGTTGCTCCCGGCGCGCGGAAACACGACCGCGGGATCGCGCGTCAGGCGGCGGCGCACGATGTACTTCCAGTAGGCGGCGTGCAGCACGATCTCCCAGATGTTGTGGCGGCGGCGGCCGGGCCGCCACAACGCCTGGGGCGGGGTGAGACCGCGAATGGAGCCCCACAGCGCGGTGCCGTGCCACGCCCGGCGATCGAACGCCTGGTCGAAGACCTCGAGCAGCAGGGCGATGCGGCGGTCGCCGCTCATCGCGGCCTCCGTGCCTCGCTCGTCACGTGAGCCTCCGGGAACTCTCGAGCGTGTCAATGATGATGATCTTCTGCCAGATCTTGCGCGACAGCCCGGTGGTCAGCGTCTCCACGTCATTCACGGCATCGAGCAGCACGGGATCCTGGGAATCCTGCACGTACAGGGCGGCCACCTTGCTCGTCAGGGACAGGAGCTCCGCGCAGTAGTCGAGGTAGCGTGACAGCTCGAAGCGCGTCATGGTGCCCTGCGCCAGGAACTGATCCGGGTCCTTGGTCAGCTGGTGCATGTCCACGATATGGGCGATGCTCCGCAGCTCGTGCAGCGCCGCCAGCGCCCGGCGGCGCTTGATGCGCGTCTCGACATTCGCGAGGAACAGCACCGCGAGGCCGAGGAACACGACATTCTGAATGGCTTGCGACGACTGCAGGAAGCCGGCGAACTCTTCCCAACGGAACGCCAGTCGCAGGTGGAGCAGCGCCTCCACCGCGACGAAGACGATGATCGCGATCAGCGCCCAGGTGGCGATGCGCAGCGGGACGTTGGGGCGACGCAGGTCGGTGACGCGCGCCATGGACTCGCTCGCCGCGTCGAGCAGGTCGCCCGACACGCGCTCGAGCCCCGAGCCGGGGAACCGCTCCCCGATGCGCTGCCGCAGGCGCTCGAGCGTCTCCACGATGCGGGTCCCATCGAGGCGACGGTACATCGTGCCTAACCTACTGGAGGCCGGTCGCCACGCCCAGTCCGATCGCGCCGGCTCCCAGTCCCAGCAGCGTGAGCAGCGGGGGCCAGGCGAACCGCAGCCACTCTTCATAGCGGACCTGCGCGGCGGCGAGGATCGCCATGAGCGCCCCGTTCGTGGGCGTGAAGAGCTCGCACAGTCCGCCTCCGTATTGGTACGCGAGGACCGTGACCTGGCGTGACAGGCCCAGCAGGTCCGAGAGGGGCACGAGAATCGGCAGCGTGAGCACCGCGTGACCGCTGGGGCTCGGTACCGGTACGTGCACCAGGCCGTGCACGACCATCATCCCGAGCGCCGCGAGCGCGAGCGGCAGCTGGGCGACCGGCGTGAACAACCCGTGCACGATCGTGTCCACGATGCGCCCCTCCTCGAGCGTGACGAAGATCGCCCGCGCGAATCCGATGAGCAGGGCGGCGTACGCCATGGACCGGAATCCGGCGACGAGCGCCTCCGCCGTGCCGCCGACGCCCAGCCCGCCCACGAGCCCCGCGATGACCCCCATCGCGAAGAACAGCGCCGCCATCTCGTTGAACCCCCAGCCGAAACGGAGCACGCCGACCACGAGCGCGGCGAAGCTGACGAGCACGAGCGCGAGGACCGCGCCGCGCCGGCCGTCCAGCGTGGCCGCGGTGGGGTCGGGCGCGGTGGTAGGCGTGGTGCGCGTGCGGGCGGCGTACGCCAGCGTGCCCCAGACCCAGATCCCGAGCGCGGCCGCCAGGAAGGCGATCCGAAACAGCCACCCCGAGAGCAACGGCAGCTGCGCCAGCTGCTGGGCGATTCCTACCTGGAACGGATTGATGGGGCTGAAGGCGGCGCCCACGGCGGCCGCCCCGAGGCTCATCGCGACGGCGACCACCGGGCGGTAGCCGAGGCGGCGCGCCAGCAGCAGCATCACCGGCACGAGCGCGATGATCTCCTCCTTCATGTTGTCGAGCACCCCGCCGAGCGCGAACGCGAGCGAAGCCACGGGCACGACCAGCGTGTGGGAGTGCCCGAAGCGCCGCACCAGCCAGTCCACGCCCTGCCGCAGCGCGCCGGTCTCGTCGACCACGGTGAACGCGCCGCCGATCAGGAACACGAAGAAGATCACGGCGGCCGCGTCGGCCATGCCCTGCGGGATCGCGACGAGCGTCTGGAACGCTCCCACGGGGCGCGCTGCCACGGAGTGATAGGTGCCCGCGACTACGATCCTGCGGCCGGTCGCGGGGTCGTCCCGGCGGTCGTATTGACCGGCCGGCAGCACGTGACTCGCCACGGCGGCGAGCAGCACGCAGCCGCATAACAGCGTGAGGGGGTGAGGGAATTTCACGGCCGGGCGCCGAGCCGACCGATTTCCTCGGACTCGTAGATGCGAGTGCCTGGCGGGGCCTCGCGGGCGACCCGCACCATGGCGCGCGCCACGGCCTCGGCCTTGATCGGTCGGTACCGGGCCAGCGGCCCCACGAAGGCCCAGGCGACGAGGGGGCTGAGCAGCCCGGCCATGCGCTCGATGGGCCGGCCCTTGGCCCGCGCGCCGACGAGCCATGACGGCCGGAAGATCTGGATGCCCTCGAATTGCAGGCGGCGCAGCGCCTCCTCCGCCTCTCCCTTCACCCGGCCGTAAAAGATCCGCGATCGCGGGTCGGCGCCGAGCGCCGTCACCACGAGGAACTGCGAGGCGCGGTGCCGGACGGCGACCCGGGCGAGCTCGACGACGTACGTGTAGTCGACCGTGCGGAACGCCGCTCGCGAACCCGCTTGCTTCATGGTCGTGCCGAGGCAGCAGAAGACGTCGTGCACTCGCGGGAAATCGGCGATCTGGGCCAGGCGATCGAAGCCCACCACGCGTTGCTGCAGTTTCTTATGAGCGAGCGGCAGCTCACGACGAGCGAGAACCGTGACGCCCGCGTAGGCCGAATCCTCGAGCAACAGTCGCAGCACGTGACCGCCGACGAGCCCCGACGCGCCGACGACGAGCGCGGCGCGGGGGGGCCGGGCGGGGGTGGGCGACGGGGGAGGGGTCACCCGCTCATCGCCACAGCGAGAGCAGCACGCCCATGAGGACGAGATAGGAGAGCTGATAGCCCGCGTCGAGCACCCAGGCGGCGATCGGCTTCTCCGAGAACATGTTCGCGGTCAGGCCGACGGTGGCGGCAAACCCGAGCCAGGAGAGGAGGCCGAGCCACAATCCTTGCGCCAGGGTGGTGGAATTCGTATAAGAGGCGAGCAGCGCCATGACGTAGGCCGTCACGAGATAACACAACACCGAAACGGCGTACGCCCGGGTCACGCCTTTCCGTTTCATCTCCTCCAGCTTCTCGGCCGTGTACCCTTGAGCCGCCATCCACTGCTTGGCGAACAGGACGGGGGAATACCAGACGGCGCCGAGGACGAAGGTCAGGACTGCGGCGACGAGGACGGCGAGGATGTTGACGTTGGCGGTCGGCATGGGCGCTCCTTTGCGGTCGGAGCTAAGCTACGGCGGCTCGGCTCGCTCGCTAGCGTAGGTCCATCCCCCGAGGCAGGACCAGGCGTACACCAGCACGCCGGCCAGGCGCACGGCGCCGCCGATGACCTGGTCCTGGTTCAGGAGTCCGAGGGCCCCGAGGAGGTAGTTCCAGTCGTGCTCGCCGCCGCCCACGAGCGGCAGCACTTCGGCACGGGCGTCCTGCACGTAAACCGAGACGTTCCAGAGGTTCTGGGCGACCCACCAGAGCGCGACCATCGCCGCATGCCGGTCGCCCTGACGCCAGAAGTACGCCACGAAGATCGCCGGCGTGAGGAGCTGCATCAGCGTTCCGCCAAGGACGCCGATGAACTCTCCGAACAGACCGAACAGGGGATGCCCGAACTCGTGGATCGCGAGGTCGAGGCTGTCGAGCCAGCCGTAATGGCCCGGGTGGAGAATCAAGAAGCCGCCGTACACCGCGAGCACGGCGGTGAGGGCGAGGCGCGCGCGCCCCTCCGTTACGGTGTCACCCGCTTCGAGCGGAAGTTGCCGCTCATGATCGGGTTTCCGCCGCCCGCCGGGCGCATCTCGAAGGTGCCGTTGAGCGAGTCACCCCGCACCTTGCCCGTGGTGGTCGTCACCACGTCCGCGTTGGCGGAGAGGCTGTGGTAAGGTCCGAGCTCGCTGACCACGACCGTGTCGCTGACTTCCCGCGCCCGCACCGGCACCGGGGGGGCGGTGAGTGAGGTGTACGTCATTGTGCCGCGCAACGAGCCGTCCTGCGCGACGGCAGTGACGATGCGGAACGGGATCCCCGTGTCCGACGCGCTCCGGTACGACCGGCCGTCCCACGTGCCGGCGTATTTCCGCGCCGGCCCGCCGGGCGCGCCCGACTTCTCGCTCGGCGCGCACGCGCTCAGGACGACGGCCGCGCACAGCAGCCTACGCATGCTCGACCTCCGGTATGTATTGGGAATGGAGTATGAGCGCCGGGACGGCTTCACACAAGGAACGCGCGAGGTTCGCGGCGCCGGTTTGCTACCCGAACACCTCGAGCGCCACCTCGACCTTCCCGAACGGGGCGCTCACCTGCACGCCCTGCACCGTGCGCTTCACCTGCTGAAACATTTCCCGCGCGATCTTCACGCCTTCGGCGAGCGCGGCCTCTTTGCCCTTGTCCTGCGCCCGGCGCATCCGCGTCAGCACCGACTCCGGCACCGAGACGCCGGGCACTTCGTTGGCGAGGAACTCGGCGTTCCGCAGCGAGAGGAGCGGCCAGATCCCCGCCACGATCGGGATCTTGAACTGCTCGACACGTGCGAGAAATGCCTCGAGCTGCGCGGGATCGAACACCGGCTGGGTCACGGCGAACTCCGCCCCCGCATCCACCTTCCACGCGAAGCGTGACAGCTCCCGGTCGAGGTCCACCGCCCCGGGGTTTACCCCAACGCCGATCGCCCACTGCGTGGGCGCCCCGATCGGGTTGTTCCCCGGGTCGAGCCCGTGGTTGAGGCGATACACCAGGTTCGTCAGTCCGATCGAGTCGATGTCGAAGACCGCGGTGGCCTCGGGGTAGGGGCCCATCTTCGGCGGATCGCCGGTGATGATCAAGATGTTGCGCAGCCCCGCGGCGTGCGCGCCGAGGATGTCCGACAGCATCCCGAGGAGGTTGCGGTCCCGGCAGCAGTAGTGGATGACGGTTTCGATCCCCACCTCTTTCTGGATCAGGATCGCCGACGGGAGCACGCCCATGCGGCTCTGGGCCCGCGGCCCGTCGGGGACATTCACCGCGTCCACGCCCGCCGCTTTCAGGGCCCGGCACTGCTCGAGCATCGGCGTCGGATCGACACCCTTGGGGGGGACGATCTCGACGCTGGTCACGAGCTCACCCCTGGCCAGCTTCGCGCCCCAGCACGAGCGCGTGGCCAGGGGCACCTCTGCCACGCCGGCGGGCGCCGCGATCGTTTCGCGCGACACCACCGTCGGCTGGTGGCGCGGCACGACGCTCGCGACGTAGTCGCGGATCTTCTTGATGTGCTCGGGCGTGGTGCCGCAACACCCGCCCACGATGCGCGCGCCCGCCTCGATCATGCGGCGCGCGTAGCTCGCCATGTATTCCGGCGACGCGAGGTAGATCTTGCGGTCGCCGACGTCCTTGGGCAGGCCGGCGTTCGGGACCGCGGAGATCGGACGATCGGTCGCCTTCACCAGCTTCTCCACTGCTTCGAGCACGCCGGCGGGACCCACAGAGCAGTTCACCCCCACGGCGTCCGCGCCCCACGCCGTGAGCTGTTTGGCGAACGTCTCGGGGCCGGTGCCGTAGTGCGTGAGCCCGTCGTCGCCGATGGTCATCTGCGCGATCACCGGGAGATCGGACACGCTCCGCACCGCGCGCAGCGCCTCGTGGATCTCGTCCACGTCGGAAAACGTCTCCAGGATGAACCCGTCCACCCCGCCCGCGACGAGGCCCCGCGCCTGCCGCTGAAAGTAGGCGAACGCTTCCTCCCGCGCCGTCGGGCCGAACGGCTCGATGCGGACGCCCAGGGGCCCGATCGCGCCCGCGACGCTCGCGCGCCCCGCGGCGGCGCGCCGGGCCAGCTCGGCCGCGGCCTGGTTGATCTTCTCGGCGTCGTCGGCGAGCCCGTAGCTGCCCAGCTTGAGGGGGTTCGCGCCGAAGGTGTTGGTCTCGAGGATTTCCGCGCCGGCGCGTACATAGGCCTCGTGTACTTCCTGGACGAGCTTCGGCTGCTTCAGGTTGAGCTCGTCGTAGCAGACGTTGAGGAAGAAGCCCTTGGAGTACAGCATCGTCCCCATGGCTCCGTCCAGAACGTGGACTTTGCCGTCGTCGAGAAGATCGCGGAGCGTGGTCGTCATTCGTGTTCCGTCATCCGTCGTCCGGAAAAGCAAGGCCCGTTCGGCCGGGCAGTCGCCAAACGGGCTGGCGTTTTAGCGACTTGTTTAACGTGGCTGCAATAGGCCGCAAATCGCCACGGGCACCGATTGTTGGAAGAAAGGTAATGAACGACGCGCAGATTGTGGAGGATGGTGGAGGTTGGTGAAGGATGGTGGAGGTTGGGTCGTGGGTCACCTCCACCAACCTCCACACCCTCCACCGTCCTCCACCATCCCTGACGGTGGCTATCTTGCTACCGATGCCCGACTTGCTCGCCGCCCGCTCCCAAATGGCGGTCTCCCTCGCGTTTCACATCGTGTTCGCCATCATCGGGATCGCGATGCCGGTCATGATGGTGCTGGCGGAGCGGCGCTGGCAGGTGACGGGACACGCGATCTATCTCGATCTGGCGAAGCGCTGGGCCAAGGGGACCGCGATCCTGTTCGCGGTCGGCGCCGTGTCGGGGACGGTGCTGTCGTTCGAGCTCGGCCTCCTGTGGCCCCGCTTCATGGCGTTCGCCGGTGCGATCATCGGGATGCCGTTCTCGCTCGAAGGGTTTGCGTTCTTCACCGAGGCGATTTTCCTCGGGATCTATCTGTACGGGTGGGACCGCATCTCGTCACGGGCGCATCTCTGGGCCGGCGTGGCGGTGGCCGTGAGCGGGACGGCGTCGGGCATCTTCGTGGTGATCGCCAACGCCTGGATGAACGCGCCCACGGGGTTCGAGCTCGTGAACGGGCAGGCGGTGAACGTGCAGCCGCTCGCGGCGATGGCCAACGCGGCTGCGCTGTCGCAAGCCCTGCACATGACGCTCGCGGCGTACGCCGCCACCGGGTTTGCAGTCGCGGGGATTCATGCGTTCCTGCTCCTCAAGGATCCGGCGAACGCGTTCCATCGCCGGGCGCTCGAGATCGCCCTGATCGTGGGCGCGCCGGCCGCCGTGCTGCAGCCGATCTCGGGTGACCTGTCCGCCCGCCACATCGCCGTGCACCAGCCGGTGAAGCTCGCCGCCGCCGAGGCCCTGTTCCGCACGCAGACCGGCGCCCCACTCACGCTCGGGGGGTGGCCCGACGCGGCGGCGCGCGAGACCCGTTTTGCGGTTCATGTGCCGTACGTGCTGTCCCTGCTGGCGTTCCACGATCCGCACGCCGTCGTCAAGGGCCTCGACCAGGTCCCGGTGTCCGAGTGGCCGAACGTCCGGGCGGTACACCTCTCATTCGACGTCATGGTGGCCGCCGGCACATACCTCGCCCTCGTGGCGCTGTGGACGGGATGGCTCGCGTGGCGACGGGCGGACCTGGCGCACAACCGCCGGCTCATGCGGGCGCTCGCCCTCGCGACCCCGCTGGGGTTCCTCGCGGTCGAGGCGGGCTGGATGGTCACCGAGCTGGGCCGGCAGCCGTGGGTGATCTACGGAGTGCTCAAGACCGCCGACGCAGTGACCCCGATGCCGGGGCTGATGGTCCCGTTCCTCACCTTCACGCTGCTCTACTGCTTTCTGGGCGTGATCGTCGCCTGGCTCTTGTACCGGCACATCATCCGCAGTCCCGCGGTTCCGGAATGGCGGGAGTTTTATATGCCGGGAGGCGGGACACGGGAAACGGGAAAAGAGACAGCCTGACATGAGCCTCGCCGATCTCGTCGCGGGAGTCATTTTCGTCGCGCTCAACGCCTACGCGGTGCTCGGCGGCGCGGATTTCGGCGGCGGTGTGTGGGACCTCCTGGCGCTGGGCCCTCGCAAGGCGCGTCAACGCGAGCTGATCGCCGAGGCGATCGGCCCGGTGTGGGAGGCGAATCATGTGTGGCTCATCCTTGCGATCGTGCTGCTCTTTACCTGTTTCCCCCCCGCGTTCGCGCGGCTCGGCACGAGGTTGCACATTCCCCTCTCGCTCGTGCTCATCGGCATCGTGCTGCGGGGTTCCGCGTTTACGTTCTGGCGGTACGGGGCGGACGAGGAGCAACGCAATTGGGGCATGGTGTTCGCGATCGCGAGTCTCATGACCCCGCTGTTACTGGGAACCACGGCGGGAGCGATTGCCTCGGGTGCCGTCGGAGACGGGGGATGGGGGAGCGGAGACTTCTACGGCACGTACGTCGCCCCGTGGCTCAACCCCTTCGCCCTGTCGGTGGGGATGTTCGCGCTCATCGCGTTCGCGTTCCTGGCGGCGGTGTATCTGACCCTCGAAGCCCGCGACCGGGAGGTGCGGGAAGACTTTCGCCGTCGCGCGCTGGCGTCGGGCGTGGGGTTGTTTCTGGCGGCGGTGGTGGTGCTGCTCCTCTCCCTCAACCGCGCGCCCCGCGTGCGCGAGGGGCTCATCTTCGCGGCCTGGGCCGTGCCGTTGCATCTCCTCACCGCGGCGGCGGCCATTACGGCGCTCGTCGCCCTCTGGGCTCGCCGCTGGCGCGTGGCGCGTGTGGCCGCGGCGGCGCAGGTGTCGCTCATCCTGTGGGGCTGGGCGCTGAGCCAGTACCCCTACATCCTGCCCCCTGACCTGTCGATTGCGAACGCCGCCGCTCCGGCGGCAACGCTGCGCCTCGTGCTTGCCGCACTGGTCGCAGGTGCGGTGCTCTTGCTGCCGTCGCTGTACTATCTGTTCCGGATTTTCAAGATGGGCAATCCGTCATCCGTTAACCGTCATCCGTAAAGGCAATCCCCCGTTTCGCGACGGACGACGGACGACGGATGACGGATGACGGATCACATCACTTCGCGTACCGATCCGCCCCCAGGAAATGCAGCGACACGTATGGTTCCGCCCCCTCGACCCAGCTGTCGTGCCCCGGCGCGATGTGGAACAGGTCGCCGGGCCCGAGGGAGAACGCCTTGCCGTCGTCCATGACGACGCGGCACCGTCCTGAGACGACCAGCCCCACGTGCTCGACCTGACAGCTCTTGGTCCCCGCGATCGGACCGACGTGCGTCGACCATTTCCACCCCGGCTCGTAGCTGGCGCGCCCAACGACGAGGTCGCCGATCCTCACGAGGTCGAACTTTCCCTTCTCGAAGCTGCGCGTCTCGTCGGGCCGGTCGAATCGTCTGATGGTCGCGTGTTTCACCGCTCATCTCCTTCCTAATCCCTGTGGAGCAGCGCCCGTGCGAGCGCATCCGCCGTCACGCCCTCGACGGCGACGGTCTTGCGACGAGCGGTCGCCCCACTGGCGATGGTGACGGCCCCGCGCGTCACCCCCACCCGCTCGGCGACGAAGCGCACCAGCTCTGCGTTCGCGGCGCCCTCCACCGGAGGTGCGGCGACCTTGATTTTGATGGCGTCGCCGTGCCACCCGGACACCTCGGTCCGGCGGGCGCGTGGTACCACGTGCACCACGAGCGTCGCCATCAACCCACGACGATGGTGAGCAGCAGCCGCTCCAGCACCCACAGCGCGAGCCAGGCGGCGAGCGGGCTCCAGTCCAGCCCTCCGGTCGGCGGGAGCACGCGGCGGATCGGCTCGACGACCCAGTCGGTCAAGGCATACGCCGGCCGCAGCCACCGGGAGTAGCGGAAGAACCCGAGCCAGCTCGCCAGCACTCGCACGACGAGTGCGACGACGATGATCTTGTACGCCACGACGACCGCGAGAGCGATCGCCGCGCGCGGCCCCGCGGAGAACGCGCCGGCCACGCCGTACGCGGTCTCCACCAGCCAGTTCCCCAACGTCACGAGCAGCACGCCGGCGGCCGCGACCGCGACGACCAGCCACCATCCCGCGTGCGCCGGGTTGCCGCCGGCCCGCACGAGGCGCGTCTCGACGGGACGAATCAGGGGGTCGCTGGCCGATCGGAGCGTCCGACCGAGCGCGCCGAACGGTGAGATGCGCCGGGTGCGCACCAGCCAGGAGGCGAGCGCCACGAGCGCGCTCGCGGCGAACGCCGCGAACACGACGTAGCGCAGGGCGAGCTGGAGCTCCGGCATGCCTTAAGTCTAGCGCGATGCGCCGCGTCCTTCAGCGGCGCCGCCCCCTCAGGGCGCGAAGACGTCCACGGCGTCCGTCTGCGCGAAGCCTGGTCGGGGCCCGCCGCCGATCACGTAGAGCTTGCCCTCGACCACGGCGGCCGCGAGGCCGTGGCGTGCCACCGGCAGCGCCGGCGCGGTGGTCCAACGATCGGTCGCGGGGTCGTACACTTCGTGGTTCGCGAATACGGAGCCCCTCGTCTCTCCGCCGATCACGTGGATCGCGCCGTCGAGCAGCGCCGCGGCCAGGCCGCCGCGCCGGCTCGGCATCGCCGACCGCTTGGTCCAGCGGTCGGCCGCCGGATCGTAGGCTTCCACCACATCGTAATTGCGGTCGGGATTGAGCGGTCGCCCGCCGATGGCGTAGACGAGACCGCGGGCGACGGCGGCGGTGAGATGATCGCGCGGTGTCGGGATCGGTGCCGCATCGCGCCAACGGTCGGTCGCCGGATCGTAGATCGCCGTCGCCCCGATCAGCCGACGCCCGGCGCCCCACCCGCCGACGACGATCAGCCGGCCGTTCACGGCGCCCACGCCCGAGGCCCCGCGGGGCGCGGGGAGCGGGGCCCGCGGCTCCCACCGGTTTCGATCCTCCCGATACAGCCACAGATTGCTCTCCGGCATGAAGCTCTGCTCGGCGAGACCGCCCACGGCGTAGAGCGTGTCGCCCACGACGGCGAGCGGCATGTGGTGGCGTGGGGCCGGGAGAACCGCGATGTGCTCCCAACGGTTCGCGGCCGGATCGTAGCGGAACGCGGCGGCGGTGGGACGGCCGGTCCGGTCGATCCCTCCGGCAACATAGATTTTGCCGCGCAGCACCGCGGCGCTGAGCTCCTGGATCGGCTCGGGCAGCGGGGCGGCGCTGGACCAGCCCTCGTTGACCGGGCGTTGACCCGATTCGAGGAAGGTCAAGGGCATGACCGCGGCTACCAGGCTGACCCAGACCGGGTTGGCGCGGAAGGTAGAGCGATGCATTCGTTTCATCCGAGACCAGAAGTGATGCTGACACTCTGAGGTCGCACATGGCGACCTCGAATGCCACTACCGGTTGCGATTCTTGTGAGCGAATTACACAACCCGTCTAGTCAAAGACTCCGGATCCACTTCTCCCATGCAGCCGCGTCCTGACCAAAGTCGTGTCCGCTCACTTGCGTGAGGAAACGCCGCGCCGCGCGTGCGCCACTAGGGTCCTGGGAGCGGAGCTTCGCGAGGATGAGCTCACCCCCGCCGCCCAGGAGGGCCGAGGCGAGTGCCGGGTCCACCCGTGTCGCGGCGAGCGCCTCGAGCAGTGTGTTGTGCGCAGAGAGATTGGTTCCGTCGAGCACCGCACGTAAGCCATCGGCTGCCGGCGCCCAGTTCACCGGCCTCGCGGCGCCATTCGATAGCACGCTCAGCACCTGGCTCGCTGTCGCGGACACCATGGCGTCCCGATCGCGGAGTGCCTCCGCCAGCGTCCACCAAGTCGAGTCGCTGTCCACGAAGCTGGCGATCACCACGGCGGCGAGTGCGCGGTGGCGGGCGCTTCCGTCGTGGGCGAGTGTCGACTGGGCGACACTTCGATCCGCCTCGGTGCGATGCGCCCGCAGGAATTCGAGGAGCGGTCGCGCAGACGCGAGTCGCGGCTCGACGCTGTCTGGGTGCATCCGGCCGAGCAGGAACGCAGGTGTCTGGATTGCGGACTGAAAGACCTGATTGCGCTTCCTGACAACGAGGAGAGCTGCCGCCCACTCCGCACGGTCGGGAGCGAGTCGCGCGGGAGCTCACGGTAGCGCACGCGTGCGGAGTCCTGCGGCTCGACGACGGGCACGGCCCAGTAGCCCTTGGTACTCCCGGGCGACGGCGAGTAGTACTGCGCGGCCGCGTCGGCGAATCCGAGCTTCTGGCGCAGAATCGCGGCGCAGGCGTGGGAGGCGAGCGATTCTCCAGGCGCGTAGCGGGCGAGCGAGTCCTGAATCATCCCGAGCGTCCAGCGCTTGAGCCCGATCAGTTCGAGGCGTGCCGCGGGGGTCTCGAGAATTGCGTTGCGGGTGCCCTGGGCCGCAACGGAGGTCGCAAGGCACAGGGCGAGCGAGCAAGCCGCGCGGCTTACTCGACCGTCCACGTCCCGTCGCGGGCGAGCAGCGTCCCGAGGTCAGGGGCGTCGCGTCCGAGCCCGGCGGCCCGCGCCTGTGCGTACACCTCTGCCTCGTAGGAATTCGCGGGAGAGCAGTACAGCACGCCGAGCGCCACGGGGAACTCCGGGGGCTCGAGCCCGACGAGCAGCTGCGCCAGCGTGCGGTTGGTCTCGTCGTGCACCAGGATTTCGTCCAGCGGCGCTCTGCCCTCACCGACCGGGACGGCCTCGAGCGCGAGTGTGCCCGGCTTCAGGCGCAGGCCTCGCTCCTTGTTTTGTCCGAAGAGCAGCGGCTTGCCGTGCTCCACGTGCAGCTGCGCGGCGGGCGCCACGTCCTTCGCGGTGAAGCTGTCGAACACCCCGTCGTTGAAGACGACGCAGTTCTGGAACACCTCGACGAACGACGCCCCGCGGTGCGCGTGCGCCCGCCGCAGCAACGCCACCATCTCGGCCTGCTGCGTGTCCACCGCCCGTGCGACGAACCGCCCCCCGGCGCCCAGTGCGAACGCGCACGGAGAGACGGGGTTCTCGATCGAGCCCTGCGGCGTCGAGGGTGAGCGCGTACCGCGTCGTGACGTGGGCGAGTACTGCCCCTTGGTGAGACCGTAGATCTCATTGTTGAAGAGCAGAATCTGGAGATCCACGTTGCGCCGCAGCACGTGCAGCATGTGGTTCCCGCCGATCGAGAGGCCGTCGCCGTCGCCCGTGATGACCCACACGTCCAGCTCGGGATTGGCGAGCTTGATCCCGGTGGCGATCGTCGGCGCCCGCCCGTGGATGGTGTGGAACCCGTAGGTCGACAGGTAATAGGGGAACCGGGCCGCGCAGCCGATCCCCGAAACGAACACGGTGCGCTCGCGTCGCGCGCCGAGCTCCGCCAGCGCTTTCTGGACCGCCTTGAGAATGGCGTAGTCCCCGCAGCCGGCGCACCACCGAACCTCCTGGTCCGATGCGTAGTCTTTGGGGGCGAGCTCGGCGTCGGTGATCGTCGTGACGGTCATAGGCCGGCCCTCACCGCGGTGTCGATTCGATCGCTTGCACGATCTCAGCGACTTTGAACGGCTTTCCTTCCACTTTGCTCAGTCCCTCCGCGGGCACGAGGTACGCGGCCCGCAGCAGCTGCAGCAGCTGCCCGTTGTTCATCTCCGGCACCAGCACGCGGTCGAACCGCTTCAGCAGGTCCCCGAGGTTCGACGGGAATGGGTTCAGATAGCGGAGGTGGAGATGCGAGACGTCGAGCCCGTCCTCCCGCGCATCGCGGACTGCCTGGTGAATCGCGCCATAGGTCGAGCCCCAGCCCACGACCGCGACGGCGCCGTGGTCGTCGCCGAGCGCCGGTCGTTGCGGCGGGATGTCGTTCGCGATCCCGGCGATTTTCGCGGCGCGGGTGCGGGTCATGCGGGCGTGGTTGTCGGGGTCGTAGGAGATGTGCCCCGTCTCGTAGTCCTTCTCGAGCCCGCCGATGCGGTGTTCCAGCTCGGGCGTGCCCGGCACAGCCCAGGCTCGCGCGAGGGTCACCGGATCGCGCTGGAACGGGTGGAAGCCCGCGGGGTCGGTCCGGAAATGCACCGGGAAGCGGGGCAGCCCCGCCGGGTCGGGGAGGCGCCACGGCTCGGCGGCGTGGGCGAGGTAGGCGTCCGAGAGCAGGATCACCGGCGTCATGTACTTGGTGGCGATCCGCACCGCTTCGATCGCGACCTCGAAGCAATCGCTCGCCGTCGCCGCGGCGAGCACCGCGAGCGGCGCGTCGGCATTGCGCCCGTGCACCGCCTGGAACAGATCGGACTGCTCGGCCTTGGTGGGCATGCCGGTGGAGGGACCGGCGCGCTGGGCGTCGACCAGCACGATGGGAAGCTCGGTGGCGATCGCGAGGCCGAGCATTTCGGTCTTGAGTGCCACCCCCGGGCCGGAGCTGGACGTCACGCCGAGCGCTCCGGCGTAGGCGGCGCCGATCGCGGCGCCGATCGCCGCGATCTCGTCCTCCGCCTGGAACGTGATCACGCCGTGCGACTTGAGATTCGCCAGCGTGTGCAGCAGCAGCGAGGCGGGCGTGATCGGGTAGCCCGCGAAGATCATCCTCTGAATCCCCGCCCCGCGCATGCCGGCGATCAGCCCCCACGCGATCGCCTCGGTCCCACTCACGGCGCGATAGCGCCCCGGCTCGACCGGCGCCCTCGGCACGGTGTAGCCCACGAGGTGCTCCGACATCTCGGCGGTCTCGCCGAACGCGTGGCCGGCGTTCAGGGCGGCGACGTTGGCCTGGGCAAGCTCGGGACGGTCGGCGAACTTGCGGCGCAGCCAATCGGTCGTCACCTGCCGGTCGCGGCCGTACATCCACAGCATCAGGCCGAGCGCCCACATGTTACGGCAGCGGTGCGCCTCCCGGGTCGAGAGACCGAGGGCCTTGACGGCCTCCGCCGTGAGCCGCGTGATGTCGATGGTGAGCACCTGGTAGGGAGCGAGCGAGCCGTCTTCGATCGGGTTGGCCGGGAACCCCGCTTTGGTGAGGTTGCGCTCGGTGAACGCGCCCGTGTCCACAACGATCGTGCCGCCGAGTCGCAGATCCTTCAGGTCCACTTTGAGCGCCGCCGGGTTCATGGCCACGAGCACGTCCACCGCGTCCCCTGGGGTCGTGACGTCCACGCCACCGAAATGGATCTGGAACGCCGACACACCGTACGTGGTGCCGGCGGGGGCGCGGATCTCGGCGGGGAAATCGGGGAAGGTCGTGAGGTCGTTTCCGGCGAGGGCTGCTTCGACCGTAAAGCGTGATCCGGTCACCTGCATCCCGTCGCCCGAGTCTCCGGCGAAGCGGATGACGACCGACTCGCGTGCCTGCCGGGTCCGAGGAGGCGTGGAGGTAGCCATTGCTCAAAAACTAGTGCGGTGACGCTCGGAGGGTAGGGCGGGGCCCCGCTAGGGGCTCGATGGTCGGCCCGATGAGCCCTCGAACCGGATCACCAGCACCGGATCGCGGCGCCGGGCGATGTCCTCGAACACAAGGAGGTACGTTTCGCCCGTTTTCCGGTGGACGGCATAGACCTTCACGAATGCGCGTCCTCCGAGCTTCGTGTCTACCCCGAGGCTGCCGCCGCCGCTGACGTTCGGGTAGAGTGCCGCGTCGAAGTCCACCGCCTTGATCTCGAGCGAGTCCGGGATGCGGAGCGCGTATTGCTGGACCGGATCGGTAGGAGTGACGGTCGGAGGCAGCGTGTTGATCGTCCGGTTGCAGGAAGCGAGCATCACGGCTGCGAGCGTCCCCAAGACATGGACCTGGAACGGCTGCTGTGGCAAAGGACCCTCCTCCCTACGCGACCGGAGCGAACGCAGCCGCTACGATCCTCGCCTGCTCGACCTGGTGCGCCGCGGGGTAGCCTTCCGCCGGGCTCGACCGCTCCGGCCGCCCGATATCGCGTACCGTCACCTCGGGGCCCACCAGCTCGCGGAGCTGCGGCAGCATGAACTTCTGTGGACCCATGTTGCGCGGCTCTTCCTGCACCCACACGATCTCGCGCAGGTTGGGATACTGGCGGATCAACGTCGCCAGCTCTTCGCGCGGGAACGGATAGAGCAGCTCCACCCGGGCGACCGCCACGTGCTGGGCCTGCGCCCGCGCCGGGGAGAGTGTGAGGTCGTAGTACACCTTGCCGCTACACAGGATGAGCCGGCGCACGGCGTCGCGGGGCGGCGCGGCGGGGTCGTCGAGCACCGGCTGGAACCGTCCGGTCGCCAGATCCTCGAGCCGCGAGCTCGCCTGCGGCAGCCGCAACAGGCTCTTCGGCGTGAACAACACGAGCGGCCGCAGCTCGGCGTGGCGCGCCTGGCGCCGCAGCAAATGGAAGTACTGCGCCGGCGTCGTGCAGTTGGCGATACGGATATTCCCGTCGGCGCCGAGCGCGAGAAAGCGCTCGATGCGGGCGCTCGAGTGCTCGGGTCCCTGGCCCTCGTAGCCATGCGGGAGGAGTAGTGTGAGGCGCGACGTCTGCCCCCACTTGGCGAGCCCGGCGATGATGAACTGATCGATGATGACTTCGCCGCCGTTGGTGAAGTCGCCGTACTGGGCCTCCCACAGGACCAGGGTCTCGGGTGCCGCGGCCGCGTAGCCGTACTCGAAGCCCAGGCAGGCGAACTCGGAGAGGGGGCTGTTGTGCAGCTCGAACGGCGCCCGCGCCCCCGGCAGGTTCTGGATCGGGGCGTAACGGCGGCCGTCCCGGGCGTCGCGCAGCACGAGGTGTCGCTGGCTGAACGTGCCGCGCTCGGTGTCCTGGCCCGTGAGCCGGATGGCGGTCCCCTCGGCGACGAGCGACGCGAAGGCCAGGGCCTCGGCGTGGGCCCACTCGATCTGACCCTCGGCGAGGGCGGGCCGGCGCCGCTCCAGTTGCTTCTGCAGCTTGGGAATGATCGTGAAGCCTTCGGGCACGAGGAGGAGCTGCTCGTTCAATGTCGTGAGCAGCGGCGCGGACACGGCGGTATCGGGCTCTGCGAGCTGGGTTTGCGCGCCGGAGATTCGTTGCGGCTCTTCCCCCGCGCCCGCCTCGCGCAGGTGCGCCTTGAGCGATTGCTGGATCTCGATGAGTCGCTGATGGACCTGCTCCGCCTCCGCGGCCGCCTGGGCCGCATCCACCACACGTTCCCGCACCAGCTGGTCGGCGTAGCGCTGGCGCGCCGTGGGCGTCTGCCTGATCCGCTCGTACATCACCGGCTGCGTGTAGGCCGGCTCGTCGCCTTCGTTGTGACCCCACCGGCGGTAGCCCACCACATCGATCACCACGTCGCCGTGAAACTTGTCGCGGTACAACATCGCGAGCCGCACCGCCGCGAGGCATGCCTCCGCATCGTCCGCGTTGACGTGGATGATCGGCGCGTCGAAGCCCTTGGCGAGATCGCTCGAATAATCGGTCGAGCGTCCTTCCTTCGGATCGGTGGTGAAGCCGAGCTGGTTGTTGGCGATCAGGTGGATCGTGCCGCCGGTGGTGTAGCCCTTGAGCCGGGCGAGGTTGAAGGTCTCCGCCACGACGCCCTGCGCGGCGAACGACGCGTCGCCGTGGATCAGCACGGGGAGCGCCACCGTCCCATCGTGGATCGCGTCCTTGCCGCGACGATTCGTCTGATTGGCGCGGGCCCGCCCTTCGACCACCGGGTTCACCGCTTCGAGGTGGCTCGGGTTGGGCGTGAGGGTGATGTTGACGGGCTTGCCCCCGGCGGTCTGGTACACGCCGTCCGCGCCGTGGTGATACTTCACGTCGCCGGTGCCGCCTTCGGGTGTGAGCGTCCCCTCGACGTGCCGCCCGCCCTCGAACTCCGCGAAGATCGTCTCGTACGGAAGGCCGACTACGTGGGCGAGCACGTTCAACCGGCCGCGGTGCGCCATCCCCAGCACCACGCGCCGGGCGCCGCTCGCGCCGGCGAGCTCGATGGTCTGGTCGAGCATCGGCACGAGCACGTCCAGTCCCTCGATCGAAAACCGCTTCTGGCCGAGGTACGCCTTGTGGAGGAAGCGCTCGAGGGTCTCGACCGCGGTGAGCCGAGCGAGCAGCTGGCGCTTCATCACCGGCGAGAGCGGCTTACGGTGGTCCCCCGATTCGATCACCTGGCGCAGCCACACGCGCTCCTGGTGGCTGCCGATGTGCTCGACCTCGTAGGCGATCGTGCCGCAATACGTCTCCTGCAGACTAGGATACGCCTCCGCCAGGGTCCGTCCGGGCACGTAGATCCGCAGCAGGTCGGCCGGGATCCGCGCCATGATCTCGGGGCTGAGCCCGAGGGGTCCGGGATCGAGCGCCGGATCCCCCGGCGGATCGGAGCCGAGGGGGTCCAGCCGCGCCGCCATGTGGCCAAAGTTGCGGATGGCTTTCACCAATGCCATTGCCGCCGCGACGTGCTTCAACTCATCGGGAGCCGGGAGGCGGGAGCCGGGAGCCGCCGTCTGCGTCGCGACAACTTCTCCCGCCTCCCGTGTCTCGCCTCCCGGTAGGCCCAGACTCTCCAACACCGCACCGTAAAAGTTCTCTTCGCCTTGAAGCAGTTCATCGAGCCGTCGCAGGAAGAGTCCCGACTCCGCTCCCTGGATGATCCGGTGATCGTAGGTCGAGGTGATCGTCATGACCTTGGCGCCCCCGATGGTCCGGATCGCGCCGGTCGCGATGATCGAGCCCTGGCCCTTCATGAGGCGCGGTACGGATGCAACCGTGCCGATGGTGCCGGGGTTGGTCAGGGTGATCGTGGCGCCCGCGAAGTCGTCGGGGACCAGCTTGTTAGTGCGCGCCTTGTCGACCAGCGCCTCGTATGTCGCGTGGAAAGTCGCGAAGTCCATGCCCTCGGCGTGCTTGATGACGGGGACGACCAGGGCGTGGCTGCCGTCCTTCTTCTCCACGTCCACCGCCAGGCCGAGGTGCACCGCGTGTGGATCGAAGCGGTGCGGCTTGCCATCGATGTCGCGGAACGCATGCGTCATCACGGGAAGCTCGCGCGCCGCCCGGGCGATCGCGTATCCGATCAGGTGCGTGTAGGAGATCTTCCTGCCGGCTGCCGCGAGCTGGGTGTTCAGCTCTCGCCGGCGCGCGTCCAGCACGTCGACGGTGACCTCGCGGAACGACGTGGCGGTGGGCACGGAGAGCGAGTCCGCCATGTTCTGCGCGAGTCGGGCGGCGGGGCCGGTGATCGGAGTCAACCCGGGAGACGGGAGAGGGGAGACGGGAGGCGTGGCTACCGGCGCCGCCGCGCTCCTCGTCTCCCGACTCCCGCCTCCCGCCTCCCGAAGCGCTTCGGCGGCGCTGGTCGGGATTACGGGTAGCTCGGCCAGCTTCCCGTTATCGAATAGTTGCCGCCATTCCTCGCCCACCGACGCGGGATCGCGCAGGTATTGCTCGTACATGACCTGCACGAAGGCGGCGTTGTGCGTACCGAAGACGAACTCGCTCACGGCTCCAATTTAATCAAAATGGAGAACGCGGCGTCCGATGAGTGCGCGGCTCAAGGCGCGACTCGGCATTTGCGGGTAAACCCGCATGATGCTCGACTCGGGTACGCCCGTTTACCGGCACTGCCGAGTCGCGGGTTCACCCGCGGACGAAGGCGGTAGGGCGCGTGGTCACGCCCTCCGCTTTGTTCCTGCGCCACGGTTTTCATATTCGGCAATCAAACGCTTGGGCGCGCTGCGCCGCCACGCCTGCTCGAGGATGTCGCGGAGGTCGGCGGCGCGGACCCGGGTCAGGCGGACCAGCACTGTGGGATAGCCGCGATAGTGAGCGGTGGTGAAGAACGTCGTGGGATCGGCCTGCATCCGGAAGTCGCGCTCGTCGTCACCGCAT
>Ga0209472_1000143_pt1 | contig 42767 bp, 38 predicted proteins | sample GraSoiAngelo_130_FD_185887 | JGI IMG/M metagenome (GOLD analysis project Ga0209472, IMG submission 185887) | Grasslands soil microbial communities from the Angelo Coastal Reserve, California, USA - 14_0929_02_20cm (SPAdes) (version 2) | ecosystem: Environmental > Terrestrial > Soil > Grasslands ... | reverse complement strand
TTATGAAACGATGGATAAAGAGACACGGAAGAAGTTTTATCCGACGAGCGCGCTCGTAACTGCGCCAGATATCATTTTCTTTTGGGTGGCGCGCATGATTATCGCAGGGTTGGAGTTCAAGCCTGGCAAATCAGACAGCGTTGAGGACAATATTGCGTTTCGCGACGTTTATTTTACGGGTCTCATTCGCGACAAGCTCGGCCGGAAGATGTCGAAGTCCTTGGGCAACTCGCCCGATCCGCTCGAATTGATCGATAAGTATGGCGCTGACGGCCTGCGCTTCGGCCTGATGCGCATCGCTCCCCGAGGACAGGATATTCGCTTCGACGAAAAGCAAATCGAAGAAGGGCGGAACTTCGCGACAAAACTTTGGAACGTGGCGCGCTTCCGGCAAATGCATGGACCAAGCGATGTCGCTCCAAAAATCGACAAGGAGGCGGTATCGATCTACACCTTGGAACTACTCGCCCGCTTGAACGAAACCATCGACGCAATCGAAGCTGCTTACCGCGAATATCAGTTCAACACGGTCGCACAACGCCTTTACGACTTTGTCTGGAGCGATTACTGCGATTGGTTCGTTGAAGCCGCCAAGACGGAAATCTTCGGCAGCGACGAGGCGCAGAAGAAGTCTGTGCTGGCGGTAATGGACTTTGTGCTTTCCGCGATATTGCGGTTGCTGCATCCCTTCATGCCCTACATTACCGAAGAACTTTGGTCACTATTGGACTTCGGAAAAACCTCAATTCAATTTGCCCTGCCGCCAGAAAAGATCCGATTGGATGACGTCCCGGAGCTTACCGGGAAACGCCGCCTTGTTTCAGCTCTTTACCAAACAATCCAAGCGGGACGAAATTTGAGAGCGGAATCCAAACTTCCGTCAAATAGGAAGATACGATTTATCTTACGCACAGATGAGAAATTAATTTCCAGCCAGATTTCGACCCTGACACGGTTATTGAATGCCGAAGAAGTGGAATTGGATCCGAAATATCAATCGCCAGCCGGAAACCCGGTCGCGGTTACGCCATTAGGCGAGATCTTTCTGACGGTTGCCGCAGCCGATAGAGCAGGGGAACGGCAGCGGCTCGACAAGGAAATTACAAGAATCGAAGTCGAAATGCGCGCGGTCGAGGAAAAATTGGGAAATAAATCGTTCGTTGACCGGGCCCCCGCGGCCATTGTGGAAGAACATCGTCAGCGACTGAAGGCTTTCAGCGTGCAACTCGAGAAGTTGAAACACGCGCGCGAAGGCCTGAATTGAAAATCACTTTTTGCTCGTTGATCCTACCGCCGCGCTTTTGAAAAAATTTCTTTAGCTCAGGCGTGTAGAAGGACCCGTCATATTCCTGATTTAGTTCGAGCCAGACTCGGCCGCGTGGCGTGAGATGCTTTGCCAGGTCGTCCAGAAAAAATCCCCATTCCGGCACGTCCCAGAGGTCCGGCATTTTGTGATTGTTGAAGCAAATCATGAAAGCCGTGATGAGATCAAATTTTTGTCCAAGATCGGGCAACGGGCGAAAAGCTTCAATTCGCTGGACTATACGGCGGACCCCGAGCAGACGTGTAACTTCCCGGAACATGGATAAACGGTCCATATCAAGACCGAGTCCGGAATGACCTAGCAGTTGGGATATGTAGAGGAAATATCCTGCGCCGCAGCCAAGATCGAGGATGCGTTTGGGACGCGCCAAATCGAGTTCGACCTGGCGAATTCGCCGAATGTTGATTCCGATCCACCGATCGAGATCGAGATACTTCGGCCAGTCTGCGCCGGGATTTGCGACTGTGTATCGCTTGCGAATCTGCTCGAAAGCAACCGGATCGATTGTTTCGATAACCCGTTTTTTATTCAGCGGAAATCGACCGGTTCGCAGCAGTCTGAGCGTATGTTTTCTCGCGCTGACCAGGCTCTGGCCATCTACAAGCTTGCGTATTTTATGTCGAAATCGCACCTGAAGAAAGATCACACCTTGTAGCGGAGCGCAACAATTTCAATTAAACTGCAACAGAATGAGTTTGTGGAAAAGGCTGCTTTGGTTCGCTGTAGCGGCGTTGGGCACGTGGGCAGTGGCGATGCTGGCGTTATCTCGCGGCGAACATATCAGCGCGCTGTGGATCGTTACTGCTGGATTTTGCGCGTTGTCGATCAGCTATCGTTTTTACAGCAAATGGCTGGCCACAAAAGTGCTCATGCTCAATGAGCAGCGTGCCACACCGGCGCTGCTGCAAGACGACAACAAAGATTATGTGCCAACAAACGGCTGGATGGTTTTCGGACATCACTTTGCAGCGATCGCCGGTCCGGGGCCGTTAGTTGGTCCCGTCTTGGCGGCGCAGTTTGGTTTTCTTCCCGGCACACTCTGGATCTTGATCGGCGCGACGCTCGGCGGCGGCGTCCACGACATGATTGTTCTTTTTGCCTCAATCCGCCGTGGCGGCAAAACGCTTGGGCAAATGGTAAGAGAGGAAATCGGACGCGGCGTTGGTCTGCTCGCTCTGGTCAGTGTCCTGGCGATCATGATTATCTTGCTGGCTGTTCTCGCGCTCGTTGTCGTGCAAGCTCTCGCGGAAAGTCCATGGGGCGTGTTCACCATTGCGACGACGATACCAATCGCGCTGGTCATGGGAATTGGATTGCGCACGGGAAAAGTAAGCGTGATGGCCGTCACGATCTTCGGTTTACTGGGTCTGGCCTTTGGCGTATGGGGCGGACAATTCCTCGCGCATTTTCCCGCAATTGAGAGTTGGTTCCGTCATGATCAGAAATGGCTGGCCTGGGCCATCATGATTTATGGGCTCGCAGCCTCGATCCTGCCCGTGTGGATGCTGCTGACGCCGCGCGATTACCTCAGCACGTTCTTGAAACTAGGCACTGTCGCCTTGCTTGCTGCTGCTGTGCTGTTGATCAATCCGACGTTGCAAATGCCAGCGATTACCAAATTCATCGATGGTAGCGGCCTCGTCTTTGCCGGTCCAGTTTTTCCCTTTGTATGCATCACCATCGCCTGCGGCGCAGTCTCCGGATTTCATTCTCTAATTGCTTCTGGCACGACGCCGAAAATGATCACACGCGAATCGCGAATACGCAGCATCGGATATGGCGCGATGGTGACCGAAATGATGGTTGCCCTGATGGCGATGATCGCAGCATGTGTCCTTCAACCGGGAGAGTATTTCGCTATTAACACAAAGGGAGCGCCGACCGAAGTCGTTGCAAAAGTTTCCACGGCTGGTTTTCCGGTGACGGAAGCTCAAATGCAGAAGCTCGCCACGAACCTCGGAGAATCCACGATGTTTAATCGCGCCGGGGGAGCGCCGACCTTCGCAGTGGGCATGGCGAACATGTTTGCGCAAGTCTCAACCAAGCCGACGGCGCTGGCGTTGTGGTATCACTTTGCCATCATGTTCGAAGCTTTGTTCATCCTCACAACAATCGATGCTGGAACACGCGTGGGACGATTTTTACTCCAAGATTTTCTGGGCAATCTCTGGCGTCCCTTAGGAAATACACGTTCATGGACTGCGAATTTTTTCTCCAGCGTTTTGCTGGTCGCAGCGTGGGGCTGGTTTTTATATGAGGGTGTGATCGATCCTCTTGGCGGCATCAACTCGCTTTGGCCGCTGTTCGGTCTTGCCAATCAATTGCTGTCGGTGGTCGCGCTCTGTCTCGGCACGACCCTTTTGATCAAAATGCGAAAGAGCAAATATCTCTTCGTAACCCTGGTTCCACTTTGCTTCATGTGTGCGGTCACGTTTTCGGCTGGCTATTTGAAAGTTTTCTCTCCCGACCCAAGGCTCGGTTTTTTGAGCGGCGCCCAATCGCTTTTAAGTCAGGCGGCCGCGGTTACCGATCCAGTTAAAGCAGCTAATCTGGCGCGGCAGGCAACTATCTGGCGATTCGACGCGTTTGTAGCTGTTTCCTTTCTTGTCCTTGTACTTCTAATCGTTGTGGGCTCGGCGAGGCAATGGTTGCAATTATTGCGCGGCACCAAGCGCGTCGTTTTGCACGAGAGCGAATTTGTACAGATGACCCCTACACAGCTCGCACAGTTTTAGATCAACGCCCGAGCGTTTGGGAAATCACTGAATTGTGATGGCTTGCTTAAGGCCCTGTTTTTTGTTTGGATCGCAGCGTGCCTCCTGATGATGAGGTGACCTCACTGAGCGCGATTGGCGGAAATGCTCATCACGGTCCGGCGATATTTACTACTACGCACTGGAGCGTGGTGCTGGAAGCACAAGGCGAATCGCCAGAGGCAGACGCTGCGTTGGAAAGGCTCTGCCGGACCTACTGGCGGCCACTTTACGGGTTCGTCAGACGGCAGGGCCATAGGCCGGAGGAAGCGCAGGATCTTACCCAGGCTTTTTTTGCGTTGTTATTAGAACGCAGAGATTTGAACGCTGTCCGCAAGGAGAAGGGACGACTTCGTTCGTACCTGCTTTCGTCGCTCAAACATTTTCTGGCTGACGAATGGCGCCACGCCATGACAGTCAAGCGAGGCAAAGGACAGTGGTTTATTCCATTGGAGGAACTTCGTGAGCATGAGCGCGTCGATGTCGAACGCAGCGACAGCTTAACGGCTGAGCAAATTTACGAACGTCGTTGGGCGTTGACAGTTCTGGGGCAAGTAATGGCGCGACTGCGCGAGGAGTATCGCAGCGCGGGCAATGTGCGGTTCTTTGAGCAAATGAAGAAGATGCTCATGGACGAACCGGACCGGCCTTCGCAAGCAGAGATCGCGAGCGAGTTCGACATGACAGAGAACGCGGTCAAGCAGGCCTTTTATCGATTTCGCCAGCGTTACCAAACCTTGTTGCGAGAAGAGATCTCCCACACGGTTGCAATGCCCAGCGATATCGAAGATGAGCTGCGCCATTTAATTGCTGTGGTCCGGGCGTAACCTCTGGTAGGATTTTACGCAGTAAAAGAGGGGGAGCGCACGAGCGACTCTCCGATAATGACCAGCGCAATCAGACTTTGCCCAAAGTGCGGCTCGGAAATTCCCGCCGACGCCCCTGAAGGAGGTTGCCCGGGTTGCTTGCTCGAGACTGGCCTTGGCCTGCTTCCGGACGCACCTGTAGCCGCCGGCGGCTCGTCCGCCGTGGCTTCGGCGAAGGCGGATGACGGCGGCTCCGCTGAAGATATTGATGCGAATGCTGCAACCGCTGGTCCCCATAGCAAGAAAGCAAAGCACTTGGTGGAGATGCTGGGAGAGTTGGGCGACTACGAATTGTTGGGAGAGGTCGGTCGCGGCGGTCAGGGCGTGGTATTTTGCGCTCGGCAAAAGAGTCTCAATCGCACAGTCGCATTAAAAGTCATTAACCTTGGTCAATGGGCGAGCAAAGCGCATGTGAAGCGTTTTCGCAGGGAAGCCGAAGCCGCCGCGAGCTTGGATCATCCGTGCATTGTTCCTATCTACGAAGTCGGCGAGCGCGATGGGTCGTGTTACTTCAGCATGAAGTTCGTCGAAGGGGGGCAGCTTGACGAAGTAAGCAGGCGCAGGCCGATGTCGATCCGGCACGCCGCGGAGTTAATCGCGAAGGTAGCACGCACCGTGCATTACGCGCATGAACACGGCATTCTGCATCGGGACATTAAGCCGGGGAACATTCTGCTCGATGACAAAGGCGAACCGCATCTGACCGATTTCGGCCTTGCGCGACTGGTAGAGACGGAGAGTACGATAACGCGCACGCTGGAGCTGCTGGGGACGCCAAGTTACATGGCACCTGAACAAGCTGCCGGTAATAACACACAGCTTACAAGTGCAACAGATGTGTACGGACTAGGCGCAGTCTTGTACCGATTGCTGACAGGTCATCCGCCTTTTGTTGGCGGTACAACCTACGAGACTATCAAGTTACTGCTGGACACCGAGCCGCGGCAGCCGCGCCTCTGGAATCCGAAAATAGATCGCGACCTCTCAACAATCTGCCTCAAGTGTCTCGATAAAGATCCGCAGAGGCGTTATGCTTCCGCTCTCGCGCTGGCCGAAGACCTCGAACGCTGGCTAAAGCACGAACCGATTCAGGCCCGTCGCATCAGAGCTTTCACGCGAGGAAGGAAATGGGTGCGACGCAATCCAACAAATGCGCTACTTGCAGGCTCCTTGCTCGCACTGGCGGCAGCTGCTGGCTGGATCGTTTCGAAAAGCGAATTGATCCGGCAACCCGTAACAACGAGCTCACCCGAAAAAAGCATTGCCGTGTTGCCCTTTGAGAACTTCAGTGACAACGAAGAAAACTCTTACTTCGCCGCTGGGATTCAAGACGACGTCCTGACGACTCTCGCGCAGATTCGCGATTTGAAAGTAATCAGCCGCACTAGCGTGATGGATTACCAAAAGCGCGGTAGGCGCAATATGCGTGAGATCAGCCAGGCGCTAGGTGTGGCGAATGTTCTCGAAGGGAGCGTCCGGCGCACGGGCGATCGCGTGCTTCTTAATGTCCAGCTCATCGACGCACGCAACGACCACCACATCTGGGCGGAGCGTTACGACCGCGCCGTCGCCGATTCGATTGGCCTTTAGGGCGAATTGGCCACACAGATCGCGACCGCGCTGAAAACGAAACTCGCGCCGGAAGAAAAGGCGCGGCTTGATACCAGACCTACTAACAACTCACAGGCCTACGTCCTTTACCTGAACGGGGTGGGACGGGAAGTGGCGGGCAATAGATCGTCGGAAGACCTGACGGCAGCGGAGCAGCTTTACATGCAAGCCGCCGCGCTTGATCCGGGGTTCGGCCTCGCATGGGCGCAAGCATCCATTCTCAATACCGAGGTGGGGAGTTCTGGCGAGGACCCGGCGCGTAGGGCAAAAGCGCGCGCCCAGGCCGAGGAAGCTCTGCGCGTATCCCCAAACCTCGGCGAAGCGCACGCGGCTTTAGGTCTTTGTCTCAGGGACGAGAGGAACTACGACGTAGCTCTTAAGGAACTCGAGCGTGCACTCGCGAGTTCTTCCAACAATGCAGAGATCTACTACTACATTGCACAGGTCTATCGCCGGCAGGGGCGCTGGCGCGAAGCGGTAGCCAGCTTCCAACGCGCCCGCTCTCTCGATCCTCTCAACGACAACACCGCTTTCCCCGCCGGCAACAATTATCTCTTTATGCGGGACTGGCCCGCTGCTGCTGCCAGCTTTAATCGCGCGCTGGAGATCAGTCCCGGTCGCGTGCTTCCCAGGGTCGGCCTGGCCTATCTTGAAGTGTTTCGTAACGGTGCCCGGCTGCCGGCAATAGAACTTTGCAAGGCATTCCGGCCGGTAAGGATCCCTCTGGACTGGTAAATTCGGGGCGCTGGGACATGGCGATGTTGGAGCGGAATTATGCCACGGCCGATAAGATTCTGACTGAGACTGCGCTCGAAGAATTTCCTCAAGCGGGCGACGTTCCGAAAGCATTTTACCGGGGCCGTGTCGCCCTCGCTCGCGCTGACATCGAATCGGCGCAACGCTATTTTGCCGCGGCCAGGCCAGCCATGGAAAAGCGGGTGCGCGACGCGCCAGACAATGCACAACGTCACGCAGAACTCGCCTTACTCTACGCCTACATGCAGAGGAAGGAGGCGGCAGTTCGAGAAGCTCGTCGCGCGGTCGAAATCGAACCCGAAAGCCAGAACGCATTTCATGGCGCTGCTTGGGCGGCCAATCTGGCGCTGGTGTCTGCACTCATTGGCGAACATGATCAGGCGATTACACTCGTCGAGCGTCTCCTGACTACTCCCGGCGCGGTGGGCTCGAGGGTCGATGCCGTGTCGAATATCACGCTCGCCGACCTGCGTCTGCGCTGGGAGTGGGACTCGCTTCGAAGCAGCCCACGTTTCCAGAAGATTCTCGCGGGACCGGAGCCGAAGACGGTTTATTAAGAGTTTCTAAGAAACTTATTCGACTAGTTGCTCAACGCTCGGCTGAGGAGTTCCCGGACCGAAGGCGGATCCCTTCAGAAGATTTCCAAACTTTCCGCGTAACCTCGCGTCGGGTTTTACGCACTACCTGAGTGAACGGCCACAAATGACTTTTCACAACGAGAAATCAGAAAGGGCCAAAACAACAATAGAAATCAAAATTAACATATGAAAACAAGCAGCTTACTAGCAGCAATATCCTTGATCGCGGTCTTAGCCACCTCTGCGGTGGCAAGCGAGCAGGTACCCTTCAGAGGGTCTCTGGCGGCGGTCCAAAGTGGCGAGGTGATAGGCGGGTTCTTGATCGTAGAGGGGAGCGGGACGGGAAGAGCTACGGAGCTTGGCCGATTTACCGTGACCTTTCACGAGGAGGTCGACCTCAGCACAGGCATCGGCACCGGGACGTTTACCTTCGTCGCAGCCAACGGAGACACTCTCTCCTCGAGCTTCATCGGCAACGCGACACCGACGCCTGACCCAAATATCCTCCTGCTGGAGGAGGTCGATACTATCACCGCGGGACGGGACGGTTCGTTGGCGCGACCGGGACCTTTACCCTCGAACGCGTGTTAAACCTGAGCAGCGGCGTTTCCACCGGCTCGTTTCGTGGGACAATATTGAACCGCGGAAAGCGCTAACGGTTTGGTTTGGCTCTGTCAACGCAGCAACAATCCACAGAAAAAATAAACAGATGAAAAAAACAAATCTAGTAGCGGTAATATCCCTGATCGCGGTCTTCGCCAGCCTCGCGCTGGCAAGCGAGCAGGTACCCTTCAGAGGATCCTTGGCGGCAGTCGAAACTGACGTAGTACAAGGTGGCACCTTGATCGTAGACGGGAGCGGCGTGGGAAATGCCACGGAGCTTGGACGATTTGCCATGACCTTCCACGTCGAGGTTGACCTCGGCACTCTCATCGGAGTCGGAACGGCTACCTTCGTCGCGGCCAACACAGATAGTCTTTTCACGAGCTTCACCGGCCACGCAACACCTACGCCTGATCCAAATGTCTTTACGCTTGAGGAGGTCGAGACTATTACGGGCGGAACTGGGCGGTTCGCCGGCGTGACGGGGAGTTTCACGCTGGAACGAGTGGTTAACCTCGTTACAGGCGTTTCCTCCGGGTCCTTTAATGGGACAATATTGAATCCCGGGAGACGCTAGCGGTTTGCGTTTAGTTTTACGAGGACTGCGATAGTTAATCAGACTTCCGACAATACGCCAAAATTGAAGGATATGATCGCCGCACTGGTCGCAATCGGTGCGGCGGTCTTCCTTTAACTTTCTTACACCTAAGTCGGCGCGCCACATCCTCGCCAGATCCCATGATGTTTTGGAGATTACTGAAAAGCTGCGGCCTGCTTTTACTTACAATCTAGATCAAGGCTGACTACCAGAATTTCGTGTTTCTTCTAATTGTATAAATCCTGTCGGCGATGAGCGAGCGACTCTACTCGGCTCCGGACTGAGAGCACGAGGTCTTCAGACACATCGGCCTGAATCAGTTCTTCGCGGTCCGCCGAGGCGGATGCAACCATGACTCCGCGAGGATCAATGATTGCTGAGCTGCCGCAAAACCATAAGTCGTCATCCTTGCCGACGCGGTTCGATGCGATCACATAACTCTGGTTTTCAATCGCGCGCGCGAGGGCAAGCGTTCTGAAATGTTCAATGCGCGGGAACGGCCACGCGGAAGAAACGATAAGAGCCCCCACATTCTGCTCAACGACCAACTTCCGATACATCTCCGGAAACCGGAGATCGTAGCAGATACTGAAGCCAAACCGCAGATCGCCAACGGCAAAACTTGCGAAAGCGTCGCCTGAAGCAAAACACTTTTGTTCTTCAACGGGTGCAACCGCATACAGATGCGTCTTGCGATATTTCGCAGCGATTTTGCCGTGTTGATCAACAAGAACCAGGGAATTGTAAATTGAAGCGCCATCGCGCTCTGATACGCCGCACACGATGGCAATGGAAAGGTTCGCGGCGATTTCCTGAAGTTCAGGGATGAAACCACTCGTCCAGGAATTAGCATGAGCTTGTATTACGGGCATCGAGTAGCCCGTATCGCTCATTTCCGGAAAAACAATCAGCTCCACGCCAGCGTCTCTGCCTCGACGACAAAAGTCGCGAACCTTGAGCAGATTGGCTTTTGGATCGCCGAGCGAGCAACAAATCTGAGCGGCCGCAACCTTCATATGAATCCGCCCACTAAATACGCAAAAGGACGCCAAATCTCATATACGACCATTCAGCGCCTGTTTTCCCTCGGTCCGTTTTGCGTTTTCGAGGGCTAAGCACATTAGAAACATAAGAACCGCGGGAAAACAGTTACAAACGCACCTGCTGCGCGTCTTTAGCTGGAATCCAACCGCGCAGGTTATTCGGTAACCCTGCATAGATCCAATCCCCACGGGTGCTCAAGATTTTGACTTCACTGCCAGATGGCAACGCCAGGATGCTGTTCGCAGTATCCGCAGTTGCAAGACGCGCTTGGACGTTCTTGCCCGTTACTATGGCCAGGGCGCTTCCATTGCTCCCGCGTTCGAGTGTATACACAGCGTAGATCGCCACGGCGCTGACCAGCAGGCAAAATATTAACGAGGCGATCAATGTGGCCGATCTGCGACGCGCAAAGATCAACATGACCGTCGCAAACATTGCGAGCCAAAAAGCGATAGCCGCTGCGATGCTGTACTGATCAACACTGGCAAATTGGAAATAACGTTCCGGCCAGCTTTGCTGTAGCTCAAGCGCGTGCGCCTCGTCACGCGCGATCTGCAAGTTGGCTATGGCTTCAGGGTGATGTCGCTCCAAGGCAAGCGCGCGTTCGTAGTTTAAAACAGCCTGCCCAAAGTCGCCGACACGAAAATAGGCATTGCCAAGATCGTAAAATAGATTTGCGCTCCATTGCCCCGCACGAGCGAGTGCCTCGTACCCAGAGATCGCTTCTTTGAAGTGTCCTTGCGCATAATCCTGGTTTGCTTTTGTGAAGTCGCCTTCTGCTTGCCCAAACGAAGATACTGTCGATACGGCGCCGCAAAGAATTGCAATAAAACAGGCGGACAGTTTCATCTTAAATTCTCAATCAACTCCAGCACTTCTCGCCGGCTTTCAGGAGAAACTTTTCCGGGACCGTTATGCGCTCCGCTGTATTGCCATTCGTCGCTTTGCTCGAACAATCGGCGGAGCCGGTCACGTGAATCGCTATTAAGTTTGAAAGTGTCTGCCGCAGTCTCGACATCCACTATGTTTGGATCGATGCGGCGATTGCCTGACGCCAGAGCGGCTTTTAAGCGAACGACTCTGGATGCTTCGGCATAATATTCTCGGGGTGACACATCGTTGCGATGTAGCTTGTGCATCAGATCAGTCGTTTCATGTCGCAGCGCAGCGACACGTTGCGCCTCACGATTATCAATTCTTGTCCGGCGAATTTTCCAACCTGCAAATCCAACTAACGCGAGCAACGGAATCAATTGTGCAGCCCAGAAAACTCTTTGTGTGTAAATCGGCGCAAACGATTCCGCTGTCCGGGGCCGTTCGGTCAACTGATAAAGAATATCCTGCTGCTTGGTTGCAGTCGGGACGGGCGGACGTGCTGTCCCCGTCGGCGGAGTCGGTGCCGCCGACTGGGCCGCACCCGCGTTTTGCGCAACCGCCGCGCCTCCCTGCACATTGAGCGGAATCGGCTCGCTGTGCAGTGTCACATATTGTTGCTTCACCGGGTCAAAGTAAGAGAACGCGAGCAGCGGTAGCCCCTGCTTTTTCTCGTTGGGTGAAAGCACCATCTCAAAAGTTTTGGTGCCACTGAGACCGACCTCATCGTCCTGCTTGAACTTGGACGATGGCGGATATTTGTGCCAACCGCGCTCGTCTTCAATGACTGGCGCATTGACGCGGTCAAAATTTCCGCGGCCAGAAAGTGTAGATGTGACGGTGATGGGATCACCTACCTGCAGGCTCTTTGGGTTCGCGTCCGTCGCCATTGTGAAATTTCCAATTGCACCCGAAAAGCTGGGGGGCGCATTTTTTGGCAATGGCTTTACTTCGAGTGCCACAGGTTCACTCTTGATCTCTACTTCGCGGCGCTCCCCAAGTTGACTGAACGGATTCGAGAAGAATGGATCGGAGAATGGGTCATCTTGATCGAACAGGTCGAAAGGCGAACGCGGACGTGAGCGTGGCGCGCTCTGCCTGCGAGGAACGACAACTTGCGCCTTCGCTTTCACCGGCCCGATTTCAAATTTTCCCGCGCGCGCCGCGGCGATTGCAGTTTTAAACGTCACCACCTCATAAGGTCTCCCACTGATCGTTTCAGTATTTTCCCCGGACTGCTGCAACTTCTGCGCGGTAAATCCTTGACCAGTGATTTCCGGCGGTTCGACGAGTCGCGGGCGAACGCGCGGATCAAATCCCATTCGGACCTGAACCGGAACGATCTCACCCACGTACGCAGTCTTGCTTGGTACGATCAACTCCGCGAAAACCAGGCTGCTTGCGCTGGCTGCCGCTGCGTCACGGCCGGGCCGGGTGCCAGACGAACGACCGGGCGAATCCGCGACGTTTAATGTCAGCGCCGGTGTACGCAGCGAATTGTTTCCGACGCGAATGGTTTGAGGCGGGATGGTGAATCTTCCCGCTCTCAACGGCATTACAGTATAATCATATATCACACTGGAGGTTAAGTTGAGATTGTTCATCTCGATGCGTTGTGACGTTCCCGTTCGCCGGATCTCGAGACCGTCCACCATGATATTCTCCGGCGCGTCCGCGCCACGCGCTCCGGCAACTCGAATTTCCAAATGCACCGTTTCGCCCACTGCGGCGTCCGAACTATTCAAAACCGCTGTCACGCTCGGCGAATCAGCGTACGCAAGCTGCGCGCTCGCGAAAACACCCAGGACAGCAAATAACCTCCGACAGTGCGTGCGCATTTCTATCAATTATCAACCATCAATTCCCGCGGCTTTACCAGTCCTTATAGACATGGCGCGTTGCTCTGCGTTCATCAAGTTGAACCCGCGCCTCCTCGTCTTTCATCGATTCCAGAAGCGCCTCGGCCTGGCGTTCGCTCATCTGGCCCTCCTTCTCCGCTTCAGCTTCAGCTTCGGCCACCTGCGCGTTCTGATCAGGCGGCTTCTGTGATTTCTCTTCGCCGGCTCCCTTCACTTCACCCGCAAGTTTCTTGGATTCTCCAGGAGTCGCGGAAGGCGTCGTGTTTTCCCCTTCACCCTCTCCTGGGGATGGTGAGGGGGTTTCATTTTCTCCTTCGCCCGGGCTCGGCGATTCTTCACCTTGTCGTTCTCCTGGCGAGGGTGAGGGTTGTTGACCTTGTTGCTTGTCGGCGCCCGGCGAAGGAGAAGGAGTCTCGCCAGGTTGCTCCTGTTTTTTTTGCGGTTCGTTCTTCGCCTGAGCTTGGTCGTTTTTTTCCTGTTGCTGATCTTTCTGATTTCCAGACTTGCCTTGTGATTGCTGATCTTGGGGCTGCTGCTGGTCTTTCTGTTGCTCCTCGCCCTGACCTTGTTGTTGCTGTTGATTCTGTTGTTGCTGTTTTTGTTGTTCTTGCTGTTTTTGCTGCTGGTTCTGCTTCTGATCCTGCTTGTTCTGTTTGTCCTGTTTATTCTTTTCGTTCTTCTGCTGCGGCGACGGGGAAGGGGAGGGCTGTTCTTGTTTTTTATTTTTCAGTTCTTCGATCTTCCGCTTCACGTAATCGTAATTGTCCTTCGCTTCCTTGTTTTGCGGGTCGAGCTTGAGCGTTTGCTCATAATGATCGAGCGCATTTGTCCAGTCGCTGAGCTTTTTATCATCGCCCTTTTGCGCTTCGCCACGCTGATAAAGTGTGTTCCCAAGGTTATAATGGCCTTTGCTTTGCAAAGCGGTATCCCGGGAAAGCAATGCTTGGCTAAATGATTCCAGCGCCTTACTGTAATCCTTCAGTTTGTAAGCAGCTGCACCTGAGTCGAACTGTAGCTTGTCCTCTGCGCGCGATTGCGGATGGGATTTTAACGCGTTCTGAAATTGGCTGTAGGCGTCTTCGAATTTTCCGCCGCGATACGCGTCGAGACCCGGCGCGGTAGCGAAGGCAGGTGAAGACAGGAACATCACGAGAAGTGCGGTGGCAGCTGCGGCCCCGGCAGGCGCGTTGGCAACGCCACGCGCAGCCTTGCGAGCAGGCGCGACAGCATAAGCTCTTTGTCGCGTCCGTTTTCGTTCGGGAATCAGGATCGACAGTGCGAGAGCGATTAACGCTGCGCCGAGCGGCCATTCGTAACGTTCAATCGGTCGACGCGACAAACGCACATCCATTTCGGCAGCCTGCATTTTTGCCAGGCCCTCATTCTGAATTTGCTGCATCGTGCGAGGTCCGTTTTCCAAGTGAAGATAAAAACCCCCGGTAGTCTGAGCGATTTCGCGCAAACGTTTATCATCCAGCTTCGATTTAACGACTTGACCGGAAGAATCTTTGACGAAGCTGGTTTGACCATCGTCGCCGGTCACCGGAATGAGTGAGCCCTGTGGTGTTCCGACGCCTACCGTGAAAATCCGCACACCGGCGTCGACCGCTTGCTTCGCGGTTTTCATGGCATCCCCACTTAATTCTTCGCCGTCGGTGAAGATGACCAGAGCGCGATTTCCCATGGCGCTTTTACCGAAACTCTGCGTGGCGAGAGTAATCGCGCTGGAGATATTGGTGCCGCCTTCGGGAATCGTCTTGGTATCCAGATCGTTCACGGCCTCAACTACCGCGTCGTAGTCAATAGTCAGAGGCGCCTGTAAAAACGCGCGTCCTGCAAAAGCAATCAGACCAACACGATCGCCCTGCAACTGAGTGATCAAGTCCTGGATCGCCAGCTTGACGCGATCGAGTCGGGCCGGCTGGACGTCATTGGAAAGCATGCTGCGCGATGTATCCACGGCAATCAACAAGTCGAGACCCTTGCGTTTCACGTCTTCAAACGTGTAACCCCAGCGTGGCTGCGCCAGACTGACAATGGCCAAAGCAAGGCCGAGCAATTGCAACGCAAATCTTAATATCCGACGGGGACGATTCATCGTTCCAGCGAGTTGGGGCAGCAGTCGCGCCGAAACGAATTCCTGCAATCGTTTGAGCCCGCGCTGTTCCGAACTAACGAACAACGCAATCAGAAGTGGGATCACAAGCAATCCCCAAAGCCATTGTGGAACGCCGAAGCTCATAGCGGAAATGATGCTCGATACTCGATACTGGATGCTAGATGTACGCATCGAGAATCCAGCATCCAGTATCCAGCGTCGTGCTGCCACGCGGTAAAATCTGATTTCAAATTCACGGCAATTTTTTCCAGATGGTTTGCGACAATAAAATCTGCGCCAGCAACAGCCCGCAGCCGCTCATCAGACACAGCGGAAATAAGTCGCGGTATTGTTGATATTTTTTCACGCTAACCGTCGATTTTTCCAGCTTATCTATATCGTTATAAATTTGTTCCAACGATTGTGTATCGGTCGCGCGGAAGAACTTGCCGTCGGCAATTTTAGCCACTTCTCTTAGACCGGCCTCGTTAAATTCCACGCGCTGGTTTTCATAGAGAATGTTACCTAATGCATCTGTTAACGGTCCTTTGGGAGTGAATATTGGGGCGGGGGCGATCCCGTTGATTCCGGCGCCGATTGCATAGAGGTGGATCTTTAACGCTTTGACTGCTTCCGCCGCAGTATTTGGTGGAATTTTACCAGCATTATTTTCTCCATCGGTTAACAGAACGAGCACGCGACTTTTTGAACGTTTGTCATTTAACCGATTAGCTGCTGCTGCCACGGCCGATCCAATGGCAGTGCCATCCTCGACCAGTCCGATCCGCACTCGATCCAGATTTTGAAGTAGCCAATCGTGATCCAGTGTCATTGGGCTTACGACGTACGGACGACCTGCGAATGCGATGATCCCGATTCGATCATTTGGCCGGCCTTCGATAAATTTACGTGTGACTTCGCGAATCGCATCGACACGCGTCGCTTCCTGCCCGCCGATGGTAAAATCCTTGGTCAGCATCGATCCGGAGACATCTAGCGCGAGAATAATGTCGATCCCACTGGCCTCGATCTGCGTAAGACTCTTGCCGAGTTGCGGACGCGCCAGCGCGATCACGAAGACAGCAAGCGAAGCCAGAAGCAATGTTCGCAGAATTTTCCCTGCACGGGCGGCGCTTTTTTTTCCGATCGCCCTAAGGCTTGCTGTGGATGAAAAAGTCAGCGCAGCGGCCGGGCCGCGTTTTCCACGCAAATAGGCGAGCAACGGAACTCCGAGGAGTAACAGGAGCAGCCACGGATGCGCGAAGGTCAACGCACTATTTCCTGTGAACCAATCAAACATGGTTGACCTCCTTTCACGAAGCGGATCGCTTCCTCAAGTAATAATTCACTATCTGAAAGTGTTGCCTCGTACCTTGCAAACTTGATTAGGTCGCAGCGGTTCAAGAAATCTTCGAGCAGCGACTTTTCGTCGTCGGAGAATGGCGATGAACCTCGGAGCCCATTCAGAAACTCGACAGAAGTTTGCCGCGTGACGGGTAATCCGAACTGTTCTGTCACGTAGCGCCTGAGAATGTCCGACACACGGATACTGAAGCGATATGGATCGATCGCCGTGATCTGCCCTCGTATTTGCTCGAGCAACGCAAGTGCGCGCTCGCGCGGTAGTTGGGGCGGCGTAGGACGCCGAAAAGATTTCGCAACAAACCACACGATCAGACCGATCGTCGTGAGCAAGACGAACACTCCCAGAAAAATCAGCCACGGCGAAAGCAACGAATAATCGACCGGCGGCGTAATATCGTGAAACTCCTCAGCCAACAGTAACGGAATAATGGAGTAGTGGAGTAGCGGAGTAGTGGCAGGCGAATTCATTTCATCACTCCATTACGCATCGCTGCTGCGATCTCTCATCGAATGCCGATGCGGCGCTCCCGCTGTTTGAAAAAGGAGCGCAGCTGCGGCAGATAGTCTTTGCCGGTTTGCAGGGCGATCGCGTCGATATTGTTCCGGCGCAGCATGCGCGCAAGCTCATGCTCGTGTTCATCCACAAGCCCGCTAAAACGCGCCCGCGTTGTGCGATCCGCCGTATTGATCTCAATTTGATCGCCGGTCTCGGCGTCTTCCAAGGTGATGATGCCGATATTTGGCAATACCCGTTCTCGTTCATCGTGGATATGGATGGCCACGAAATCGTGCCGCCGTCCACTCACTGCCAGCGCTCGCGAAAAATCGGGCGCCTGAAAATCCGAAATGAAGAAAACCACGGCGCGGCGTGTGACAATTTTATTCAGATAGTCGAGGGCCAGCGCTGGCTCTGTGCCCCGTCCCTTTGGTTCGAAAAACAAAATCTCCCGGATAAGTCGTAGCGTATGGGAGCGGCCTTTCTTTGGAGGAATAAAAAGCTCAACGCGATCGGTGAAGAGGATGAGTCCGACCTTGTCATTGTTCCTGATCGCGCTGAAAGCGAGCAAGCACGCAACTTCCGCTGCCAACTCCCGTTTTGATTGCGTTGTGCTTCCGAAGTTTCCCGATGCGCTGACATCCACAACCAGCATTACAGTTAGCTCGCGTTCTTCCGTAAATTTTTTCACAAACGCGTTGCCCATCCGTGCGGTCACGTTCCAGTCGATCGCCCGGATCTCGTCGCCGGGCTGATACTCACGCACGTCTTCAAAATTCATTCCCCGGCCTTTGAAAACACTGTGGTAATCGCCGGCGAACGCGGTCTCGACGAGGCCTCTGGTTTTTATCTCCAGGGTTCGGATCTTCTTGAGAATCTCTGCGGGGTCCATTTACCTGTGAGAAGTGATTGGTGAGAAGTGAGGAGTAGTCATGCGAAAAACTCTTCGACAGTCGAGGACTGTTTGCTCATCGAGTCGGTCTCTTCTACGCGCGAAGCGCCTCGATAATCTGTCGCTGGAGGATGCTTACAGAAGTCGTCTGCACGGTCGATCATGCGCGACAGCATCTGGCCAATCGAGATGCAGTTCGAATCAAGAGTGTTGAATTGCTCGATTGAGAGGTACTTCGCGTCCCGCGCATCGTCTAACCACGATTGCGTTTCGGTAGCCTCGCCCAAGGCTTCATCCAGCTTGTTTACAAAGACCGCCTTGTAGCGGCGCCGTCCCCAAGCCTCGGCGATCATCGCTTTCACCGCACGTGAGCTCCTGCGAATCTGATCAGTGAGTGAGTAACGTTCTTCAGGCGGAAATTCGCGACTGAGCCCAAAAATCTCCTGCGCCGTTTCTCGGGCTTTCCGATAAACATTTAGATCACGAAACGATCTTGCGATAGCCATCGACACCTCTCACTTCTCACGAATCACTTCTCACTTGGGCATCATGGCACAGGCAATCCAGCAAAAATTCTCTCAATAATCGTCTCGCTGGTAACTGCCTCCGCCTCGGCTTCGTAACTGACGATGATGCGATGTCGAAGCACGTCAGGCCCGATGCTCTTGACGTCCTGTGGGGTGACATAACCGCGGCCGTTCAGAAACGCATGAGCCCGAGCGCCGAGAGCAAGATAGATCGTCGCACGTGGTGAAGCTCCGTAACGAATGAGCCCTTCGAGTCGTAAGTTGTAGGCTGCCGGCTCGCGCGTCGCCCAGACGACGTCCACAATGTAATCCTTTACGCGGTCATCGATGTAAATGCTGTTAACCACGTCCCGGGCAGCGATGATTTGCTTCGGATCAACCACTGGATCGACTCGCAAATCCGGCGAGGAAGTCGCCATCAAGTCGAGAATGTTTCGCTCCTCGGACTTTTGCGGATAACCAATGTTCAATTTGAACATGAAACGGTCGAGCTGCGCTTCCGGCAGTTGATAAGTTCCTTCCTGTTCAATCGGGTTCTGCGTCGCCAAAACAAGAAACGGATCGGAAAGCGGATAGGTTTGCTCGCCGATGGTGACTTGCCGCTCTTGCATCGCCTCAAGCAACGCGCTCTGTACCTTGGCCGGTGCGCGATTTATTTCGTCGGCCAGGATTAGATTTGAAAAAATCGGGCCGAGCTTGGTGGTAAATTCCCCTGTCCGCGGATTGTAAATGAGAGTGCCGATTAGATCCGCGGGTAAAAGGTCTGGCGTGAATTGCAATCTTTGGAAACCAGTCTGGATGCAGGCGGCCATCGTTTTTACCGTGAGCGTCTTGGCTAGCCCCGGGACGCCTTCGAGCAGGAGATGACCATTAGCGAGCAGCCCGAGGAGGAGACGATCCACCAAATATTTCTGGCCTATGACCACGTGACCAACCTGTTGGCGGAGCCCTGGAATCCATTGGCCCAGCTCCCGAACTTCTTGCGTAATTTCCTGCGTAGATTTCATACGGACTCGTGAGACATGCAGGCCGGGGAGAACGTTCGATCAAACGTGCCGCAACCTGCTGAATTTCTGCTCATTTCGCTCACGAATCTCCCGGTCTACTCGCGTGAGCGCACCGGCAGAATAATGCTAAACGTTTAGATCGCAATGTTCCTTCTCAAGCCATGGCATCGAGCGATTGGGGTAGCCGCCTTTGCAGGTGTCGGGCTGTCGGTCCTCACATGGATCGCCTGGAATGATCCGGCTATCAATTTTTTGAGCCGTGATAAACGAGCCGAGTGGATAGTCTTTCCTGCTGCAGTTGACGCCCACGCGCATTGGTTCGCCAGTCTCGACGCAACGTTCCGGCGCGAGTTTGTTTTGACGGACCGACCGGCGACCGCGCGTCTGGGTGTTCGCGCAATGCGGGGCGCCGAAGTGAGAATCAATGGCGGACCCATTCGCTTTCCGTCGAATCGCAATTGGAAAGAGATTGTGAGCGTCGACGTTGCCGGGCAATTACAGGGAGGCAGTAACGTGATCGAAGCTCGCGTCTTTAATCATAATGGACCCCCGGCGCTGTGGCTTACTTTGAATACGGATCAACTAAGTCTGCGCAGCGACAAAACCTGGGAAGTATCGTTTGCCGGTTCTTCATGGCGTCATGCCGCGTTGGCCGCGGCGGCGAAGACTCCAGGGCCCGGTAATTCCATTGCTGGCGGGGAAGGTACGTTTGACGCGCTGAAAAAAGTTTGGCCTTTTTGGATAGTTCTCCTTGTAATCGCTTCTGTAGCCATCTTTATCTGGAACCTCATCCTTAAAAGCTCCACAACACGATGGCTGGAAAAAACACTCTTGCTCATCCTAGCCGGCCTCTGGTTGCTGTTATTCTGGAATAATTCGCGGCTGTTGCCGTTTCACGCGGGCTTCGACGCGAAGGAGCACCTCAAATACATCAACTACATCCAGGAACACCGCGCATTGCCGTTGGCGAACGAAGGCTGGGAAATGTATCAGCCGCCGCTCTATTACTTGATTGCCGCGGCCAGCCTTTCAGCGTGCAAACTGTCAATCAACGATCCTGCGTCCATTTTATTACTGCGTTTGATCGGCGCGTTCTTGGGCATCGCCCAATTCATCTTTGTTTTTCTTAGTTTACGGCTTTTGTTTTCTGCGCGAACCGCGTTCGTCGGACTTTTGCTCGCAGCATTTCTGCCGATGCACGTGTATCTCGCACAGTATGTGACGAATGAAATGCTGGCCGCCACTCTGGCCACAGCGACGCTATATGCATGTTTGCGACTGCTGAAGAGCGATACGCCGTCCGCGTCGCAGTTCGCCTGGGTCGGATTCACGCTTGGCGCAACGATGCTGGCGAAAGCGACCACAGTTTTGCTACTTCCGATCGCGATTGCTGCAATCGCTGGGAAGCTCGCTTACACGCGAGCGCGACTCGCAATTTCGCTGCGCAACCTTGGGCTACTGCTTACGATATGTCTTACCGTGTGCGGCTGGCATTACGCGCGCATCTGGCTGAGGTTCGGTACGCCACTCCTTGGCAACTGGGATGTAGTCAGCGGATTCACCTGGTGGCAGGACCCGGGTTATCACACTGCGACTGATTACCTTCGTTTCGGCCGGTCGTTGGTGCATCCACTCTTCAGCGGTTTCGCCGGATTTGCTGACGGAATCTATTCCACGCTTTGGGGTGACGCATTATGCGGCGGCGCGTCGAGCCTGACCTTCGCCTGGAACGGGCAGCCAATGGTAGCCGGTTATTTGTGGGCGGTGATTCCCACGGCGTTGATTCTCGTAGGCGTCGTCGCCGCGATCGTTCGGTTTATTCGAAAACCTTCCAGCGAATTGTTCGTGTTACTTGGTTTCTGGACAGTACTCGTGCTCGGCTTAATTTTTATGACCCTCAAAGTTCCTTCCTACGCACAAGCAAAAGCGTTCTACGGGTTGTCGGCTCTTACGTCGATTTGCTTCTTTGGCGCGCTCGGTTGGGAAGTGCTGACATACGGCAGTAGGCGTCTGCGGTTTGTTCTTGATATGCTGATCTTAGTTTGGGCGATGAATAGTTTCGCCACTTACTGGATTGTTCCTTCGGTGGCGCAACATCTGTATGCCGCAAAAGCTTTTGGCGTTCAGGGCAAGATCGACCACGCCGCCGCCGAAGCGCTTAAGGCTGTAGAAGCAGATCCCTCCAATGCGACCGCACGCGGCTTTCACGCCTTGAGCTTGAGTGAACTAGGCCAGGATGAGGAAGCCATTAAGGAAGCCGAACGGGCGGTTGAGCTGAATCCGGCCGATTCTGCCGCCTATTTGAACCTCGCTTTCTCAGCAAAGCGCAGTGATCCCGAACACGCAATCGCGGAAGCTCGCCACGCCATCGAGCTTGGCCCTGAAAATTCTTCGGCCTACCAGCTCCTGATGAATTGTCTTTTCGAATCGCGCCGCTACAGCGAAGCGGTCGAGCTTGGACGAGATTGGGTGACTGTATCGCCATACGACGCCGCTGCTCATTCCGCGTTAGGAACGGCTCTGGCCGAAAGCCATGATTTTGTATCGGCAGCGCAGCACGTCGGTTACGTGATGATGCTGCGGCCGGAAGTTGAACAAGCTCATGCACACCTGCGGCAGATTCTCCTATCGATGGCGAAGGAGCCAGATGGTTTGGAGCGACTCCGGGACATCGCTGCAAACGCGCCGGATTCACCGCGGATGCTCGACGAACTGGCTTGGTTGCTTGCGACGTATCCCGATTCGAAATCGCGCGACGGATCCGAAGCGGTTCGTCTTGCCGAACGCGCTTGCGCTCTGACCGAACGTCGGATCCCAGCTCTTCTCGATACCCTGGCTGCGGCTTATGCTGAGGGAGGAGATTTTCCGCGGGCAATCAGCGTTGCCGAAGAAGCGCTCAATGACGCGCACTCCTCGGGCGACAATGATGCCGTCAAGCTGAGCGAAATCATTCTTAGATCACTTCGCGGAAGCCTTCCCTATCGCCAAGAGCCGGAGTAAGGCCTTTATTTCGCTCGGAAGCGTGATGGTGGCGTCGCACTCTGGGCGCGGGGACGTAGCGTTAGAATGATCGGCAACCCTGGAAAAGGTTGCGCCCGGCGGAGGCGAGATTCCAAGTAGCGCTCGTACGTTTGATTCAGTAATCGAGGATCATTTACGAAAAGGACGAATTCCGGAGGCCGCAGCTGTTGATTTTCTTTCCCTTTCGATTGGGCAGCATAAAAGAGTTTGAGGCGCCGCGCTCTGATGATCGGTGGGGGGGTCGCTTCAAATGCCTGCCGCAGTAATCGGTTTAGAACTCCAGTACTTACGTGCTGCCGTGCGGCGCATTGGATTTTTTCGATCGACCCAAACAATTTGCTGACATGTTCTCCAGTTAACGACGACGTAATTAGAACTGGCGCATAATCCAGGAAGAAAATTTGCTGCCGCGCGACCTCAACGAGTTTGGTGATGGTCTGCTTTTGATTGCGGTTTGGTTTAACCAGGTCCCATTTGTTCAAAACGATGATCGCCGGCTTCTGTGCCGCCTGAATCAATCCAGCGATCCGTTTGTCCTGTGCAGTTACGCCCGTTGTGAGATCAACAATCAGAATGCAAAGGTCGGCCCGGCGGACGCTCCGTTCTGCGCGCATTGCACTGAAGATCTCAACTGAACTGGATTGCTTGCCCCGTCGGCGGATTCCCGCCGTGTCGATGAAAACGAACGCGCGCCCGTCTCGTTGATAAAGAACGTCAACGGCATCGCGCGTGGTTCCTGGCAGTTCACTCACGATAGCGCGTTCGCTGCGCACGATGGAATTGATCAGTGAAGATTTTCCCACGTTTGGTCGGCCGAGGATCGCGACCGCGAGTGGCTCGGGGCTCGTGGGTCGCGAATCAACAGTGGGCGAGGGGAGAAGTCGATCGATCTCGTCTAGCAAATCCAAGACGCCCCGATTATGTTCTGCGCTGATCAAAACATTCGAGCCGAAGCCTAACGAATCGAATTCCGCCGCAAACGGCTCATGTTTTTCATTGTCGATCTTGTTGATTACAAGAATCGCCGGTTTTTGAGATTTGCGCAGCGCGCGCGCAAGCTCTTCGTCTATTGGCGACAAACCTTCTTTTGCATCGACGACGAAAAGCAAAAGATCGCTGTCGCGAAACGCTTCCTCGGCGGTGCGGCGAACCTGCCGGGTCAGTTCCGCTTCACCCGCGCCAAAAATCCCGCCGGTGTCCCAAAGAACAAAAGGCCGTGTGCCGCTTGCGCAAACCGCGGAAATTCTGTCGCGCGTAATTCCAGGCTGATCGTGAACGATGGCAACTTTTCGCCGGATGAGACGATTGAATAAGGCAGATTTGCCCACGTTGGGCCGGCCTACGATCGCAATGGAAGGAAGCTTGTTGGCGGCGTCGTTCATTATACGGAAACGTCGATCTCACTGTTTTGTTGCATGCGCGTGCCCTTCGGCTTGCAACTGGCGCACCCCGTCGGTGACGTAAACGATTCCTGAGATGAATGTGAACACCCCGGCTGCAATAACTACATAAAGCAGCGGAAGAAAGTGAAGCTGTAGCATCACCCATCCAATCGCGATCATTTGCAAGACGGTCGCCACTTTTCCGGTCCAATTTGGTTTCACGTGCACTTTGCCATTGAGCAAATAAAGGACCATTGCGCCCACCAGGATCACGGCGTCACGCGAGATGACGAGAACGGGAAACCACGCCGGGAACCTTCCATAATCAGGATCAATGTCGCTCCAGTTGCTGATGCTTAGTGTAATTATGCCGCTCAAAAGCAGGCCCTTATCGGCGAGCGGATCAAGAATGACCCCCAGCGAACTCCTCTGGTTGTAATGGCGCGCAACGTAGCCGTCCAAACCGTCACTGACGGCAGCGATCACGAAAATGGCAATTGCTGTATAACGTATCCACTCGAGCGGCGTGCCATGCTGGATGCTTTCACCATAATAGATCGCCATCGTCACAAAAACCGGGATCATCAAAATCCGGACGACGGTGATCTTGTTGGCTGTGGTCATACCGTGGATAGGCGCAGAAAATTGTAGGGCGTTTGATTCGTTCGCGCCAGCGAACTCACCCTTTGGGCTTCCCGTCTATGTCGCTCGGCGCCCGCCAGCTCCATTCTGTGAAACGCCAATGCCTGATTGGCGTCTTGGTACAGACGCCCTACAACTTTGGCTGCTTCGATCTGGCGTCTGACATGACGCCGTTAAGTCAAGCTGCAGCGGCTGCTGCGTGTCGGCCTTCTGCGAGTTCTTCGATCATCTTTCTATTGAATGCCGGGATATCGTCCGGTTTACGACTGGAAACCAGTCCGTTGTCCACGACGACTTCCTCATCGACCCACTTTGCGCCTGCGTTGCGCATGTCGACCTGAATTGCTGGCCACGAAGTCATCTTTCTGCCGCGAACAAGATCCGCGCTGATCAAAACTTGTGGTCCATGACATATGACCGCCACCGGTTTGTGCTCCCGGAAAAAATGCTGCGCAAATCCAAGTGCGTTTTGATCTGAACGGAGCACATCCGGATTGAACAAACCGCCCGGAATCATGAGCGCGTCAAACTCGTCCGGTCTCGCATCTTTAACGGCGAGATCCACATCGAATTTGTCGCCCTTGTCCGCATGATTCATCCCTTGGATTTTGCCAGGTTTAAGAGAAACGATCTTGGTTTGTGCACCTGCTTCATCCAGCGCTTCACGCGGTTTTGTCATTTCCACCTGTTCGAAGCCATCCGCTACAAGAATGGCCACCTTCTTTCCGTCGAGTTTTCGTGCCATAAGATTTACCTCCCCGTTAGTGTTGAATGAGTCGATCGTGAAAATCGACCCCTATTAAAACTACGCAGCGTGCGCGGTCACTGGCCGTAGTCCGAGGTGCTCGCTCGCTTTTGCGCACTAGCGCAATTGGCAATTAGAGTTTGATCGCTAACTCGGCGGGAATATTCTCTTCTCGTGGTCATCGAATCCATCCGCCAATTCAATCACGCCGTACCTTTCGTCCCCTACGAGATTCACATGGCAAGTGGGGAACATTACGATGTGCCGCATCCGGACTTTATCTCGATCTCGCCGAGAGGATCATTTGTAGTTGTCATCGATGCGAAGGAGCGCCCACATCATCTAAACGCTTTACTAATTGAGCGCGCTACGCTGCTCAACGGCCAGAAGCGCCGCAGGCTCCGGAAGCGTCCTTAAAGCCAATCAACGCGAAGCGATACGTGCTTCCGGTTCCGAAATTTTAAATCCTTCGATTTGCTTCTTAATTTCGTTCGCGAAGCTGGCTGCGCCGGCGCCGTTTACAACGCGATGATCGAACGTGAGCGAAAGTGTGATCACTTCCGCACTTTCATTTTTCTTCCCGTTAGGAATTAACTCGCGATGCGCGGTGCCGACGAAAAGCGTGCCGACTGAGGGCGGCACAACAATGGGCGCGCCGGCCTTTACCCCAAATGCGCCCAGACTGGTTATCACAACCGGGGCGTTCATCGCGTCGATGCGGCCGCTGCGAGTAGCATCGACTGTTTCGTTGTAAGTCTTGACGAATTCCGGCCAGGCCTTCTTGTTCGCATCAACGATCACCGCTGTTGCCAGGCGATCGCCTTCCATCGCTACCGCAATACCCAGATCGAAATTTTCGTTCTCAACGATACGCTCGTCTTCCAAAATGAGACGACGGAAGGGTGGATGTTTTTTCATGGCTCGCACCACTGCCCACGCGATCATCACGGAAGGAGAAGGGGCATGTTTTCCATTTTTCCTTTTGGCTGCATCGCGCGCGTTGCGAATTGCGTCCCATCGCGCATCGATCTGCAAGTTGGCAGGGATCACGTGAATGAGCTTGCGTGTGATCGTTGGCGAAAGCGCTGGTTCGATTGCTGTAGCCGGGGTCGTCGACCCCAGATGGGTGATCTCGCCCCTAGACACTGGATGGCGACGGTCAGCGCCTGCGGCCACAGCGTCGCCTGCCGATTCTTTTGCTGTCTCCTGAAACTGGTCAGCTAGCGATGGTTCGGCGGTTATGATGGTGCCAAGCTCCTGACCGATTTCGACCGTGTCGCCTACCTTTATTTTCCATTCACCCATCACGGCCGCAAAGGACGACTGAATGGGATAAACGGCTTTATCAGTCTCCACTTCGCAGAGCTCATCATCGAGCGCGATGGTGTCGCCGGAATTTTTCAAAAGCGAAACGACTTTTGCATTGCGAATCCCTTCGCCCATGACTGGGACGGTGATGCTTTGTATTCGCTGCTTGCTGGTTTCCGCTGTAGCCGCAGGCACTGACCTCGGGGCCACCAGCACTGGCTCTGCAATCGGGGTGCCGCGGTCAACGCCCGCGGCCACTGCGCGTTCCTGTTTTGTCGCAACCGAGCGCTGAATTGCGGAGACGATCCGCTCCACGTCTGGTAACGCCGCGTACTCATAAATCGGGTTGTAACCGATCATGACGTTTGCCTTACTCACAAGAACCGGCGGGCTGATCATTTCGTTCCATAGCTCGGGTGCGCTCGCGATGTGAGAAATCAACATGTGCCCGACACTGCAATTTTCGGTGTCCTCCTGAACCACGACCAGCCGGCGAGTCTTGCGCACGGATTCCTCGATTGCCGATTTGTCCCACGGAACGATGGAACGCAGATCAATCAGCTCGACGCTGATCCCATTGTCGATTTTATCTAAAGCCTCGAGCGATTTTTCGACGGTGTTGCCCCAAGTAACCAGCGTGATATCGGAGCCATTGCGTAACTTGAGCGCCTGACCCAAGGAAACGGCGCGAATTGGTTCCGCATATTGCTGTTCCGCCCAAAGGAGATGTTTCGGTATTAGAAAGATGACCGGATCCTCGCCATGCATCGCTGTCCATAGCAATCCGGCGGCATCAGCCGGCGAGCTTGGGATTACAATGTTCAGACCGGGATAATGAGCGAGCGCTGATTCATTCGCCTGGCTGTGCCACAAACTTCCGCCAGGCAGATAAGCTCCGTATGGCGCATAAATCACCACCGGGCATTTCCAATTGCCGAACGATCGCCAGCGCAAATTCGATATGTTCGTGACGAGCTGATTGAACCCCGGATAAATGAAATCAATAAATTGCAGTTCGAAAACCGGGCGTTTGCCGTACGCCGCCAGACCGCAGGCGACACCGAGAATCGTCGATTCGGCAAGAGGCGAATTGAACACCTGTTTTGGAAACTCGGTTGAAAGCTTTTGTGTGAGACGGAACACACCACCCTTCGGATCTTCAATGTCTTCACCAAATAGAATGCGTCGCGAATCGTCCTCCAGACCCGCGCGCAATGTTTTATTCACAGTATCGCCAATGCGATATTTCCCAGGCGGGAGAATCTCCTTGTTAAGTTTTGGAGGTGATTCGCTAAGGTTGCCAAGTAACTCGTTAGGCGATGGGTTCTCGGCTTTTTCCGCCTCCGTGTACTCGCGGCGAATGCGCTCTTTAACCTCATTATCGAGCTTCGCGAATTCCTCGGCAGTGATCGCGCCCTCGTGGATCAGCTGATCCTTCCAGCACTTGAGGGGGTCTGATTTCTCTAGCGCCTCCAATTCTTCGGCGCTGCGATAAAGTTTCTGATCATCGGAGCTGGTGTGACTGGAAAGCCGCTCCATCCGGATCCAGAAAAAGAACGGCCCGGCTCCCGCGCGAATTTTTTCAAAGGCTTCGGCGGTTGCGTCATACACCTGCTGCACGTCTTGTCCCTCGATTCGGCGCCAGTTGTCAGGTTGGAGGACGTTGAGCGCGAGAGGATTATTCTTCCGCGTCGGCATGCTGATGCCGTACCCGTTGTCTTCCACAAGGAAGAGCATGGGAAGTTTCTTCTCACTGGCGAAACAGAGCGCTTCAAAAAAATCTCCCTGGCGTGTCGCAGCATCGCCGACCGTCGTGACCACGAGATTTTTTTTGCCGTCGAGCTGAATGCCCCAAGCCATGCCGCACGCCGGAAGTAACTGCGAACCGGTCGGAGTCGGCACGCTCCAAATGTGTAAGTCCGCATCGCTGTAATGCGATGGCATCTGCCGACCGCCGCTTCCAGTATTGCGCTTTGCAAAATATTCGAGACCAAGCTGGCGCGTTGTCATACCGCGCCCGAGAACAAGACCGCGGTCGCGATAATACGGTACGATGTAATCGCCTGGTTCCGTTTGGATCGAGACCGCCGCAAGCGCCTCGTGGCCCATGCCAGAAACATGAAAATGTCCTTTGCCCTGACGATTCAAGTTCTGTTCCCGCAGATCTGCGTGACGACTCTCCAGGATGGTGGTTAAGAGTCGGAGCTTATCTTCCTTGCTGAGCACAGGCATACGGCATGATCTTACACGGCACTTACAGATCGACAATCACACGGATTTGCTTCGAATAGAAAATGCATACGGAAAGGACAACATCAAAATTCGGTCGTGGTGTGATCGAGCATTACCGCGAGTATCTTCCCGTTGCTGAATCGACGGCGGTTATCTCCCTGAGCGAGGGGGATACGCCGCTGGTGTTTTGTCCACAATTGAGCAAACGCGTCGGTCGCGTGGTTTTCGTCAAGAACGAAGGTGTTAACCCAACCGGCTCGTTTAAAGATCGCGGCATGACCCTGGCGGTATCGAAGGCGAAGGAGCGAGGCGCGACTGCGCTGATTTGTGCTTCTACAGGGAACACTTCGGCGTCAGCGGCGGCCTATGCAGCGCGCGCAGGAATTTCATGCGTCGTGATTTTGCCTGCGGGAAAAATTGCGACGGGAAAATTGCTTCAAGCTTTTGCTTACGGAGCTAAGATCGTCGCGATCGATGGCAATTTTGACGACGCACTGCGACTCGTGCGTGAGCTCGGCGAGGCCGGCGATCTTGCCATTGTAAATTCGATCAACCCTGATCGGATCGCCGGCCAGAAGACCGCTGCCTTCGAAATTGTCGACGTTCTCGGCGACGCGCCTGATTTCCATCTGTTACCGGTAGGCAATGCCGGAAACATCACTGCGTACTGGGCCGGCTATCGAGAATACCACGCGCTTGGACGGTCGACGAAGTTGCCGGCGATGATTGGCTTTCAGGCCGCAGGCGCTGCTCCGATTTTTTACAATCGCATCGTCGAACAACCCGAAACGGTGGCTTCGGCGATTCGCATCGGCAATCCAGCAAGTTGGAAACAAGCCCGTGCCGCCATCAACGAATCACATGGAGCGATTGATGTTGTTAGTGACGAAGAAATTCTTGCGGCGCAGACGTGGCTGGCACAGCACGAGGGAATTTTTGTCGAACCTGCAAGTGCGGCCTCCGTTGCGGGGCTTTTTAAATGCTGCGATTCAAAAGACGCAGCATATTCATTTCAGAAGATCCAAGGACAGAGTCGAATTGTTTGCACCGTCACCGGACATGGACTGAAAGATCCCGACGTGATTATTGGGCAGATGAAAGAATTAAAGTCTGTTCCGGCGACTGTGAATGATGTGCGACGCGCAGTTGGGCTCTAGTTGCTGACCCAGGTCCTAAGCATTGTGATGCAAACCAAGTCTTAGTTTGTTTTGGAACTTCTCGTTCCTGTTCCGTAATCTATTCACGCCATGCATCTGATCGTTCAAAAATATGGCGGCACCTCCGTCGGTACACCGGAGCGAATTTGCAACGTGGCCCGCCGAATTCTTGAGACGCAGCGTAAAGGCTGTCGGGTCGTGGCAGTCATCTCAGCAATGGCAGGAGTAACCGATCAGTTGCTCAAGCTCGCAAAAGCTGTCTCGCCGCAGCCGACAGAACGCGAGCTCGCTATCTTGCTTGCCACTGGTGAAGGTGCTGCCAGCGCCTTGACTGCAATGGCCGTGAACGCGCTGGGTGGAACAGCTATCTCGGTGACCGGCGCTCAGGCAGGAATCTTAACCGACCACCATCACACCAAGGCGCGCATCGCGAACATCAGTCCGAAGCAGATTCACGAGATGCTGTCGGAGGATTACATCGTAATCGTCGCCGGTTTTCAGGGTCAAACTCCGGAAGGAGATACGACCACGCTGGGTCGAGGCGGCTCGGACTTAACCGCCATTGCACTGGCGGGGGCATTGAACGCCGACGCCTGCCAGATCTTTACGGACGTAGATGGTGTGTTCACGTGCGATCCGCGCGTTGTCCTCGATGCAAAAAAAGTTAGTGAGATTGCCTACGACGAGATGCTCGAGATGGCGGGCAGCGGCGCCAAAGTGATGCAGTCGCGTGCGGTAGAGTTTGCAAAAAAATTCGGCGTCGAATTTGAAGTGCGGTCAAGCTTTACCAAAAGGCGAGGGACAGTTGCTAAAGAAGAGACTCCCAGCATGGAGGACGTTCTAGTTCGGGGTATCAGTCTCGATCGGCACCAGGCAAAACTCAGCATCACAGGCGTACGTGATGAACCGGGAATCGCTGCCCGGATTTTTTCGAATATCGCCGCAGTGCACATCATCGTTGACATGATTGTGCAAAACGCGTCAATCGACGGAACGACTGACATCTCATTCACGATTCATGAAGACGAACTGGAAAACGCCCGTACGATCTTAATGCCGGTGATTGGCCAGATGGGCGCCAAGCGCTTGAACACTACTGCCGGCTTGGCCAAGCTGAGCGTGGTTGGCATCGGAATGCGATCGCATTCGGGAGTCGCAGCGCGAATGTTCGAGTGCCTGGGGAAAAGCGGGATTAACATCCAGCTGGTTTCTACTTCGGAAATCAAGATTGCAGTCATCATCGATGAAAAAGACGCGGAACGCGCTGCGCAATTGATCCACGCCGAGTTCGGTCTGGCGCGATTGCTGCCTGCTCCCTCTGTGACGCGACCGCTCGCCTGACCGGTTAGGAGTTTGTTTAGTGCGCGGTGAAGCGGCTATAGGACAAGATCGTTACACAATCGCTCCGCCGCAGCTGGAGCCAACGCCGGCAGTACAGCCGAAACAATGATCGCCGGTCATGATCTCACGATTTTCGAGCGACTCCGGATCGACATCCCACAGAAAAATCGGCGTCCCATTCTTCCACTGCATCTCGAGCTGTTGGTTAAAATCACAATCATAAACTTCGCCTCGCCATCCCACGCTGATGGTGTTGCGGCACATCAATCCGCCAATTGTTGCTGGATTAAACGCGTCAATGAGCAGTTGTATGTACTCCTCCAGTTTACCGTTATGCCGGAGATAACTCGCAAAGCGGCCGATCGGCAGATTCGTGAGTGCATAAAGCTTATTAAACACGATTCCGAAATGTTCTTTGAGTTCGTGTTTGTAATCGACCTCAAGCTCGTCTTGCAGCGGCGGCAGAAATGTCCCCACTGGATTGTAGACAAGATGCAGCGGTAATTCGGGATCGCTTCCGTAGCCTAACGAGTTGAGTAACTGCAGAGCAGCGATGCTGTCGTCGAAAACGCCTTCGCCACGTTGCGCATCTACGTTTTTCGCCGAATAACACGGCATCGAAGCAATGATCTCGACCTTGTTCGTCGCGAGGAACTCAGGCAGATCTCCGTAACCGCGCTCAAGCAAAATCGTCAGATTGCAGCGGTCGATCACGTGTCGTGACGGCTCCAGCGCTTTCACTCGCTCAATGAAATAGCGGAAATCCGGAATCAGTTCCGGCGCACCGCCGGTGAGATCGACGGTGGGGATATCGGTTTTTGCGAGCCAATTGACGATCCGATCTACAGTCTCCTGCGCCATGATTTCCTTGCGCTTTGGCCCAGCGTTCACGTGGCAATGCACGCACGTCAGATTGCAAAGCTTGCCCACGTTAACCTGAAGAATTTCCGTGCGGCTGCGGCGCAGCCGTGAACCATCCGTTGCAAGTCGATGAGAAAACCGGTTCATTCGAGACGAAAGAAACCGCAAGCGCCGCCGTCGCAGCATTTGCTGTTTGCTTCTGTGGTTGCGTCGTAGTCCCGGCCTTTGGTCTCTTTCGGATGACGCAATTCGCGGGAGCAATCGAACGGTTTTGCGTCGGCCAGGGGAACATCGACGATCGGATCGACAAACTCGAAGAAATCGCGATAGGGCGCTTTCTTGTAGAGATTGTAAATGTGATCGCAGACCGCATACCGCCTGCCGCGCTCCATGCGGTGATTGTCATCGTCCAGCACTTCCTTGAATGGCCCGCGATAGATCACGGCCTGATTGCGCTCGAAACATTCCCCCTGTTTTCCCTTGAACGCTTCGACCGTTACCGAACGAAACTCGATTCCTTGCACTGTGCGCCAAGGCTCGGCGGCTCGGTTCAAGATTTGGATTCCATAAAAACCCGCGTTCTCAAACGCCGCGATGAAACTCTCTTCGGTGAATGCTCCGGAGATACAGCCGCTCCAAAGCTCCGGATCGTTTTGCATCTCCTCGGGCACGCCTTCGTCGCTTACAATGTCCGAAATAACGGCGCGTCCACCCGTTTTGAGAACACGGAAAATTTCGTCAAAGAGTTGCCGTTTTGATTTCGGCTCAACCAAATTGATTACACAATTAGAAACGACCACGTCGATCGAGTCGGTGGCGATGAGCGGATGCTTAACGCGCAATTCTTCAGCCAGCTCGTCCGCCGCGAGAAATGAGGCCGAGTCTGTGATTGGCATTTTCTTTAGCTCGCGGTCCAATAATTCCAGATCAAGCGCCAGATCCTGAATGTGGCCTTTAAGGAATTCGACGTTCGAATAGCCGATGCGCTCAGCGACGATTGGTGCGTTTCGACGCGCAACTTCGAGCATTTCGTCCGTCATATCGACGCCGATGACTTTTGCTTTCGGCCCAACAATCTGCGCGGCTATGAAACAGATTTTTCCTGTACCACTGCCCAGATCGAGAACGGTTTCGCCTCCATGCAAATAGCGCGATGGATCGCCACAGCCGTAATCGCGCTCGATTACTTCCTGCGGGATCACCTTCAGATACTCCGATGAGTAATTTACAGGACAGCAAAGCTTCCCCGCGCTCTCTTTGGCACCTGCCGCGTATCGCTGGCGAACGATAGTTTCTTTATGGCTGGTCTCGATCATAGCTATGGGAAGCTCTACCAAGGCGTCTTATTCCTGAAAAGCCGTAATTCGTTTGCGGTCAATTGCAAAAGGAACTAAAGCCGCGCTTGCCCGCGCAGCGCTGACTTCGAACCCAGCGTATGATCCCGGGTGTTTTGGCTTACGCGCTTATTTTTCGGCTGTGCGGATATAAACGGAATGTGCGGCCTACCTACAGGCCGGTACAGCTGCTTTTTGGGCAACATCTTTAAGTAAACAGAACTACTCGAAAAAGGTTTCTTTGTTGGGGCGGAGATCGATTTCCAGACTCCATGCGCTGCGCTCTTGCTGGATAAGATCCCAATACGAATCCGCGATCGCCTCTGGCTTGAGTAGCGGTTCTTTGGCAGAGGGCTTATAGGTCCTGCGGACCTTCCGCGTATCGATTACACCATCGATGACGACGTGCGCGACGTGAACGCCTTTGGGCCCAAGCTCGACCGCGAGCGATTGCGCCAAGCCGCGCACGGCGAACTTTGCGCTACTGAATGCAACAGCCCCGCCGCGACCACGCACTGATGAAGTCGCGCCGGTAAAAATGATCGTGCCCTTTCCCCGCTTAATCATTTCGGGCGCGGCTTCACGCGCGCAGAGGAATGCGCCCAAAGCTGCGATTCGCCACGATCCTTCGAATTGATCCGGCGTGGTTTTCATCAAGCTTTCGCCGAGCGAACCACTTGCGTGCGAGATGAGAATCTCAACCGGGCCAAACTGACGACGCGCCTTGTCAAAACCTACGCTGACTTGCTTCGCATCAGAGACGTCTGTCGGGACGGCCAGGGCATGTGATCCAAGTTCTGCGGCGAGTTTGCCGATAAATTCCGGCGAACGAGCGAACATTCCTACTCGGCAGCCTTCTCCCACGAGCTTGTGTGCCAGCGCTGCTCCGAGACCGGGGCCGACGCCAGCGACAATCGCCACGCGTTCGTGCCCCTTGTCAGTCATGCCGTTTCCTTTTCGCATTCACAGTGAGATTCAGGCGGGCCTGCCGTTCATTGAGCATTCGCCCGCCAAAATCTACTCTGCCAGCTTTCCTGCCGATTGTGCCTCGCGCTTGGGAATATCGCCATTGGGCAATCGCCATTCGCGTTGTCGACGAAATGGTAATGCCAAGAGTTTCCAAAGCGTGAGTTCGTTTTCTTCACGATACGCTGCGACGCCGATAGTAAGCGCGTCCTGTGGCACGTCGCGTCGCAGCGTGCGATGAAACTTGTCCCACCAACAAAAAATCGTGCCCCAATTTGAGTTGGTTTCACGTTGCACGATGGAATGATGAATCCCATGCATTCGCGGCGTGACGATGATTAAGTTCAAAATCCGTTCGACCTGAATTGGTAGTCGCCAGTTGGAATGATGAAAGAGTGTCGCGGTCTCAAGGGTGATGAAGAATATCACCAGCATCACAGGCCCGATGCCAATGATCATTACGGCAAGCGAAAGAAATCCGATGGAAAAAAACATCTCGCCAAAATGAAATCGCGCGGCGGTGGTCACGTCGAGGTCCAGATCGGTATGATGCACGTTATGAAACCGCCAGAATAGCGGCACCATGTGGTTGGCCCAGTGCCACCACCAATAAGCGTAATCCATCAGTAGAAACGTCGCGATGCCAGCAGCCCAACCCGGAACGGAAAGCCAGTTCAACAGACCGATACGTCGATGTTCTGCCCAGATCGCCACCGCGATCGGAATTGGTAGCATGGCGAAGCGTACAATGCCAAAACCTGGGAGCGAGAGCACAAAATTGCGCACCAGTCGGTTCACCACGCTAAAATGCTGGCGGCGCAGCGGGAAGCGCCATTGCAGCAAGAGCAGCACAAGAAAGATGCAAGCCAGCAGTGGCCGGCCGACATAATCCATCAAAGGAATCCTTGGCACGACCGGGGGCATAGCTGGTAAAAGACTTAAGTGTATCCCTCTTACTCCTATTCCTACTCGTTGAAATCAGTCGAGCACAAGTACGAGCAAGATAAGAGAGACTAAGGCGGGTTGCCTGTAATTTGTCAGTACTTCAGGTGCCGGTGCGCCGGAATTTGAAAGTTGTTTCGGGCTTGACTACTTCGCCGTTCATCTCGAGCAGCGGGTAGGCGAGAAAATTAATCGGGCCACTCGCAGGCTCGGGATCGACGACCAGATCGCGCCCTTTGGTTAGTTCGAAACGATTAGCCGGATTATGCCCGAAATAGTAATTCGCCAGCTTTGAATTCTTCCACGCCTCGCTGATGTCAACGGGAACCCAGCGACCATCTGCCAGGAATTCGGCCCAACAATGATAGCCATCGATCGTGCCCTCGTTTTTGTCAGCAGGAATGGTTGCACCGATCGCAAAGCGGGCCGGGATGCCGATGCTGCGCGCCAATGCAATAAAATAGGCATGAAAATCCGTGCAGTTACCCGTTTGCGCGTCACATGCGTACATAGCGTCACCGCGACCCCAGCCGGTACCTGATTTGTCGTAGCGCATTCGGCCCATAACGTGATCGTAAAGCGCTTTCGCACGTTCGAGATCATCGGTTTTTCCGGCCGTCGCTTTCTGAGCAAGCGTCCTGAAGGTTTCGTTGATGGGCACCAGTTTTTCCGGGCGAAGGTAATGCGCAGTTTCCGCTTCGGTTGCGGAATAGGAGACCTTCTCTTTGCGGACGACGCGGTAGCGGACCTCGACTGTTTTGCCGCTATCCGAAGGCTGCGGATAGATCACGCAAATATCATTGCCGTAATCGCGGTCCTGCACTTTTTCCCATTTCATTGGGATACTCAGTTTTTCTTCGGTCACAGTTTGAAAAGCATCGGTCTTTGCGAGCGGGACCCAGACGCGGGTCTCGCCCTTGATCTCTGGAACTTTAACTTGGTAGATGAATTCAAATTGATCTGTTCCTTTGATGATACCCGGATTATCCGCAGCGCGGTTCGCGACGGCTGCCGCCAGGAAAAATACCGGGATAGTCAGAAGTCGCACGGCGAGCGGGTCCGTTTGCAAGGTCAGCTCGCCGGCGCTTTGTGCCACGTGCCATTCTCTTCTTTCCAATTGTAAAGCGGCTTCCCGTCGATCTTGTGAACCGACGTCTCGGTGACGTTCATTTTGCCCGGCTGTCCAGTTAAAAAGAAGTCGATGTCGTACGTTTTGCCATCGGTACCCTTCATATCGACGCAGGCAAAGTACTTGCCTCCACCGAGATCCTGCAGGCGATCATCGTGTACTTTTACCAAATCGAGCGCGAGATCTTGGCCCTCGTGATTGACGTGAAATTTCCCGTCAGGGCTCTTTTTGCTTTTCGCGTCGATATTTGTCTTGATGCCGGCAGAGATATCGGTCGTGCTGACATGTTTTGCCTCCGTACCTTGTTTTGGATGCTCGGTGGTCTTTTGGGGATGCTCCGGATGTTCCTGGGAAAAAACCAGCGCGGCCGGTGCGAAGAGCAGTGCAATAGCTGCCGTGATAATAAGTCTTAGGATCATATGAATTCCTCCGTTTTCGCTTCGTTTGTTGATAGTTGCATGGATGCTTCGTTAGTTTTCTGGCCTTGTGGCTGAGACAGCAAGGAGGTTCCTACTTCTACTTGTTGCGAGAGGCATCACGCAGCCGTTTTATTCCTCGGATTAATCTCCGTGGCAACCAATTGGTGAAAAGTACTCAAACGAAGGTCTCGATTATTGTCCCAGTCTTTAATGAGGCGCTACTTATACGCCCATTCCTTGAGCATTTGCGGGACCGAGCGGCAGAAGCGGAAATTATTGTCGCCGACGGCGGAAGCACCGATGACACACCTGATCTCAGTGTGGGCTTTTGCGATCAACTCGTCCGGAGTGAATCCAATCGGGGCGTACAAATGAATGCTGGGGCACGTGCCGCACATGGCGACATCCTTTGGTTTGTCCATGTCGATGCCGAAGTTCCGCGGGGATGTTTGCACGAGATCGAGCAGATCATGAATGACCCAAAGATAGCGGGAGGTTTTTTTCGAATTCGTTTGCCGCGAAGCTCCATTTATCGATTTACGGACGGCTTTGCGCATTATGCCGGGATCTTGCTGCGAATGCGATGTGGTGATCATGGGCTATTCTGTCGGCGCACGGCGTTCGTGCACGTGGGTGGCTTTCCAGAAGTGCCCCTAATGGAAGACGTGGAGTTTTTTCGCCTACTTCGACGGCGCGGTCGCGTGATATGCAGCCAGAAGCGGATCTTGACGAGCCCGCGACGCTATGAAGCTGTTGGACGGGTGCGTTTGACTCTGGCTTACGGATTGATCGCAATGCTTTACATTTTCGGTATCCCGCTGTCGAAGCTTGCGTCCCTCTATGGGCGAATATGCTGCAAAACAGTGTAGCCAGGATGACGGAATCGTGTGCTATCGCGTGGAAGCGGCCCGATGCGCCCGGTGAGGCCGCCTCATCCGTTTTCTATGTACAAGGAAAACAAATCAAAAGGAGGCAGTCATGAAAATAATGAGCCTGATTATTACTCTGGTCGCGACGACGGCGCTCATTGCTCTTGGGCAGGAAGGGACTGTGGAAGAGGTGAAGCACGGAGCGAAAAAAGCAGGGGAAACAGTCAAAAACGGGCTTGAAACTGCGGGCAAAAAAACCAAGGAAGCTGCTGAAACAGTCGGAGAGAAAACGAAAGAAACGGCCCAGACTGTTGGCAGAAAGACCAAGGAAACCGCCCAAACTATCGGCGGAAAAACGAAGGAAAGTACCAGTTCGACTCACCGAAAATCCAAAAAGACATCGAGGAAGACCAAGACAGAAACCAGCGAGCAACAATCGACAAATCAGACGCCTAATACGCCAAGCCCCACCGATCGTTAGAATCGAGCTCGCCTGTTCGACTCGCGCACTGGGCCACCTGAGGTTCCGCTTTCATCGGTTCTGTGATGTTGAGCGCTTCGGCTTTGCTCAGGATAGGCTGCGCGAAACGTCTCTGGCCAGTATTGTTGCCGATCATGGCGAAAACGGTTTGAGATTCTTCTAACGCGACTGCTGGATCAGAATGGTAACACGCTTTACGATTTTGTTCGTTTCTGACTTGCTCAGTCCGATTGAGTGAGTCCTATTTGGCCGCGATTAGTCGAATTTTCCGAGTCAAATGAGCGGTCTGCGCCTGGGCGTCAACATCGATCACGTAGCAACGCTGCGGCAGGCGCGGTATGCGACGATGCCGGAATCCAAAAACGCGGAGCCTGATCCGCTCGTCGCCGCGCGAATGTGTGAGCAAGCAGGGGCCGGCGGGATCGTGGCCCATCTGCGTGCCGATCGCCGCCACATTCAAGACCGCGATATCGAGCGGCTGCGCCAGAATATCATGACCAAACTAAATCTGGAGATGGGCAATACGGAGGAGATTATCGATATTGTGCTTCGGATTGTGCCGGATGAAGTCTGTCTTGTTCCGGAGAAGCGCGAGGAGATCACCACCGAAGGCGGACTCGATGTCATCGCAAATCGCAAGACATTGGAACCGACGGTGAAACGGCTTCAAACTTCTGGCATTAAAGTCAGCTTGTTTATCGATCCCACATTGGAGCAAGTCGATGCGGCAGCCGAGCTAGGCGTGGAAATGGTTGAACTACATACCGGGAGCTTGGCCAACGCGTTTACGGAAAAGATCCAAAAAGAAGAACTGGAACAACTGCGGGCCGCCGCGCGGGCCGCGGCTGAGTCACATCTTCAGGTCAACGCCGGTCATGGAATCAATTACAAAAATATCGAGCTTATCCATCAGGTCCCGTGTTTGACTGAGCTTAATATTGGTCACTCCATCGTATCGCGGGCCGTCTGGGTCGGGCTTGAAACTGCGATAAAAGAAATGCTCGCGGCGATGAAAAATTATCCGGGATGAGCGTGATCGGTACCGGAGTCGATCTCGTCGAGTGCGCGCGTATCCAGCGATCCATCGATCGATTTGGCGATCGTTTTCTCCAACGTGTTTTCACCGACGGCGAGATTAAATACTCGATGTCGATGAAATTCCCGGCGCGTCATCTGGCTGCGCGTTTCGCGGCAAAAGAGGCTGTTTCCAAGGCATTCGGCACCGGCATCGGCAAAGCAATCGGTTGGCGCAATATCGACATCCAGAAAAAGCCGAGCGGCGAACCATTTCTCGTTTTCTCCGGACCGGCCAACGAACTCGCGACGCGACGCGGAGTCACTGCCGCACTCGTTACGCTTAGCCATACCGAGCATCACGCAGTCGCCTGTGTCGTTCTGGAAGGTACGCCTTCTTCGCCGGGACAGAAGCTCGGAAGGTTTTAATAGACCACGATCGTTGCAAGGCCCCTTCATGAGACCACATGCCATCCGCATCGCGTTTGTCATCATCGCTTTCGGGGCAGCCGCCGCCATTGCGATTGGCGATATCGCGCACCGGGCCGCGGGGCGCCGGCTGCGTGAGGTGATTCTTTCGGAGCTTCAGCCTGTCGTCTTGAAGAATTGTACGTTGAAGCGCTTCGGCAGCGCCAACGATGGCGGATACCTGATGTGCGAGAATCTGATCCAGCCGCTCGATGCAGCATACTCGTACGGAGTTGGCAGCAACGATGATTGGGGGTGCGAACTGTCGCGGCGCTATCACGTGCCGGTGCATCAGTACGACTGTTTTGATCCTGCCCGGCCGACCTGTGACGGCGGGACGTTCGTGTTTCACAACGAATGTGTCGGCAATCGCAGCGGCTATACGGGCTCGCATTTCTTCGACACACTGGAAAATCAGATCAGGAAGAACGGTGATACCGGCCGGCGCCTGATCATCAAGATGGACATTGAGGGTGGGGAATGGGATTCGCTACTCGCAGCTCCGGAGGATCTGCTGGCATCGATTCCTCAGATCACGATGGAGATGCACGGCTTCGACAATCCGAAGATTGTCGAAGTGCTTCGGAAGCTGAAGCAAAACTTCTATCTTGTGAACCTCCATTTCAATAACTGGTCGTGTACGCCAAAGGCCGCGCCGCTCCCAGCATGGGCGTATCAGACGCACTGGGTAAACAAGCGCATCGGCGTGCCGAATACCGCGGCACCCTTTCCCGCACCGGTGAGCTCGGTAAACGCGCCCGACTCGCCGACATCGCCTGATTGTCAGTTGCACACAACGCGGTCGAAACACTGAGGCTCACGGTTGTGGTTCGAAAAATAATTTCTTAAGGGATAGACGCGCGAACGCGAAACGGTCGCCGCGGCGACTCTTCAACGCGTTGCTCACAAAGAACGTTGAAAGTCGGCCCGCTTTCCGGCTATGAACGGTGCCATGGAATATTTTCGGCACATCATGGAAGTGGTCGGCACTAGTGTGGATGGCGTGGGTGTATTCATTGTTGCAGTTGGCATGCTGGTTGCCACCGTGAGACTCGCAACTCGTCGTTCACACGAGACTGGCAATTATTATTCCCTTTACCGGCAGGATGTAGGGCGTGCGATCCTGCTTGGCCTCGAGTTTCTGATTGCCGGCGACATCATTCGGACCGTCGTTGTCGCGCCGACTCTGCAAAATGTGGTCGTCCTGGGAATGATCGTGCTTATCCGCACGTTTCTGAGTTTATCATTGCAATTGGAGATCGAAGGAAAATTGCCCTGGCGGCGGGAAGCCGTTCGCGGAAAACAGAATTGACCTCGGCGCGGCGCGAAGTCTTGCGTAAATCACACCCTGACTATTTCACGTCCGGGCGAGGATCAGGGACGAATCCATCGAAGTTCGGCATCTTGACATGCGGCAGGGTTCGCTCGTTCAGTTCGAAGTATTCCGATACGATGCCGTTCATCGCGAGAAGATACGCTGTCACCGCATAAACTTCGTCGGGCTTCAGGGAGCCGGGATTTTGATAGGGCATCGCGCGGTTCACATAATCCCATACCGTTGTCGCGTAGGGCCAGTAACTCCCGACTGTTGGCAACGGGTTGTTGCTTTTAAGCGTCTCTTTGCCACCAACGAGCGCTGGATACTCGTTCGTTCCTTCGCCGCGCAAACCGTGACACGCAACACAGCTTTGAAGGTAGATCGCGCGACCTCCCCTCGCGGTGCCACGACCCTTTGGCAAGGCCGTTCCTTTCGGGCCGACCAAATACTCGTGCCTGGCAAAATCCGTGGGCATTGCCGGACGGCCGAGACCGTAACGCCTAGTTTCCACAGCGGGGCTACCCCGTTTTTGCGAGTCGGTTTTTTCCGGTCCGGCCAGACAAGTGCGATTAGCGAAATTCGCACCGGTTGCGGTCAATGCGACCGCGGCGAGCACATAGACGATTTTGCGTTTACACATGGCTCACTTTTCCGTCTCGGTGGACAAACCAGGTTTTGATTCCGTTGTAGTGATTGAAACCATCTGGTCCTGCATGGAGTCCTCGCACAGAGATCAGTTGTTCTCGGGTTGGCTGCACGTAACCAGTCTCATCTGTGCAGCGCGATTGCAGCGCTACCTCGCCCCCGTCCCACCTCCACGGCATCGAAAATCGTGTCGCCGCCTTCGAAAGCGCAGGCTCATTGAGCTGCGCACCTGCCCAAGTTTTTCCATCGTCCGTCGAAACTTCGACACAGGTAATGCGACCGCGGCCGGACCACGCGAGGCCGCTGATTTCGTACCAACCGCGGCCCTCCAAAACGTGTTCCCCGGATGGACGCGTAATGACCGACTTCGCTTCCATAACAAATGTGAATGAGCGCGCTTTTCCATCCGGCATGAGGTCAGTGTAAATAGCCGCTTCCTCGCGCGTCATGAATGGCTCATCTGTCACCATGATTCGACCGAGCCATTTGATGTTGATGTTGCCTTCCCAGCCGGGAACAACGAGTCGCAGGGATAGCCCTGTTCCGGACGCAGTGCCTCGCCATTTTGGCCGTACGCAAGCAACACGTCGTCGAGCGCTTTATCCAGCGGAATGCTGCGCGACATCTTGGAAGCATCCGCGCCCTCGGCGACAATCCAACGAGCCTTTGGCTTAATGCCGGCTTCTTCCAGAAGGTCTTTCAATGGCACGCCCGTCCATTCCGAATTGCTAAATAAACCGTGGCTCCGCTGGACGGTCTCACCGGGACGGCCTTCATGCTCGCGGCCGCTGTTACCGGCGCATTCGATGAAATGCACGCTTGAGGCGGAGGGAAATCGTCGAAGGTTTCCAGCGTGAAGACAAGCGGTCGCTCGACCAGCCCATCCAATAACAATTCATGCGCGTTTGGATCGATTTTTGGAACACCCGAATGATGCCGCTCAAAGTGCAATGCCGAGGGCGTGATTGTTCCATAGAGGTCCTGCAACGGCGCGCGACTCGATCCAGTACCCGGCGTAACGGATGCGCCAGAGGAGCGCGTGGCTTGTTCAAACGGCGATCGCTCTCCGTACGGCCGTCCGGGGATCGCCGAGTACGCGCGCAGCCGCTGGCCGTAAGGTCAGTGCGCCGAGACCAGCCGCTCCGAGCGCGATGAACTGGCGACGGCGGATGCGATGAGTTTGCAGTTTCGATTTTGGCATAGGATGCAGCGCATGAGCGCTTTGTTTGAGCAGACGGCCTAA
>Ga0209472_1000140_pt1 | contig 43159 bp, 33 predicted proteins | sample GraSoiAngelo_130_FD_185887 | JGI IMG/M metagenome (GOLD analysis project Ga0209472, IMG submission 185887) | Grasslands soil microbial communities from the Angelo Coastal Reserve, California, USA - 14_0929_02_20cm (SPAdes) (version 2) | ecosystem: Environmental > Terrestrial > Soil > Grasslands ... | reverse complement strand
TTGCTGTTCGCTTGCCTCGAAAGCTTCGGGATCGATCAGCCTTTGTGCCTCGCGCGTACTGGCTGCGTCCGGATTGGGTTCAAATCTAGGTTTCATGCTGCAATGAGCCGTCGTTTGCCGTGCTGTGGAAGACTTTCGCTGTCGGCAGAAAACGCCGAAAGCAACCAAAGCGCAGTGCTCGCGGATCGAAACTCCAGGCGCTTTGCCACTCGGGCTGGCGCCGTGCTAACGTCACCATACCCACGCGTTTCTTCCCGGGATTTCGTGCGCTTGCAAAGATGACCCGCACACGATTGCTTATCACGGCGGCGTTCGTTTGTCATCTGCTAGTCGCGCCTTGCTTAGTTACCAGCCAGTTGCTTTCCTCTTCAGAGTCGAATGCGTCACCAGCGCCACCGTCGGCTCCTTCGGCAATCAGGAGTGAAGATGTGACCATTCGTGCAATCGAGCAGGAAAAAGATGGTCCGATCTTTCATCTTCGCGGGAAGGTAGAGATTCATTACGCCACCTATGTTCTCTATGCTGATTCGGCGGATTACGACTCCGACACGGGAGATGCGACCGCGGAAGGCCATGTTGTGCTGGATGGCGGTCCCAATGATGAGCACGTCAAAGCTACTCATGGAACATACAATATTCGCGCTGAAACTGGCCGTTTTGAGAACGTACATGGGACCGCCGGCATCCGCATTCGCGCCCGGCACGCGATCCTGACCTCGCCCAACCCATTCGCTTTCAGCGGGAAAGTAGTCGAGAAGACCGGTCCGGATCATTACCGTGTTTACGATGGCACCATCACCACCTGCGAATTGCCGCACCCTAAATGGGAGTTCAACGCGCACAAACTGGTTGTGGAAGTCGGCGGCAACGCAAAAATTTACCGCAGCACGTTCCGCATCATGGGCGTTCCGGTCCTTTATTTGCCATTTGCCACACATCCCATTGAACGATTGCCGCGCCAGAGTGGCTTCCTGGTTCCAAACATCGGCCGATCGTCAATTAAAGGCACGGTGCTTGGCGAGTCGGTGTTCTGGGCGATCAATCGCAGCACCGATGCAACCGTGGGAACGCAATATTTCTCCAAACGTGGGTGGGCCCCGCAAGGCGAGTTCCGTACTCAACCTAGCGAAACATCGTTCTTGGACTTCAATTTTTATAGCGTACTGGATCGCGGTTTTGGACATCCGAAGGTGGATCAGGGTGGCGAGGACATCAGGCTCAGCGGGGAGGGCAGATTCGCCGACAATTTCCGCGGAGTTGTTGATATCGATTACCTTAGCTCATTCATCTTCCGCCTCGCCTTCAATGATGTTTTCACTGAGGCCGTGAACTCAGAGGTAAAGTCGCAGGCTTTTCTCTCCAACACCACTCACGGGTCGTTCTACAACGCCTCCGTCCGCCTCTATCAGGATTTCGAAAATGACACACCTCCTCTTGAGGTCGTAAAGATCATTCATGCTCCTAGCTTGGAAGTCTCGGCGGTAGACCGCCAACTTGGCCGTTCTCCGTTTTACTGGTCTTACGGCGCGGCGTTAGAAGGGCTTTATCGGAGTGAACCGGGGTTCCATACCGCCCCACTCGTGGGGCGTTTTGATTTCACTCCGGCCCTATCGCTTCCGTTGATGTTCGGTGGCTGGTCGTTTCGTCCCGAGATATCTCTGCGCGACACCAGCTATACCGAGCATTTACTGCCAACAAGCGGGATTGGGGTGGCCAGAAGCAGTGCCATAAATCGCAAAGCCTTCGAAGGATCGGTGGAAATTCTTCCGCCGGCATTGAATCGCGTTTTTGACCGTGACCTTCTTGGCCGAAAGTGGAAGCATGTCATCGAGCCACGCATAAACTACCGGTACGTGACAGGCATAAGTAACTTTGCCGAGATATTGCGCTTCGATGAGCGTGACATCCTCAGCGACACGAACGAGGTTGAATATGCGCTGGTGAATCGCCTCTATGCCAAGCGTAGCTCAGGCGAGCGGGAGGACTGCGGTCCAGAAGGGATGCCTTCGCTCACTGTCGGTAGGCCGGGGGCGCGAAATCCGATTCCTTGGGAGCGGGGCGTGCCGGTGGGAGAAAACCCCTGTCAGAAAATTCCGCGGGTTCGCGAGATCGTTAGCTGGGAATTAGCGCAGAAATACTTTATCGACCCCACTTTCGGTGGCGCGCTCCGGCTTGGCGCACGAAATGTTTTTACGTCGACCGCCGACTTCACGGGAATTGCGTTCCTCACAGATTCCAGTCTTCGTCGCTTCTCACCGCTTATCTCTCGGCTTCGCGTCCAACCGACCATGCGCACGGAAGCAACGTGGGCCGTCGATTACGACGTCAAGAGCGGACACGTTAACGCCAGCACTGCATTTTTAAACTATCGATTTGGACTGTTTACAATCGGCGGAGGCGATGCCTACCTGCGGGCGCCAGGGGAGGCGCTCTCCTCTACGCATAATGTCCAGGGCCAGGGCTTCAACCAGTACCGTCTTCTGTTCGGCTACGGCCACACCGGCAAGCGTGGTTTCAGCGGCGCCACCAACTTCGGAGTTGACCAGAACTTAGGTGTTCTGCAATACTCCGCAGTCCAACTGGCTTATAACTGGGATTGCTGCGGAGTGAACCTCGAATACCGCCGCTTTGCCCTAGGCTCGGTACGCAACGAAAACCAGTTTCGCTTCACTTTTGCGCTGGCCAATGTTGGAGCGTTCGGAAACCTGCGGCGGCAGGAGAGACTGTTCTAGCTTTTAGAATTTTTCCATACGCCGATAGCTTTCGTGTTACATTTACTTTTGCTTTTAACGTTTGGCCGGATGCCGAGCGGCGTCCGGTCAGGATAGTAGCCGTGTTTATCCCGCGCTAGTCCGCCATCCTTCGCTTCGCCCGTAAGCAATCTCAATTTCTCGTTCGATTCTGCCAATTTTTGAGGAAGCGTCTTCTTCCGTCGGCTTTGTAAGGGATATATGAGTCACGCTACAGCCGCCCAGTCGCAATTACAGCCGAGCTTCTGGGGATCGGTGTGGGAATCGCTCCAAGGCTCACACCAGGACTTCACGGTTGGAAACCTGAACCGCGCGATTCTCCTGCTCGCCATTCCCATGGTGCTGGAAATGGCGCTGGAGTCACTTTTTGCCGTGGTGGATGTCTTTTGGGTCAGCCATCTCGGTGCCAATGCCGTCGCTACGGTAGGCCTTACAGAATCGCTGCTGACGCTGGTGTTCGCCGTTGCTTTGGGATTGAGCCTCTCGACGACGGCGATGGTGGCCCGCCGCATTGGCGAGAAAGATAAGGACGGAGCTTCCGTCGCGGCCGTTCAATCGGTTGCTATTGGATTGATGCTGTCGTGCCTCATGGGTGTTCCGTGCTTGTTCTACGCACCGTTGCTGCTGCGGTTGATGGGCGCGTCCCCGGAAATTGTAGCTGTCGGTGGAAACTATGCCAGGATTGCGCTTGGTGGCTGCGGGGCGGTGCTGATGCTATTTCTGAACAACGCAATCTTCCGCGGCGCCGGGGATGCCGCCATCGCCATGCGGCTGCTTTGGGTGTCAAACATCATCAATCTTGTGCTCGATCCCTGCCTGATTTTTGGTTTGGGCCCTTTCCCGCGTCTGGGAGTGACCGGCGCAGCATTGGCGACGTTCACGGGACGCAGCATCGGGGTCATCTATCAGTTTTATCGCCTGCTTCATGGCAGCGAGCGGATTCGCGTGCTGCAGCGGCACATCCGACTGAACTTCACCGTTCTGCTGCGGCTCGTGCGAGTCTCACTGACTGGCATCCTGCAATTTGCCATCGCGCACACGAGTTGGATCGGCCTGGTCCGCATTGTAAGCATGTTCGGCTCGGCCGCCCTCGCCGGGTACACGATTGCCATTCGCATCGTCATCTTTGCGATCCTGCCCTCGTGGGGACTGAGCAATGCTGCAGCCACGCTTGTGGGGCAGAACCTGGGAGCGAAGCAGCCGGATCGCGCCGAAACCTCGGTGTGGCGCACGGGGTTCTATAACATGCTTTTTTTGGGTGGCGTGGGAGTGTTCTTCATTCTGTTTGCGGAACCGATCGTGCGGCTGTTCACGCACGATCCGGCCGTGGTGCCACTCGGCACCTCATGCCTGCGCATTCTGAGCTACGGAAACGTCGGGTACGCATACGGGATGGTGATGCTGCAGGCATTCAACGGGGCCGGTGACACGGTCACACCGACTATTGTGAATCTGTTCGGCTTCTGGGTACTGGAGATTCCACTTGCCTGGTGGCTGGCTCTGCGCGCCGGGTTCGCATCGAACGGCGTGTTTTTCTCAATTGTGATTGCCGAGGCCGCTATCGCAGGGGCTGGCGTTCTGCTTTTCCGGCGAGGCCGCTGGAAGCTGCAGAAGATCTGATTGTCGGGCGGGTATCTTCGAACCGTATTAACATATGGCAATGGACGCCGCTCTTCTTGCTTCGAAGCGAGCCGCACTGGATAAGAGCCTGCGTGCCCTCGGGCGCACGTTGCTGGCATACTCCGGCGGTGTGGATTCAGCATTCCTGGCATGGGCGGCACATCAGGTACTCGGTGACGACATGCTGGCCGTCATCGCGTAGGCAACCTGAGCGCGGACCAGGCTAGGAGAGTCTGCTCCCCAGCTAAGTGATTCCCGCTATACCAGAAATCAGGCTACGAGTTGTCTCGAAAACAGCTATTTCTCAAGGCGTGGGTTGTGAAATGATTCCATAACAATGTCGGCTCCCACGCCCGAGTAAACTTTGGTGGCGCTGATCAACCAAGGCTCGGGAGAAAGGAGCCGAACATGATCATTAGTAGGTTGTGACTATCACCCGGGCTTCCAACAGATTGCGTTTGTCGATACGGACACTGGTAGCTTCTACTCTTAATATTCTTGAAAGTGCAATCAAACTCAACCTATTGCTCATTGCGACGAATCCGCGTGATCGGTTTTATCACGCTACTGACTAGATCTTGATTGTTGTTGTGTCGACTTGCGCAGCTCCCCAGCCGATCCAGTCAAAAGATTGCGCAGCACTGCCACCTCGGCGGCGATTCCAGTGTGCAGCGCGGGATCGAGGTCGGGAGCGAACAGGGAAGAGTGATTGGAGGGCAAATTTTCTCCCGCCGCCTTGGCTTGCGCGTATTTCTGCGGATCGGCTCCGCCCAAGCCAAAGAAAAACGAGGGGACACCCTGCGCGATGAAATAGGAGAAATCCTCCGATCCCATGATCGGCTCAGCGACCGCAACGTTCTCCTTGCCAAGCGCTGATTCGAGAACAGGTTTGAGCCGCTGCGCCAGAGCCGGGTCGTTGTACACAGCATCAGTGGCTTCGTAGTGTTCGATCAACGGCTCACGTTGCGTGCCTGACGCAACGGCCTCGGCTTTTGTGATCCGCGTGATGGCAGCGAGGAGCTGTTTGCGAATTTCGGGCTTGTAGCTGCGGACAGTCAACCCGAGTTCGGCCTGGTCGGGAATAATGTTGTTCTTGGTGCCAGCCTGAATGTATCCGACGGTGACTACAGCCGCCTCTCCTGGCTTGACCTCGCGCGAGGTGATGGTCTGCAGCGCAAGAATAGTTCTGGCAGCGATGACGATGGGATCGACAGTTGTATGAGGCGCCGAGCCGTGGCCGCCCTTGCCGAAGATGGTGATGCGGACAGAGTCGGCGTTGGCGTAACGGTAACCGGAGGCGACCCCAACTTTTCCCGCAGGGAGTTCGTTGCTGGTATGCAGTGCAACGGCGACATCGGGCTTGGGGAAACGTGTGAACAAGCCGTCGTCGATCATTTTCTTGGCGCCGGTAATTGTTTCCTCCGCGGGCTGGCCGATTAGCATCAGCGTTCCGTGCCAGGTGTTCTTCGTATTCGCCATGATCGTGGCGGTTCCCATGAGCGATGCCATGTGCAGGTCGTGGCCGCAGGCGTGCATGACCGGGACTTCGTGACCTGCGTCATCTTTTGTGTGGATCTTGCTGGCGTAAGGTAAACCAGTCTTTTCCTCGACGGGAAGCGCATCGAGCTCGGTGCGCAGCATTACAGTTGGACCGGGACCATTTTTGAGGAGTGCGACAATCCCGTTGCCCCCGACGTGTTCTGTGACCTCGTAGCCCAATGTGCGGAGACGGCTCGCTAGCTTCTCTGCCGTTTGCATCTCGTGCCCGGAAAGTTCGGGATTCTGGTGCACGTCCACGTAGAGCGCACGTGCCTGGAGGAAGACGTTTTCCACCTCGCCCGAAGTTCCGGCCGTCTGGGCCCAGGCGGAAGCGGTGACGACTACGAGCAGCAGAAACATTGCGAGATAAGCCCGGTCGTTCTGACATTCGCCGTTCCCAAGCAGGGTTAATTTGTGTATCTCCTCATTGATACGTGAACAGGTTAATCGATCCGGCATGCTTGCCTCCGTCAACTGACAATTCGCCATTTCCCGCAACAAGGGAGCTCTTGGCCGAGCCAGCTGTCATTCAATAACGGACTTTGCGCCTACGTGTATGGGCACTCTTCAGTGTCCTTGCTCTTCCAGAAACCGTTCCGCTTCTAATGCGGCCATGCACCCGGTTCCGGCGGCGGTGATGGCCTGGCGATAGCGGCGGTCCTGGACATCGCCGCAAGCGTACACGCCGGGCACGCGGGTGGAAACGTAATTCTTGGTCACAAGATAACCATCCACATCGGTATCGAGCTGGCCTTCGAACATGCGCGCGTTCGGGATGTGTCCGATCCCTAGAAACATTGCGCTGGTGGGAAAATCTGAGACCTTGTTGGTTATGATATTGCGCAGCTTAAGGCCGGTCACTTCGGCTTTGGCGGGATCGTAAACATCTTCGACGACAGTGTTGGTGAGGAATTGAATGTTCTTGTGGTGGCGGGCACGGTCAAGCATGATTTTTGAGGCGCGGAACTCGTTGCGGCGGTGAATAAGTGTGACTTTTGTCGCGAATCGAGTGAGAAAGAGGGCTTCTTCCATAGCCGAGTCACCGCCGCCGATCACGGCGATTTCCTTTCCCGAGAAGAAGAAGCCGTCGCAGGTAGCGCAGGAAGAAACGCCGTGGCCGATTAACGCCTGCTCGCCGGGAAGCCCCAACCAGCGGGCGGACGCGCCGCTGGCAATGATCAGCGTCTGAGTGTGAATGGTCTCACGCCCGACCTGCAACGCGAAGGGCCGCTTACTCAAGTCGACGCGATCTACATGGCCGAGCTGATATTGCGCGCCGAAGCGTCCTGCTTGTTTGCGCATGTTCTCGATCAGCTCTGGCCCCTGGATCCCCTCTGGAAAACCGGGGAAATTTTCTACCAGTGTGGTGAGTGAAAGTTGGCCTCCGGGCTCGTGGCCCTCGAGAACCAGCGGTTTGAGATTGGCGCGTGCAGTATAGAGGGCAGCTGTGTGCCCCGCGCAGCCGGATCCCATGATGACTACGTTGCGGATGTGGTCCATAGATTTATGAGTTTAGATTTAGTAAACACGAATTAGTTGCAGACTGCTGATCTTTGAGCGCCAGTGACTTCGCGAAGGGCCGAGAGAAAGTCACTTGTGTTCGGGCACAGTTTTTCTTGCCGCCGACTTCTTCCCCAGCGGTTCCCGCTTGCTGCTTGCTCCCGCGCCGAGCCTCGCTAATTCCTCTGGAACCATGCGGCGCGCGCCCAGCAAGCCACGGTAGTTCGCCACAATTGTAGATGCGCTTTGAAACAGCGGATCGTAGGCGGTTTGGTCGGGGGCCGGACCTTGGTCCGTCGCGTAGCAGCGAGCCAGGACCACCGATGATTTCCCGAAGCGCTCAAGCTTGATTCGCGTGGCCGGCGTATTGGTTGTGAGCATAGCCGCAGGCGTGGTAACGGCCGAAGCACTGTCCTCGATGGATACTTGCATCAGGTCTTTGGGGTCCCGCACTCGGAACACGAGTGTCTCGACCATATTCTTCGGATCGGTGCTGAACGAGTACTGCACGGTTGAGAATAGCGCTTGCACAGAGAACTCACGCCGAATGCGGACCCAATTGGCAGTGTCGTCCCCAGAAGAGACGTGTGCGCTCTGTCCGGGCTGAAGAAAATTGGGATTTTCCTGCATGCTGGTGCGGCCGCGGTCCACTTCGAAATCAGGCGCAAAAAGGGGTTGCTTAGGAACCCGCGAGAGCGCGGAAGAAATTTCGCGCTGGTCGTCTGCCGAAGGCGAGCAGACGTTCAGCATGTTGACCTTGACTTGGGGTTGCGACGCCTGCTGCGCGTTGGCGTATCCGAGAAGCCCAACCCAGGCGAGAAAAAAAATCTTTCCAAGCACGCAGGAATTTTAGCAGGGCTGGGCGAATTCCACGCGGTTCGAAGAAAATCGTGCAATGGCGCAGATCACCGCTCAAGCGGCAGCCAAAAAAGCAAGCTGAACGGGATGCGATCGTTCTCGCCGAGCAAATTAAGGCCAGCCGGTTGCGGCTGGCCTTTTTCTTGCAGCCAATGCCACTGACATATAATCCTTCTTCCTCATGGAAGTTTCTTACCGTTACATTCGTTTGCGGCTCAGCGAGGCTGGGATTTTGCCTCGTAGCCGCATGGCCCGGGTTGCCTGGTATCTGCTGGGGATCGATATTGCTCTCTTCGCATTACAAAAGCTTCTTGGACTTTTTCACATCTCTTACGGCCGGAGTCTTGGCGGATGGGTTAGCATTCTCAGCTTTGTTGTCATTGTTCTCTTCGCGTTCCTCGCTTTCCGCTGGCTCAGGTCAAAGCTGCTATGGCGATTGCGGAACCGGCTCATCGTTACTTATGTATTCATCGGCGTCATCCCGGCAGTTCTGCTGATGACCATGGCATTTATCACGATTTATCTGTTCGCGGGGCAGTTCGCGAATTTTGTCGTGACCTCTGACCTCAATTCCCGACTGCGCAGCTTGCAGGCGGTAAATGCGGCCATCGCAAATGAATTGGCAGCGCGTATTGGGCGCGGCCAGTCGCCCACAGCCGAATCGCTCGAAGGGCTCAGGCGAAATGATCCTTCATGGGCTCCCAGAGAGATTTGTGCTTGGGAGAACGGGAAGCCTCTTCCTCTGTGTGGAGGGGCGAAGGGGGCACCAGCTTTCGACGTCCCGTCGTTTTTGGGACCTCAGTTCGCCGCCGTTGTCGGTGATCGAGGCGGTCTGTATCTGCGCTCCGCAACTGTGCTGAATTCGAATGCACGGAAACTGGTAGTCATCTCGAGTGAGCCGCTGGATCGCAACCTTCTCGACAAGACTGCTGCTGAACTGGGAGAAATCGCGCTCTATGCAGCCAACTACGATCAGCGGCCGATCCCGTTTCAGGCGTCCCCACCGAGCAAAGGCGATGACCAGTATTCAGTGAGCATCACTGAGAGCCCAAACGGCGTCGTCATGGGAACCGGCCAAGAGGAACTCCATCTCATGTTTGTGGCCGGGCACTTGCCGGAAGCAAGCGGCGTTTTCGATCGCGTCATCACGTTTGGAACCCCTCTTCCCGTAACTGAGTGGGCCAGTGGGCAACAGAAAAAAATCGGCGCTCTTCTGCGTGTCGAAACTAGGCCATCCATGCTCTACGCCCGCCTGTTCGCCACGTTCGGTGATTTCGTTCGAGGTGTCGAGCTTTTCTTGTTTGTCGTGGCCGTCAGTTTCGCCGTCATCGAGTTACTGGCGCTCTTTATCGGTACACGCCTTACCCGCACGGTGACTCGAGCCGTCGCGCAACTTTATCTGGCGACCAAGCACATCAATTGCGGGGATTTCAGCCATCGCATTCCGGTCAAGTCGAGTGATCAGCTCGCCACGCTTGCCAACTCGTTCAATTCTATGACTGCTTCGATCGAGAACCTGATCGAGGAGCAGAAAGCGAAGCAAAGACTGGAGAATGAGCTGGCCATCGCGCAGGAAGTGCAGGCGATGCTTTTCCCGCAGCACATTTCGCAATTGCCGTCGCTCGAAGTGCATGGGTTTTGCCGCCCCGCGCGCACGGTCAGTGGCGATTATTACGATTTCCTCACCGTGAATTCGGACCGACTGATTCTGGCTGTTGGCGACATCAGTGGCAAGGGAATCTCGGCGGCACTGCTGATGGCAACCATCCATTCGGCGGTACGGGCTTACAGCATTGAAGGAATTCCGGTTTTGCGGGAAGCCATGGCTGTGGGGCAGCGGCCGGGTTCGGGGACGATGTTGGCGTCAATGCAGGGCACGGAGGTCTCTCCGTCCACCATGCTAGCGCTGCTCAATCATCAGCTTTACCAGAGTACGCCGATGGAGAAGTACGCCACGTTGTTCTTGGGCATGTACGAAGACCGTGAGCGGAGGCTCATTTACAGCAATGGCGGGCATTTGCCGCCCATCATTTTGGGTGAAGACGGTTCGCTGCGCAGGCTGGATCAGGGGGGGACCGTGGTGGGTTTATTCGAGCAGGTCAGCTACGATGAAGCTGAAGTGCATCTTCATTGCGGCGAGATTTTTCTCGCGTACAGCGACGGAGTGACCGAACCAGAAAACGACTTTGGCGAATTTGGAGAGCGACGGCTTATCGAATTAGTGCAGGAGAATCGGCACCTGCCGCTGGCACGAATCAGCGAAGTTGTAACCGCTGCCGTAGATGATTGGATCGGCGCCAACGAGCAGCCGGATGATGTGACGCTGGTTTTGGCACGCGCACGGTAGGCTGCTCGCAACCCGGCTCCTGGCGGAATAGTGCCGTGTTTTTCGATTGTGCCGCGGAAAAAGCCGGGGCAGCTACTCAACAGTTCCGGCAGCCGGGTCCCTCTCCAAGATCCCAGCAGATGCCACAACCGGGGCGGCTGCCCCACTCGCTCCGCGCACCCCTAAAAGAGCAGGCACGCCCGCGCGGAGCAAACCTTTCAACACGTGAAAGTCAGAGGAGAGTTCTGGCTAGCAGATCAGGACACAGAACAAGGAGAGACGGGAATGCACAGTGGAAGGAGCTGAACTGTCCAGCGTGTCGGTGCGCAATCGCACATCCTGCTCCAGAACGCCCATGCTTGGAGCGATGACAATTGCGATGCGGGCCGGCACAGGCGAGATGCGCGCTTTCATTGCTGTCGGCGCAGTGCCTCCGTGAAATGTAAAGTCGGGCAGATCAACCTGAGGCAGGATCAGAATAATGGCAAACAAGGCCAGTTCGACTATGAGTAGAACCCACTGCCACCGCTTCATAAAATACCGCCGCATTGCTAACAAGAAACTACTTCGGTTTTGCTGGAGTGTCAATACGTGTAATCGAGCGAAGTCCACGTAATTTAGACGTTTGAAAGGGGCGGTGGGTTATTTGCTCTTAACCTGTTTGGGCAGGACGGAAACCCGTGCGGATACCTGCTGGTCCTTTTCCATGCCGCCCACGATGACCAAACCCTCTGGTATCACCAGCAACCCGCGATGATCCATGGTTGGATTTGGCGTGTTTTGGCTGAGAGTCTCCCACTTAGCGGTACGCGCATTGAATGCGAAGGTCACCGGTGAAGGCTCGGAAGGCTTGCCATCGTACCCAATACCATTGAAGTTGTAAGGATTATCGCTGCCGCCAGAGAAATAGATCATTTGATCTTTTTCCGAGCTTCCGGTGGCAATGCGGTAGCGCGCATTACCAGGATGATTGGGAAGTTTTGTCCACAGGATTTTTGTCGGGTCGTGATGATCGATCTTGCCCATCCAGCATTCGTCGGAGGCGACATATTTAGGCTGATCCGCAGAAGGGTTCTTATGTGCGCCGTCCACGTAGACGATCGTATCGCCAACCAGTCCGCCGGCATGGCCAAAAACCGGAGTGCCTGGGATTGGCGTGCCTTGGAGCCATTTATTCTTCTCCCCGTCGTAGATCTGAACATCGCGGACCGCGTCGGTCTTTGACCATCCGCTGACTAAGTAAATGAAGCGATCGTGATACACGCCGGCGACCGAATCATCCACCGCCACGGGAATATCTGCTCCCCGGAACCAGAGATCTCTCAGTGGTTCATAAACGTTGACATCGGGGACGGTGATTTCGCCACCCTGCGCATCGACGGCATAGCCGCCAAACAGAAATATGTGGTCGCGTGCGCCTGCCGCTACCGCGGCAATCCGGCCAGCAGTTCCGGGGACCGGATGTGTCAGACTCCATTTGCCGGTATCGATATCCAAATAGTAGCCAGCGCTTGTGACCGCATCCCAAGTTTTCTTGGGTCCGATGCCCATGAACGAGTACAGGAGAAGCGATCCGCGGCTCTTGACTTCTGCGACGGCATTGTTCGAAAGCGGCGTGGGAAGAGGTTCGAATTTAGGCAGCGGAACTGCGAACAGAAGCGCGACTAGAGAGAAAAGGAAAATAAAAGCGAGGAATCTTTTCATCGCAGAAGATTCTACATGGCACGGCGCGCTGGCATTAGAACCAGGTCTTTGCTTTGTATTCGCGGTAGGTTTCGCCGAACTTGGCTTCGAGAACCTTGGCCTCTTTATTTGCGCGGAGAACCTGAACAGGAATCAGAACGAGCAGAAACAACAGTGCGTATGGCCTTTCCAGCGCGATTACGATTCCGGCCAACATCAGGCCGCTGAAAACATAAATCGGGTTGCGCATTTTAGAGTAAAGCCCGTGCGTGACAAGCTGGCGGGCTTGAGGCGTCACCGAAAACGACCTGCCCAACTGCCATCGGGCCACAAAGAGCAGCACGGCAGCGGGAAGAGCGATGCTCAAGCCGATCCATCGTGCAGTACTCCACGGCCCGGGACGAAAGACAATTAACAGAATTACGACCAGCGCGACGAATAGCTGAAAAATGAGAAATGCAGTGAACCGATCCAACGCCATCCTCACTTCACGATCTCCTGCCGGATGGCGTGGATGAAGTCCGTATAAGCGGGAGTGAGGCCAGCGGCGCGCATGTCGCTGGCAATCTGGCCACGATGATATGCAGAGTGGGTAATGACGTGGAGCAGGACGTCATTGACTTGGCTGGACCAGGTTTCTCCCTTGCTATTCACATAGCTGATCTGACGCGACAAACCGGCCTCTCTGCATTCCTCGAGGTAAGACCTCCATGAGGCGCCGAGCACGTCCGCCTCAGCTTTGCACTGGGCGAGTGCGAGTTCTGGCCAGACAGAAAGCGCTGGCTTTTGCTGCTTCAGGCGCGCCAACCATAGCCCCTCAGCCGAGAGAATGTGCGCGGTCAGCTTCAACGACTGCGGTGGCGGGTTCGGCGCGGTGCGAAGTGACGACAGCACTTCCCGGTTTGCCCAATCATCATAGGCGAATAGGCGATGCAAGTAATCAACGATGTCCACAATGCGATTACTTTATAAGGGCGAGTAGAGACATCGCAAACCACTAGCGCAACCTTTATTCCGGCTGCGCGCATCCGGCTAAAGGTATACTCGCCCTTTCAGGAGGTTGCCATGCCAAAGCGCTCGGCAATCGGACTAGCTGTTCTACTCCTCGCCATTCCCTCCAGTTCAAAAGACAAGAAAAAGCCGAGCTTACCGGCAGCGATCCTTCGCGCACAGTTCGTCGCAGTTGTCGTCGACCCCGACGCTGGCATACCGGTTATGAGCCCCGGCGAGAACGAGACTGCACGGTCTGACGTGGAAGCTGCGCTGCAGAAATGGGGCCGCCTCAAGACCACGCTCAACACCGCGAACGCCGATTTGATTTTGGTTGTCCGTAAGGGTGGGAAGCCGATCAAGCCGACTATCGGCGGCGTTCCCAATGAGCCTCCGGTGGTTTTAAATCCAGTCGACAGCGGCATAACGATTCGTGGAAGGAGGGGAACGCCTCCGGATTTGAGCGCCTCAGGTACTGAAGGGAATGGCACTCCAACAATGCGCTCCGAAGTCAGTTCTCCAGATGACGTATTGGCTGTTTATCTGGGCGGCGTTGATTATCCGCTGGATTCGCCGCCACTATGGCGGTATATGGCCCATAACGGTTTGCAGCATCCAACCGTTCCCGCCGTTGAGAAGTTGCGTCAAGCCATTGCGGATGCGGAAAAAACGAAGCCCTAGACCGTAGGCTCTTCATTCGCGGCAGGGTGAATGCATTCTCGCTGCATTGCGCGAGTTCCCCGCAACTATTACGATTCGGCTGAGAGTCCTGCAGCGCTTCCACTTGCTGAGTAGTTCTATGCCTAAGACGACACCGTGGTTGATATGGCCTTGGCTGTTAGTGGCATTTTTCTGCGGCCTCCTATACGCACAGTCGGTGCAACCCCTCCTGCGAGAAGGTCAAGCCGCGCTGGACCGCGGAGACTTCGAGCACGCGATTCAAGATTTTCAGCGAGTGCGGCATTCGGCGCCGCAGAATCTGCAAGCAAATCGCGGCTTGCTATTGAGCTATTTGCAAGCCGGGCGCCTGAACGACGCGGAACAACTGGGACGCGAGGCGGTGGCGCACTGGCCTGACGATGCGCAACTCCAACACTGGCTGGGATTGGTTTATTTCAAGAGCCAGCAAGATGCCGCGGCCCTGCAGGCACTGCGTCGCGCCGAACAACTGGACGGCACACGATTCGAAGTTCATTTTGATCTTGCGCTGGTGCTTCTCGACCAGAACCAATACTCCCCGTCAGCCGAGGAACTGGAAAAGGCAAACAAACTAAAACCCACAGACGCGCTCGCTCACGTGCTGCTTGGGCGCGCTTTTCAAAACACGAATCGGACGGTGCAGGCGATTGAGCAGTTTCACACCGCCCTGCGCCTTGATCCGACTGTCCCACTGGGGCATTACCACTTAGGTTTCGCATACGCCAGCCTGGGCCGCAATCAAGAAGCCATCGCCGAATATGAGAAAGAGTTGAAGCGCTCGCCGGACAATCCTAACGTCCTATATCAACTCGGGCATTCTCTGCTGGAGGCCGGAGATGAAAAATCGGCGATAGCCGATTTGAAAAAAGCGACTGAGTTCGAGCCGCAAAATGCCGATGCATTTTATGATTTGGGCAAAGCGCTGCTGCTGGCGGGAAATGCCGAAGCAGCAGTGAGCGCTTTGCAGCGTTCGATCGAGCTCAAGCCCACTGACCCAAGCCCGCATTACCAACTTGCGCGCTCGCTTGAAAAGATGGGGCATCGCGATCAGGCGCAGGTTGAGTGGCAGCGCTTCGCACAATTAAAGCAAGCTCAGCCGCAAACTGGAGGGATGGCCACCGGCCGGGTCCAGTGATACGGCAATCCAGACTCTTTTTAACCCTCGGCGCGAGCGCTTTTCTGGTCGGCGCAGCCGTTTACATCACTGCGGCTGCATCTCTTCCGCAATCCAGGAGCGCTCGTCACGCTGGCTCAGCCGCTCGCCGCCCTACATCTTCTATTTCCTTCTCCGATGTCACACGGGCCTCGGGCATCGATTTTCACCTCACGTGCGGAAGCCTGGAAAAACGATACATCATGGAAACTATGTGCGGGGGCATCGCCGTCTTTGATTACGACAATGACGGCTGGATGGATATTTTTCTGGTGAACGGATCTACGCTCGAAGATTTGCGCTCGGGGAAATGCCATCCCAGCAAGCTCTACCGCAACAACCACGACGGAACCTTCACCGATGTTTCCAGCAAAGCTGGCCTGAACCGTTGCGGCTGGGGATTCGGCGCCGCAGTCGGCGATTATGACAACGACGGATGGGAAGACCTCTACGTCACCTATCTCGACGGGGCGGTGCTGTTCCATAACAACCGCGACGGGACATTCGCGGACGTTACCGCAAAAGCCGGGGTTGGCAACGCAGGGCACTGGGGTACTAGCGCAGCTTTTGGCGACTACGATAATGATGGATATCTTGATCTGTATGTGGCCAATTACGTCGACCTCGATCTCGATCACCTGCCGGAATTCGGTCAAGGCCCGTTCTGCACATATCGAGGTATTCCGGTCTCCTGCGGACCGCGGGGACTAAAAGGCGGACGTGATCGCCTGTACCATAACAATGGAGACGGCACATTCACGGATGTAACTGAGAAATTGAACATCGACCCAGGCAGCTATTATGGCCTAGGCGTACTTTGGCTCGATTACGATCTGGACGGCTGCCTCGATCTTTACGTGGCGAACGATTCGTCGCCGTCCCTGCTCTACCACAACAATTGCAAAGGCGGTTTCACTGAGGTGGGCGCCGAAGCGGGAGTTGCATACAGCGCCGACGGACGCGAGGAGGCCGGCATGGGAGTGGATTCAGCAGATTACGATCACGACGGCTGGCCTGACATCGTGAAGACGAACTTTTCCGACGATTCGAATAACCTCTATCACAACGATCACGGCCACGAGTTCACGGATATGGCCGGGCCGGCGGGATTTGGGCCAGTCAGCATTCCTTTCCTGGGCTTCGGCGTGAAGTTTGTAGATTTCGACAATGACGGATGGCCGGATATCTTCATCGCCAATGGCCACGTCAATCCGCAGGTTGATCAGCACTCATTCGGAGTCACTTACGCCGAGCGCCCGCTCGTGTTCCACAATCTGACGGGCGGAAAATTTGAGGAGATCGGACTTCGGGCGGGCGCTCCGCTGGCGCGGCGCTACGTGGCCCGCGGCTTAGCCAGCGCCGATTTTCTGAACAACGGCAGCGAAGACTTGCTGATGAGCGTGCTCGATGGCTCACCGGTCCTGCTTAGAAATCAATCTGCGAACAAGGGACACTGGTTGCGCGTGAAACTGGTGGGAACACAGTCCAATCGAGATGGCTTCGGAGCGCGGGTCGAAGTAAAGGCCGACGGGCTAGCCCAAACCGCCGAAGCCTGCGCCAACTCCAGCTTCGAATCCGCCAGCGACCCCCGCCTTCACTTTGGGCTGGGAGCGGCAGTGCGAGCCGATTCCATCGCGGTGCGCTGGCCGTCGGGCAAGGTGGACACGTTGGGGCCGCGATCCGCCGATCAGGAATTATTGATCCGGGAGGGGCAGGGGATTGTGGCGAGACAAGCGGTAACAAACAATCATTGATTGTCATAGTCCGCGCTCTTCGGTGCAAAAATCAGAGCAGCTGTCCAGAACCGAGACAGATAACATCCAACTCGCACATTCCAAAAATTGAAGCGCTGTCAATGACAACCTACTGTTCTTCATACCTACGTCGGGCTAAGCCATTGACTTATTTGCATGAATGCTTTGGAAAGGTACGTGCCGCTCTGTACATGAATTTTGTGCAGGATGTGTAGGCGTGTGCTTTCTATGCCGGAGCCCAGTTCTTGTCACAGAATCAGCAAGATAGCTTGACAGTTCGGTCACGGCAGCGCAAGGCTCTGCGTTTCAAGCGTCAGGTTGTCAATCATTTCAGCTTGCCATGTTATTTGACAGCGGCTGTTTTCAAATATCTACGTTGAGTAGTATTCCGCAAGAACGAAAGGGGTAGGTCAATGAAGAAGCTGCAGTTCTGCCTCGTTGCCATTTCAATGCTGCTCCTCGCACTTGGCGCAGTCGCCCAAGTACAGAACGGCCAGTTCACCGGTGTAGTAACCGACCCGTCGGGTGCAGCGATTCCGAATGCCAAGGTGACCGTAACCAATATGGGGACGAGCTTATCGGTCACCACCACTAGCAATCAAAATGGTGTCTATGTAGTAAAAGAGCTACCCGTCGGAACATACAAGATCACTGCCGAGGCCAAAGGCTTCAAGACTCGTACAGACACCAACTTGGCGCTGAACGCGGGGACTATCCAGCGTGTCGATTTCGGAATGCAGCTGGGCCAGGCCCAGGAGGTGGTGGAGGTCACAGGCGAAGCTGCCACCGTTAACACGGAAGACTCCAAACTTGCGGCCACAGTTAGCTCCGCCCAAATCCAGAACTTGCCGCTGAACGGGCGTAACGTTTTTGATCTGATTCGCCTCAATCCCGGCGCCATAGACGTCCGCGGAGTGGACTTTGAGAACGGGCACGGTGTTGTCGTGAACGGCCTACGCGAGAACTTCAATGGCTTCCTGATTAACGGCGTTTCGAACAAGGGGCTCAGCGGTGGCAACGTCAACACTCCGATCGAGGATACGGTACAGGAGTTCCAGCAGCTTACGCTCAACAACTCCGCGCAATACGGCAACAGTGCCGGCTCTATTACGAACTTGGTGACCAAGTCGGGCACGAACAACACTCACGGCAGCGCCTGGTGGTTCCTGCGCAATGACAACTTGGATGCAACACCATACTTCATCAACCACATTCCCGGAGGGAATCCGTTAATAGCTCTCAGGGGCGAACCCAAGCCCGAGCTGCGCTTCAACCAATTTGGTGGGACAGTGGGCGGCCCCATCGTCAAGAACAAGTTCTTCTTCTTCGCCTCTTATCAGGGAGACCGCTTCGTTACTTCTAATGATCCAACTATCACAGCGGTGGAGTCGCCGGAGTGGCGGGCGGCTGTTATTGCCGCTTCCCCTATCACCTCTGCCCAGTTCTCCGGTCAGGTGACCCCCAGCCTGGTTGCGTCGCAGCTATATAAGAACTTTGCCCCCTCGGTGCCGGGAACAGGAGTGGCCACTATCTCCGATTACAATCTGAATGCCACGGATGGTCTGGGCTTCTCTGATTGGCTGTGCCCGACCACCTATGCGGGCATGCCAGGCGACCCCTTCGGGACCATGCATGCTCAGGCTATGGCCAACATCATTGGCGTTACAGCGACGGACTACAGCGTTGCGAATGCCGTAAGTGGTGTCCCCTGCGCGACCCAGCTGCCTGCCCAGGCTGGCACCTTTGACCGCAGCCTTCCCTTCTTGAACAAGACCATCACACTTTACAAGCAGCAAACCAAAGATAACCTATTCCACGGCAATGAGGCTTCACTTCGCCTCGACTGGAACCCCCGCGAAAAGGACCGTTTCTTCACCGAGTTCAAGTGGCTCAAAAGTACTGACAAGATCGGTCCACAAACCGCAGAACTGTTCGGGTCCGGTTCGCGCGGCTTCGACAACCCCATCCAAAACGTATTCCCGCACTTCTCGTTCGACTGGACGCATAGTCTCAGTCCGACCGTCCTGAATGAGTTCAAGGCCGGTTACGTGGGAAACATCATTCTCATCCGCACCAGCCAGGCGGGTGTGCCCTCCATCGCGTTCGACAGCCTCGAGATGGGATTCGGCTCGTACAACGGGTATCCGCAGTTCTTCAAAGAGAACATTTACACCTATGCGGACATGGTCTCCATTACCAAAGGCAAGCACAACTTGAAGGTCGGTTATGAATTGCGGCGAAACCTCGAGAACAGCGAGTTCAACATCTCGCGTCCTTCCTACTATTTCGCCGATGTTCCGACCTTCGCAATAGATGCCCCCTACGAAATGGTTGCAGGAACCGATCCCTGCATCGTGGATGCCTCCGCTCCCGATTGCGCGGGTGGCTCGCACCTGAAGAGCAATTTCCGGTGGTGGCGCAATTGGGAACACGGCGCCTATTTCCAGGATGACTGGAAGGTTAGTCGCCGTCTAACGCTGAACATGGGCATTCGCTACGACCTCTACCAGCGTCACACCGAGCTGAATAACCTGGCCACCATCTTCAAGAAAGGGCCGGGTAAAAATGTGATCGACAACGTCACCACCGGTGCAGGCTGGCTGGCTAACGCCAACGTGCCCGGACCGAACGCTAACGGTTTCCTAGGTTCGGTCGGTACGATCAATGGTGTCACCTACGATTGTACAGGTGCTGTCGGATCTGTACCCTACTTCCAATCGGAGATTGCCGGCGTGTGCGGTCCGGGCGGATTCGCACCGAGCAAGAGCCTTGGCAGGGGGAGACACAATGATTGGGGTCCGCGCGTCGGCTTTGCCTGGGACGTATTTGGCAACGGCAAGACCTCGATGCGTGGCGGCTTCGGCATTGCCTACGAGGGCACGCTTTACAACCCGCTCTCTAATTCCCGCTGGAACCTACCCTACTATAATTTCGGCGACATCTCAGCGAGCTTGACTAACGATACAGGCCCACTCGCTGGGACGTCCTTAACCCAGCTTGTGAATGGCGCGGCAGGGAACGGCACCGTTATCTATGCTCCGCAGAGCCCGACATGTCTGCCCGTGTCGATTAACGGTGCGCCCTGCCCAGCCAATCACCAGGACGCGCCGGGGACGGCTGGTGGTACCGGCAACATCCAAGGTTGGTCGCCGACCAATCGTAATGTGGCAATCCTGACGGGGGTGCTCACCCCAGATGGAATTGATGACCCCTACGTGTACAATTTCTATCTGAATGGCCAGCATGAAATCCTCCCCAAGACAGTGCTGGAGCTGTCATATGTTGGTACAGCGGGCCACAAGCTCTTCCGCGCCGAGAATATTAACCGTATCCCGGGCGGCAGGATGCCGGTAGGGACCTGCGTGGTTGATAGCTTCGGCCGCAACGTGTGTGGGCGGGAAACCGATCCTACTAGTCCCTTGACCAACTCCAACCCGGCGGGCGTCCTGAATCCCAACTATTTCAGGATTCGCAACTGGCAGAACAATGTGAATTCCAACTACCACTCTATGCAAGTGTCGTTGCGCAAGCAGGCCAGCCACGGCATCACTTTTAACGCCAACTACACCTGGAGCCATTCTCTGGATATAGGCTCCACTTGGCATAGCGGCGCCACCACCGCCAACGGACGCGCACCTGGTGAGGCCTTTGCCACCGACCAGACTCTACCTCATCTGGATTATGGCAACTCCATTTTTGACGTACGTCACCGCGTCGTCGTGAACTATGTCTGGGAGCTGCCTTGGGCGAAGAACGCCCGGGGCTTCAAAGGTGCCATCCTGGGCGGATGGCAGTGGAACGGCATCTGGTCTTTTCAGACGGGCGCTCACTGGAGCCCCTTCTGTAGTTCGACCGCGTCTTGCGACTTCTTGAAGGAGAACCCCACACGCAATGCCATGCGGGTGGGCTCTATCGCGCCGTCCTTCGATGGTACCCATGACATGTGGGCCAATGGCTGGGGTTCCTTTTTCGCCCTACCGGGCTCACGCGTGATCGGGCCCCAACCCGACGCCTTCTTCTACCGGCCATGTGACGGTCACAACCTTGAACCCGTGGTTTGCGTCGGCAACGAAAGGCGCAACCAGTTCGTGGGTCCCAATTTCTTCAATGCGGACATTTCGCTGTTTAAGTCTTTCAAGATCACCGAGAGAACCAGCTTGCAATTCCGTGCGGAGAGCTTCAACATATTGAACAGGACCAATTTCCAATTGCCGGGTGGCATCAACAACCGCGTCAACTCCCAAGGTGGGAGCCTTACGGCTCCGCTCGGTGTCTTCGGGCAGTCGGCCGGCACCTTTAACCCACGCCAGCTCCAGTTTGGATTGAAGGCCACCTTCTGAAGCTGGACTAGCTGAAGTAAGATTGGGTCCGGTCGCCGACCGGACCCATTATTGTTTGGCGTACTTCAAGAGGGCGTCATGATTCGACGCTGCCGACCTACCTTCCTCTCCCCGGCGACTCTGTGCTTAGCGCTCGTTAGTTTCTTATGCGCTTCCGCGACAGCGCAGAGTGACAATGGCGCCATCGCGGGCCAAATCACCGTTGCCCGCGGGAGCTTCCCGCCTGATCGGATTGAGCTGACTCTAGAAACTCGGGGGATTGTAGTCAATGAGGTTTGGACGGACGATGAGGGCAAATTCATCTTTCACGATTTGCCACCCAACTTGTATCACGTGATCGTCAAGGACGAGAAGTACGAATATTACGAGGAAGACGTAAAGGTGAACCCGCACACGAACCCCATCAACATTCTAACCATCGGGCTTACTCCGAAGACTACCGCGCGAACTGATAAGTCGCCTGCAGCGACAGGAGAGAATCCGTATCTGGCCGATCTTGCGGAATACGAGAAACATTTCCCCCGGAAGGTGGTCAAGGAATTTGAAAAAGGGGTCAAGTGCCAGGCGGACGGCAAGAGCAACGACGCCGTCCGGCACTTCCAAACCTCGCTGAAGCTGGCCCCTAAGTTTTATCCCGCGCACAACAACCTGGGGACCATCTATCTGAGTCAGACCAAGTTTGCCGCCGCTCAGGAAGAATTCGAGGCTGTGCTCCGGCTCAAGCAAAGCGACACTCAAGCCTATTTCAATCTGGGCAACGTCTTTCTGCTCACTGGTCACTATGACGACTCTCTCCGCATGGTCAATGAAGGCCTGCGCAGACAGCCTAACTCCGGCCTCGGTCAGTTCCTGCTCGGATCGGTTTATGACCGAATGGGCAAACTACGGGAAGCAGAGCGGGCTCTGCATGACGCTCTCGTCATCGATCCCAGCCTCTCGCGGGCCTACCTGGAGTTGGTGAATCTCTATCTGCGCGAGAAGAGGACGACGGAAGCCATCGGCGAATTGAAGTTCTTCCTCAAGTCATTCCCCGCCGATCCCCTGGTGCCCAAGGCGCAACAAGTTCTTAGTCGCCTCGAAGGGAGCGTCCAACCGGTTTCCGAGACCCCATAGTTGCCCACGGCCACCCGTTAGGGATGGTTTCCAGGAACGTACTGGCAGAAGTTCTTTTGGAGACGGCAGGCCGTTTCGTATTCCGTTCTGGCCACCACTGGATGCTGGAGTCTCTCGTATGCATATGCCAGATTGAGGTGTGCCTCTGCCAAATCTGGATCGATTTTCAGCGCCCGCTTGTAGCTCTCGACCGCTTTAGCCAGGCGATTGCTATGGCTGTAGGAAATTCCTAAGACATTCCACAGTTGCGCCTCCTTCATTCCCAATTCCGCGGCTTTAGCTAGGTGCTCGACCGCTTCGACATAATTTTGCTGCTGAAAATAGAGCAGTCCCAAATCCCGCCGCAGCGGCGCGAAATTCCCTTGGATGCTGACAGCTTTTTCGTAGTCGCCAATGGCAGCCTGCTTGTCGGTCTTGCTTTCAATAAAGCCTAGCTCATACCAGGCGCGATAGTTCTCTGGGTTATACTTCAGCGCGTTGCGCGCCCACTGTTTGGCTTCTTCGTCTTTGTTTTGATACATCAGTACACGGGATAACCCAGTCATGGCCTGGTCAAAATTGGGGTTAAGCTCAAGGCACTTCTTGAACTCGGCCTCGGCTGCAGGCCAGTCTTTCTTGGCAAGGCCCGCCTCTCCCAGCATGAACGGCACGATGTACATCTTCGGATCCTGCTCGCGGACTTTGGCGAGAAGTTGCTCGCCTTTTTCAAAATCATTGGCGTGGAATGCATCCTCGGCGGAGAGAATGGAATTAAATTCCTCCAGCCTAGTCTTGGGGTCAGGCAAGCCCGCGGCCAGGGCCTCCGGCGACACCGGCGAGTGATAGGCGACATAGCCCAAGGAGCGCAGCTTTTCCAGTGCGTCGGGGCTGAGGTTCGAGTTTCCTCCCTCTTGGGGCTTGTAGGGATTGCGCTGCAAAAGCGATCGCAGCTTTTCTTTCAGGACAGACGCGGTCGCACCCTGTGCGGCGGCTAGATTGTTCCTTTCTTCCGGATCGGCAGCCAGATCGTAGAGTTCCGGCTGTGGCGCATCAATGTAGTGATAGCGGCTGGTCTCAAGCGCATGCAGCGGGCTCCAGCCGAAAGAATTCAGCGGGTAAAAAGTCTCGCTATAACCACTATCTTCTTCGTCGGTTGCCGTGCCCAGCAATCCTCGGGAATTAAATTGCTTTTCGATTCCGTCCTTAATGCCCGCGGAAGCAAGCAGCGCTGGCGCAACGGCTGTGGTTTCCACTGGGCGCGAAATGCGACCCAGCCGAAAGCCGCTCCCAGCAGGCGGTTTGACGATCAGTGGAACGTGCACTGTGGAGTTATAGACAAAGAATCCGTGTTCTTTTTCTCCGTGATCTCCCAGCGACTCACCATGATCGCTGAGCAGCACAATCATTGTGCGCTCATACAGATGATTACTTTTCAACCACGCAATCAGGCGCCCTAATTCGTGATCGGCGTATGCAATTTCCCCGTCGTAAAGACGATCACGATACTGAGTGCGGTAAGGCTCGGGCGGATCATAAGGGCTGTGCGGATCATAGAGGTGAAGCCAGAAAAAGAATGGGCGATGAGTGGCCTGCTTCACCCAGTTAATCGCGTGGGTGACACTTTCTCCTGCTTTGCGATCCACTAGGCCCGAATCTCTTGTTTGGAACTCCTCGGGAGAGAAGGCATCGTCATAGAAATCAAAACCGCGAGCCAGTCCCCAACTGCGGTCAAGAACAAACGCGCTGACCACAGCCCCAGTCGCATATCCATGCTGTTTGAAGGCTTGCGCGACAGAGCGGAACTGTGGAGCGAGCGGCTGCCCAGTGAAATCCTGCACGGCATTTTGAAATGGGTACGTCCCCGTGAGGATGACCGCGTGCGAAGGCCAGGTGAGCGGAACCTGCGAGATGGCTCGTTCAAAGAGAATGCCATCGTGGGCGAGGGCATCGGTCGTTGGGGTCTGCACCTGCTTCGCGCCGTAGCAAGCGATGTGATCGGCGCGAGCAGTGTCGATCGTGATGAGGAGGACGTTTGGCGTGAGGTTGTGTGATTGAGGGACAGCCGCCATTGCTGCCGGTGGAATCGAAGGCGCTATGGCCCACCAGAAAATCGAAAGACAAGAAATCTTGTTTGATCGAATTTTGAAACGCATTTTTAACTACTGTGGCTGTAGCTGCTGCGCCTTATGTATCTCCTCTTGCGCCTGCTCATCTAGCCCTTTTGCCTTTAGCGCTTGGGCGAGTGCCAGGTGAGTTCTCTGGTCGTCGGGCGCGAGTTCAGCGGCGCGATGCAACTCGATAAGTGCGTTCTCTGTCTCGCCCTGATAAAGCAGAACCTCACCTAAGCTGCGATGGGCAAGTGCGTAATCCGGGGCGATCTCAAGCGATTTGCGGAATGCTGCAGCGGCTTCCGGCACCATCTTCTTCTGGAGATAAGCTACACCCGCATTGTAAGCAGCATCGAAGTTCGTAGGATCGAGTTCCAGGGCGCGCTGCAGCATCGAAATTGATTTGTCAAAATCGCCGTTGCGCCCGTAGGCCAGACCTAACTGAAACGCCGCTAGCGCATAATTTGGACTAAGTTGTAACACCCGCTCGAGTTCCGCCACGGACTTGGGGAACTCACGAGTGCGGTAATAATTCAGCCCTTGCAGATAGTGGCCGGGCACGGAGTCCGGATCGGTTTTGAGCGCTGCGTTCAGCTTTTCAATCGATTCGGCGTATTGGCCATGCTGACTATCGGCCATGGCATCGGAAAAGAGCTCGTAAGTTTGGATGCGGTCTTTAGGATCGGGCAGGGCGTGGATATTGGCTCCGGAATTGCTCCCTCCAGAAAAACCAGCATATCCAAGCGACTTCAAACGCTCCATCAATACCGGATCGAGTCCGGTTTTTTCGGCCAGCTCCTGCCCCGCGGTGTATTGCTGAATCAGCTTAGCGAGGCGCACGCGCATTTCTTCTGTTACTGCTTTCTTCTCTGCAAACAGGTTATGAGTTTCGCCTGGATCTTTGCGCAGATCGTAAAGCTCGGGCTTGGGCGCATTAATAAAGTGATAATTTTCCGTTTCCACTCCACGCAATTCGCTCCAGTTGAAGTGCAGGCGCGGAAGGAAAGTTTCTGCATACAGGCTGCGGGCGTTGTCTTCTTTCTTCGGGGAGATGATCGGCAGCAGGCTTTGGCCCTGGACGTGTGCGGGGAGTTGAATGTTTAGAGCTGCGAGCACCGTCGGCATGATGTCGGCCAAATTCACCAGATTTTGGACAGTTCTTGCGTGCATGTCTCCGGGCAGATGAATGATGAGCGGAACATGCAGCGTCGCATTGTAGATGAAGAACCCATGCGTCTTCTCACCATGCTCGCCCAGGCTTTCGCCGTGGTCGCCGCTAAGGATGATCAATGTGTTCTGGTAGAGGCCTTTGTTTTTTAGAAATTCAATCAGACGCCCCACTTGTGCGTCTGCGAATGCGATTTCGCCATCATACGGACGATCTCTGTATTCTTCGCTGTACGGAGCTGGCGGGCGATAGGGATAGTGCGGGTCGTAGAGATGCATCCAAAGGAAGAACTTCTTCTGATAATTCTTGCTCAGCCAATCGAGCGTGACATCGGCCACAATGTTGCCGGGGCGTTCCATTTCATCGAGATTCGATTCCTGCAGGCGGTTGAAATCAAAGTGGTCGTAGTAGAAATCGAATCCATGATTCAAGCCAAAGCGCGAATCGAGGACGGCCGAACCGATGACGGCGCCAGTCGTATACCCGTTGTCCTTCAGCACGGAAGCCAACGTCGCCTGAGTTGGACTGAGCTTATTGGCAGCAAAATCGTGCACGCCGCTGAGTGTGGGATACGTCCCGGTGAAGATCACAGTATGTGATGGCAGGGTCACGGGGACTGCGGTGTAAGCGCGCTCGAAGCGGGTGCCGTCTGCGGCTAACGTGTCGATATTTGGCGTGCGGATTTGCTTGTCACCATAGCAACCGAGGTGATCGGGGCGCAGAGTGTCAATTGTGATAAACACTACGTTTGCAGGAGTAGCCGCTTGCGCGGCATTTCCCACGGCGAAAGAAGATGTGAGGAGTGCGCATCTAAAGCAACGGTAAAAATCCATCAGCTACAAAAATTATATCTCAGTTCGGGAGGCGGCTCCGGGTCTGGTTCAGCCTGCTTGCGTGTCTTCATCTATGGATCTATTACTCAGAGGCCTCGCCGGGGCAAGCGGCAGGCAGCCTTTTCCTCGCGGCGCCGGTTGCGTTTCGCGGCGGAGGGTTTGAAGTAAATCCGCTCGTCGCGACCCTAACGAACCCACTTCGGTCGAATTGCGGGTTTGCTTAGTAACTAACTGACAGTGCTGATGTTGGTCCGAAAGTGGCCGTGCGTCGTGAACCTTTTCTGTGTCGGGGTGATCTGCTGGAATTTGATCCTGTGATCTCTCTCGCACTGCACAGACGGAGAAACTGGTTCCCCAACTGGTGAGGTCTGGTGGATTCACCCCGCTCGCTTCGGCAGCTTGGAATTGATTGCCTGGTCAAGACTAGACGGCTTAAGCAGTCTGCGCCGGCAAATCCAATTGCCTTCATTTTGGAACAGTTGACGGACAGCCCAGTTTGGAGGGCTTCTTGTGAGCTTTGGCAATCTTCGTCTCACAGTCACGTTCTTCATGCGCTCCATATTTGTCTTGGCGATCAACGACGGCATTCTATCTCAGGCTCATATTCTTCCGTGGATTGGACGGTGGCAACCCAAGCAGAGCGTGATCAGATTGTTTTCATGATCCGTGCCGGAGTGGCTGCGAAACTCTTTGTGGTGGACTTCAAGGTTGGTCATGGAACCGCACAACTGACAGCGCCAGCCGTCTCGCCGCAGTACGTGCTCGCGGAGCTTTTGGTAATCCTGCTGCTCGAGCCTGATCGGCGCCTCTTTCTGCTGAATCTGCTTCATTGGATCTGCTCGTTCACGATCTGCAGAAACGCTTGCCGCTGATTTTCCGGTAGAAACTTGAACGAGCTTGATAGCGCTCGCAAGAGCATGTCGGGATCACCACTGTCCAGATTTGCTCCTGCCAAAAAATCCGCGCAAATCATCTCCAGGCAGTAGCCTCGGGAGCGGTCGCTTCCCAGCATCAGAGCCGCCGTTTCCAGAGCCTGCTCGATGACCGGGATCTGGCTTTTGTAGAGTTTGAAATAGATGATCTCCCAGGGCTCGGTTTCTCTTCCGGTCAGCTCTTTTTCAACCTCGCGCCGGAACTGCTCTCTCGGCAGCACGCGAGCTTTGTGCAACCAGGTTGCACAATCGAACTCCTGTCCATCCCTTCTTTTTGCCAGCTTTGCCAGCTCCAGTCCTTTTGTCCAGCCCACCTGCTTCAGTTCACGTTTCACTTGCGGCGGCAGATGCTCGTGAATTGACATCAAGTAATAGGCCTTCCTTCTCGATTCCGGAAAGCGCCTCTCCAGGAACTCATCAAACGACTTCAACTTCTCTAGGCGCCAGTACTGCCCGGCCCGCACTTCGCACAGATATCTTCCCAATTCCACAAACCTGGTATCTTTCTCCGCCTCTTTGCGCTGCTCCCAGACCAATATCTCATCGATTTTGGTGAGCACGAACTGGGCTCGCCGGCGGTTGAGCTTGGGCAGCATCGGCGGATTTCTAGTAACGAAGCTCGTCAAGCCAATCAAGGCTTTCTGCTCCTGGCCGCCGCACCAAGGCGGCCTCGACCAACTCCTGGCGTCCGAGACAAAGCCCGATGTAAGGACAGCTGCTGCACGGGTTCTGCGGGAACCGGATGCCGCTGTGCGGCAGGAACTGGGCAGACTCGATCTGCTGGATCGTAGTTTCGACCAGCTGCCCGAACTCGCGCCGCTGCTCATCCGTGATAGTGGTGTGCAGGTATTGGATCTCGACGAGGCGCTTGCGCACGAAAACCACCTGGGCGACTTCTGAGATTCCAGTGATCCAGGAATAGCAAACCAGCTGCGGGTCTAGAGCTAATAATCCGTCTGGTTCTTCCGGATAACGGCTGGAAGTGGTCTTCCACTCGAGCAGGCAGCCGCGATCGTCCAGCCGTCCGATGGCATCGACGTAGGCCACGAAATCGTTTTGTCCTGAAAGCCGCCGCACAAATTTGATCTGCAGATTGCGCCGGGGCTGGCGAATGCGAACGCGATCCTCCTGGCAGAAGCGGTCAAGCAGTTGAATGCCTTGCTCGAGCATACGATCCCAGGTATCGCCATGCGAGTATTCGAGCTTCTGATCCTGATAGAGCTTCCATTCCTGAAACAAGGCAGCCGCCGCGTCTTGCCGCAGGAAGAAGGCGGCCAGAGCCCGTTCAAAGGCGCGCCCGAAGAGCATGGCGGACCGGGTGTCTTTTTCCTGCCAACCATCAAGATAGCGATGACGGTAACGGCGCGGGCACGCCAGGTACTGGTTGATCTGGGTATAGCTGTAGATCATCAAGCCACCTCAGATCCAGGAGCATCGTCCGCGGCTGTGGGCGAGAGTTCTTTCCAGCGACTAAGCGGGGCAAATCCATCCAGATTGAGGACGGAGATGCCATGCACGATGGCATGACTTATTTTCACTACACCCTGTAGGCCGACCAACGACCGATCATCGATCTCGTCTTTTCCCAGCAGCTCGGCGTCGTAGCCGAAATCGCGCAAAAACCAGGTCAGTTTCCAAATCGCTCTGGCTGTGCAGTAAAGGCGGCCAGTAATCAAGCACCCGGCCAGATGCTTCGGTTCGAGAACCGCGAAGCGGATCTGGTAATACGGTTTCTGCAGGTGCCAGCAATACTGCACTCGATCAACCCGGACGAGGAATAATCCATCGGGAACGGAGTCGATGGCCGACCGATCGGCAGGACGAAGATTTTCGAAGTACCGCCTCATGCTGCACCTTCTTTCGCTGACAAATAGCTGTTGAGCTGGCAGAGCAGGGCATTGCGGTCCTTCTCGGCCCAATCCGCTAAGTGAGCAACAAACGCTTCCACCTGCTGGCGGGTGGCTTCGCGAAGGATCTTGACGCCACAAAAATCCGTGGCGTAGGACTTCACCAGGCTGGGATCAAGCTGATGCTGACGAATCAGTTGACACAACCGATCGCGGACCTTGGGACCGCCGTAGTTTCCATTTGCGGGTTTCGGTGGGCGCTTGCTGGCTTGCCGTTCCGACTGCTCGGGGACAGACCCGATTTCCTCGATCGAGCAGATGCCGATTCCATAGGCTTTCCGTAGTGCGCGATTGACGGCTCTGGTTTCGGCCACGCGCATTTCGGCGCCGTGTACGAGAGAAGAAACATTTGAAGGATCCGCGTCGCCGTAGCCCACGAAATACTGGGATTCAGATTTGAAAACGGTTGCTTTGAAGACCCAACGGCTTTCTCTGGGGTTGGAAACGCTTTCCGCCAATTCTGTCTTTATTCCTGAGCACCGCCTCCTTTGTGCTATTCGTAGTAAGCCGGAGTGAGTCACGTACCAGCTTCCGTCCAGCATAATGAGGTCGCCATTCTGAACCGACAGGCGCAAGGTACGGCTTAGCTCTCGAAGAATGATCAGTTGCGAATCGGTGACATGCGGATAAAGTTTCTTGACTGTGCGCGTATTCTGACGTATTGGGTTTGCCTTACGTATCGCAGCACAATGTTGCATACGGCCTCCTTGATATCTTAACGATATCACATAGATATCACATCGACAAGAGGGAACCTGTACAGGAGCGGGGGTATTCGAGAATATGTCAGAACGCAGAGTGGCATTCTTATTGAGAATTCGGCAGGGACTCAAAGACCGGCTTGCGGATCTCGCGAAACTTGAACATCGATCGCTGAACCAGCAGATAGAGTTTATCCTCGAGTATTTTCTTTCTGATAAAGCCAAGAAACAGCCGCAAGAGCCGCAAACCCGCAAAGGCGGTCACGGTAATTCCTAACGGGGGATCCTGCCCCCACATTGCTTACACTTAAAGGGCTACCACGAAGGTAACGTTGGACACCGCCGATGATCGGCATCTAATTATTGGAAGTTAGGACTAATGTCTCCGGGCTGCTTCTGTCGTGGGTTGGCTTTTCCTAGGAAAATGTCATCAGCAGCTATTCCAGCCAAGAGGTTCTATATGAACGATTCGAGTATAGGAACAGATGGATCCGCACCCGTGGCGAAGCGGAATCAGCTCGCTACCATCTCCGAGCACAAGCTGAAAGCCAATCGAGAAAACTCCAAAAAGTCAACCGGTCCCAGGACACTTAGAGGCAAGGCGTACAGTCGAAGGAACGCTCTCAAACACGGCTTGTTCGCCAGGCAGTTCATGGATTTTATTTCGCAATTGGAGGATCCGGAGGAATGGGAGGAACTGCTGAATGGCCTCTGGGTGCAGTACCGGCCGATTGGGAAAGCTGAGGAATTAGAAGTTGAACGTGCCGCGCTCTGTTGGTGGAGACTCAAACGCGTATGGCGCTATGAAAACGTGACAAATCGTGTGGCTCTACGCGATATCGGCAGGAGAGAACTAAGAGAGCAAGCAGAGTATTGTAAGACACTCGAGAAGGAGGAAGAGGCCGTTATCCTTCAGTTGCAGGACGCTATGAAGCAGATCGAAGCCGCCGGCGAAATCTCGCAGGAGCTCAAGCAAAGAATGTTTGCGACCATGCCGGGCTTCGAGGCGATATGGCCGGCAATCGAGAAAGGCGGCGAAGAAATACTGAAGACAGCAGTGCTGTCAAAGATCGTCCAGGAGTCAAGCGTACGAGAGCGCGCTTCCGCTGTCGCTCTGGGCACGGCGATAGTCGGGGTCCACTTTGTTCAAGAGTTGGCGCGCATGAGAGAGCACTCGGTCACGGAAATCGCGGTTGCCCAACATGTCATTCCGAATCGCGAGGTTCTCGACAAAATTCTTCGCTATGAGACAACGATCGAACGAAACCTCACACGCGCCTTTGATCGACTCGAACGCCTGCAGAAACATCGTAGGGGAGAACCTGTTCCCTGCTGAAGCTAGACCTCAGTCGGTAATTCTGCTTTGGAGATCGAGAATTTGCAAAACGAAGCCAACAAGTCATTTGTTATCAGCGACTCGCTGGGAACGGTTTTGAGTTTTAACGCGTTGGTGAATTCCGCGCAATGAGAAAGGCCGCGCCATTCGATCAGCAAAAAGATCTGCCCGTGTCGAAAAACCGTCCACTCAAGCTGAGAAGCCGCTTTCTGTTTTTCAATACGGTGGCGTATGTGCTCTCATTTAGAACCAGATCCAGTGTCATCCGGCCCGACTAAGGGTCAAGCCGGTTGTGCTAGTCTGAAATTTCCATGAGGGCCGCGAAAGTACTTGTTGCTTGTTGTTTCGCTGTCACGGCGGTTGACGCGCAGCGACCACAGAAGCCATCCGCCCCGGATATCTATTTGGTTACCATCGACACGCTTCGTGCCGATCATGTCCATTGCTACGGTTACGAGCGCGTTCAGACTCCGGCTTTGGACAGTCTGGCGAAAGATGGCATTCGTTTCGCGCAGGCGTTCACACCCAGCCCGATCACGAACACTTCCCATACTACGATCCTCACCGGTCTACTGCCGAGTTCGCATGGCGTCACCGATTTCGCAGTGCCGCTCGCGGCTGTGCATCCGACGTGGGCTGAGCTTCTAAAGAAGAAGGGCTACCATACCGCTGCGTTCATTGGGGCTGTGATTCTGGATAGCAAATCCCTCGCGCCGGGTCTCGATCGCGGATTTGATTTTTATGATAATTTTCCGGAGCATCCGCTGACAAAATCACGCTTCGGACGGGTCGAGCGGCGAGGCATGGACGTCGTTCAGCACGCAGAAAAATGGATGAACGCGCATCCTGCGGGCCCCCATTTTGTCTGGGTTCACCTGTACGATCCGCACGATCCCTATGAGCCTCCGCCGCCCTACTCGCAAACCTATAAAGATCGTCTTTACGATGGCGAAATCGCGTATGCGGATTCGGCGCTGGGAAATTTCGTGGCCTATCTAAAGAAGCTGGGGCGTTACGAAAATTCCGTGATCGTAGTGGTTGGCGACCATGGCGAGGGCCTCGGCGAACATCACGAAGATACACATGGAATCTTTCTCTACGATTCCACCACGCATGTGCCGCTGGTTATGAAGGTGCCCGGTCGGAGTAATGCTGCCAGAGTGGTGGACGCGCAGGTGAGGACAACCGATATTTTTCCCACCGCGCTCGATCTTCTGCATGTGCCCGCGCCCGAGAGGCTGGATGGAGAGTCTCTCAAGCCGTACTTCGGTGGCGCAGAATCCGCTTCCCGCACGGCTTTTGGCGAAACGGATTACCCTCTGCGATTCGGCTGGGCTCCGCTGCGCTCGGTGCGGACGGACGGGTTCAAGTTCATCGAGGCGCCCAAGCCGGAACTTTACGATCTTCAGAAAGATCCTGGCGAGCTGAAGAATGAATACGGCCCAACGAATGAAATGGTGCAGAAGGGTCGCGAGCTGTTAACGGATTTGCGGGCGAAGAAGCCTCCTGCTGCGGCAGGTTCGGCAGCCACGGCCAGTCCGGGAGCAGCAAACCAGTTGCAGGCGCTCGGTTATGTGGGACAGACAGAAACCAGCTCGACGAATGCGCCTTCAGGGTTGCCCGACCCGAAAGACAAAATCGAAGAACAGAATCTGCTACACACAGCGATGATTGCTTCGGAGGACGAACGCCCGGCAGAAGCCCGATCAGCCCTGGAAAAAGTGCTGCAACTCGATTCAAAATCGCCGACCGCGCTCAAGCAGATCGGCGAGCTGGAGTTGAAAGCGGGGGAGTATGCAAAAGCTGCGGCGCATTTGAAAACCGCGCGCGAAATTCGCCCTGATGATGCCACCGCGGCTTTCGAAGCCGGGCAAGCACTTGAGAAAACCGACGATCTGGGTGGTGCACGAGATGCGCTGGAAGCCAGCCTTAAACTACAGCCCAGCCAGTTGCCTGCTCGCTTGCTGCTCGGCCAGGTTTATTTACGGTTGAACGAACCCAAAGCTGCGGACGATCAATTCGAAGCGGCCCTTCTGCTGGAGCCCAAAAGCGTAGAGGCACAGATTGGAGCGGCCAAGACACAGATCGCACAGGGGAATTTTGCAGATGCGGCGCAGGAGCTCGAAGGCCTTTCCAAATCGCACCCTGACAATGCAGACGTGTTCGACGCCCTTGCGGAGGCCTATGCAGGAGCCGGAAGAAGGGAAGACGCACAGCAGGCGGAAAGCCGTGCGAAGCAGCTGCAGAAAAATAAGCGTCGATAGCGAGAAAAAACGGACCGCTCACTGTCATTGAAATCAAGCCGGCCATCACCACAATTGCGGAATGCATCCAATTCTTGGTGTTGTTTGAATCAGCGGTTATCGAGGAAAGTTATGTTTCTTCTGCTGAGAGCTCGACCGCGACAAACGGCGGCGTTGAGGGTTTCAGAGTAGGGAGGTTTCCGTGGATAAAATTCGGGCCAGAATCTTGCCGGTTGTGCTGCTGGCGGTAGGGACGATATTGCTCGCTGGATGCCCTCCACGGGAGAGCATCGAGAAAATTAACCGCGATCCGGGCAGGTATGCCGGCAAAGAGATTACCATCGCGGGCCGGGTTACGAATTCGTTCGGGCTATTGGGTACCGGCGTCTACGAAGTAAATGATGGGACTGGCTCGATGTGGGTACTCAGTCATGGCTATGGTGTTCCCGGCAATGGAGCGAAAGTGGCGGTCACGGGAACGCTGGAGCAGGGCGTGAGCTTGGGAGGGCGGACCTTCGCCACCGCCATGCGCGAAACTCGGCGCCGCCATTAGTTCACTTCCGAAAGTCGGCGATCAACGGGCACTCTATGCCGGAATGGCTTGCTCGATTCGAACTTCCCGCAGGAATTGCGCCGCTTCTTCTGGCAGAACTGGATTGAGGAACATCTTTCCCTCCTTCTCAAGGCCAGGAATTGGCAGGTTTGGAACGATGTTCAAACACCAGTGATAATAGTTAACGCCCGCGCTGACGACCGGTGCGTTGCGTATGCTGTAACTGAAATCGGGATTCTCCAGCCCAAAGTAGAATCTTCCTAGGATATCGCGCAGAATTCGAGCGAAATCCGGCAACTCCTCTCCATTGATTTCCCCAAAATTCGCCATGTGCCTACGAGGATAGATTTGCGTGCAGAACGGGCTGGGGGAAGCAAATGGCTCAATGGCGATGAAGTGCGCTGAAGTGGCGACGATTCTGCTGTGGGTATCAAGCTCTTCCTGGAGCGCCGCACAAAAGACGCAGTTCCCTGTTTTGCCATAATGATGACGCGCCTGTTGCAATCGGCTTGCGACCGCGGGCGGAATAACCTGGCTGGCAATCAACTGAGACTGGGAGTGTCCGGGGCCGCTTCCCTCTACAGCGTGCTTCTTATAAATCGTGGCATATGCGATTCGAGGATCGAGGCAGATTTCGTCGTATCGTGATTTGGCGCTGCGGAACAGACTTAGCAACTGCGTCTCCGGCAACAAAGCAGTCGTGAGCGAATGATCTGGCGTTTCGACGATGAGTTCATGGATGCCGAATCCTTCGATTGCGTTTGGAGAATTAGCCTCGGGCAGCTCGCTAGTCATGCCAGTAAACTTGCGGGGAATGACTCTGAGTGTCCAGCCGCCCTTCGGTGACGGCACCCGCAGAATTTCCGGCGCCGTGTGGTTTTCACGACCAGGGCAGAAGGGGCAGTTGGGATCGAATGATGGCGCCGGCTTTTGGGTGCGTCGCACAATTAGCTCGTGTGGATGCTTGATATCTTCGCTGGCGACAAACACCCATTCTTTGGTGAATCGATCCTGGCGTAATTCTGGCATGACTCTTACTCCAACGCTTTCTCCGTGCTGATGCATTTGCAAGACCAATGCGCATGTGTTCTGGATTCAGCAGAGGTCGAAGCGCATAGGGGCGCGAAGTTCCCATTCTGGAAAACGTCCGTGGGTTAACTATCCGATTTGGAATTTGTTGACGGGAGCGTCAGCCGCCAGCATGTGCTTGCTTTTGCGAAGTGAATTGCGTAATTAGCGCGGCAATGACTCCGGCAAACTAGCCAGCGCATATCCCATAACTGCCATGGCGGCGACGTTTTCCCGGAGCTCCTGGGGCGCGATCTTGTCCAGCGTGTCGGCGGCGGTATGGTGGTAGTTAAAGTAGGTGCGGCTATCCTGCATGATGCCCAATGCGGGTACCCCGGCGTTTGCCATGGGCGCAATATCGGAACCGGGACTATGGTTCGTCTGTTTGATAATGTTTGCTCCGAAGCTTGCCAGGATATTCTGTACCGGTTTTAGCCAGCCCAACGCGGTTGCGGTGACTTTAGCATTGAAGCCCAAGGGATGCGCCGCCCCGAGATCGCTTTCCATTACGGCCGCATAGTTCGCAAACTCGTTCGCATGCATCTTTGCGTAAGCGTCGTGCCCACGCCCGCCGTTCTCTTCATCCATCCAGGCAATCACGCGAAGTGTGCGGGTTGGGCGCATGTGCAGGCGCTGGATCAATTCCGCAGTCTCCATCGCGACCGCGACCCCCGCAGCGTCGTCGATCGCGCCGGTCCCCAAATCCCAGGAATCGAGGTGCCCTGACACAATCACTACTTGCTCGGGATGGTCCGACCCCTTTAGGTCTGCGACCACGTTATAGCTCAAAACCTCTGGCCCATTCTCGGAAGTCAGCGTCAGGTGCATCCGCACTCTGCCCTGAGCCGCGAGGTGAGCAATTAAATCGGCATCTTCGCTGGTCACCGCCCCCGCGGGAATGCCGGCAGGGCCGCTCCAGCCGGTGTGCGGCAGGCGATAATCTGCGCCACCAACAGATCGCACTAGAGCCGCAATCGCTCCCAGCTCGGCTGCCCGCTTCGGCCCTTCTGCACGATAGGCAACGGCTTCTCCGTAAGCTTCCAGAGCAAGACCGGCGGCTGCCTTCTGTTTATCGAACAACTCATTGAAAAGCACTATCTTTCCTGCAACCTTTTGCCTCCCCGACGCTGCGAGTTGATCGAAGTTATCGACAACAACCATCTCTGCCGTGATCCCATCAGGAGGGGTGGGCGTGGTACCGCCGAGTGCGGTCAGCACAATCTTTTGGCTAGCGCCGGCAGCTTGCGCGGGATAATCAATGAGTTCGGCAGCTTCTATTCCCCGCATCCAGTGCGGAACTCGGACTTCTTCCAAGCGAACTTCGAGGCCAACTTTTCGTAACTCCGCAGCTACGTAATCCACGGCAGCCTTTGCCTGCGGCGACCCCACGGCACGAGGCCCGATGTTATCGGTCAGATGGGCAACTTGACGATAAGCATAGTCGTCGCTGAGAGCGGCATCGCGCAGAGTAACTAATTCTTTCGTCAGCTGCGGGGAATACAGCTTCTCTGCCGGATTGGGAACTTGCTCCTGCGAATGCAGGAGAGTTGCACTGGCAAATAGCAACAGAACACCGATGGCATGATGGTGCATTCGAACCTCGTGGTGCCAGAAATGTCGTGAAGCGACGAAAAGAGTTCGAATTCTAATTGGTGATGACCGCGAGCGGCTGAGATCCAAAGTCCGAGCTGCGAGTCTAGCAAAAAAGCGGCCCCATTTCTGGGGCCACAATTCAAAGAGGCAAATAGATGGGTAAATTCAGGAAAGGCGATGCAAGGCGCCGCTCTGCAAGCCGGAGCGAGCAAAAGAGAGATGTCGGGAACTAGAGAAGAGAGTGAAGGTCATGTTGTCAGCGGCCTCTTTAATACGTCTCTAAGTTGCACTTGCGGAACCAAAATTTTTCATGGCCTGGGCCAGCCGATGGCTATGGTTATAAACCACTGAAATCACAACGGTTAGTTCGAGTTCCGCGACGTCGCTGCCCGAGAATCGCGCAGAAATCGGCACATGAGTCGAATGCAGAATCCTGCACATTCGTTGCATGGGAATACTGCGGACTTCGGACTTCGGACTTCAGACTTTTTCTGCCTTCAGCTCCGCCCGGGGGCTACCGGTTAAAACAGCGGCGCTCGGCAAGGCAATTTCGTATCCAAATCCCTTCTGCTATCGTGTTCCCCATGCTTCGCTGCTTTGGCTCTGTCTTATTGCTAGCTGTAATAGCGTCCACCGCCTTCGGCAAGGAAAAATTCCAGCGTTCCGGCCCCATCCACCTTGATCATGGAGGTGAAAAATGGGCGGAGAAGACCCTGCGCAAGCTGTCGCTCGAAGAAAAGATCGGGCAGCTTTTCATGATCTGGGTGCGGGCGGAATTTCTCAACATGAACAGCCCCGAGTACCTGCAGCTTCGCGACCAGATGCAGAAATATCACGTCGGGTCGTTCGCCATGACGGTGCGCTTTGAGCCGCCATTTTTGTACCGGAATCAACCGTACGAAGCTGCTGAGCTGCTGAACCGTTTGCAGAGAGATTCCAAGCTGCCGCTGCTGGTTGCGGCTGATTTCGAGCGCGGTGTCACCATGCGTCTGCAGGGGGCTACGACGTTTCCCCACGCCATGGCGTTCGGAGCGACAGGCAAGCTGGATTACGCGGAAGCCTTCGGGCGGATCACGGCGCAGGAGGCCCGTGCGATCGGTGTGCATTGGAACTTTTTTCCGGATGCTGATGTCAATTCAAATCCCGCTAATCCCATCATCAACACGCGCTCTTTCGGCGAAGATCCGCAGCAGGTAGGCGATCTGGTGGCCGCCTACATTCGTGGCGCACGCGCCGATGGCATGATGGTCACCATCAAGCATTTTCCCGGTCATGGGGATACGGCGACGGATTCCCATCTCAGCGTTGCTCAGGTGACTGGAGACAAAAACCGCTTGCAGTCGGTGGAGTTACCTCCGTTCCGCAAGGGGATCGAGGCTGGAGTGGATGCGGTGATGGTGGCGCACGTGACCGTTCCTGCCCTTGAGCGTGATCCCAATCGTGTAGCCACCACGTCGCCAGCAATCGTGACCGGTCTGCTGAAGGATCAACTCGGATTTAAGGGCATCGTCGTTACGGACGCGTTGGATATGGCTGGCCTTACCCGCCTGTACGCTGCGAATATCGGCCGAGCCGCCGTCGATGCCTTTAAGGCCGGCAACGACCTGCTGATCATCCCTGCCGATCTTGACGCTTCATATAGAGCCATGCTGGACGCAGCGCACAGCGGCGAAATTCCGCAAGCGCAGATTGACGCGTCGGTTCTAAAGTTACTTAAGGCAAAGGCTGCGCTTGGTTTGCATAAAGCTCGGTCGGTTGATGTAGAGAAGCTTGCAGCCGAAGTCGGCAAGCCAGAAAACGTTACGCTCGGGCAGCAGATTTCTGATGACGCGGTGACCGTGGTCCGCGACAATGGCCGGCTGCTGCCGCTGAAACAAACGGGAACTGTTGCGGGAGGGCTTCCGTATCAGAGAGTAGAAGAGGTGCGCAACAACCTGGTGGTGGTTGTGCTTTCGGAAGATGTCCGCACCGAGGCCGGACGCGTGCTGGAGCGCCAGTTCAAAGCACGAGTGCCGGACGCGAATGTGATCTATGTGGATCCTCGGATCGCGGGTGCCATGTCAGATGAGGTCTTGAAAGCGGTGGACCAGGCTGGTTCAGTCGTGGCTGCGGTCTATGTTGTACCGACTGCAGGACGGATCGCCAAGGCGGATGCAGGCGGATTGAAGAATTCAGTCGGACTCGCGGACGCAAGTGGTGCCTTATTGCAGAATATTTTGGACCATGCTGGGCAGAAAACTGCCGTGCTCGCCATGGGCAACCCGTACTTGGCGCAGGATTTTCCAACAGTTGAGAATTACATTTGCACGTTTTCCAATGCGACTGTCTCTGAGATCAGCGTGGTAAAGGCGCTATTTGGAGAGATAGCAATTCGAGGCCATCTGCCGGTGAGCATTCCTAATGTTGCACAGCGCGGGGCCGGGATCGAAAGGCCGTCGCAAGTTGCACAGGAAGGATCTGGAAAATGAGGACTCCTAACGAGAGAAATGTCTACTTACGAACCTTGCTAGCAGCCTGCTTGCTGACGCTGCTCACGCTTGTCGGTTGCAGTGTAAATGTTAAGAACGGCGAGAATGGAGAGAACAAGAAAGTCGAAATCGAGACTCCCATCGGCGGAATTCACGTCGACAATAATGCCAACGCGAGAGACACCGGATTGCCGGTTTATCCCGGAGCGCGTCTCAAGGAAAAGGAGGAGAACGGAGAAGAGAAGAGCGCCAACGTCAATATTTCCAGCGGCCGATTCGGGCTGAAGGTCGTTGCGGTTGAATACATCTCGAAGGATCCTCCGGCAAAGCTCATTGCCTATTATCACGATCAAATGAAAAAGTATGGCAACGTGCTCGAGTGCCACACCACCCACGATGGTAGTGATGTCGATGTGCATCCCGGTGGTGGCGACGATTCGAAGGAACTGAAGTGCGAGGGAGATAACAGCGGCAAAGTCGTCGAGCTGAAGGTTGGGACCAAGCAGAATCAGCACATTGTTTCGATTCAACCCACAGACAACGGCAAAGGCTCCGATTTCGCGCTGGTCTATGTGCAAACGCGGGGTCGCAAGGACACGATCTGACCGAATGCAGAAATAAGAAGTCGGAATGCAGAAGTAGAAATCAGAATAAGAAGCCAGAATGGGAAGCAAGAACGCGCCGGAGTTGTCCTGGAGCGGAGCAAGGAAGCTCTGCCTTGGTCTTACTTCTTCATTCTGACTTCTCACTTCTGCATTCCGGTCTCTCGTTCCTTGCCTCTGCTAGTTCCTCTGCGGTAACTTGAAATCCGGTGGAATATCCCTGTCATCGGTGTCGCGCGTCGGTTGAGGAAGGCACGGCATTTTGCCCGCATTGCAATGCTCCCCAGATTCGCGTAGCGACGACCGAGATCCTCCAGCCCAGCAGTGAGGCACCCGTCTCACAGGAAATTCCGCACACCGCAACTGAAGCCACCTCTTCGATTGACTGGTCCCGGGCCCTGGTGCCGGCAACCTGGGGCGCTCTGGTGGCGATTTCTCTGATCGTGACTCGGCTGGCGGCGTTCGGGATTGCGATGCTGGCAGCGGGGGCGCTTGCGGTGGTCTTCTACCATCGCCGCAACCGGGGTGCGAGTCTCAGCGCTGGCGCAGGAGCACGTCTGGGAGCCGTCAGTGGCGCGCTGGGCTTCGGCATTCTGACCATTGTGTTCGCGTTTGGAACTGCGGTCCTCCACACTGGCGCCGAGCTGCGCCAGAAAATGCTGGATGCCGTGCAGCAGGCGGCATCGCGAAGCTCCGATCCGCAGGCGGCGCAAGCGGTGGAGTTTCTCAAGACCCCGCAAGGCCTAGTCGTTGCAGTGATCCTGGGCTTAATTTTGACGTTTCTAGCTTTTGTATTCTTTTCTGGCTTGGGGGGGGTGGTGGGCGCCGCATTGCTGCGGCGCAAGGACGCTCGCTGATCGCCCAAGTTGCTGATTCTGGAGCGCTTATGGCTACCTACACGGCATACCTTCTTGCCCGCCCCCGCTTTCCCCGCGTATGATGCAGCGTTCATGACCGCTAGAGCCTCGTCTCGCCAGTCCAGCCTGCGCGAAAAAGCGCAGCTCATGTCCGCTTCGGAAATCGAACGCACTCTGGTGCGGCTCGTCCACGAGATTATCGAGAAAAATAACGGAGCTGCGGACCTTGGTTTGGTTGGAATCCGGCGTCGCGGAGTTTTCCTAGCCCAGCGCCTGGGAGCGATGATTCAGCGCATTGAAAAGACTCCGGTACCGGTTGGCTCGCTCGACATCACTCTGTACCGTGACGACCTTTCCACTCTCGGCCCAAAGCCGGTGGTGCAAAAGAGCGAGATTGGGATCCCGATCACTGGAAAGAACATCATCCTGGTTGATGATGTTCTTTACACCGGGCGGACGACCCGTGCCGCCATGGACGCTCTGTTCAGTCATGGACGCCCAAAGCGGGTGCAGCTCTGTGTGCTGATCGATCGTGGGCACCGCGAGTTGCCGGTGGAAGCTCAATTCGTCGGCCGGCGCGTCCAGACAACACGCGACGAGATCATTGAGGTGCAATTGCGCGAGTTGGATGAAGCGGAAAGAGTTCTGCTGGTGGAGAGGCGAAGCTGAAGCGCCGTGACTTTGCATGCGCGTCGAATCCTCTGACCCTTGCCAGAGCTCTTAGCCGCAGAATGCGCTAAGAGCTGTCGCAGAGCCAATCATCGATTCATGCAGCGCGATGGGAGCACATGACCAAGGCAGCGCGCGGTTCTCTGCTGGGAATTGAGTACCTCCGGGCGGAAGAAATCGCCGGGTTGCTGAAGCTGGCCCGGCGAATGAATCCGCAAAAGACGCGTCCTTTGCTGCGCGGCAAACGCGTGCTACTTCTTTTCTACGAACCTTCGACCCGGACGCGCAGTTCGTTTGAAATTGCTGCCAAGTCGCTGGGAGCGATCACGACTCTCATCCAATCGAGGGGGTCAAGCATCGAAAAGGGCGAGTCACTGCTCGACACTGGTTACACGCTGCGCGCGGTGGGAGCGGATGTAATCATCATTCGGCATCCTAATGCTGGCGCACCTCTGTTGATGGCACAGCATCTGGATATTCCCGTCATCAACGCGGGAGATGGCATGCACGAGCATCCGTCGCAGGCGCTGCTCGACGCCTACACAATCCTCCGACACAAGAAATCACTGAAAGGCTTGCACGTTGCCATCATCGGCGACATCTATCACAGCCGCGTTGCCCGCTCTGCGATTCATTTGCTCAGTAAGTTTGGCGCGATGGTCACCCTGTGTGGCCCGCCGGAGTTCCTGCCGGAAGTAGCCGCCACGCTTGCTCCCGGCCTGCACATTACCCGCACTGTTGAAGATGCGATTCGCGGTGTAGATGTCGTCATGCTGCTGCGCGTGCAGAAAGAACGGCTGGCGGGGGTGAAGATCAGCTTGCAGGACTACATTGGCCGCTACCAGATAACATTGACTCGGCTGAAGCTGGCAAAGAAAGACGCGCTGCTGATGCATCCTGGGCCGATCATTCGAGGCCTGGAGTTGACGGGAGAAGTCGCCGATTGTCCGCAGTCAGCGATTGTTGAGGAAGTGCGCAACGGTGTGCCGGTGCGCATGGCGATTCTGGCGAGGGCGTTGGGGAGGGCGAGGTGAACTGAAACCTTGCCACAGATTTACGCGGATTAAAACGGATTAAGCAAGTGAATCGTAAAGAAAATCACAGCTTGTTGATCAAAGGTGGCCACGTGATCGATCCTGCCGCAAAGATCAACGCTCCCATGGACGTGTTGTTGCGCGATGGGCAGGTTGCGGAGGTCGCGCCTCCTGGTAAAACACGCGGCACCGCGTATGAGAAATTCGATGCCCGCGGGCTGATCGTAGCGCCGGGATTCATCGATCTGCATGTGCATCTACGCGAGCCGGGGCAAAGTTATAAAGAATCGATTGCCACAGGGACTGCGGCAGCGGCGGCGGGTGGTTTTACATCCGTCTGCTGCATGCCCAACACGCATCCCGTGGTGGACTCACCGGACTGGGTGGCGTGGTTGCAAGCACCAGAGCGCGGCGCTGTGGTCAACGTGTTTCCCATCGCTGCAGCGACAAAAGCCAGCAAAGGGGCAACCCTTACCGACTTTCGTGCGCTACAGCACGCCGGCGCAGTTGCGGTGACCGATGATGGCAGGCCAATTCTCGGCGACGGAGTCATGCGGGAGGCGCTGCGGTTAGCGGCTGAACTGAATTTTCCCGTGATCCAACACGCTGAAGATACGCGCATGACCGAACACTGCTCCATGAACGATGGCCCAATCGCTTTCCGGCTGGGGTTGCGCGGCATGAAAGCCACGGCAGAGGCCTCGATCGTGGAGCGCGATGTGCAACTGGCGCAGCAGTTTGCGGGAGCGCGTCTGCATGTGGCGCATGTTTCTACTGCTGACA
>Ga0209472_1000139_pt1 | contig 43168 bp, 45 predicted proteins | sample GraSoiAngelo_130_FD_185887 | JGI IMG/M metagenome (GOLD analysis project Ga0209472, IMG submission 185887) | Grasslands soil microbial communities from the Angelo Coastal Reserve, California, USA - 14_0929_02_20cm (SPAdes) (version 2) | ecosystem: Environmental > Terrestrial > Soil > Grasslands ... | reverse complement strand
CCTTGTCGAAGTACTGACCGGGGAGTCGTAGCGGTAGGTCGAACGCTCCGACTCCGCTCGGATTCTCATCCGGCACGTTGACGCCGAACGGTTCCTGCTGATCCCATCTCCACACCGTTCGCTGCTGATCGTCCGCAATGAGTCTTGGCGTGTTGAGATGATCGACGTGAATGTAATAGAGCTTTGCTTCCGCGGCGGTGACCGCAACGTTTACAGCGACTGAGGTCATGGCACCGCCGAGGTTGTCGGTGACACGAGCGGTCAAGGCATAGGTGCCTTGCGGAACTTCGGTCCAGACGAAGCTGTACGGCGGCGCACTGAGCGAGGTGATCAACGTAGTGCCGTAGAAGTACTCGACGTTGGCGATGGAGCCGTCTGTATCGGCGACCTGGACTGCGAGCGGAATGTTCGCTGGAGCTTTGAAGGCCGCGTTACTGCCGGGGCTGGTCAGCGAGACGCTCGGCAGGGCGTTCACGGTGATCGAAACCGGATCCGAGAGATCGGTGTCGCCCTTGTCGTTGGTCGCCTTGGCGGTAACCGCATAGTTGCCCGCTGCCACGCCTGTCCAATTGAGCGTGTACTGGTCATCACGCCGAGGGCCGGCTACGGCGCCGATGAGGTTTGCTCCCTGAAAGAATTCGACCTTTGCGATCGGGTGGTTCTTCTGCGTCGTTTGCGCAATTGCAGAGAGAACGACTGCCGCAGGGGCGTTGTACAAGGCGCCGGCAGCGGGCGCCGTGAGCGTCACTTCGAGTTTGTCCTTCTTCGCCCAGGCAGGCGAAACCGGCGCAAACAATCCGAGCGCGACGAAAAGCAAGGTAACCGAAGCTTTTTCTCCCACAGACCCTCCCCCTGAAGGCCTCCGAAAGCTCGATTCGAACGCCTATGCTAGACGGTCCAGCCGTCGCGTGTATAGGTTTCGGACGGAAAGATTAAACCTTCGCTAGACGATGATGGCTTGCGGTGCCCCCGACGTCTTTTCGATCACGCCGATCTCGTAGACCGTCTCGCCGGCCGCGCGCAGCGAGTCGGCGGCGCGCTTGGCGTCCGCGGCGGCTGCGACGAGAACCATGCCGATGCCGCAATTGAACACGCGCTGCATCTCCTCCTCGGCGACGTTGCCTTCGCGCTGCAGCCACCGGAAGACTTCGGGCCGCGGCCAGGAGGCTTTCTTGATGACCGCTCTGGTTTTTTCCGGGAGGACGCGGGGCACGTTCTCGATGAGCCCGCCGCCAGTGATATGCGCCAGGCCTTTGACGGGCACTGATTCAAGCAGCTTGAGGACAGGCTTGACGTAGATGCGCGTCGGTTCCAGGAGGTCGAAGCCCTGCGGCGGCGCGGCGCGCTCGAGTATCTTGCGGATCAGCGAATAGCCGTTGGAATGCGGGCCGCTCGAGGCGAGCCCGAGGATCACGTCGCCCGGGCGGATCGAGCGCCCGTCGACGATGCGCTCCTTCTCCACCACGCCGAGCGCGAAGCCGGCAAGGTCGTATTCGTCCTTGGGGAACGCGTTCGGGTGCTCGGCCGTCTCGCCGCCGATCAGCGCGCAGCCGGCCAGCTCGCAACCCGCAGCGATACCCTTGACGACCTGCGTCGCAACGCGCACGTCGAGCTTCTCGCAGACGTAGTAGTCGAGGAAGAACAGCGGTTCAGCCCCGCAAGCGAGAATGTCGTTGACGCTCATCGCCACGAGATCGATGCCCACCGTGTCGTGCCGCTGCCGCTCGAAGGCGAGCTTGAGCTTGGTGCCGACGCCGTCGGTTCCCGACACGAGCACCGGGTGACGGTATTTCTGCGGGATCTGGCACAGCGCGCCGAAACCGCCGATGCCGGCGAGCACCTCGGGCCGCAGCGTGCGCCGGGCGAACGGCTTGATCGCCTCGACCAGCGCGTCGCCGGCCTCGATGTCGACGCCGGCGTCGCGGTAGGAAAGTCCTTTCGACATGCTAGAGTCCAAATTCTACTCGACATGCCAGCACTCGCTTCGCCGCAGCTCTGGGCCTGGATCACGATCGCGCTGGCGGCGGGATTCCTCGTCTGGCTGCTGTCGCCGATCCTCGCGCCGTTTCTCTTCGCCGCGGTCCTCGCGTACATCTTCGATCCGCTCGTCGAGCGGCTCACGCGCCACCGGGTGCCGCGCACCCTGGCCGTCGTGCTGGTGCTGCTGCTCGCCGTGGCCGTTGCCGTAGCCATCATGGTCGTCGTCTTGCCTTTGTTCTACAGTGAAACGCGGCTGCTGATGGAGAAGCTGCCGAGGTTCGTCGCCTGGTTCAATGCCCACGCCGCGCCCTGGCTCAAAGCCAGGCTCGACCTTGACGTTCGCCTCGACGTCGAGAACGCGACGCAGCTCGGCAAGCAGATGCTCTCGGAGAACGAGCAGTTGGCGAAACACCTGCTCGCGTCGCTGAAGACCGGCGGCATGGTGCTGATCACGATCCTTGCCGATCTGGTGCTGGTGCCGGTCGTGCTTTTCTACCTGCTGCGCGACTGGAACCTGTTGCTCGATCGCGTCGACGTCCTGATTCCGCGGCGCGTCCACGCCAAGGCCCGCGCCATGGCGGCGGAGGTCGACGCGGTGCTCGCGCAATGGCTGCGCGGCCAGGTCCTCGTCATCGCCATCATGAGCGTCTATTACGTGCTCGCGTTATGGCTGGCACGGCTGGAGTTCGCGCTGCCGATCGGCATCCTTACCGGCCTGGCGGTCATCGTTCCCTACGTCGGGGTCGTGACCGGGCTGATCCTCGCCACGCTCACCGCCTTGATGCAATTCGATGACCCCGCCGGGCTGCTCTGGGTATGGCTGGCCATCGGCATCGGCCAGGGGCTCGAGGCGATGGTGGTCACGCCGCTGATCGTCGGCGAGCGGATCGGCCTGCATCCGGTGGTGGTCATTTTTGCGCTGCTTGCGTTTGGTCAGGTGTTCGGCTTCTTCGGGGTGCTGCTGGCTCTTCCGGCAAGCGCCGCGCTGCTGGTGGGCCTGCGGCACCTGCGCGCGGCCTACCTCGCCAGCCGGCTCCACGGCGGCAATTGACATGCGGCAACTTCCTCTCCGGATCTCGGCGCCGGCCGAGCCCCGCTTCGAGAACTACCTCGCCGGGGCGAACGTGGAAGCGCTGGCGCGCGTCCGGGCGCTCGCGGGGGGCAGCCTGCACGAGGCAATCGTGTACCTGTGGGGCGAACCGGGCAGCGGACGCACCCACCTGTTGCGAGCCGCGGCGCACGCCAATCCCGAGCTTTTTATCGCCGACGACGTCGAGACACTCGATTCCGCGGCACAGCAAGCGCTGTTCGTCGCCATCAACGCCGCACGCGATGGACAGGCCGCAGTGCTTGCGGCGGGCACCGCCCCACCGGCGCAGCTGCCATTGCGCGAAGATCTCCGCACCCGGCTTGCCTGGGGCTTGGTCTACCAGCTCAAGCCCCTCACGGACGCCGAAAAGGCGCTCTATCTGCGGGCCGAGGCTGCACGTCGCGGACTGCGGCTCAGCGACGAAGTGGTCTGGTACCTGCTGAACCACCTTCCCCGCGACTTGGGAAGCCTGCACAGGGTGCTAGAAGTGCTTGATCGGTATTCCCTTGCCAGCCAGCGGGCGGTGACGCTGCCCTTGGTGCGGGAGGCGCTTTCCGCGGCGCAAGATTGTGCAAACTGGCTCGACAAACCAGCGCGCCCTGAGTAGATTACCGGACCGGAGATTACGCAAGTGCAAAAGAAAACCCTGGCCATTCTGTCTTTCGCTCTCGGCGTTGCGGTGGGCGCAGCGGTTCCGGCGTACGCACAGTCGGGGCTGCGCGTCCCTCAGCGCGGCGAGCCGGGTCTTGACCCGGCTCTGGCACGGGGCGGCCTGGCAGTCGATCCCGACCGGGTCGGGTTCGCGACCTACAGCTGGCGCGAAGCCGTCGGCCTGGCGCCCAGTTCGCGCATGCAGCTCTCCTATTCCTTCGGCGACCGGGGCAGTCTCGGCATGTCTTATATCAGCGGCCGGGAATCCGAGTACGACGCGCGTCAATATTCTGTGTTTGGCCGCTACTGGTTCGCGCACGACTGGGCCGTAAGCGCCGAAGCATTGTCCCGCGACACGCCCGGTCTTTTCCGCCTGAACGACTTCCGCATCGGCGTCCAGCGCCGCTTCTGAGGCAGGAAAAACCCTCGGGTACACTGAGGCGCTTTCATGCGCCTCGCCCTGTTCGACCTCGACAACACGCTCCTTGCCGGCGACAGCGACTACGAGTGGGGGCAGTTCCTGGTCGATCGCGGCATTCTCGAGCGCGAGGCGTACGAGGCGCAGAACCGCACATACTACGAGCAGTACGTGGCCGGTACGCTCGACATCCATGAATACCTCGGCTTCGCGCTGAGGCCGCTGGCCGAGCATACCCCTCAGGACCTCGCCCGCTGGCACGCCGAGTTCATGCGCACCCGGATAGTGCCGATGATCGCGGCGGGGGCGCGCGCACTGGTTGGCGCGCATCTCGCTGCCGGTGATCTCTGCGCCATCGTGACTTCCACCAATAGCTTCGTGACCGCGCCCATTGCCCGAGAGTTCAGCGTTCCTCACCTCATCGCCACCGAGCCCGAAACGCAGCTTGGGCGCTTCACCGGCCGCGTGGCCGGCGTTCCCTGTTTTCGCGGCGGCAAGGTACGGCGCGTCGACGAGTGGCTGGCGGGCTTGGGCAGGTCCCTGCGCGACTTTCCTGAAAGCGCCTGCTACAGCGACTCGCACAACGACCTGCCGCTGCTCGAGCGGGTCAGCCGTCCGGTGGCCGTGGATCCCGATCAGCAGCTCGCGACCATAGCCAGGCAGCGCGGCTGGGAACTGATCTCGCTGCGCGGGTAGAATCCCGGCCCTTAATGATCAAGCGGCTGATAAGGCGCGTGCTCGGGCTGCCCGCGGAGGTCCGCGTGCCGCGCGGCCAGCATGAACTCACGCGCGACGCCATCAGCCCGGCTACAGCGAGGGTCTGCGCGGCATTGCGCGCAGCCGGTTTTTCAGGTTACGTGGTCGGCGGCGCCGTCCGCGACCTGCTTCTCGGCATCACTCCCCAGGACTTCGATGTCGCGACCGACGCGCGCCCGGAGCAGGTGCGGCCGCTGTTTCGCCGCGCCATCATCATCGGCCGCCGCTTCCGGCTGGTGCACGTGATGCTGGGCGCGGAGACGATCGAAGTCTCGACTTTCCGCGCCGCTGACCCGGAAACGGCGGAAAAGGACGAGCACGGGCGCGTATTGCGCGACAACGTCTTCGGCACGCAGGAAGAGGATGCACGGCGGCGCGATTTCAGCGTCAATGCGCTGTACTTCGATCCGCAGACCGAAGAGGTGGTGGATTTCCACGGCGGCCTGGCCGATCTGAAAAAGCGCGTGTTGCGCGTGATCGGCGATCCGGAAACGCGGTACCGGGAAGACCCGATACGCATGCTGCGGGCGGTGCGGCTCGCGGCGAAGCTGGGCCTCACGCTCGACCCGGCGACGCGCGAGCCGATCCGCGCGCTGGCTCCGCTCCTCGAGCGCGTGCCGCCGGCGCGCCTGTTCGACGAGATGCTGAAGCTGCTGCTTTCCGGGCACGCCAGCGCCTGCCTGCGCCAGTTGCGCGACGTCGGGTTGCACAAGGGCGTACTGCCCCTGCTCGACGTCATTCTCGAGCAACCGCTCGGGGAGCGGTTCGTGACCCTCGCGCTCGCACAGACCGACGAGCGGGTGCTCGCCGAGCGCCCGGTATCGCCGGCCTTCCTGTTCGCGGCGTTGCTCTGGCACGAAGTGCTGGCCGCGTGGAAGGCGCGGCAGGCCCGCGGTGAGCGCGCCATGCCGGCGCTCGAAGCGGCGATGGATGATGTGCTCGAGACGCAGTGCGCCAAGCTGGCCATCACGCGCAAGCTCACCGCCACCATGCGGGAGGTCTGGGCGATGCAGCCGCGCTTCGAGCAGCGTTCGGGGCACCGCGCGTACCGCCTGGTCGAGGCGGCGCGCTTTCGCATGGCTTACGATTTTCTCGCATTGCGCGCCGCGAGCGGGGAAGTCCCCGCCGAGCTCGAAGCCTGGTGGCGCGCTTTTCAGAGCGCCGACCCCGAAACGCGCAAGGCGATGCTGCTTCCCGAGACCGGGCCGCGCAAGCGTCGCCGGCGCCGGCGGAAGAAGCGGCCGGCGGAGGCCGCCTCTCAGCCCGCGTGACGCTTGCCTACGTGGCAATCGGCTCGAACCTCGGCAGGCCGGTGGAGCAGGTTGAACAGGCGTTCGAGGACCTCGGCAGCATCGCGCAGACCGTCCTCGTAAAACGATCCTCGCTGTATCGCTCCAAGCCGCTCGGGTACGCCGACCAGCCGCCATTCGTCAATGCCGTGGCGCTGCTCGACACCGCGCTCCCCCCTGAGGGCCTGCTAGATGCGCTGCAGGCAATCGAGGCGCGGCATGGCCGCAGCCGCAGCTTTGCCAATGCACCGCGCACGCTCGATCTCGACTTGCTGCTCTATGGCGACGCCGTCGTTGACCAACCGCGGCTCGTTGTGCCGCATCCGCGGATGCATCTGCGCGCCTTCGTATTGCAGCCGCTCGTCGAGATCGCAGCGGGAATCGCCATTCCGGGAATCGGCGCGGCGCAGGCAATGCTGGAACAATGCGGCGATCAGTCGGTGGAAAGGATCAGTGGATAAGTTCCGCTACCTCGTCGTGGAAGGGCCGATCGGCGCCGGCAAGACGACGTTGGCAAAGCGTCTCGCACCGAGGTTATCGGCCGAGCTGCTGCTCGAGCAGCCGTCGGAGAACCCGTTCCTCGGCCGCTTTTACCAGGACATGGCGCGCTTTGCGCTGCCGGCGCAGCTGTTCTTCCTGTTCCAGCGCGCCCGCATGATCGAGCCGCTGGTGCAGCCCGACATGTTCGGCAAGCCGACGGTGGCCGATTTCCTCCTCGACAAAGACCCGCTTTTCGCGCGCATCACGCTGTCGGGCGACGAGCTGGCGCTGTACCAGAAAATCTACGAGGCGCTGCGTCCCCGGGCGCCGGTGCCGGATCTGGTCATTTATCTGCAGGCACAGCCCGGCACGCTGATGGAAAGAGTAAGGCGCCGCAGGGCTGGCTACGAGCGCGGCATCAGCGAAGAATATCTGGCGGTGCTCGCCGAGAGCTACGCGCGGTTCTTCTACCACTACTCCGGCGCTCCGGTGCTGATCGTCAACTCCGAGAATCTCAATTTCGTCGAGCGCGACGCGGATTTCGAGCTGCTCGTGTCCCGGGTCCGCGGCATGAAGAGCCGGCGGGAGTTCTTCAACCTCGGCTGATGCGCGTCCTGAGCGACATTGCCTCCTTGCGCGCGGCGGTACGGGCTGCGGGGCCTGTGGTATTCGTTCCCACCATGGGAAACCTGCACGAGGGCCACCTCTCCCTGGTCCGGCTGGCGCGCCGTCATGGCACCGCCGTCGCGGTGAGCATCTTCGTCAACCGCCTGCAGTTCCTGCCCGGGGAGGACTTCGAGCGCTACCCGCGCACCTTCGAGCGCGACTGCGCAATGCTGGAAGCGGAGGGGGTCGAACTGGTTTTTGCACCAGACGAGGGCGTCCTCTATCCGGAGCCCCAAACCTACATGGTGCGGCCGCCGCCGATCGCCAACGAGCTGGAGGGCCTCTTTCGGCCCGGCTTCTTTCACGGCGTGGCAACCGTGGTGCTGAAGCTGCTGAATTGCGTGCAGCCGGTCGCGGCGGTCTTCGGAAAGAAGGATTATCAACAGCTTATGATCGTGCGTGGCATGGTCAGGCAACTGGACCTGCCGGTGGAAATCATCGCCGGCGAGACCGCGCGCGAGCGCGATGGCCTCGCGATGAGCTCCCGCAACAACTACCTTTCAGCCGCCGAACGCGCCGAGGCGCCCCGACTTTATCGGACGCTCCTTGAGGTCAAGGCGGGGAATCTCTCCAGCGAGAAAGCGGTAGCGGCGCTTGCCGCGGCCGGCTGGAAGCCCGATTACGTCGAAATTCGCCGCCGGCGGGACCGGGACCTCTCACGGCCTGACGGCACGGAGCGCGAACTGGTCGTCCTTGGCGCTGCGCGGCTGGGGACGACCCGGCTGATCGACAACGTCGAGCTCTAGCCCGCCCCCATCCCGGGCGCTATGCCGGATAGGGATCGAAGGTCATTGCTTCGACGGGGCAGCCGATGGCCCGAGCCAGCCTGTCCATCGCATCGTCGGTGATCTGCAGGGGCTGAAACTCCGCTTCCCTGCCCTTGGAGGAGATGAAAGCCCTGGCCGCCGCCTCGGTATTCCAGGTTACCACCGGGTCGGGGCTGATACCCGGAACTTGGCGGCAGATCGGAAAACCATCGGATTTATAGACGATTGCGTACATTCGCCCACCCTGCCGCCCTAATTTAACCGATGTGGCGGTGCCGCAACAAGACAAGACCTCCATCAGGAAGACCCTGATTGCGCGGCGCATCAACCCGGGCGTCTAATTGGCCCGGGAGGTACTAGTGTGGCTTTTTTCACACCGGGCCTAGGCGATGAGCCCCGCCCAAGGGCATTTTTTCACGGGGAGATGACAATGAGCAATTTGCGCGACGCAGTCGGCCTTTGCATACCATACGGCAAGGCCAATTCTCAGTACGAGACCGAGTTCGAGCCCGCCACCGGCACGATCTGGGGATATTTCAAACCGCGTGGCACGGCGTGCTTCAGCCTTGGCCTGCTCAAGGACATTCGCAGGCACGACAGCGCGCTTGCGACCAACGGCGGCAAGGTTGACATTGGCGGCGGCGAAATGCAGACGGCGAACTACTATGTCTGCGGCTCCCGCGACCCGCAGGTGTTTAACCTCGGGGGTGATCTGGCGCTGTTCGTGCTGCTGATCAAGGCGCGCGACCGCGACGCCCTAGCGCATTACTCCAGGCTCTGCATCGATAACATGTACGCCCGCATCCATAACTACCAGTCGTCCGCGATGGCGACCATCTCGCTGGTCCAGGGCGACGCGCTCGGTGGCGGGTTTGAGTGCGCGATGTCCTCCGACATCATCGTGGCCGAGGAAAGCGCGCAGCTCGGTCTGCCAGAGATTCTTTTCAACCTGTTCCCAGGTATGGGCGCATACAGCCTGCTGTCGCGCCGCATCGGCGCGCGTGCCGCCGAAGAGCTGATCCTCTCCGGTCGGGTGCTGCCGGCCGCCAAGCTGCACGAGATGGGAATCGTGGACGTCCTAGCGCCGAACGGCGGGGGCGAAACGGCGGTGCGTGAGTGGATTGCCAACAACTGGAAGCGCCGCAATGGAACGCAGGCTGTGCTGCGCGCCCGGCAGCTGGTCAATCCCATCACGCGCGAGGAGCTCGACGCAATTGCCGACGTTTGGATCGATGCGGCGCTGCGGCTCCAGGACAGGGACCTGAAGATGATGGGGCGGATCGTGCGCTCGCAGATGCGGCGCATGGAGCACGGCGACTTGGCCGATATTTCGGCCGCCGCGCTTGCCGAAGAAGCGCTGGCCGTGGCGGCAGCGGGCTGAACGCGCCCGAGGCTCGTCCTCAGGTCGCCAACAGCCCGCCGCCTTCGCGGAACAGCTGGCCGAACTGGTGAAAGTTCACGTGCGTCGCGTTGACGATGGCGTTTTGCGCGCCAGCGTCATCGATCGTCTTGACCAAGCGGTTGAGCTTGGCCATATGGTCGAGGTCCATCGTGGCGTGCGACGACAGGAATTTGAACCCGCCATTTTCGACGTTGCGGCCAAGCGCCCGCGCGATGGAGTCGGAAACCCTCCCGCCATATACGGAGGAAACGACCTCGAGCATGTACAGCATCCCCAGCACCGAGCATGGGTGTACCCGGTCCGACGCGTAGTAGTTGAAGGCGATCATTGCCTGCGCTGGCGGACTCGGGGGCGTTTCGCGCACTGCCCGGACATCGCCTCCCAAAGCCTCGATGTCCTCAAGCACCCATGAGTCGTGCCCCTTTTCCTCCTCGATGCGCTCGTACAAGTCGTAGCGGACGTCCCTGAAGCGATCGTCGCAGCGCGCCGCCGCCGCCGACATCACCGGGCAAAAGTGCCACACGATGTGGTACAGGTCGTGAAGAAAGCCGCGATATTCCGCGAGCGTCAGGCCATGATTCATCATCGAGTGGACCTTGGGGATCAATTCCAGGTCCCTGCGGCTCGCGTCGGTCATCTCGACGAGCGTAATGAAGAACGACATCGATAGCTCTCCGGAATGATTCGCGGCCTTTGCCGCGATTGCCGGATTCTAGCGTGCCGGGAATATGATCAGCCGGCGGATTGTTTCCTGTCTCGCAAATAGCGGTCCAGCTCGGTGCTCGCGGCGCTGAGCTCATCGGCGACGGAGCGCATCAGCCCGGGCGCCTGGAGCCGCAACTCGGCGTCCGAGAGCTTGCCCAGATTCGTGCACAGCTTGGTCAGCCGGTCGGTTCCCATGCTGGCCGAAGAGCCCTTCATGGCGTGCAGGAGGGACTTGAACTCGTGGTAATTGCGTGCCGCGACCGCTTGCTCCATGCGACCCACGAGCGCTGTGTTGTCAGCGATAAACACGCCGATCAGCTTCTCCAGGAAGCCCGGCGACGAGCCGAGCGCGTCCAGATCGGCGAGCGTCTCGGCGTTGATGACTGTCGGCGCTGCGGCCACGGTGCGGCTGGCCGGGCGCGAAGCGGGCGCTGGCTCCGGGCGCCGCGCCTCCTCCGGTTTCGCGGCGCAAAGCTTCTGCAGTTCGTCCAGCAGCCTCGCCGCCTCGATCGGCTTAGCCAGGAAGGCATCGGCGCCGGCTTCGAGACATTCGCGGCGGGCTTCGGCCGTCGCGTCCGCGGACAGGATCGCCACCGGCAGCCTTTCCCGGCCGCGGGTCATGAGGCGCAGCGCCCGCAGCGCCTCGATTCCCCCGAGCTCCGGCATGTTGCGGTCCAGGAGCACGATGTCGTACCGCTCTTTCTCGAACGCGTCGAGCGCCTGCTCGCCATCGTTGACCACAGTGGCATTATGGCCGCCGCGGTCTAGAATGCGGCCGATCACCTCGCGGTTGGTCGCGTTGTCGTCGGCGACCAGCACACGCAGTTTCCTCGCTTCGACGCCGCGACGCGCATAGTCCTGCAGCCGGATGACGCCTTCGCGCACCTCATCAGCCGCCGACACCGAATGCAGCACATTGAAAAGCTGCCGCTTGTCGAAGGGCAGCTCGAGTACCGCCGCGAATCCGGAGGACAGCGCATCAAACCTCTGAACATCGGCGTCGCGAGGGACCGCAAGTACGGTGGGGGGTGCAGGGTCCGGAGCCGTGCGTCGAAAGCGCTGCGCGAGCTTCGGATCTTCGCCCGAGCCGTAGAGCACCGCGCTGTGATAGGGCTTCGCCAGGCTGATTTCGGCGACGAGCCGCGCCACACCCGCCTCGACGTCCGCGACCGCGACCGGCGTAGCTCCCCAGCCCGCGAGCACACGGTCGAGCGGCTCGCGCTCGGCCTCCGGGAAGCCGACGAGCAGGATCCTGGCGCCGGCGAGCTCGCCAGTGCCGGCACGCTCGGGCTGCTTCTCCAGCTGCAGCTCGACCCAGAAGGTGCTGCCGAGGCCGACCGCGCTTTCCAGCCCGATCTTGCCCCCCATCAGGCCGACGAGCTGCTTCGCGATGGTAGTGCCCAGGCCTGTGCCGCCGAAGCGGCGGGTGGTGGACTGGTCCGCCTGCGCAAAGCTTTCAAAGATGCTCGCCTGCGCCTCCGGCGGAATACCGATCCCGGTGTCGCGGACGGAGAACTTGAGGCGCACGCTGGATTCGGTTTCGCTTTGCGCGGACACATGCACCGTTACGCTACCGCGCTCAGTGAACTTCACCGCGTTGCCAGCCAGGTTGATCAGGACCTGCCGCAGGTAATGCGGGTCGCCGCGCACCGCCGGCGGCACCTCCGGCATGAGGGACACCACGAACTCCACGCCCTTGGCTGCAGCCTGGGCAGCCAGAATGCGGCAGGTGCTGTTGAGCAGCGCGTGCAGGTCAAAATCGGCCTTCTCCAGCGTGACCTTTCCGGCCTCGATCTTCGAGAAGTCGAGAACGTCTTCGACGAGGCCCAGCATCACGCGCGATGAGCTGCGCAGGGTCTGCAGCATGTCGGCCTGCTCGCGGTTGAGCGGGGTGTCGCGCATCAGATCGGACATGCCGATAATGGCGTTCAGCGGCGTTCTCATCTCGTGACTCACCACCGAAATGAAGCGGCGCTTCGCCTGGTTGGCGGCCTCTGCGCGTGCGAGCGCGTCGAACAGCTTCGTGACGAGCGAGCGAACGTACACGCTGAGAGGGATGAAGCCAAACAACAGGCCATAACCGACGTAGGAGTGAGCGCGCCAGAATTCGTTGTGCCAGAGCACGACTGTAAATCCGGCAACGCTCAGGCCGAGCGCCATCAGGAGGTAGCGTTGTCCGAAGCGAAAGCCGTTCGCCAGGGTAACCCACACGTACACGAGGAATAGCGGCGCCGAGCGCTCGCCGAGGAAGGCCATCACCCAGGTCAGCGTGCCGAGGTCGGCGCTCGCCCCGATCACTCGCCGCATCGGCGACTCGCCTGGCGCGACCAGGATGTGGGCAAAAACGAAGACCGCCACCGCGAGATAGCCGAGCATGACGAAAAGCGTCGGCTGGAGCCCCTGTGCAACCGCACCAGGCAGCAGGTACAGAACGATCAACCCGCCCACCACCAGGCGCACCAGCGCCTGCTCGTGCTCGGTGTCCGGGCGCCCGGACAGCCTGGCGCGCAGCTTCGCGAGGAGCTCGCGGGCTGTCGCCATCAACGTTCCGTCGGCGGGTCCTGCCACTCGCGCTGGATCTGCGCCACCTCGGACTTCATGCCGAGAAAGGCGTCGACCATGCGCGGATCGAAATGCCGCCCGGCCTGTGAGGTGATGTATTCGAAGGCGCGCTCCTCGGGCCAGGCGGCCTTGTAGGGCCGCACCGACGTCAGCGCGTCGTAGACGTCCGCCACCGCGACGATGCGGGCGCAGAGCGGGATATGATCGCCGACCAGCCCGTTCGGATAGCCCGAGCCCTCGTACTTCTCGTGGTGGCCGAGCGCGATGAGGGCCCCCATGCGCACGTACTTCGAGGCGCTGCCCTTCAGGATCTCGTGCCCGATGACGGGGTGGCGCCGCATCACCTGCCACTCGGCGTCGTCGAGCTTGCCCTGCTTCAGCAGGATATGGTCGGGGATGCCGATCTTGCCGATGTCGTGCAGCGGCGCGGACAGCTCGATGGTCTCCGCCTCGTCGTAATCGAGGCCGAGCGCCCCGGCGATCAGGCGCGAGTAGCGCGACATGCGGATCAGGTGATAGCCGGTCTCCTCATCGCGGAATTCGCCCGCCCGCGCAAGCCGCAGCAGCGTTTCCTTTTCCCGCTCGCGCACGTCCTTGGTCGCGTCCTCGACCATGTGCTCGAGCAGGCGGCGCCGGTCCTCGAGCGCGAGCTGCTGGCGGCGCAACGTCAGCAGGTTCCTGCAGCGCGCCAGGCATTCGCGCGCGTCGACCGGCTTGGTCAGGAAGTCGGTGATCCCGGCATCGAGCGCCGCGTAACGCACCTTGCGGTCGTCGTGCACCGTCACCATCACGATCGGCACGTGCTCGTAGCCGGGGAGCGCGCGCAGGCGCTTCACGAACTCGATGCCGTCCATGTCCGGCATCATGTAATCGACGAGCACCAGGTCGGAAACGTGCCGCGTCGCCCAGACCACGGCGTCCACGGGACGTGCGAAGCCTTCCACGCCGACGCGCTCGTCTATGCTGCGTACCACCTGCTCCAGGATCGCGCGGCCGGTCGACTGGTCGTCGACGACCATCACCGTGTTGCGCGCCGAAGGCAGCACCCTCACCTGTGCCTTGGCCATGACCCCCCCTTGGGGACGATTCAGCCCGAGGAGCGTACCCCCCGTACCCCCGGGTGTCCAGCAAAAAAGGCCGAGTTTTCACTGTTTTTTTCCCGGGGTGCCGGAAGAGAGACTCGAACTCTCATGGTGTTGCCACCGGCGGATTTTGAGTCCGCTGCGTCTACCGGTTCCGCCATTCCGGCCGGGGGCGAAAATTATAATCCCCGCGCATGCTGGTCTCCGAGTTCGACTATGAGCTGCCCGAGGAGCTGATCGCGCAGCGCCCGGCGCCCGAGCGCACCGCGAGCAGGCTGCTGCATCTCGATGCGCGCAGCGGCGAGATCGAGGATCTCGCCTTCGCCGAGCTGCCGGCGCAGGTCGGCGGCGGCGACACCGTGGTGCTGAATGACACGCGGGTGATCAAGGCACGGCTCCCGGGCCGCAAGCGGACCGGCGGCAGGATAGAGGTGTTCATCGAGCGCGCGCTCGGCGCCAGCGATGCGCTGGCGCTCGTTCGGGCCAGTCATGCGCCGCCCGAGGGAAGCGAGCTGCTGGTGGGAGACGGCGTTCGAGCGATCGTGTCGGGGCGCGAAGGCGAACTCTACCGGCTGCACTTTCTCGAGCCGATCGACTCCGTGCTGGAGCGCTTCGGCGCCGTTCCGCTGCCTCCTTACATCGCGCACCCGCCCCAGGCCGAGGATGCGGAGCGCTACCAGACGGTGTACGCGGCGGTTCCGGGAGCGGTCGCGGCGCCGACCGCCGGGCTGCATTTCGACGCAGCCATGCTCGAGCGGCTGCGGGAGCGCGGCGCGCGCCTGGCGAAGCTGACCCTGCATGTCGGGGTCGGCACGTTTCAGCCGGTACGCAGCGAGCGGGTCGAGGACCACCGCATGCATCCCGAGCGCTATACCATCCCGCGGGAGACCATGGACGCACTCCGCGGCCGCCGCGTGCTCGCCGTGGGCACGACTTCACTGCGCGCGCTCGAAACCGCCGCGCAGACCGGCGAATTGAGCGGCGAGACCGGGCTGTTCGTCTATCCGGGATTCCGCTTCCGGGTCGTCGACCGGCTGCTCACCAACTTCCACCTGCCGCGCTCCACGCTGCTGATGCTGGTCAGCGCCTTCGCCGGCAAGGACCGCATTTTCCGCGCGTACCGCCACGCCATCGAGAAACGCTACCGGTTCTTCTCCTACGGCGACGCGATGCTCATCGAGAGATGAATTTCAGGCTGACTCACCGCGACGGGCAGGCGCGCCGCGGCGTGCTCGAGCTGGCGCACGGCCGCGTCGACACCCCGGCGTTCATGCCGGTGGGCACCCATGGCTGCGTGAAAGCGATGTCGCCCGAGGAGCTGGCCGCGACCGGCGCCCAGATCGTCCTCGGCAACAGCTTCCATCTGTGGCTGCGTCCGGGGGTCGACGTGATCGAGAAGCACCGCGGCCTGCACCGCTTCATGGGCTGGAATGCGCCGCTGCTGACCGACTCGGGCGGCTTCCAGGTGTTCAGCCTCGGCGCGCTGCGCAAGCTCACCGAGGAGGGCGTGCACTTCGCCTCGCCGATCAACGGCGATCGCCTTCTCCTGACGCCGGAAGAAGCGATGCGCATCCAGCGCGCGCTCGACGCCGACATCGCGATGGTGTTCGACGAGTGCACGCGCTACCCCGCCGACGCGGACCAGGCGGCCCGCTCGATGCGGCTGTCGATGCGCTGGGCGGAGCGCTCGAAAAGAGCGTTCGACAGCCCCAATCTCCTCTTCGGCATCGTGCAGGGCGGCATGCACGAGAATTTGCGCGACGAGTCCCTGACGAGGCTGGTTGAGCTGGAATTCGACGGCTACGCCATCGGCGGGCTGTCGGTGGGCGAGCCCAAGGAGGAGCGCTCCCGCATCCTCGGCCATGTCGCGCCCAAGATGCCTTCCGATCAGCCCAGGTACCTCATGGGGATGGGCACGCCCGAGGACATCATCGAGGCGGTCGGCGCAGGCATCGACATGTTCGACTGCGTGCTGCCGACGCGCAACGCGCGCAACGGCTGGCTGTTCACGCGCGGCGGCGACGTCAAGATCCGCAACGCGCGCTACCGTGACGACATCGCCCCCCTGGACGAGCGCTGCGCCTGCTACACCTGCCGGCATTTCACGCGCGCCTACCTCCATCACCTGCAGAAGGCGAACGAGATTCTGGGCGCCAGGCTCAACACGCTTCACAACCTCCACTACTACCAGCAGCTGATGCGCGAGCTGCGCGCGGCGATCGAGCAGGGATGCTTCTCGATGAGCTCGCGGGCCCTGCTGGAGGAGCGCAGGCGGCTGTTATAATTTCACGTTCCCCTTTCGGAGTTCTGCGGTGATCATTTCCCCCGCCTTTGCCCAGTCCGCCGGCGGCGGCGACCCGGGATTCATCGGCTTCCTGCCGATCATCCTGATGTTCGTGCTGCTGTACTTCCTCATGATTCGCCCGCAGATGAAGCGCTCCAAGGAGCAGAAGCAGATGGTCGAGGCGCTGCAGAAGGGCGACGAGGTGATCGCCGCGGGCGGCATGCTCGGCCGCATCACCAGGATCGGCGATGCCTACGTCAGCCTGGAGGTGGCGCCGAACACCGAGATCAGCGTCCAGCGGGCCGCCGTGCAGATGCTGCTCCCCAAGGGGACGCTCAAAAGCATTCAGTAAGTAGGTGAACCGCTTTCCTCCCTGGAAGTACGCGCTGATCGCCCTCGCGATCGTCGCCGCCTTCCTCTACACGCTGCCGAACTTCTTCGGCGAATCGCCGGCGGTGCAGGTGTCGAGCGTCAAGGCCACGGTGAAGGTCGACGGCGCGCTGATGGCGCGGGCGGAAGACACTCTCAAGGCGGCGAACATCCCGTACACCGGCGTGCTGCTCGAGCAGACCAGCCTGCGCGTGCGCTTCGGCGACACCGACACGCAGCTCAAGGCCAAGGACACGATCGACCACGCGCTCAATCCCGACGCGTCCAATCCGACCTACGTGGTGGCGCTCAACCTGCTTCCCGCCTCGCCGCGCTGGCTGACGGCGATCCATGCGCTGCCGATGTACCTCGGCCTCGACCTGCGCGGCGGCGTGCACTTCCTGCTGCAGGTCGACATGCAGGCGGCGATCACCAAGCGCCTGGAGAGCCTCGCCGGCGACCTGCGCTCGCAGCTGCGCGAGCGCGACATCCGGCACGGCGGCATCACCCGCGAAGGCCAGACGCTGCGCGTGCGGTTCCGCGATGCCGCCACCCGCGACAAGGCCCGCGAGGTGATCGCGTCGAATCTGCCCGACCTCAACGTGGCGGAGCGCGAGGACGGCCAGGACTGGCTCCTCGTCGCGACGCTGAAGCCCGAGGCGATCAAGCGCACGCAGGAGTACGCGCTGAAGCAGAACATCACCACCCTTCACAACCGCATCAACGAGCTGGGCGTCGCCGAGCCGGTGATCCAGCAGCAGGGCGCCGACCGCGTCCTGGTGCAGCTGCCGGGCGTGCAGGACACGGCGAAAGCCAAGGACATCCTCGGGCGCACCGCCAGCCTCGAGATCCGCATGGCGGACGAGGAAAGGATGAATCCCGAAGCCCTCGCCGCGGCCGCCAAGGGCCAGGTGCCCTTCGGGGACGAATACTACGTCGAGCGCAATGGCCAGCCGCTGCTCGTCAAGAAACAGGTCGTGCTGACGGGAGACCGGCTCACGGACGCGCAGCCGGGATTCGATCAGCAGACCAACGAGCCGGCGGTGCACCTGCGCCTGGACGGCCAGGGCGCGCGCATCTTCCAGGAGGTGACGCGCGAGAACGTCGGCAAGCGCATGGCGATCCTGCTGATCGAGAAGGGCAAGGGCGAGGTGATCACCGCGCCGGTGATCCGCAGCGAGATCCCCGGCGGGCGCGTGCAGATCTCGGGCCGCATGAGCACCACCGAGGCCGCCGACGTGGCGCTGCTGCTGCGCGCCGGCGCGCTGGCGGCGCCGATGGAGATCATCGAGGAGCGCACCGTCGGCCCGAGCCTGGGCAGGGACAACATCGCGAAGGGCTTCAACGCCACGCGCTGGGGCTTCGTCGCGATCGTCGCGTTCATGTCGATCTACTACGTTCTGTTCGGCCTGATCTCGTCGGTCGCGCTCGGCGTGAACCTGCTGTTCCTGGTCGCCCTGCTCTCGCTGCTGCAGGCGACGCTCACGCTGCCCGGCATCGCGGCGATCGCGCTCACTCTCGGCATGGCGATCGACGCCAACGTCCTGATCAACGAGCGCATACGGGAGGAATTGCGCGGCGGGGCCACTCCCCAGGCCGCCATCGCGGCAGGCTACGAGCGCGCCTGGGCCACGATCCTCGACTCCAACGTGACCACCCTGGTGGTCGGACTGTCGCTACTGATGGTGCCAGGCGCCGTGCGCGGCTTCGCGGTGGTGCATTGCCTGGGGATCGGCACCTCGATGTTCTCGGCGGTCGTGGTGTCGCGCGCCATCGTGAACCTCGTCTACGGCCATCGCAGGCGCGTTGCGCACCTGTCGATCGGCGACACCGCATGGACGTGAGCTGAATGGAATTCTTCAAGATCCGGCGCACCATCCCGTTCATGCGGCATGCGTTGATCTTCAACGTCATCTCCGCCGTTACGTTCCTCGCCGCCGTGTTCTTCCTCGCGTACCGGGGCCTCAACTTCTCGGTCGAGTTCACCGGCGGCACGCTGATCGAGGTCGGCTACCAGCGCTCGGCCGACGTCGAGCGCATCCGCAGGACGCTCGACGGCGCCGGCTTCAAGGCCGAGGTGCAGAACTTCGGCTCCTCGCGCGAGGTGCTGATCCGCATGCACCTGGAGAAGAACCAGTCGAGCGCCGACCTTTCGCGGAAAGTCATCGAGATCCTGAAGCAGGAAGACAGCGCCGCCGAGCTCAGGCGGGTGGAATTCGTCGGGCCGCAGGTCGGCTCCGAGCTCGCCAATCTCGGCTCGGTCGCCCTGCTGGTGACCGCAGTCGCGATCGTGCTCTACCTCTGGATGCGCTTCGAGTGGCGCTTCGGCCTCTCGGCCATCGTCGCCAACCTGCACGACGTGGTGATCATCCTGGGCTGCTTCGCCTTCTTCCAGTGGGAGTTCTCGCTGCCGGTGCTCGCCGCGGTGCTGGCGGTGCTCGGCTACTCGGTGAACGAGTCGGTGGTGGTGTTCGACCGGGTGCGGGAAAACTTCAGGAAGATGCGCAAGGCTTCCACCGTCGAGGTGATCGACAGCGCGATCACCGGGGTGATCTCGCGCACCATCATCACGCACCTTTGCACGCAGATGATGGCCACCACGATGCTGCTCTTCGGCGGCCCGGCGCTGCACTACTTTGCGCTCGCCCTCACCATCGGCATCTGCTTCGGCATCTACTCCTCGGTGCTCGTCGCGAGCCCCCTGGTCATGTGGCTCGGCGCCAAGCGCGACCAGTTCGTGAAGCCGCTCAAGCGCGGCGGCGCGCGCGACGAGCACGAGGGCGCCGTCGTCTAGTCACTTCAGGATCTGGATCAGGTTGCTGTAGTCGTCGGTCCAGGTCCTCCAGTCCGGCCGGTCCTCGGCCGGCACTGCTCCCGCGTCCACGATCGCCGGTGCCCGCAAAGCCGCGGCATCGCGCGACACGAGCACCCAGTCGCTCTTCGACCTGAGGCTGTCGTCATCGTCGTCTGGCTCGTCGCGCACCACCACTGCGTGGACCGCGTGCTCGCGCGCGATCCTGGCCACCACCGGGACCAGGTCGAGGAAGCGGTTGGAGACATGGAACGCGACGATGCCGTGCGGCGTGACATGGCGCAGATACACGCCGAGCGCCTCGCGCGTGATCAGGTGCACCGGGATCGCGTCGCTCGAGAAGGCATCGACCGCCAGCACGTCGAAGCGCTGCGGCGGCTCGCGCTCCATGGCGAGCCGGGCGTCGCCGAGGGAAATCTCGATGCGCGCCGCGCTGTCGGCGAGAAAGCTGAACTCGCTCTTCGCCAGCGCGACCACGTGCGGATCGATGTCGTAGAACCGGTAGAGGTCCCCCTCGCGGCCGTACGCCGCGATGGTCCCGGTGCCCAGGCCGATCACGCCGACGCGGAGCGGCCGGTCCTGCGCGGACAGGATCGCGGCGCCGATTCCCGAGCTCGGCTGGTAATAGGTGGTGATCAGCCTGCGCCGCCCGTCGTACTGGTATTGCTCGCCGTGCATGATCGCGCCGTGCACCAGGCGGCGGAGGTAGCTTTCCTCGCCCGGGGAGCCGTACTCCTTCACTCGAAGGACCCCGTAGAAGCTGCGCGTGGAGACGCGCACGTCGCGCTGGAAGCGCAGGCTGTCGTAGGCGGCGCAGCCCGTGACCCCGAGCAGCACGGCGAGGCTCGCAACCCGCGCCGGGCGGCTGACGCCGGCGAAGCGCACGGCGGCGAGCAGCGCGAGAACCACCAGTCCTACGCCGAGCTCGTAGTAGCCGTTGAAGGCGAGGGGCGCGACCACCGCGACCAGCAGGCCGCCCAGCGCGCCGCCCGCGGACACCGTGAGGTAGAAAGCCGTCAGATGGCGCGGCGCCGGACGCAGGCGGTACAACTCGCCGTGACAGAACAGGCAGCCCAGGAACAGTCCCGGCAGGTAGATGCCGAGCTGCACCGGCAGGTCGAAGTTGAAGTCGGAATCGACCAGCAGCCAGGCCATCGCGCCGAGCCACAGCAGCAGCAGCCACCACAGCCACTCGGGCCGGTACCAGCCGCGTCCTTCGAAGGTGAGGACGAAGCTCAGCAGGTAGAGCGTAAGAGGCGCCAGCCAAAGCAGCGGCACCGATGCGACGTTCTGCGTCAGGTGGTTGGTGACCGCGAGCAGCAGCACCGATCCGGTCGCCGCGAGCGACAGCAAGAGAAGGTACGGCGGTTTCGCCGCAGCGCTCTCTTCGTGTTCTCTCTCGAGGACTGAAGGCGGCGTGAGCCAGGCGAGCGTCGCGCAGAAAGCGGCAAAGGCGGTGAACAGCCAGGACCAGTAAACGACCTGCTCGTGCGCGGCGAAGTACGGCTCGACGACAAACGGGTAGCCGGCCAGCGCTGCGAGCGAGGCGAGGTTGGAGATCGCAAACAGCCGGTAAGGATTGCCGCGAGGCTTCGCGCGCACGTACCAGGCCTGGAGAAGCGGGCTCGTCGCCGCGAGCAGGAAGTAGGGCAGGCCCACCGTCGCGCCGAGCAGCAGCAGAATGCGGCTGACGGGCTCATCGCCCCCCGCCGGCTTCCAGCTCTCGGCTGGTGCGATCGGCAGGCAGGCCAGGGCCGCCGCCAGCAGCATCGTATGCACCATCGCCTGGCCCCGTCCGCGCAGCTTCGCGTTGAGCGCGTGCGCATAGGCGTAGCCGCCGAGCAGCAGCACCTGGAAGAACAGCATGCAGGTCGTCCACACCGCCGCGCTGCCGCCGAACCACGGCAGGATCAGCCGCGCGATGAGCGGCTGCACCAGGAAAAGAAGAAACGATGAGAGAAAAATCGTCGCCGCGTGAGCCATCGACGACTTTCCCTAGACGCGGCGGGCCAGCTCGGCGGCGAGACCGGTGTAGGTCGCCGGGGTGAGGGCGAGCAGGCGCTTCTTCGCGGCTGCCGGGATGGGCAGCTTCCTCACGAAAGCGGCGAGCTGCCCCCGGTCGAGGCGCTTGCCCCGGCTGATGGCCTTCAGGCGCTCGTAGGCGCCGGGAACGCCGTGGCGGCGCATCACCTGCTGCACCGCCTCCGCCAGCACTTCCCAGTTCGATTCCAGGTCGGCGGCGAGGCGCAGCGGGTCCGCCTCCAGCTTGTCGAGGCCGCGCAGGCAGGCGGCATACGCGAGCAGCGTGTGGCCGAGCGCGCTGCCGACGTTGCGCTGCGCCGTCGAGTCAGACAGGTCGCGCTGCCAGCGCGACACCGGCAGCTTGTCGGCGAGATGGCGCAGCAGCGCGTTGGCGACCCCGACATTGCCCTCCGAGTTCTCGAAGTCGATCGGGTTCACCTTGTGCGGCATGGTCGAGGAGCCGACCTCGCCCTTTCTCAGCTTCTGGGTGAAGTAGCCGAGCGAGATATAGCCCCAGGCGTCGCGGTCGAGATCGAGCAGCACGCTGTTGGCGCGCGCGTAGGCGTCGAGCAGCTCGGCGAGCCAGTCGTGCGGCTCGATCTGCGTCGTGTAGGCGTTGAACTCGAGGCCCAGGCGCTCGACGAAGCGCCGGCAGAAGCGCTCCCAGTCGAAGGCCGGATAAGCCATCAGGTGGGCGTTATAGTTGCCGACCGCGCCGTTGACTTTCCCGAGGATTGCGACGCCGGCAATGCGCTCGCGCGCGCGGCGCAGGCGGTGCGCGAAATTGGCCAGCTCCTTGCCCACAGTGGTGGGCGTCGCCGCCTGCCCGTGGGTGCGCGACAGCATCGGCAGCGCGGCGTGCCGGCGGGCAAGCTCGCGCAGCGCGGCGACGACCCGGTCGAGCTCCGGCAGCATCACCTTGTCTCGAGCATCGGCGATCATTCGCGCGTAGGCGAGGTTGTTCACGTCCTCCGACGTGCAGGCGAAGTGCACGAACTCGATCGATCTCTGCACTTCGCGGTTGGTGGCGAGCTTGGACTTCAGCCAGTACTCGATCGCCTTGACGTCGTGGTTGGTCTCGGCCTCGATGTTCTTGATGTGCTCGGCGTCGCGCTCCGAGAAATCGTCGACCAGCCGGCCGAAGGCCGCTTTCGTGGCGCGGGAAAAAGGCTTCAGCTCGCGGATCGCCCGCTCGGCGGCGAGCGCCTCGAGCCAGGCGAGCTCGATCCTGAGCCGGTAGCGGATGAGCGCCTGCTCGCTGAAGTACCCGCGCAGGGCATCGACGGTCCTGGCGTACCGGCCGTCGAGAGGCGACAGCGCGGCGAGCGGCGAGGGCATGGGGCTCTATTATAAGGGGGTGGCGAACTTGCTTTCCCGAGTGAGCGCGCAAGCGAAGGCGTGCACCGTCTGCGCAAAGCATCTGCCTTATGCGCCCAGACCGGTGTTTCTCGTCGGCAGCGGGGCGCGGCTGCTGATCGTCGGCCAGGCGCCGGGCCGCCGCGTGCACGAGACGGGAATTCCGTGGAACGATCCTTCCGGCGACGCGCTGCGCGAGTGGCTGGCGATGGACCGCGCTGCCTTCTACGACAGCTCGCGCATCGCGATCGTGCCGGCGGGGCTTTGCTATCCCGGCACGGTGAACGGCGCCGACTTGCCGCCTCGTCCCGAGTGCGCCCCGGCGTGGCAGCCGAGGTTCCGCGCCGCGCTTCCCGGCCTTCGGCTGACGCTGCTGGTCGGGCGCTACGCACAGGCCTATTACCTGGGAACGCGCAGAAGAGAATCCGTGGCGGAAACAGTGCGCGCCTACCGGGACTACCTGCCCGAATTCTTCCCGCTGCCGCATCCGAGCTGGCGCAACAGGCTGTGGCTGAAGAACAACCCCTGGTTCGAGCGGCGCGTCATCCCGGCGCTCAGGGAAAGCGTTGCTGCCTGCATCCGACTATAATCCGCGCCCGTCATGAAGCTCCTCGCCTCGACCGCCAGCCCCTACGCGCGCAAGGTGCGCATCGTCCTCGCCGAGAAGAAAATCGAGTGCGAGCTGCAGCCGGTCGACGTTTCCCCGGTCGACAACCCGGTCAATGCCCACAATCCGCTCGGCAAGATCCCCACCCTCGTGCTCGACGACGGCACGGCGCTCTACGATTCGCGCGTGATCGTCGAGTTTCTCGACAACGCGTCGCCGATCAGCCGCCTGATCCCGGAAGACGTGCGCGACCGCGTCGCGGTGCGCCGCTGGGAGGCGCTCGCCGACGGCGTGCTCGACGCCGGGCTGCTGGCGCGCTACGAGTCGCTGCGGGACAAGCGGGAGCGCAGCAAGGATTGGAGCGACAAGCAGCTCGCGCGCATGCGCCGCGGCTGCGAGCAGATGTCGAAGGATCTCGAGGGCCGCGCGTGGTGCCACGGCGGCCGCTACTCGCTCGCCGACATCGCGCTCGGCTGCTGCCTCGGCTGGCTCGGGTTCAGGCAGCCCGGCGACGTCAACTGGCACGCCGCGTACCCGGGACTCGCCCGCCAGTACCAGAAGCTGATGGAGCGGCCCGCGTTCGCGGACACCGCGCCAATAGCCCCTAAGTGATTATTCCCCCGCCGAGGCAGACCTCGCCGTCGTAGAGCACGACCGACTGCCCCGGCGTCACCGCCCATTGCGGCGCAGGGAAGTCCACGGCGATCTCGCTTTCGCGCACCAGCGCCAGCGTGCACGCCGCGCCGGCCTGCCGGTAGCGCGTTTTCGCCGTGTGGCTCGAGCGCTCGGCAGGCGCCTCGCCCGCGATCCAGCTCGGCGCGCCGGCCTTGAGCGAATTCCTCAGCAGCAGCCGGTGGTCATGGCCCTGCACGACGACCAGCTCGTTGGCGGCGATGCGCTTCTCGGCGACATACCAGGCCTCGCCCGCCCCGCCGATGCCGATGCCTTTTCTTTGCCCGATCGTATAGAAGGCAAGACCGATGTGCTCGCCGAGCGCCGTTCCGTTCTCATCGACGATCGCGCCGGGCGCCTTCGGCAGATAACGATTCAGGAACTCGCGGAACGGGCGCTCGCCGATGAAGCAAATCCCGGTCGAGTCCTTCTTGGCGTGGTTCGGCAGTCCGGCTTCCTCGGCCATGCGGCGCACCTGCGGCTTCTTGAGATCGCCGAGCGGGAACATCACGCGCGCGAGCTGCGCCTGGTTGAGCCGGTGGAGGAAGTAGCTCTGGTCTTTTGCCGCATCATTGCCCCGCAACAACAGAACCTTGCCTTTTTCTTTTCTTGTCCTTGCATAGTGCCCGGTGGCAATCGTGGCCGCGCCCAGGCGCATCGCGTGATCCAGGAACGCCTTGAACTTGATCTCGGCGTTGCAAAGCACGTCGGGGTTCGGCGTGCGCCCCGCGGCGTACTCGCGCAGGAAATCGGCGAACACCCGGTCCCTGTATTCGGCGGAGAAGTTGACCGCCTCGAGCTCGATGCCGATCGCGTCGGCGGCGGCCGCGGCGTCGATCAGGTCCTCGCGCGTCGAGCAGTACTCGTCGTCGTCGTCGTCCTCCCAGTTTTTCATGAACAGGCCGACGACGTCGTAGCCCGCGCGCTTCAGCAGCAGCGCGGCGGCTGCGGAATCCACGCCCCCCGACATGCCGACGACGACTTTCTCAGCCATATTCCCTCGACAGCACGTCGAGCGGGAAGCGCCTGCCGGCGAGGAAGTCCAGCAGGCACTTCTGCACGAGCGGCGAGCGGTGCTCGTCCTGCCTGCTTTTCACCTCCGCCTCGGTCAGCCAGTGCAAGGCAACGATTTCCCTGTCCAGGGCCCGATCTTCGAGGCCCTTGATCTCGCCCGAAAAGCAGAAGCGCAGGAACGTCACGTCCCGCGCCGCGTAATGCCAGCGGTAGATGCCGACCAGGCCCGTCGGCTCGAAGCGGTGCGCGGTCTCTTCCAGCACCTCGCGCCTGCAGGCGGCGAGCAGGGATTCGCCGCGATCGAGATGTCCCGCCGGCTGGTTCAGGACGATCCGCCCGTCGATCCGCTCCTCGACCAGGAGGAAGCGGCCGCCGCGCTCGATGACGGCGGCGACCGTGACGCTGGGCCGCCAGATCTCGCTCACGCCGCTTTCTTGGTGTTCTTGCGGATGAAGTCCGCCATGCGCTGCACCCCCGCCTCGATCGCCTGCCTGGAGGCGGCATACGAGAAGCGCACGTGCTGGCCTTCCCCCGGCACGCGGGTGCCGAAATGGATGTCGGCGAGCACCGCCACGCCCGCCTCGTTGAGCAGGCGCCGCCTGAGGTCCTCCGAATCCGCGGCGCCGATGCGCCGGCAGGCCTCGGTGACGTTCGGCCAGGCGTAGAAGGCGCCGCCCGGCACCTGGCAGCTGACCCCCGGCACTTCGTTCAGCAGGCGGACGATGAGATCGCGCCTTTCGCGGAAGCTCTTCTTCATCGCCTCGGCGGCGTGCTGCGGGCCGTTGATCGCCTCGAGCGCGGCCCACTGGCTGATCTGCGAGGCGCACGACTCGGTGTTGGTGATCCAGCGCGTGAAGACCGGGGCGAGCAGCGGGTTCGACGTGAAGCCGATGCGCCAGCCGGTCATCGCCCAGGTCTTCGAGGCGCCGTCCGAGATGATGGTGCGCTCGTACATGCCCGGCACCTGCGCGATCGAGAAGAACTCGCCGGCGTAGGCGAGGCGCGAATAGATCTCGTCGGCGTACACCCAGACCTGCGGGTGGCGCCTGAGAATCGCCGCGATCTCTTCGAGCTCTTTTCTGGACAGCAGCCCGCCGGTCGGATTGTGCGGATAGTTGAGGATCAGCAGCCTGCTTTTCGGCGTGATCAGCTTTTCCAGATCGGTGAGATCAAAAGCGAATCGCCGCGCCTCGCGCAGGTGGATCGGCACCGGCTTCGCTCCGCTCGCCACGATCTGCGATTCGTAGATGGGGAAGCCGGGGTTCGGGTAGATCACTTCGTCGCCGGCGCCGTAATCGGTGGTCGACAGCACCGCGTAAGCGATGAACGGCTTCGCGCCCGCGCCGACCACGACGTCTTCCGGTCTGATGGGCAGGCCGCCGCGCATCGCGGCGAGATAGCGCGCCGCCGCCTCGCGCAGCTCGTCGATCCCCGCCGACGGCGTGTAGCCGTGCTTGCCCGACTTGATCGCGCGGATCGCCGCCTCCTGCACGTGGTCCGGCGCCGGGAAATCGGGCTGGCCGATGCAGAAGCTGATGATGTCCCTGCCCTGGCGCACGAGCGCATTCACCTCGGCGAGCACGACGAAGGCATTCTCGGTTCCCAGGCTCGAGGCCCGGCGGCTGATTTCCGGCATGAGAGGTCTCGAAAAAGTGCTTATTATGCCGCCCCATGCTCGTCAATTGCGTGGCGTACGAGGACGGCCGCAAGCTCACGGAGATCGACAAGCGCGAGATCCGCGGCTATCTCGCACGCCCGGGGTGCTTCGTGTGGGTGGCGCTCAAGGACGCCGCCGAGGCCGAGCTCGCCGAGATGCAGGAGGAGTTCGACCTGCACCCGCTCGCCGTCGAGGACGCCGGCCACGGCCACCAGCGGCCGAAGCTCGAGGAGTATGGCCATTCGCTGTTCGTGGTGCTCAACACCATCGAAGTGATGGGCGATGAGCTGCGTGCCGGCGAGCTGGATATCTTCGTCGGCCGCAACTATGTGCTCTCGGTTCGCCGCGGCACCGAGCACGGCTTCCAGGACGTGCGCGCGCGCTGCGAGCGCGAGCCGGAGCTGCTGCGCAACGGCTCCGGGTATGTGCTCTACGCGCTGATGGACGCGGTGGTGGACCGCTACTTCCCGGTGCTCGACGCGGTCGAGCTGGAGCTCGAGAACATCGAGGACAAGCTGTTCAGCGGATCGGCGCCGCGCCTGAACATCGAGCGGCTCTATTACGTGAAGCAGAAGCTCACCACGCTCAAGCACGTGACGGCGCCTTCGATGGAGTACGCGGGCAAGCTGTTCGGCGGCCGCGTGCCGGGCGTGTGCTCGGGGCTCGGCGAATACTTCCGCGACGTCTACGACCACCTGGTGCGGCTCAACCAGTCGATCGACTCGGAACGGGACACGGTCAACACCGCGATCCAGGTGAATGTCGCCATGATCACCTACGGCGAGACCGAGGTCACGAAGCGCCTCGCGGCATGGGCAGCGCTGATCGCGGTGCCCACGTTCATCGCCAGCCTGTACGGCATGAACTTCAAGCACATGCCGGAACTGGATTGGACCTTCGGCTATCCGCTGGTTCTCGCGGTGATGGCGGTGCTCGACCTTTATTTCTGGTACCGCTTCAGGAAGGCGGGCTGGCTCTAGAAGCGCAGCTCGGCCCGCACCACGTCCCAGGCGACGGCCACTTCGCCTGCCTGCCTGTCGATCAATCCCAGCTCGATCAGCCTGGACACGTCCGTATGCACATTCTTGTAGTCCCGGTGCAGCCGCTTTGCCAGCTCATAGATGGAAGTCGGACTGGAGCTGCGCAGGGCCTGCATCAGCGCCCAGCGCGCCGGCGTCAGGGTACGCAGAAGAAGCGGCAGGTCCTGCAGCGTCAGCACGCGCAGCGGCGCGAGCCTGCGTCCTTCTGCCACGCGGTTCCAGGCCGCCTCGAAGCGATCGAGCGCGTCGCCCGCCGCCCCGACCCGCAGCTCGAGCGTCCTAGCCAAGGCGACCGAGCGCCGCCTCGACGTCGCGCTCGAAGTCGTAGCGCAGCTGCTCGACCGACCTGAACTCGTAGGCGGTGCTGCGGCCGCGCACTCTGCGGCGCCCGTTCTGGTGCTCGACCAGCCCGCCATAGCGCAGCCGGTAGCGCAGATCGTCGTGCAGCTCGATTTCGAGCAAGGCATCGCCGAGCAGCACTTTTTCGGACAGGAGCAACATATGGCTTAGCATACCATAGCCAGGGTGCGCTAAAATGGCCTGCAAATGCCTTCCCGCGACGATTTCTTCAACCTGTACCGTCACGGCTTCGCGCGCGTCGCGGTGGCGACGCCGCGCGTGCGCATCGGCGATCCCCGGCACAACGCCGACGCGACGCTCGAGCTCATGCAGCAGGCCGCGCGCGACAAGGCGCTGCTCGCCGTGTTCCCCGAGCTTGGCCTTTCCGCCTACACCTGCGACGATCTGTTCCACCAGCGCACGCTGATCGACGCCGCCGAGAACGCGCTCGCGCAGCTTCTCGCGCGCACGCGCAACCTGCCGCTCGCCGCGCTGGTCGGCCTGCCGGTGGCGGTCGACGGCCGCCTCTACAACTGCGCGGCGCTCCTCTGCCGCGGGCGGCTGGTCGGCGTCGTGCCGAAGACCTACCTGCCGAACTACCGCGAGTTCTACGAGGCGCGCCAGTTCACGCCCGGCGACAGCAGCCCGCGCAGCGCGATCGCGCTGGCCGGGCAGGACGCCGCCTTCGGCACCAACCTGCTGTTCCGCCTCGCCGAGATGCCGGCTTTCGTCCTGCACGTGGAGATCTGCGAGGACCTCTGGGTGCCAGCGCCGCCCTCCTCGTTCGCGGCGCTCGCCGGCGCCAGCGTCATCGGCAATCTCTCCGCGTCGAACATCATCGTCGGCAAGGAGGGCTATCGCCACCAGCTGGTTGCCAACCAGTCGGCGCGCTGCCTGGCGGCCTACCTGTACAGCGCGGCGGGAATCGGCGAGTCCACCACCGACCTCGCCTGGGACGGCCACGCGATCATCTACGAGAACGGCACCCTGCTCGCCGAATCGCAGCGCTTCGCCGCCGCCCCGCAGCTCGCGCTCGCCGATGTCGATCTCGACCGGCTGCTCGCCGACCGCATGCGGCAGAACACCTTTGCCGAAGGCGCGCGCCGCCACCCGGCCGAGGTGGCCCGGTTCCGCAGCGTGGAGTTCTCGCTGCCGCTGCCCAGGGGGCGCCTGCCGCTCGAGCGCCGCATCGGCCGCTTCCCTTACGTGCCCGGGGACGCGGCGAGCCGCGACCTGCGCTGCGAGGAGGTGTACCGCATCCAGGTGCAGGGCCTCGTCACCCGCATGCAGGCGACGGGCACCAGGAAGCTGGTCATCGGCGTCTCCGGCGGGCTCGACTCGACCCAAGCGCTGCTCGTCTGCGCGCGCGCGCTCGACGAGCTGAAGCTGCCGAGGCGCAACATCCTCGCCTACACCATGCCTGGCTTCGCCACCACCAGCCGCACGCGCAACCAGGCATGGCAGCTGATGCGCGCGGTAGGGGCCAGCGCCGAGGAAATCGATATCCGGCCCTCGTGCATGCAGATGCTGAAGGACATCGGCCATCCGTACGCCAGGGGCAGGAAGGTCTACGACGTCAGCTTCGAGAACGTGCAGGCCGGCGAGCGCACGAGCCATCTCTTCCGGCTGGCCAACCTGCACGGCGGCTTCGTCGTCGGCACGGGCGATCTCTCCGAGCTGGCGCTCGGCTGGTGCACCTACGGCGTCGGCGACCAGATGTCGCATTACAACGTGAACGCGAGCGTGCCGAAGACCCTGATCCAGTACCTCGTCGGCTGGGTGGCCGAGTCCGACGAGTTCAGCGCCGACGTGAAGCGTGCCTTGAAACGGGTCCTGGACACCGAGATCAGCCCGGAGCTCGTCCCCGGCAAGCAGAGCACCGAGGCGATCATCGGCCCCTACGAGCTGCAGGATTTCAACCTCTACTACACCCTGCGCTTCGGCTATGCGCCCGCGAAAGTCGCCTTCCTTGCCTGGAACGCGTGGAAGGGCGAATACCGGCTGCGGGAGATCCGCAAGTGGCTGGGGGTGTTTCTCAAGCGCTTCTTCCAGATGAGCCAGTACAAGCGCAGCGCCATGCCCAATGCACCCAAGGTGGGCTCGGGCGGCTCGCTCTCCCCGCGCGGCGACTGGCGCGCCCCCGCCGACGGCAACGCCTCTGCCTGGCTCGCCGACCTGGCCCGCGTCCCGACGCAGGATTAACCGGGGTCAGAGCCCGATTTCTTGAAGGACTGTCATAGTCCCTAAGGCACTGTCAAAACGTGATCCGCGTCAATTCCCTGTAACGCGATCCGCGTATCGTGGCCCGGTATGGCTACCGGACCCTTTTTCGGCGTGATGGCGATCCTCAACATGGCGGCGAGCGCGTTCGTTGCCGGGGATGCGGCGCTCGTCGGCGTGTTTCCGAAGCACCGGATCACGACGCTCTCGGGCCTGCGTAAAGAAGTGGTCCGCTGGGGCGATCAATCGAGCCCCAGACTCTCCCGGAAAGACGTTGACGCGCTGGTCGACTGGCTGAACAACAACTTCTACAAGCTCGACAGGTAGCGCCGGGAAACAAGATTTTCAGATTTTTGCAGTGTCACGGTCTGCGCTCCTCCAAAATGCCGCAGTGGAACGCTGGATACTGCTGGTCAGTGCCGAGCTCGCCTATCAGGTGCTCGGCCCGTACATTTCCGAGCTCGATCGGTTGCATGCGCTGGGAAGGCTGAATGAAAACCAGAGCGGCAACGTGCTCGTTCTGGATGTCGAGCGTGGCAAGTACCCGGCGATCAGGTGCGTGACAACCCGGGGGCGCTCCGGCATGCAGAATGCGCGCACCGAAAGCAGTGCCGCGATTTCCCCGGATACACGCATCGACGAGCTGCACCTGAAGCCCAAAGCCCTGCGCATCTTTCTCGATAACGGGCTCAAGACGCTGCGCGACCTTGCCGCCCTTCCGGAGGCCGGGCTGTGGGCTCAGCACGGCATCGGGCAGGTCACGGTGGAAAAGCTGCGCTCGATCCTGCATTCCGCCGGCCTGAGGTTCGCGCCGCCCCCCGACCCGGTCGCCAGGCTGCATTGGGAAAACCGCCAGCGCCGCGCGGACGTGCTCAAGCCTGCGGCCAGCGTACCCGGTGACGCGGCGATCTCCGCGCTCGGGCTCCTTCCCGCCGCGCTGACTGCGGCGACGCGGCGCGGCGTGAAAACCGTCTCCGATCTGGTCAGCTACACGCCGCTCGAGCTGGCCGGAGTCATGTCGCGGCGCGCTGTCCGGGACACCGTCGAGCGGCTGACTCTTTTTGGCCGATCGCTGCAGCCGGAATCGCCGCGCCGCCCGAATGGCTTCGGCCTGATCGAGCGCTCGGAGTACCTGGACAGCCTGTCGGTGCGCACGCCGGTGAAGGAGCTGCGGCCCCTGCTGGGGAAACGGGCCACTTCGGCGCTGCGAGCCGCCGGGTTCGAGGCTGCAGGCGACATCCTCAGCCGCAGCCTGCCGGAGAGGCTGTCCGAGCGTGATCGAGCGCGCGTCGACCGCTTCGCTCTCGAGCTCAGGACGTCCCTGGAAACCCGCCGGGCGTAGACGCCCTCAGCGGCCCAGCGCCGCGGAGGCGAGCTTCGGCACGTTGAATCCTTCGCAGTCGGCGCCGCAGCCGTATTCCTTGCCGGCGTCGAGCGCGCGCTTGTAGTAGGTGCTGGCGGCTTCCCTGAGACCGAGGCCCCTGGCGGCTTCGGCGAGCATGAAGTAGGAGAGGTCGCCCAGGTAGCCGACCTGCAGCACGGCGACGGCCAGGTCGCGCCACTGTCTCCTGCCGTGCAGCTTCTTCCAGTCGGGCGTCCTGCGCGAGTAGGTGAAAGCGCATTGCGCGCGGCAGTCGAACACCGTCTCGCCGCGCTTGAACTTCTCGAACGGCTCGGCGAGGAAGCTCATGGTCGTCGGCTCGTTCGCGACGCGCGCGGCAAACTCCTCGCGCGTCGGCTCGCCCGGCCGCGTGACGACGCGCTCGTTGACCGCCTCCTTCGAGCTGAGGAAGCTCGGCGCGTCGCCCGGCTTGGCGGATTTCGCGGCAAGGTAGAGCGGCTGCATCCTGGCGCCCAGCGCCTGCAGGGTCTCCTTGCGGTGCTCGGGCGACGGGTGGGTGGAGAGGAATTCGGGCGGAGTACCGCCGCCGAGCTTGCCCATCTTGTCCCACAGCGACACCGCGGCGGCAGGATCGTAGCCGGCGCGCGCCGCGAGCTCGATGCCGATCTGGTCGGCCTCGGATTCGCTCTCGCGGCTGTTGGGCAGCTGGATCGCGACCACAGCCGCCTGCTGCATCAGGGCCGCAGTCTGGTCCCGCGCCCCGAGCGCGATGGCGGCGAGCTGCGTGCCGATGCTCGTGCTGTAGGCGATCGACATGCGCTCCTGCGTGTGGTTGGCGAGCGCGTGGCCGATCTCGTGGCCCATCACCTGCGCGACCTCATCGTCGGTGGCCTTCAGCTTCTCCCACATGCCGCTGTAGATCGCCATCTTGCCGCCCGCCATGCAGAAGGCGTTGACGGTCTTCGGGTCGTTGATCACCTGCACTTCCCATTTCCACTTGGCCGAATCGGGACGGAAGCGCACCGCCTGCGCGATCAGGCGGTCGGTGATGTGGCGCACCTTCTCGGCGCGCGGCGAGTCGGCCTCGACTTTCCTTTTCTTGCCGAGATCGCCCATCATCGAGCTGTAGGCCGCGGCGGACTGGCCGATCGCCATGTCCTCGGACACCACCATGAACTGGCTGCGCCCGGTGATCGGATTGGTCTCGCAGGCGGCGAGCGCGCCGAGCGCCAGCGCCGCGAGCCAACGCATGTGCTTGAAAGAACGCTTCATTGCGTATCGGATTTTACGTCCGGCGGCGCGGCGTAGCTGTAACGAAATGTTTGCCTTAGACTAGCTTCGCCCCAAGCAAGTCCCCATGCCCTCCCCAGCCCGACCCCCGAAGCCCGACAAAGAGCCGGTGTTCGAGCACCCGCCGGTCTGGATCCACGAGTCGGTGGCCGCGAAGTGCTTCATGGCCGCAGCCAAGCTGCCCGCCGCCCTCGCCCGCCAGGTGAAGCGCGTACTGCGCGAGTCGATCCGCGGAAAATAGAAAGGAATGCCCGTGCGCTCGAAGCGTGAAGTGAGGCGTCGCGCGTTGCTGGAGCTGCTCGACCGTATCCCGCTGCCGCCCCAGCAGCAGGACACCGCCGGAGGAAATCGGGCTCTGACCGCTCTGACCCCGATTTCGCCTAAGCCGCCGCCCGTTTGGCGCCCGCCTTCGGCAGCTCGCCGATCGCGGTCCTGAGGGCTACTGTTGGAGCGGAGCTTGCGGCGGCGCGACTTTAGTGATTGGTACTACGATTTCAGCCCTTGGCGCCGAAGACTGGCTGAGCTTCCACGCGGCGACCTTCGACAGCGCTGACCCGGATGGCGATTTGCGAAGCTCTTCCACAAGCTGAGTTGCGATCGCGCGAAGCGCTATCGCGATCTCGTCGCGAAAGAGTCGCGCCTCATCCGCGCTCCATTCCGAAACGCGGCGGCCCGATCCCTCATAGGCAAATTCGCCCCAGCCATTTGCCCAGGCGGGCGGCGTTTGCAAACCTGCGTGCACCCCGACGACCAGTGCGACGCGAGGATCCTCGCCGATATCTCCGAACAATCCGAACTCCGTAAACCGCACCTGCAAAAGCGCTTCCTCACCAGGCAGCGCCTTGCCCTCTTCGTCAACCCGGACTGCGCGAAGGACGTGGCCGCGGGCCTTGTCGTTTTGCGAAACGATGGCTTCGGAAAGCAAGGCCGTCAGCTTCACCCCCTGAAATAACGGCGCTGAGCCTCGGGCCGCGTCGATGGGGTGGTGTTGATCTACTGATTTGACGGTCGCCGCCCCAGCGACTGCTCCGACGGCGCCGACGATGGGGGCCGCGACAATACCCACGGGACAAGTGATGAACCAGAGAAGACCAGTGGCCAAACCGCCCACGCAACCGTAACCAATCGTGAGGCCGGCTCCTGCGACCCCAGTTATTGCCCCCTTGCCGACCCGCTCCCCAGCTCGATAATCCCGGGTTCGAATGCTCGCGCTCGGTAGCTCCCGCTCAACGTTAATAGCAATGGCGCGCGGCGACTCGGATAGCCAAACCGAGACCTCTTCTTTTACACTCGCCGGTTTGGTTGCGCATCCGACGACGAAAAGCACCGCCAGCACAGCGGCGTTCTGCCTCGATAGGAGTGCTCGCATCGCTTCCCCCTGAAGATGTGAGCCGAGCGCCAGCCCAGGCTCTTGTTGTCTTAGGTAAGACTATTCTCGCCAGGTGCATTCCGCCATCCCGCGAATAGGGGATATTGCACACGGCTCTCGAGCAGAGTGGTACAGGCGTACCGGAAGAGCGGGAAACCGCGCTCTGACCCCGATTTCGCCTAAGCCGCCGCCCGTTTGGCGCCCGCCTTCGGCAGCTCGCCGATCGCGGTCCTGACCGCTTCCTCGACTTTCTCGAGAAACACGAACTCGAGCTTCTGGCGCGCCTCGGCGGGCACGTCCTCGAGGTCCTTTTCGTTCCTCTTCGGCAGCATCACGGTCTTGATGCCGGCGCGCAGCGCCGCGAGCGTCTTCTCCTTGACCCCGCCGATCGGCAGCACCAGGCCGCGCAGCGAGATCTCGCCGGTCATGGCGACATCCGGGCGCACCGGCAGCCCGGCGTGCAGCGACACCAGCGCGAGGAACATCGCCACGCCCGCGCTCGGGCCGTCCTTCGGCGTGGCGCCGGCCGGCACGTGGATGTGGATGTCCACCTTGTCGAGGGGCTCGCCGAGGAAGCTCTTGGCGAGGGTGAGCGCGGCCTGCGCCGACTCCTTCATGACGTCGCCGAGCTGCCCGGTGAGGATCAGCTTGCCGGTGCCCGGCACCTGCGAGGCCTCGATGAACAGGATGTCGCCGCCCACCGGCGTCCAGGCGAGGCCGGTCGCCACGCCCGGGACGGCGGTGCGCTCCGCGACTTCGCCCTCGAATTTTCTCGCTCCCAGAATCGCGTGCAGGTCCTTCGGCTCGATGACGACTGTCTGCGCCTTGCCCTCGGCGATCTGCATCGCCGCGGAGCGCAGCGCCGCGCCGATCTCGCGCTCGAGGTTGCGCACGCCGGCTTCGCGCGTGTAGTCGGAGATGATCTTGCGGATCGCGTCCTCGGTAATGCCCGCCTGCTCCGAAGCCAGGCCGTTGGCCTCGAGCTGCCTCCTGACCAGGTAGCGCTTGGCGATCTCGAGCTTCTCCTCCTCGGTGTAGCCGGGGAGCTGGATGATCTCCATCCTGTCGCGCAGCGGCCCCGGGATCGTATCGAGCACGTTCGCGGTGGTGATGAACAGCACCTTCGACAGGTCGAAGTCGACGCCGAGGTAGTTGTCGCGGAAGCGCGCGTTCTGCTCCGGGTCTAGTACTTCGAGCAAGGCACTGGACGGGTCGCCGTGGAAGCCGCCCATGCCCAGCTTGTCGATCTCGTCGAACATGATCACCGCCGCGCGCGACTCGGCGCGGCGGATCGCCTGGATGATGCTGCCCGGCAGCGCGCCGATGTAGGTGCGGCGGTGGCCGCGGATCTCCGCCTCGTCGTGCACACCGCCGAGCGAGACGCGCTGGAACTTGCGCCCGGTGGCGCGCGCGATCGACTGGCCGAGCGAGGTCTTGCCCACCCCCGGCGGCCCGACGAAGCACAGGATCGGGCTCTTGCCGTTCGGGTTCAGCTTCTTCACCGCGAGGTACTCGAGGATGCGGCGCTTGATCTTCTCGAGGTCGTAGTGGTCCTCGTCGAGCACCTTGCGCGCTTCCCCTATATCGATGGGCTTGAGCTGCGCGTCGCGCCACGGCAGCTCCGCGAGCCATTCCAGGTAGGTGCGCAGCATCGAGGACTCGGCGCTGTTTTCCCCCATCCGCTGCAGGCGCTTGAGCTCCTTGGCGGCGTGCTTGTGCACGTCCTCCGGCATGCCGGCGTCGTCGATCGCCTTCTTCAGCTCGGCAGCCTCGGCCGCCCCCTCCTCGCCCTCGCCCAGCTCCTTCTGGATCTGGCGCATCTGCTCGCGCAGCACGTGCTCGCGCTGGCGCACGTCGAACTCCTTCTTCGTCTTGTCGCCGATCTCCTTCGAGATGCGCAGCACGCCGAGGCGCTCGGCGAGCAGCTCCAGCACCTTGTCCAGGCGCCGCTTGAGCTCGAAGGTCTCGAGCAGGTCCTGCTTGTCCTCGTTCTTCACGTCGAGGAGGTTCGCCACCATGTCGGCGAGCAGGCCCGGCGAGCCCACCTGCTGCACCACTACCGCCAGCTCCTCCGGGGCGTTGGCGAGCAGCTGGATCGCCTCGACCGCGCGCTCCTTCAGCTGCAGGAAGCGCGCCTCGATCTCGCGCGTCATCTCGTCCCTGTTCTCGATGTACTGCACGCGCGCGACGAGGAACGGCCAGCCCTCGAGGAACTCGAGCACGCGGAAGCGGCTCGTGCCCTGCACCACGAGGTGATGCGCGCCTTCCGGGCCGGTGATGTAGCGCACCACCTGGCCGGCGGTGCCGACCCAGTAGAGGTCGTCGGGCCGAACGTCGTCCTTCCTGGCGTCGCGCTGCAGCAGGAAGCCGACCTTCTTCTCGCTTCTTACCGCCTCCTGCGCGGCCGCCACGGAAGACTTGCGGCCGATCGTGATCGGCGAGATCACCCCGGGGAACAGCACCATGTTGCGCATCGGGACGACGATCAGGGCGTCCTCGGGCAGCGGCCGGCTCGCGAGCGCCTTTGCGCCCTGCGAGGGCGCCGGCGCGGCGTCCGGCTTCTCGTTCGAAAGGACCTTCTGCTCGCTCATCTGCCTTCCTTCCTGCGGAATATCAGGGTGAGCACGCCGTCCGCGAGCGTCTTGCGGGCCAGCTCGAGCGCAGCGTACGGGTCGTCGAGCGGCAGCTGCAGCCGGCGCTCGAAGCGGCCGTAGGGAATCTCGATGCGATGCAGGTACGCGCCGTCTTCGCGGCAGGGAAAATCGCGCAGCGCCGACACCGTGACCCCGCCGGGCTCGACGGCGACGCGAATCGCGTCGGCCGACACCCCGGGCAGCGCGATCTGCACGCGCACCTCGTCGCCCGTCTCGATCACGTCCACCGCCGGCTCCCAGGCGTGCGGCTGCTCGGCGCCGGCCGCCCGCAGGAACTGCCGGTGCAGGCGGTCGGCCTGCTCGAGGAGAGACAGCGCCTCGGTCCACATCCTGCTCGAAAAATCGCGCGATCTCACGGGCGGTAAATGGCGGCGCCGCAAACGGTTATCAAGTGCCGCAGAAAACAGACCCGGCTCATGTATTTGCCGCCTGCTCGAGCAGCCACTTGCGGAATGCCGCCACCGCCGGGCGCTCGGCAATAACCTCGGGGCAGACCAGGTAATACGCCGACTGCGGTTTCAGCTCCACCTTGAACGGCGCCCACAGCTTGCCCGACTCGATATCGTCGTTGACCAGGGGCTTCAACGCAAGCGCCACCCCCAGCTTCTGCGACGCCGCCTCGAGCGACAGGATGTTGGAGGAAAAATGCGGCCCGCGGCTGCCGTCGACGCGATCGGCGACGCCGGCCGTCTCCAGCCACTTCTGCCACGCGTCGCCGTGCGTGACGAGGTTCATCGCCTCGTCGTGCAGGAGCACGTGGTGCGCCAGGTCGGCGGGCTCGCGCAGGCCGGGATGGTTGCGCGCAAGCTCCGGGCTGGCGACCGCGATGGTGGCGACGTCGAACAGGTGATCGGCGCGGTAGCCGGGATAGTTGCCGGCGCCGAGGTGGATCTCCACGCCGGAGGCGTCGTCCCTCAGGTCGAGGTTTCCCACCAGGGCGGCGGACTCGAGCGCGCCGGCGTCGACCATCTTGCTCGAGGCGAAGACGCGCAGCTCGATCCTCGGCTCGCGCTTGGCGAAATCCGCCAGGCGCGGAAACAGCCACCGCGCGGTGAACACCGGCGGCGCGGTGATCAGGAGCTCGGTCTCCGCCGCGCGCTCGCGGATCAGCTCCACCGCCGCGGCGAGCGACTCGAAGCCTTCGCGCAGCTTCGGCAGGCAGGCGCGCGCCGCCTCGGTGAGCTGCACCCCGCGCCCGGCGCGGCGGAACAGCTCCACGCCGAGATACTCCTCGAGGCTCTTGACCTGGTGGCTGACGGCGGCCTGGGTGATGGAGAGCTCCTGCGCCGCCTCCTTGAACGAGAGATGGCGCGCGGCGGCCTCGAAGACGCGCAGCGCGTTCAGCGGCGGCAGGCGGTAGATCATGAAACTAGTGAGTTTTTCTCATGGCAGACGTGAGAATTCATCGTTTGTTGTAGCCAGGCGGCGGCCCTATCTTGCACTCGTGATAGGAGGGCACATGAAAACCAGGACCGCTTTGACCGCCGCAGAATTGTACGCGCTGGAGCGCGCTGCCCGCAGGGCCCGCTCGCAGGAACTCGCGCGTCTGGCCCGCGCCGGCGCGAACGCGCTGTTTTCGTTCGCCAGGCGCGTCGTATCGGTGCCTCGCACCCCGAGAGGAATACGCCATGCGTAACACGTTGACTACCCCATTCTGGCAGGATGCCTACCGGTCGCTGCCGGAGGAAGTGCGCCACCGCTATCTCGCTCATCTGGAGAGCGCGGAGCGCTGGGAACTCCGCCTCGACGCGACCATGGAAGCTGCTTCGCGCGCGAAAGCGGCGCTCGCCCGGCTGCTTCAGACGCCCGGCAGGCCGCGCTCGGCGCACTGATCACCGCTTGCTCCGCCGTCCGCACCTCTGACGCCTCCTCCTCCTCTTCCGGCTAGGAACGCGCGGGCGGCGAGCATCTTCTCTTTCATCCTCGGCGGGCGTAGCATGGATCTCGCAGCCGAGCAGAAAGGAGGCCCGTATGTGTCTCGAGTACGAACGCGATTACTACCAGCGCCGCGCTGAAGAGGCGCGCAAGGCCCTGCAGAGAGCCGAGGAGGAGAGGAAGCAGGCCAAGCCGGAAACCCCGGCCAAGCCCGCCGAATCGAAACCTCGGGAGAAGGAGCCGGTTCCGGCCTGATTACCGGCTGAGCGCCGCAGAGGTATCCAGGCGCTTGAACGGAATGCCGTACCTGGCGAGGAAGCTCTCCACCGCCGGCACCCAGTAGCGGATCCCCGCCCGGTCGCCGAACACGTAGTGGCCGTCGTCGCCGAACGGCGGCTGCAGCACGTACTCGGCGCGCGCACCGCCGGCGGTGAAGCGCTCGAACCAGAACCTGGTCGTGTCCGGGTTGAAGTACTGGTCGTTCTCCGCGTAGTGGAACATCGCCGGCGCCTTGATCGATCTTCCGACCATGTCGAGCACGCGCGCCAGCGGCTCGGCGGCGCAGGGCACGCCCGGATGCAGCGCCGGGTTGCCGCCGCGCCCCGCCGCGAAAGCTAGTACTGCCACCAGTCCCTCGGGCTGGCGCACGCCGGCGGTGAACAGGGCCACCATGCCTCCGGCCGAATGGCCGGCGAGGATCATGCGGCGGGGATCGACGTGGGGCAGCGCGCGCGCGTACTCGTACGCCGCCATGACGTCCTCGGCAGCCGCCTGCTCGCCACCAAGATAATCCGGATGGCTGCAGGACCCGGTGTACTCCGCGAACCCGCCGCCGGTCGCGCCGAAGCCGCGCCGTAGCGGCAGCACCACCACGTAGCCGCGCTGCGCGAACACCGCCGCGGACGCGAGCAGATCGCTCGAGGAGGCGCCTGCGCGCTCGCTGTCGGAGACCGGCACGCCGTGATTGAGGATCACCGCGCCGAACGGCCCCGGTCCCTCGGGCCGCAGGATCGTCGCCGCCACCGTGTACCCGCCGGGCGCCGGGATCCGCACCGCTTCCTGGATTTGGGCGAACGCGGAGCCGGCCGCAGTCGAGCACACTGCTGCCGCGCACAAGGCGCGAATAACAACCATTTGCGCGTCAAGTGTAGCGACGCCTGCGACAGTTGGGTAGTCGAAACTCTGTTACCTTAGCGAACCCATGAGTTTTCACGAGGATCGGCTGCGTACTCTCGCGCCGGAAACTCTCAGGGGAATGCACCGCGGCATCGAGAAGGAGAGCCTGCGCGTGCGTTCCGACGGCGCGCTTTCGCAGGCGCCGCACCCGCCGGCGCTCGGCTCGCCGCTCACCCACCCGCACATCACCACCGATTTCAGCGAGGCGCAGCTCGAGCTGATCACCGGCGTGCACGGCAGCGTGGAGGCCTGCCTGCAGGAGCTCACCTGGATCCACCAGTTCGTCTACCGGCACATCGGCGACGAGATCCTGTGGTGCGCGAGCATGCCGTGCAACCTGCCGGCGGACAACCAGATCCCGATCGGGCGCTACGGCACCTCGAACGTCGGCCGCGCGAAAACCGTGTACCGCCTCGGCCTCGCCCTGCGCTACGGCCGGCGCATGCAGGCGATCTCCGGCATCCACTACAACTGGTCGCTCCCCGGGGTGACCGACGCGCAGTACTTCGCGCTGATCCGCAACTTCCGGCGCCATTCCTGGCTGCCGATCTACCTGTTCGGCGCCTCGCCCGCGGCGTGCTCGAGCTTCGTCGAGGGGCGCAAGCACGAGCTGGTCGAGCTCTCGCCCGGCACCATGTATGCGCCGCACGCGACCTCGCTGCGCATGGGGCCGCTCGGCTACCAGAGCGACGCGCAGTCCGCGCTGCGCGTGAGCTACAACGACCTCAAGAGCTACGCTGCCTCGCTCGACGATGCGCTCACCAAGCCCTATCCGCCCTACGCGAAAGCCGGCATCCGCGACAACGACAACTACCGCCAGCTGTCGACCAGCCTGCTGCAGATCGAGAACGAGTTCTACGGCAGCATCCGCCCCAAGCGCCGCATCAACTCCGGGGAGCGAGCGCTGCACGCCCTGCGCGAGCGGGGCGTCGAGTACGTCGAAGTGCGCCTGATGGACCTCGATCCGTTCTGCCCGATCGGCATCTGGCCGGCGACCTGCCGCTTCCTCGACCTGTTCCTGCTGCACTGCCTGCTCGCCGACAGCCCGCCCGACACCACTCAGGAGATCGCCGCGATACGGCGCAACCAGCAGCGCGTCGCGCTGCGCGGGCGGGAGCCCGGATTGAAGCTGCAGAAAGATTCGGATGAGCTCGAGCTGGTTCGATGGGGCGGTCAGATACTGTCCGAATGCGCGCCGATCGCCGAGGCGCTCGACCAGGCGAATGGCGGCGGCAGCGCGCATCGCGATGCCCTCGCCGCCGCGCTGCAGGCGCTGCGCACTTCCGACAGCGTGCCCTCGGCGAAAGTGCTGCAGGCGATGGCGCGCGAGCACCGCAACTCCTTCGTTCGCTTCGCGCTCGCCGAGTCGACGCTGCACAAGGCCAGCCTGAAGGGCCATGAGCTGCCGCGCGAAGCGAACGAGCGGTTCACCGGCCTCGCCGACTGGTCGCTCGAGCGCCAGCGCGAGATCGAGGCCGCGGACAAAGTGCCCTTCGAGGCCTGGCGGCAGAAATACCTGTCGCATGACACGCTGGTGGTCTAGCAGCCTGCTTCTTTCCCTGGCGCTCGCCTTTCCCGGCCTCGGCGCCGCAGCCGACTGGGGCGTGAACGTCTACGGCCTGTCGCGCCATCTCGACCGCGCCAAGGCGCGCGAGCTGCACGTCGACAACGAGCTCAACCCGGGACTCGGCCTGCGCTACCGCGTGCCGCGGGATGAGCGGCTCGACTGGATCTTCGACACCGGCTTCTACCGCGACTCAGGCCGCAACCGCGCCTTCTTCGCCGGCGCGGGCGCGTCCTGGCACGCAACCGGGCACCTGCGCCTCGCCGGCGCGCTCACCTTCTTCAAGAGCGACACCTACAACCGCGGCCGCGCAGGCATCGCGCCGCTGCCGGTCGCGGTGTGGGAGACGCGAGCGGTCAGCTTCAACCTCGTCTTCTTCCCGAAGGTGCCCGAGACCAACAGCATCGCGACGCTCGGCTTCTGGCTGACGCTCTGGCCGGGCGGCTGGTAAATCGGCGGCTACTTCTCTCCGCCGCCGATCGACACGTTGAAGTTCAGCGCCTCTTCCCTGAACGAAGAGGGAATGTAAGACAGCTCGAGGCGGATTTCCTTCAGCTTCTTCGCCCCCAGGGCTGCGGCGGGAAAGTCCGCGTCGAGGGTCTGCGTGCTGTCCTGTCCGGGATCGAGCCGCTCCTGGCTGCCGTACGACGAGGCGATCCTGAGCATCGGCTCGGTACGGTTCTCTTCCAGCTTGATCGGCTTGCCCTGCATGTCGATGTAGAGCACCTTGCCGCCGATCAGGCGCAGCGACTGGTCCGCAGACACGTTCTTGAGAACCAGCTTGCCGCTGAGCTTGGCGGGCGACGTGATGCGTCCCGAGCCCTCCTCGATGCGCTCCGTGACCTTCATCTCGGTGAGCTCGCCCGTGACGATGCCGGATTTCACCTTCATCGCGGCGGGCGTCACGCTGTAGATCTTGTCCTTCACCACTGCGACCGTCGCGCTCGGCTGCGGGGAGCAGCCGAACATCATCGCCGCCACCGCGGCGCTCACTGCCATCACAGCTGTCCGCATCAACATTGCCTTCTCCTTGCCGGGTTATTCATGGTCTCCTTGGGGCCCGAGATTGTCGGCCTGCCATGGCGGGCCGGCTGTGCGCTGGCGCACACAGGGCGTACACTGGGCCGTCCATGGCCAGTTCCACCTCCGCCGGGCAAGCGCCGTCGCAAAACCGCCTGCTCGCCGCGCTGCCGGCGGCGGATTTCGCACGCCTGCAGCCTCACCTGGAGCTGGTGTCGCTGCCGCTCGGCTGGGCGGTGTACGAGGCCGGCGGCACGCAGGGCTACGTGTATTTCCCGATCAACTCCATCGTGTCGCTGCTCTACGTGATGGAAGACGGCTCCTCGGCGGAGATCGCTGTCTCGGGGAACGAGGGCCTGGTCGGCATTTCGCTCTTCATGGGCGGGGAGACCACGCCCAGCCGGGCGGTGGTGCAGAGCGCGGGTCAAGGCTACCGGCTCAGCGCGGCGGTGCTGAAGCGGGAATTCGAGCGCGGCGGCGACCTGCAGCACCTGCTGCTGCGCTATACGCAAGCGCTGATCACGCAGATGGCGCAGACGGCGGTGTGCAACCGTCACCACGCGCTCGAGCAGCAGCTTTGCCGCTGGCTGCTGCTGAGCCTCGACCGCCTGCCGGCGAACGAGCTGGTGATGACCCAG
>Ga0209472_1000136_pt1 | contig 43298 bp, 41 predicted proteins | sample GraSoiAngelo_130_FD_185887 | JGI IMG/M metagenome (GOLD analysis project Ga0209472, IMG submission 185887) | Grasslands soil microbial communities from the Angelo Coastal Reserve, California, USA - 14_0929_02_20cm (SPAdes) (version 2) | ecosystem: Environmental > Terrestrial > Soil > Grasslands ... | reverse complement strand
GCGAAGATCTCTGCAAGGGAAACGTTTCGACCGCACGCATCCCTTTACCGACGTCATCGACCTGCATAAGGCAACAGTCACCAACGGCCAGCGCCGTCCAACGGTTCTTGTGAGCGTCAATCTCGACGCCGAGAAAAGCCGCAAAGGCACCCTGCTCGGCCTTTTCGCTAGCGAACCAGGGGAGAGGTCGGCCCGCCAATCTTCGCCGCCAGAGGCGGCGCGCTGGCTGCAACCGCGCAAAAAACTCTGCCCCGGCGAGCTCACTTCGCACATAGCTCTCGGCCAACAGCACGGCCCATAACTTGGCAAAACTGCTTTCGGTGGCGCCGTCAGCCACCGCCACGCGGATGCCGACTGGGGTGCGAGTCTGCCGATGCGCCCAGGCATCCTCGTACTCCTCAGGGCTGTTGCCCAGCTTTGGGCAGCAGAAGACCTTTATGTCGCACGCGTTGGCCGCGTGGCGTGCTTCACCGCAGGAGGTGCCCAATGCAGTGGTACTCAACGCAGATGCACATTAGCCGGTCGCGTGCCGATATCGAGAAAATGGATTACGTGCAACGGTTGCGCGTTAAAGATGAATCCTCGCGAGTTTTCCTCGGCCGGCATACCCAGCTCTGTCGCGCGTGCAACCATGAACGGTGTGAGCGTCGATGAGGCTTCAAAGAGCTGTTTGGCATGTTGATCCGGCAGTTGCTTGCCGTTGCCCGGTAATTCGATCGATGGTCCGGCCGTCGACGAAAGATGGATGTTGAAGAGCAGCACCGAACCGTCCTCGCCGCTGACCGCCGTCAATTTACGCGCCTCCGCGACGAGATCTCCATCCGTCGCCTCGCCGTCGGTGATGTTGATGACGATCGGCGGAAATCCGTTCGGATGCTCCTGACACCAAGTCTGGACAATCCGGGTCGCCTCCTTGAGCGCGGCGCACATCGGAGTGCCCCCTTTCCAATATGGATCGAACCAGACTGGAAATTTGACGGTTTGGTCCACCACTCCGCCGGCGCCATCGTCCGATTTCTTTACCCTGTCTTCGATGCGCAACGGCTTATTGGCCAATTCACTGATCGGTACCAAAGAGCGCCCGCTCAGTTCACCGCCGAGCGCTGGTTTACAGCTATCTTCGCTGTAGCCCAGCACACCGACGTGAAAGTAGTCGTAGATGGAGTCCGATTTGGCGCAACGGATGGACAGATTATGAATAAGCTTGTTGAGTATCGTCGCGAGCTCCTCGGCCTTCTTTCTGCCAGCCTCTCCGCCGCCAAACGGGTCTTCCATCGACTCTGACTGGTCCACCAAAAACAAGAAACAACCCGGGTTCTTACGACTGATTTCGGCCTGGTATGCCATGGTTTTCCTCCTTTGCGGCACGATAGGTCCCTTTGGGGACATTCGCAGGGACGAATTGAACACGGCACGCCCACTGCTTGATAGCACCCACAGGGCGAACGCGTCGTGATCCCGATCACCCGCCCTCGGCCGACACCGCGCGGGGCTGCGATTGCCTAACGATCGCAACAGATTGGCTGGCGTTTCCGCTGGCCCTGGCGTTCATGGTCCGTATCGCAGGGGCGGACTGCTGCGCCTAGCCGAAGGACTCCGCATGGGTCCCTGGTGGAGGCGCTGGGGGCGGTGGACAGTCGAACGCATCCGCGCTTACGGTTGGCCCTCGTGGTCGGAGTCATCGCGCTGGCGTGGGCAGCGGTCTTCGTAGACCAGGTCTCCTACACGCACTTCCACCATGACACGCGTCGCGCGGTCCTTTACGCAGCCCGCGACGTCTACGCACGCGTGCGACCACACGCAGTCACCAACAAAACAACGGCCCCGCATGGGGCCGTTGAGTTTGCAGACTCTGCCTTACCACTTGGCTACGGCGCCGGGTAGGGGGATAAGTTCGCCGGGGACAGCGAGTTTCTCAACCCCGCGTGCTGCGGTTTGAAGTATTCGAGGATGGCTGATGCTGTCGTCATGAGCGGGTTTTGGCGCGCCAAGCTCTGCTTGGGCATGAAAGTGGTACAGGTGCAATAGCCAAAATGGATCTTTGTGATAGGCCAGTTCCAACCTACTCTTCGCGATGAACACTGAACGCTGGGCTGTGCGCTACGCGCGCTGGGCATTGGGCGCCGCTTTTCTGTCGGGAATCGCCTCACGCTTCGGCTGGTGGGGAGCGAACAAGGGCTACGGCAACTTCGCGAATTTCGTTCGCTACACGGCGGAGGTGAACGCGTTCATGCCGGCGTTCACGATCCCGTTCCTCGCCTGGGCGGCGACCGTGGCCGAGCTCGGCCTCGGCATCGCCCTGATCACCGGGTTCCAGCCGCGTTGGACCGCGCTCGGCAGCGCGGTGCTGCTGGCCTTGTTCGCCATCGCGATGACGATCTCACTGGGTCTCAGGTCGCCGCTCGATTATTCGGTCTTCTCGGCGTCGGCGTGCGCCCTGTTGCTCTACTCCCGCGAAACCCCGAAACCATGACGGCTGTCCCCCTGCCCCAGTCTCGCGTGCGCAGCTCGGACTGGCTTCTCCTCGTCACCCCCCCCGCACGCCGGCAGGTATTCACTTGAGCCAATTGCCAATGCAATTCCATCACGGTTCCACTCCAGCCTTAGGATTGGTGAGACGCTGCAGGAATTCCCGTGTGCCAGTTGGTCCCGTCACGTCAAGGGATACTTGTCCACCGCCCGCCTCCACGACAATGACGAATCGCATAAACCGACAACACTTTCGCTCCGTGTCGATCAAGTGACCGATCTCCGCTAGCAATCCGTCTGTCGCTGTGAACGTCCAGCAGAGGCCATTCGGAATATCAGCTCGCCCGATGGCGCGCGTCACCAATCCTGGCAGAAGTTCGCGACTCCTTGCGTAAAGCTCTTTGGAATTGAGAGAGCAGGCCAACGGAACGTCAGTCATCAATTTCGTATCCCTTAGGCTCATTGAGTTGACGAAGGGTCAGCCGTTAATTCACGATCGGCCGGATCGGTCAGAATGCCGCGAGAATGACCGCGCGGACTTCCACCGTCTCACCAACCGAACGGTCAAGCAGCTCCACGCGGAGTTTGTCGCGTCGCGTCGCCCACTCGAGCACCGGCCCTATGCGATGGCGTGCTGGCTCGTGGTGCGCGAGGCTCAGAGTATATGCGGCACCGGCCCACAGGCGGTCACTCACGCGCATTTCGAGCGAAACGGGATTCATATCGAGCTGCCGCACGCCGGCGCGGCCTAGGGGTATGTACCACTCAAGCGTTCCAGAAAGCTCGAGCCGTCCGGTGGCGAACGACGGTACGACGTATGTCTGCAGGTATTGGCTCTCCGATGCGTCAGCATAGGCAACGGCCACCAGCACGCTTTGATCGCTCCAGTTTATTTGCGTGAAAGAGCCGGCAATAAGCTCGTGATACTCGGTCTCAGGATTCTGGACAATCGCGACGAAGCCGCCGACCGATCCAAGCCCGCGCGCTGCGTACAGCACTGACGCGCTGCCCGATGCGTAGCGGGCGAACACAAAGTTCGACGTTCGCAGCTGCGGGCCCGCCCGTCGGGCCTGCTGGGCGATCGCGGCGGACGCGAGAATGGATGTCGTAACGATCATCCCAAGCATGCGTCGGATGGTCGACGATTCAACTGTTTTCGTCACGGCGCAACAGGTGACGCCTGTAGAGAGACACTCAGTGTAGTGTCGTGATCACATAGAAAGACGGCGAGGAATCGAGCGGGCCGCTGCCCGCTCGCGTTGGCGGAAATGATATGGATGCCGCCGGGTGCTTCGTAAAAACTTCCGCCAGCTTCGTAGACTGCCTCAGGTTCACCGCGTACTTGTGTCCTCAGCATGCCAGCGGTCACGTAGACAATGACCGGACAGGGATGACTGTGCGGTCGTGAGGATTCGCCCGGCCCATAGGTCACCTCGACTACTTTCGCCTTGAGCGAGCCGAAATTCGCAAGCGGCACCGTCGCCGAAAGCGCTAGACGCGACCCTGTGGGAGGTTTTGCGGGGACCGAGGTATGACAGGCGATTCCGAGTAGCAGCACAAGCGCATGAAGCCTTCTCGTCATGGAGCCCTCCGGCTGCATGGTAGCCGGAGGAATCGGTCCCTCACAATGAGCCATTTACTCTACGGGGACTGGACCACTTGCTCACTTCTCACTAAAGCGGGACTCCAGACCACGAGTACTCCATACGCCGCGCCGTCCAGGAGGCAACCGCAGCGCCATGCAATCGGTCAATAAGGTGAAGACTCATGTCCATTCCCGCCGAGACGCCCGCCGACGTAACGATATGACCTTGATCGATGTATCGTTTTCCCGAGATAAACGTGACCCCGGGATACTCTGCCCGCATCCAATCCATCCATCGCCAGTGAGTGGTCGCCCGACGATTCGGCAGCAAGCCCGCTTCGGCCAAGAACACGACGCCCGTGCAAACGCTAGCCAGGATCTGGGTCTTCTCATTCTGGGCACGTATCCAACTGATTACGCGTTGATTGTGACGCTCACGACGAGCACCGGGGCCACCAGGCAAAACGAGGATATCCAGAGGCTCGTGGTTATCGATGGTGGAGTTTGGCGTCAGCAATAACCCGCCTCGGCATTTCACCGTTCGTTGCTCGTCGCCGATAACAAGAACATCAAACAGGCGGGCGTTGTCGTCATGCTCACCAGCGGGGCGTGCCGTCGCAAACACCTCGAACGGGCCACAGAGATCCAGTGCCTCAACATCGTCGAAGGCGAAAACTCCTACCGTGGTCACTTCCACAAGAATACGAGCACGTTCGCACACTGACGTAAGAATGCCTCGTCCGCGGGTGTGAATGCGTTGATGCGATCGCTTGCGACGTCAATCGTCCCAATTATCTCGCCGGCCGCTCCGCACACCGGGAAAATGGCTTCGGCGCGGGTGGATCCGAACGTCGTCAAGTACCGCGAGTCGTTGCGGACGTCTTGCACAATCAGTGGCGCACGTTGCGCGACAGCCGCGCCACTAAGTCCCTGTGCGAGGGTGAATGTCGGATGCTGCGGAGCGGTCGGGCCGGTCCACCCGATGGCGGTGATGTGTGAAGGCGTGACGTCATACAAACCCACCCACCGATATTCGCGCGCCGCTCGTATCACCTCGGCAGCGATGCGAGCGCGTACAGCACGGTCCGCCGGCAAACCGTTGAGCGCCCCGAGCTGTTCGAACGGGTTGTTCACATTTTGCTGGCGTAGCGGCCGGCGCGCACGGCCTTGAGTGCTTCTGCCAAACGCTGCATACCGGCACGAATCTGGTTGGGGTCGAAGCCGCCGAAGCTCAAGAGCAGGCCCGCTCGCGGCCGGTACTTGATGGCGAAGCGTGAAATTGGCGTGACCTCGACATCGTGCTCCGCCGCGGCACGCGCGACTGCGTTCTCCTCCAGTCCCGCGGCCAGCCATCCCACACATTGCAATCCCGCACCGCTGGGTACCACGTCGAGCAATCCGGCGAGATGCCGCTGGGCTTCGGTGAGAAATACTCGATGGCGCTCTTCGTAGAGATTGCGCATGCGGCGCAGGTGTCGTTCGAAATAGCCGGCGGCGATAAACTCCGCCAAGACAGCTTGCTCGAGGACGGGACTGTGCACATCGAGAACTGAGCGGGCCGCTTTGAAGCTGTCAACGAGGTCCAGCGGCAGGACGGCGTACCCTAATCGCAGACCAGGGAAAAGCGTCTTACTGAAGGTCCCTAGGTATATCACACGATCGTCATGATCCAGCCCCTGGAGCGCAGGAATCGGGCGGCTCGAATAGCGGAATTCGCTGTCGTAATCATCCTCAAGTACCCACGCACGAAAGCGACGCGCAGCACGCAATAATTCGAGACGTCGCGCCAGGGTCATCGTGACGCCGAGCGGGTACTGATGCGACGGCGTCACAGCGACGAGTCGAGGCGCGGATTTCCGGAGCTCCCCAAACCGAACGTCGAGTCCCTCCGCGTCAACAGGAATCGGAATAATGCGTGCACCGGCTGCCATCAACGCGCTGTGCGTACCCGGATACACAGGATCCTCCACCCAGGCAGCGTCACCCGGATCGAGCAGCACCTGCGCTGCGACAAACAGTCCCTGTTGTGAGCCCGATGTGACGACCACTTGTTGTGCGGCACAGCGCACCCCACGGGACAGGGCCAGGTACTCCGCGATCGCTTTGCGTAACGGCGCGTAACCCGCGAATTCTCCATAACCGAGTAGTTGGTGGCCGAGATGCCGTCCGACGCGAGCGGCGAGCCGCCACCAAAGGTCCAGGGGAACGTGATCGAGCGCCGGCCATCCGGGGCGGAAGGGTCGGAGGGTCGTGGAACCGGAACCGACACGCGCTTTCGCAAGCGAGCGGCCACGGCGAGAGATCTGGGGGCGGCGGTGCGCCACGCCATTACCGCGGTTGATGCCGGGAGGTGCCGCGATCTGGATGAGGTTGTCGGGCAGCGCACGGGCCACGACTGTTCCCGATCCAACACGGGCCTCCGCATACCCCTCGGCCACGAGCTGGCCGAAGACCCCGGCCACCGTGTTGCGGGATACCGCCAGATCCTTCGCGAGAGACCGTGTGGATGGCAGCCGCTTTCCCGACTGCAAGCGACCCCCCAAGATCGCGGCACGGAGGCCCTCGTACAGCTGCCGTTGCAGCGTCGTCCCGGAGCGGCCATCGAGCGAGACAACGACCGGAACGCCGCCAGACCGTTTGGCCATTAAAGTGGCTCCATCGCTCTACTCAAAATGTCACTTGCTGTGGTGCCATTCTACGAGTTAGCAATCTCTCATGGAGTCCGCATCCAGGCAACCTCGCGCGCGGTTGCAGCGGCACCCCGAACGGGCTGTGCCCGAGGAAGCGGCGGCGTTTCTCGCTGCCGGGCTGGTCGCGCATGTTGCCTTTGTGCAGAACGGCCAGCCGTTCGTGATCCCGATGGCATACCACTATGACGTCGCGGCGCCACGCATGTTGTATTTGCATGGGAGTCCCGGCAGCCGCTTGCTGCACCATTTGGGCGGGGGCGCGCCTGTCGCCATCGGGGTGACGCTCGTTGACGGACTCGTTTATTCGCGCACGGCGCTCTATCACTCGGTGAACTACCGCAGCGTGGTGTGCTTCGCGCGCGGCGCTCCGCGACTCGATCGTTCACAGACCACTGCAGTGCTCGAGGCGATGATCGCGCGATACTTCCCAGGCCGGCGTGCCGGCCGGGACTATGACGAACCGCTGCCGCGGGATATCGATGGGACGAGTGTCATCGCGCTCGAGATCGACGAGTGGAGCGCGAAGGCACGGCGCGGCGGCCCGACAGGACCACGCGACAACCAACCAGATGCGCCTGGCACCGCGGGCGTCATAGACCTCCGTTGTCCGTAAGCGTGCGGCGTGCGAAGTGTTCCGACGCGGCAACGATCGCGCGCGCGCTCCGCATTGCATTCGCCGAGTTCGAGCACCTCTACACGCCAGCGGCATTCGCCGCGACGTGTCCCGGGAGTGAAGAGATCGAGCAGCGAATCCGCGAAGGCCCCGTGTGGATCGCACTGCGTGACGAAGGCATTATCGGCACGGTGTCCGCCGACGCGCGCGGAAGGACCTTGTATATCCGCGGGATGGCTGTCGTACCGGGAGCGCGGGGACTCGGATGGGCCGGCGTCCTGCTCGATCAGATCGAATGTTATGCTCGGGCGGCTGGTTTTCCGATGCTCGAGCTCCGCACCACCCCATTTCTCACCACGGCAATCGCGCTGTACGAGCGCGCGGGGTTCCGCCGCACCGATACTGGGCCGCCCGATCACTTTGGAACGCCGACATTCACCATGACGAAAAACTTGGAGAACCGAGCGATGCCGACCACTAAATCCCACTTCTCTCTCGTGGCCGAAACTGCACCGCCCGAACCAGAGATCGCACACCAGCACTTCATCTCGAAGCTTGAGTTGGAAACGGATCCGTCCGACGTGCATTTCGACATGGAGCGGGGCGCGAACGGGTTCGTAGTCGTCGATGCGCGATCGGTCGAGGCGTACGCGCGGCGTCACATTCCCGGCGCCATCAACCTTCCCAGTCGCTCGATCAATGCCGAGTCCGCCGCTGTGCTGCCCAAGGACAAGGTGGTCGTCACCTACTGCTGGGGTCCCGGCTGTAACGCTTCCACCAAGGCCGCGGCCCGTCTGAGTAAGCTCGGGTTTCGCGTCAAAGAGCTCATTGGCGGGATCGAGTATTGGGAGAAGGAGGGCTACGCCGTCGAAGGGACGCAGCCGCCGGATGAGCGGCTTCATGGCTGACGGGTCCTTCACCGGTTTATCCGATCGGGCTGATCATGTGAGGGCAGCGCGGCCCACAGCGACTGCCGTAGTCCATCCGCTCGTACCACCAGCCGCGGTCAATGCACCTGTGTGCGAGCCGATTTACCAGAGCTCGGCGTGGAGCTTCGACAGTCTCGCGCAAGCGGAAGCAGTCTTCAGTGGCGTCGCAGTCGGCATCCCGCATCGCGCCTATGGTTCGCCCAACCATCGATTGCTGGAGAGTCTGCTCGCCGAGCTCGAGCAGGCGGAATCATGTGTGACCACAGCGGGTGGGATGTCCGCGCTTGCTGCTGTGTTCTGGACTTTGCTCGAGCCTGGCGCTCGGGTCATCGCCAGCCACGATCTCTTTGGGGTGACGGCGGCGCTGTTAGGCGATATGCAGCGCTGGGGCGTCACCACGACATATGTGGATGCCACCGACGTGGGCGTCGTCGCCGACGCGCTCAGGCAGTCGGCGCGCCTGGTTCTTATCGAGTCGATCTCCAACCCGCGGATGCGCGTTCCCGATATTGAGAGACTCGCAAGACTCGCGCACGACCATGGCGCGCTCCTCATCGTCGACAACACGCTCGCCGGACCCTACCACTGCAGGCCAATCACGTTTGGCGCTGACATGGTCGTAGAAGCCGCCACCAAGGCGTTGGCGGGTCATCATGACGTCGTCCTCGGCGCCATCGCGGCTAGACAAGAGATCATCACGCCCATGCGTTCGCTCATAGAACGTGCCGGACTCGGGCCGGGAGCGTTTGACGTCTGGCTGGCGCGCCGCGGGACGATGAGCTATGCGCTGCGCCAGGAACGCGCCAGCGCGAATGCGGCGCAACTCGCCGACTGGCTCGCTGCACGGGATGCGATACAGGCCGTGCATTATCCCGGACGAACCGACCATCCCGATCATGAGGTGGCGCGTCGCATGCTCACCAGTGGCTACGGCTCGATGCTGTCGCTTGAAATCGATACCTCGCACCTCGATGTGGATACCTTCCTCGCGGCCCTCGAGCACATTCGACTGGTTCACAGTCTGGGCGGGGCCGCGACGTCGCTATCCCATGCCGTCACGATGACACATCGATGTGCGGGCGAGGACCGACGACGCGAGCTCGGCCTGCACTGGGGCTTTTTTCGGATGTCCGTCGGCATCGAATCGATCGCCGATGTGATATCGGAGCTCGAGCGCGCGTTGCATGACGCGGCCAGCACCGAGCGTTAGCATGCCGCAGTGAATGACAAGCGTCGAGATTTTCACGACATTCCGCCCCTATCGGTTCAATCCCGTGCGGGGGACGGCATTCATGGAGCTCGAGCTGTGAGGTTATTGGCCTTCGGAGTCATCTATTTCGTCTGGGGATCCACGTTTCTTGCGATTCGCATTGGCGTGCTCGAGGTTCCGCCGCTGCTGTTCGCGGCGCTGCGGTTCTTTGTGGCTGGCCTCTTGCTGTTTGGCTGGATGATCGCGCGACGCGAGCCCATACCGGACAGGCGAGAATGGAGGTCAGTCTTCTTACTTGCTTTTCTGATCTTTCTTGTCGACTACGGACTACTGTTCTGGGCCGAGCAGCGCGTGCCATCGGGCATCGCGGCGGTCATGATGGCTACGATTCCGCTGTTCATGACGCTGTCGGAAATCATGCTACTGCAAACGCAGCGGCTGAGCGCTCGCCTGGCCATAGCGCTCTTGATCGGAGTTGCCGGAGTAGCAGTGCTGGTAAGTCGCTCGTTGAACCTCGGTGGAGCGCCGATCGACCGGGTGGGTGCTGTGGCTCTGATCATTGGAGCGATTAGTTGGTCGGTCGCATCCATACTGACGCGCAAGCTGCCACTGCCATCGTCCAAGGGAATGAGCTCGGGGGCGCAGATGTTGGTCGGAGGAGTGTTGCTGGCGCTCGCGGCGGGTGTGCTGGGAGAGTTCCGGAGTTTTCATCCGGAGAACGTCTCACGCGGTGCATGGCTTGCGTTGCTTTATCTGATCGTCGCCGGTTCGATCATCGGGTTCACGGCCTATGTGTGGCTGCTCCATCATGACTCGCCAACAAAAGTCGGGACCTATGCATATGTGAATCCGGTGGTGGCGGTGCTGATTGGGTATCTCTTCGGCGGTGAATCCCTAGGTCTGCGAACCCTCCTGGGAACGCTGCTGGTGCTGACTGCTGTGGTGGTGATTACGGGCCTGCGGGTGCGCGGCCGCCCGAAGAAAGGTGCGCTCTTCCGCGACCGCAACGAAGTACCGCAGATGACGTAGCTCCATAGCGTTTCAGATCGACCACCTCTCTACGGCGATCACAACTGGTCTCGTGCTCGATGCGCCACAGGAGGTCGTCCAAGCCGTGGTTGGGCTCGCGAACAATCCAAAGGAGTCCTGATGCCCCCGGCCGCCCTGATGCCGATCAACGGCAAGATCTGCTACATCGAGATTCCCGCCCTCGACATCCGGCGCTCGGCGGACTTCTACGCCAAAGTGTTCGGCTGGACGATCCGCAAGCGCGGCGACGGTGCCACGGCGTTCGACGACGCGACGGGCCAGGTGAGCGGCACGTGGGTGCTGGGGCGACCGGCGGCGTCACAACCCGGCCTGCTCGTCTATATCATGGTCGACAGCGTGGCCGCCACGATCGATACCGTCACCGCACAGGGAGGCACACTCGTCCAGCCGATCGGCGCCGACGCACCCGAGGTGACCGCGAGATTCCGGGATCCCGGAGGAAACGTCATCGGCCTGTACCAGGAGCCCGGCCGCTAGACACGCGGTACCAGCCCCGGCCGTGAAAGTGTGCTTGACGGTCACGCGGCCCGGAGGTATCATCGGCTGATGCCGCTGCGTTCCAGTCATTTCTGCTTCATCTTTTTCTTCGCGACCCACTCCACGGGCCGTGACTGGAGACATGCGCGCGACTAGCTGAGCATCGGATCTCCCAGTTCACACCAGCGGCCCGTTTGCGAGAACGGGCCGCTGTTTTTTCGAGAGGCGAGGGAGGCATGACGACTGTCACGGTCGCGATTCAGGGCGAAGCAGGGTCGTTCAGCCATGCAGCGGCACTCCAGGCGCTCGGGCCTGCCATTCGGCTCGTGCCGTGCCCCAGCTTCGAGGATCTGTTCCGGGCGGTCGAGCGGGGGGACGCGGCGCGGGGAACGGTCCCCATCGAGAATTCGCTGGCGGGGTCGGTGCACGAGAACTACGACCTCCTGGGCGCGCACGCGCTCCACGTCGTGGGGGAAACGCAGGTCCGCGTCCGCCACTGTCTCATCGCCCGCCCCGGCACCGAGCGCGCCGCCATCCGCCGGGTGGCGTCGCACCCCGTCGCGCTGGCGCAGTGCCGCAGGTTCTTCACGGAGCACCCTGAGGTCATGCCGGTCCCGGCGTACGACACCGCCGGCAGCGTCCGCGACCTGATGGCGGGTCGCCCCGCGGCCGACGCTCGGCTCGCGGCCGACGCCGCCATCGCGTCCTCGCTCGCCGCCCAGCTGTACGGGGGCACGGTTTTGCAGGAAGGCCTGGAGGACCACGCCGAGAACTACACGCGATTTCTGGTGGTCGCGCGCGATCCCGCGCCGCCCGAGCTCGCCCGCAAGACGTCGCTCGTCTTCACCCTGCCCAACGTCCCCGGCTCGCTCCACCGGGCGCTCGGCGTGTTCGCCACGCGCGGATTGGACCTGACCAAGATCGAGTCCCGCCCGCTGCCGGGGCGGCCGTGGGAGTACGCGTTCTACCTGGATGTGGCGGGGGATCCGCGGGGCGCCGTCGCCGAGGCGCTGGCCGAGCTGCGAGGACTCGCGCGCGACTTACGGATTCTGGGCGCCTACCCCGGGAGCGACATCCCCGTCGCCAAGGGTTAGTTTCCGCCATGGCTCAGAAGCTTCGCAGCCGGACGATCACCGACGGCGTCCAGCGCTCCCCGAACCGCGCCATGCTCCGGGCGGTCGGGTTCGGCGACCGCGATTTCGGCAAGCCCATCGTCGGCGTCGCCAACGCCTACTCGACCATCACGCCGTGCAACCTCGGGCTCGACCTGCTCGCCAAGCGGGCGGAAGCGGCCCTGCGGACCGCCGGCGTCATGCCGCAGACGTTCGGCACGATCACGGTGAGCGACGGCATCTCGATGGGGACTGAAGGGATGAAGTACTCGCTCGTCTCCCGCGAGGTCATCGCCGACTCGATCGAAACCGCGTGCAACGCGCAGTGCATGGACGGCGTGCTCGTGGTCGGCGGGTGCGACAAGAACATGCCGGGCGCCATGATCGCGATCGCCCGCATGGACATCCCGGCCGTATTCGTCTACGGCGGGACGATCAAGCCCGGGCACCACGCGGGGCGCGACCTCACGGTCGTGAGCGTGTTCGAAGCCGTGGGGGAATACGCCGCGGGCCGCATCGATGCCGCCGAGCTCCTGGAGGTGGAGCGCCGGGCCTGCCCGGGCGCGGGGTCGTGTGGCGGGATGTTCACGGCGAACACGATGTCCTCGATCTTCGAGGCCATGGGGATGAGCCTCCCCTACTCATCCACGATGGCCGCCGAAGACGCCGAAAAGGCGGAGAGCGCCGCGCGCTCGGCCACGGTGCTCGTGGACGCGATCTCGCGGGGGCTGCGCCCGCGACAGATCCTGACCCGCAAGGCGTTCGAAAACGCCATCGCCATCACCATGGCCATCGGCGGCTCGACCAACGCCGTGCTGCACCTCCTCGCCATCGCCCACGCTGCGGAGGTGCCGCTCACGCTGGACGACTTCGGAGCCATCCGCGCGCGCGTACCGGTGCTGTGCGACTTGAAGCCGTCAGGACGGTTCGTCACGGTGGATCTTCACCGGGCGGGCGGCGTGCCCCAGGTCATGAAACTCCTGCTCGCGCATGGCGCGCTCCACGGCGAGGCGCTGTCGATCACGGGGCAGACGATCGCCGAGGTGCTGCGAGATGTCCCGGAGACGCCGCGGAAGGATCAAGAGGTGATCCGCCCGTGGGACCGGCCGCTCTACCCTCAGGGGCATCTCGCCGTCCTGCGCGGCAACCTCGCGAGTGACGGGGGCGTGGCGAAGATCACAGGCGTGAAGACGCCGCGAATGACCGGCCCGGCGCGCGTGTTCGACCGCGAGGAGGACTGTCTCGAAGCCATCCTCGCCGGCCATGTCAGGCGTGGGGACGTGCTCGTCATCCGCTACGAAGGGCCGAAAGGCGGGCCGGGGATGCGGGAGATGCTCTCGCCCACCTCGGCTCTCATCGGCGCCGGCCTCGGCGATGCGGTCGGCTTGATCACCGACGGGCGGTTCTCGGGCGGGACGTACGGCCTGGTGGTGGGGCACGTCGCGCCCGAGGCAGCCGTGGGCGGGACCATCGCGCTCGTCGAAGACGGGGACTCGATCACGATCGACGCGGAGCGGCGCGTGCTCCAGCTCGACGTACCCGAGGGCGAGCTGGCCAAGCGGCGAGCGCGGTGGAAGCCACCGGCGCCGCGCTACACCTCCGGGGTGCTTGCGAAGTACGCGAAACTCGTGTCGAGCGCGAGTGTGGGCGCGGTGACGGACGCCGGGCCCTAGCGTTCAAACCCTGACAATAGAGTCTCGGCCCGAAGTTCCCATCCTGAAGGATGGGCCCGCACGACACAACGCTGTACGCGTAGGGGCGCAGCATGCTGCGCCCCTACATCGATCATAGCCGGGCCGACGCTTTCAGCGTGGGAAACATCTAACTCGCTACCGGCGCCCGGGACGGCTGCTCCTGGGCGATCAGCCCGGCAATGCGGGCTCCCGGGTGACCGGAGAAGGCCTCCTTGAGCGCACGGCGACGTCCAATACGCGGACCCGTCTTGGCACTAGCGCAGTTCATCATTGCAGTCGCGGCAGCCGCTGCCATCCTGCTCGGTCATAGCCTACTCGGCCTTGTGCTATTTACAGCGTCCTTGACACTTCTCGCTCTGACGGATCGCTACCGCTTCCGCAACGTCGTGTCCGTGACGTTGAGCGTAGTCAACCCGCGGATGCTGCTGCTTATCCTGGCACAACTGGGCGGTGAAGGGCTCGTAAGGGTGCGGCTCCTGATGCGCAGTCGTTCTTCCACGAGGCAGCGTCATCACACTTCGTACACGCTGCCTTTTGAAGGGCGATGGCTTGTCGCGAGCGGCGGCAGCAGTTGGAGAACCTCGCACTCTTGGCATTTGATTGGCCAACGCTATGCCTACGACTTCGTCGCAGTTGACAAGCAGGGCCAGCGCCACCGCGCTACGGGCAGACTCAAGGAGGACTATCTCTCATACGGTCAGCCGGTCCTTGCGCCTGCAGACGGAGTCGTGGCGCACGTCCGCGACGGTGTCCGCGATGCTGTCGAGGTTGGGACCGGCTGGGTTGATTGGCGTTCAAGGGATTTTCGCGGCAACTTTGTCGTGATCAGGCATGCAGAGGCTGAATACAGCCTCCTGGCACACTTGGTACCGGGCAGCATCGCGCTGCGAGTTGGAGATCAGGTGCAGCGAGGACAGCGTGTTGGGTCCTGCGGACATTCCGGCCATAGCACCGAGCCACACTTACACTTCCAAGTGCAGGACCGCCGGAATTTCTTTCTCGCCGCGTCCCTCCCGGTGCCATTTACCAACACTGCGGTCAACGGAGAAAACCAGACAGACCCGGTCTACCTCAGTATCGGCGATCTCGTGGAGCGCGCCCAGTGAGCCCGCCTCCCGACCGGGCACGCCACCACGCTGTACGCGTAGGGGCGCAGCATGCTGCGCCCCTACATCCATCATAGCCGGGCCGACGCTTTCAGCGTGGGAAACATCTAACTCGCTACCGGCGCCCGGGACGGCTGCTCCTGGGCAATCAGCCCCGCGATCCGCGCTCCCATGGCCCGGGTTCCGAGCGCGGCCGCTCCCGGCTCGGCGATGTCCTGCGTCCGCGCGCCCTGCTCCAGCGCCAGCGAGATCGCACGCTCCACGGCGGCGGCGGGCTCCGCTAGGGTCAGTCCGTGACGCAGCAGCAGGGCGACCGTCGCAATCGCCCCGATGGGGTTGGCGACATCGCGGCCCGCGATGTCCGGTGCAGATCCGTGGATCGGCTCGAACAACCCCGGCCCCTCGCCGAGCGAGGCCGAGGGCAAGAGCCCCAGTGAGCCGACGAGCACCGCGGCTTCGTCGCTGAGGATGTCCCCGAACATGTTCTCGGTGAGCAGGACGTCGAAGGCTCTAGGCTCCGCGACCAAGCGCATGGCGGCGGTATCGACGTACAGGTGGTCGAGCCGGACATCGGGGTAGTCCCGGCCGACGCGTGTCACGGTCTCCCGCCACAACTGGGACACTTCGAGCACATTCGCCTTGTCGACCGAGGTGACGTGCCCGCGCCGTTGCCGCGCCGATTCGAAAGCCACGCGCGCGACGCGCTTGATCTCGGCGGCCGTGTACCGCAGGGTGTTGACGGCCGCGGCTCCCCCACCCTCCCGTCCGCGCGGCTCGCCGTAATACAGGCCGCCCGTCAGCTCGCGCACGATCAGCACGTCCACGTCCTCGAGGCGATCGGCCTTGAGGGGTGACCGGTCCACGAGCGCGGGGAACACCGCCACGGGGCGGAGGTTCGCAAACACGCCGAGCTCTGAACGCAACGCGAGCAGGCCGGACTCGGGGCGGAGGTGGCGGGGCGCCTGATCTAGGGAAGGGTCGCCCACCGCACCGAGCAAGACCGCGTCGGCCCGCGTGACCCCGGCGCGGGTCTCTTCCGGAAACGGATCGCCCGCGGCCGCCACGCCCGCCGCGCCGATGGGAAAGCGCTGCAGCGTGAAGTCGATCCCGAAGCGGTCGCCGACGACCTCGAGCACGCGCTCCGCTTCCACGATCACCTCCGGCCCGATCCCATCGCCGGGGAGCACGGCAATCGAGTACTGCTTCACCACGTTTCCCGTTTCCCGTTTCCCGTTTCCCGGCCTTTCTCGTATGCTCCGATCCGGTCCTCGAAGCGTAGGGTCCGGCCGATCTCGTCGAGACCGTGGAGCAGCATCTCCCGACGGTAGGGCTCCATGGAGAACGTGGTGCGGAACCCGAGGCCGTCGTCCACGCGCTGCTCCTCGAGGTCGATCGTGAGCTGGTACTCACCGCCCGCCGCCTGATGGCGCCGGAACAGCTCGCCGATCTCCTGGGGCAGGAGACGCACCGGGACGACCCCATTCTGACAGCAGTTGGCGTAAAAGATGTCCGCGAACGACGGTGCGAGAATCGCACGGAAGCCGTACTCGCGGAGCGCCCACACCGCGTGCTCGCGCGACGAGCCGCAGCCGAAATTCTCCCCCGCGAGCAGGATGCTCGCGCTCCGAGCGACGGGATGGTTGAGCTCGAAGTCCGGATTCGGGCTGCCGTCGGACCGGAATCGCCAGTCGTGGAACAGGGCCGACCCGAACCCGGTGCGCTCGACCCGCTTCAGGAATTGCTTCGGCACGATCTGGTCGGTGTCCACGTTGGCGCGGGCCAGGGCCGCCACCCGACCGGTGTGACGCACGAAGGCCTCCATCAGGACGCGGGCCATCGCCGGACGTCCACGATCCGGCCCGCCATCGCGGCGGCCGCCGCCATGGGCGGGCTCATCAGGTGGGTGCGCCCGCCGCGTCCCTGGCGCCCCTCGAAGTTGCGGTTCGACGTCGAAGCGCAGCGCTCCCCGCTCTGCAGCACGTCGGGATTCATCCCCAGGCACATCGAGCACCCCGCGTTCCGCCACTCGAACCCCGCCTCGCTGAACACCCGGTCCAGCCCTTCGCGCTCCGCCTGCGCCTTCACCTGCTGCGATCCGGGGACCACTAGGGCGCGGACCCCTGTCGCGACGTGCCGGCCCCGCACGGTGCGGGCCGCGGCGCGCAGGTCCTCGATCCGCGCGTTGGTGCAGGATCCCAGAAACACGCGGTCGATCGGCAGCCCTTCGAGCGGGGTGCCGGGGGTGAGCCCCATGTACTCGAGCGCCCGCGTCACGGCGCGCCGCTCGGCGTCGGTCGGGAAGTCGGCGGGGCTCGGGACGCGACCGGTCACGGACGTGACCATGCCGGGGCTCGTGCCCCAAGTCACCTGGGGCGCCACCTCCGAGGCATCCAGCTCGACCTGGGTGTCGTACGTCGCACCGGGATCGGTCCGGAGCTCCCGCCACCTGGCCACGGCGCGGTCCCACGCCGCCCCGCTCGGCGCCCGCGGCCGGCCGGCGAGATACGCGACCGTCTTCTCGTCCGGGGCGATCATGCCGGCCCGCGCGCCCGCCTCGATCGACATGTTGCACACCGTCATCCGCTCTTCCATCGAGAGGGCGCGGATCGTGTCCCCCGTGTACTCGATGACGTGTCCCGTAGCGCCCGCCGTCCCGATCCGACCGATCAGGGCGAGGATCAAGTCTTTGGCGGTAACCCCCGGGGCGAGCGCGCCCGTGACGCGGGCCTCCATGGTCCCGGGCTTCGACCACACGAGGCACTGGGTCGCGAGCACGTGCTCGACCTCGCTGGTGCCGATTCCCAGGGCGAGTGCCCCGAAGGCACCGTGCGTGGCCGTGTGCGAGTCGCCGCACACGATCACCATGCCGGGCTGGGTGAAGCCCAGCTCGGGACCGATCACGTGCACGATCCCCTGCTGCGGCGATCGGAGATCGAACAGCTCCACCCCGAAGTCCCGCGCGTTCACGGCGAGCGCTTCGAGCTGCCGCGCGGCAATCGGATCGGCAATCGGTCCCGCGCGATCCCCCGTGGGGACGTTGTGGTCCACCGTCGCCACCGTCAGCGCCGGCCGACGCACCCGGCGCCCCGCCTGCCGCAACCCCTCGAACGCCTGCGGCGACGTCACCTCGTGCACCAGATGCAGGTCCACGTACAGGAGCGCCGGGCCTTCGGGCAACTGCTGGACGACGTGCGCGGCCCAGACCTTCTCGAACAGCGTCCGTGCGGTCATGCCCTGAGGGGCTCGGGTTTCGGGGCTCGGGGCTCGGAAACAGGGCTCGATCCACGAGTCCCGAGCCCCGAGTCCCGAGCCCCTTTCCCTTCCTCCGTCCACGGCATCATGGCACGCAGTTTGGCGCCGACCTGCTCGATCGGATGCTCCGCACCGGCCTTGCGCAACGCCTGGAACCGGCGGCCCCCGCTCCGGGACTCGGCGATCCACTCCCGTGCGAAGCTGCCGGACTGGATGTCGGCCAGGATGCGCTCCATCGCGGCGCGCACTTCCGGCGTCACGACCTTCGGACCGCGGGTGTAATCGCCGTATTCTGCGGTGTCGCTGATCGAGTACCGCATGAACTTCATCCCGCCGCGATACATCAGGTCCACGATCAGCTTCAGCTCGTGCATGCACTCGAAGTAGGCGATCTCCGGTGCGTACCCTGCGGCCGTGAGCGTCTCGAAACCGGCTTGGATCAGCGCGGTAACGCCGCCGCACAGGACGGTCTGCTCGCCGAACAGATCGGTCTCCGTCTCCTCGCGGAACGTCGTCTCGAACACGCCCGCGCGGGCGCAGCCGATCCCCGCTGCATACGCGAGCGCATCGGCCAAGGCATTGCCGCTCGCGTCCTGGTGCACCGCGACGAGCGCCGGCACGCCCCGACCCGCCTGGAACTCGCTGCGCACCAGGTGTCCGGGAGATTTGGGGGCGATCATCGCGACGTCCACCCCGGCCGGAGGCACGATCTCGCGGAAGTGGATGTTGAACCCGTGAGCGAAGAGGAGCGTCTTGCCGCGCCCGAGCGCTGGAGCGACGCCGGCCTCGTACACCGCCCGCGCCTCCTGGTCGGGGACGAGCATCATGATCACGTCGGCCTCGCGCGCCGCCTCCGCGACCGGCCGCACGTCCAAACCCTCGGCCCTGGCGCGCTCCCATGAGCCCCCACCCGGCCGCAGGCCCACCACGACCCGTGCCCCGACCCCCGAATCCCTAAGGTTCAGCGCGTGCGCGTGACCCTGGCTGCCGTATCCGATCACGGCGACGACGCGGTGTTGCAGCCGGGCGGGATCGGCGTCGGTATCGTAGAAAATGCGCGTTTCCGTCGAGCTCATCGTTTCGCCTCCGTAGAGGAATCGTCGTTCGCGAGGACCATCACCGAGCGCACCCCGATCATCTTGTGCAGCTGCTGCGCCACCCGATCGGCGGTCAGCGGATCGGCCTTGAGCACGAACGTCAGGCGCGACACGCCGGCGGTTCCGCTCGGGTGCAGCGCGAGCCCTTCGATCGGAACATTGCGCCGCCGCAGTACGCCGAACGCGCGGTTCAACGTCACCAGCGCGTCATCCAGCAGCACCGCAACCGTGTGGGCGGAGTGGGGGGGAGGGGCGGACACGCCGCTCAATCGCCCGCCGCGGCGGCCGGCTCCGCCTCGATCGGCTCCGAGAGCGAGCCCCCGGGCGGGATCATCGGGTACACGTTGGCTTCCTGCTCGATCAAGAACTCGACCAGCGCCGGCCCCGGCTCGGCATTCGCCCGCCCGACCACGTCGGCCAGCTCGCTCGCCTCCTTCACCCGGAAGCCGGGGATGCTGTACGCCTCGGCCAGCTTCACGTAGTCCGGGCTCCAGATCGGCGTGCACGAGTACCGCTTCTCATGGAAGAACTGCTGCCACTGCCGCACCATCCCGAGGTAGCCGTTGTTGAACACGGCCATCTTCACCGGCAGCCCTTCCTGCACCATGGTCGCCATCTCGGCCATGTTCATCTGGAAGCCGCCGTCGCCCGAGATGGCCCACACGGTCCCGGCGGGCCGCGCGAGGTGCACGCCCATGGCCGCCGGCACGGCGAACCCCATGGCGCCGAGGCCCCCGGAGGTGATGTGCGTGTTGGGACGCTGGTAGGGATAGAGCTTCGCGACCCACATCTGGTGCTGGCCCACGTCGGTTACGATGGTGCAGTCACCATGACTCGCCTCGTAAATGGACGCGAGGATCGCCTCGGGCGACAGGTCGCCGCGATACGACTCGGTTCGCGTGCGCACGAACCCGCGGATGTGCTCGACCCAGCGCTCGCACCGGCGCGGCTCCACCGCCGCCACCAGACGGCGGGTGATGTCGCGGGCGTCGCCCACGATGCCGACGGCGACCGGCACGTTCTTCCCGATCTCCGCGCGGTCGAGATCGATGTGGACGATACGGGCCTGGGGGGCGAAGCTCGCCGTGTTGCCCGTGACGCGGTCGTCGAACCGCAAGCCGATACCGACGATGACGTCGGCGTTCTGGATCGCGCGGTTCACGTGCACCTCGCCGTGCATGCCGGGCATGCCCAGGTGCAGGGGGTGGCCGTCCGGGAAGGCGCTGATCCCTAGGAGAGTCGTGATGACGGGAATCCCGGTCTTTTCCGCCAGTGTCCGAACTTCCGCGTAGGCCTCCGAGAGGATCACCCCGTGCCCGACCATGAGCAGCGGGCGCTCGGCTCCGGCGATGAGTCGCGCCGCTGCACGAACTCCGTCTTCGAGCGACCCCGGGCTTGCGCCCGGGGTCAGTGACTGACCCCGCGCGCCAGCGCGGGGATCCCGGTGGGAGGCTGCTCCCGAAGCCTGGGCCCCCCGCCATTCGATCTTCTGGTTCTGCACGTCCTTCGGAACGTCGATCAACACCGGCCCGGGCCGCCCGTCCACCGCGATCGCCATCGCTTCGGCCACGATGTCCGCCAGGTCGGTCACGTCCTCGACCAGATAATTCTGCTTCGTGATCGGGAGTGTGATACCGACGATGTCGGTTTCCTGGAACGCATCGCGACCGATCATGGGGCGGGATACCTGCCCCGTGATCGCCACGACCGGCGAGCTGTCCATGTACGCCGCCGCGAGCCCCGTCACGAGGTTCGTGGCTCCTGGTCCGGATGTGGCGACGCACACTCCCACGCGCCCGCTCGCCCGGGCGTAGCCGTCGGCCGCATGGGCCGCCGCCTGCTCGTGCCGCACCAGGATGTGCCGCAGCCGAGGGTGGTCCGGCAACGCGTGATAAAACGGCATGATGGCGCCGCCGGGATAGCCGAAAATCACTTCGACCCCGGCGTCGACGAGCGCGCGGCACAGGATCGCCGCCCCCGAGAGCATCTCGCTCATCGACTCACACTCCCCAGAAGTAGCTGGCATTGAGCGACTGGTCCTCCAGCTGATCCGCGTGGCTCACCTTGTTGAGGGCATGCACCAAGGCGCGGGCGCTCGCCTCGACGATGTCGGTCGAGGCCCCGTGCCCGGAGAGCGATTTCCCGTCGATCCGCGCCTGCACCAGCACCTGCCCCAGGCTGTCACGCCCCGGGGTGACCGACTGGACGGTGAGGTTCAAGACGTCCACCTGGCGCCCCACGACCTTCGCGATCGCCGCGAATGCGGCGGCGATCGGCCCGTTGCCGACCGCTGTCGCGCCCCGCTCCGCTCCATTCCAGGGACCCGCCAGCCGCACCTCGGCCGTCGCGGACACCGTGCCGCACGTCACCTGGAGATGCGCCAGCCGGTAGACCTCCGGCGCATCGTGGAACCGGCCATGCAGCAGCGCGAGCAGGTCCTCGTCCAGGATCTCGCGCTTCTTGTCCGCCAGCGTGGTGAACTCGTCGTACAGCTTCCGCAGCGTGGCGTCGTCCACCTCGTAGCCGAGCTCGCGGTACCGCCGTTCCAGCGCATGCCGGCCCGAGTGTTTGCCGAGGACCAGGCTCGAGCGCGCCACCCCCACCTCTTCCGGACGGATGATCTCGTACGTGAGGCCGTTCTGCAGGACCCCGTGCTGGTGGATTCCCGCTTCGTGGGCGAAGGCGTTGCGGCCGACGACGGCCTTGTTGGGCTGGGGGAACACGCCGATCACGTGTGACAGCAGCTGGCTCGTGCGGTACAGCTCCTGCGGGTTGACGCCGCAGTGAAACGCGACCGCGTGCGGCCGCACCCGCCCCGCCACGACGATCTCTTCCAGCGCCGCATTACCGGCGCGCTCACCGATGCCGTTCACGGTGCATTCGACCTGTCCGGCACCGGCTTCGATCGCCGCGAGCGAGTTGGCTACGGCGAGCCCGAGGTCGTCGTGGCAGTGCGCGCTGAACACGACGCGGTCGGCGCCGGGAACGCGCTCCCGCACCGCGCGGAACATGGCGCCGTACTCGACGGGCAACGCGTACCCGACCGTGTCCGGGAGATTGATCGTGGTCGCCCCGGCGGCAATGGCCGCCTCGACCACCCGGCAGAGGAATTCCAGATCCGTGCGGGTCGCGTCTTCGGCCGAGAACTCCACGTCGTCCGTATAGCGGCGGGCGCGCCGGACCGCTTCGCCGGCCCGCTCGAGACACTGGTCGCGACTGAGCCGCAGCTTGCACTGGAGGTGCAGGTCGGACGTGGCGATGAAGACGTGCACCCGAGGTCGCGCGGCCGGCCGCACCGCCTCACCAGCGAGGTCGATGTCCCGGTCGTGACAGCGCGCGAGCGCGGCGATCACGGGACGACGCACCGACTCGGCAATCGCCAGCACACCCCGCCGGTCGCCCTCCGACGCGCTCGGGAACCCCGCTTCGATCACGTCCACCCCCAGCGTATCCAGCTGGCGGGCGAGACGCAGCTTCTCCTCGGCCGTCATCGAATTGCCGGGCGCCTGCTCGCCGTCGCGCAGGGTGGTATCGAAGATGATGACGTCTCTCCCCATGGGTGGCTCCCGGGCTCCGTGTCTCGCGTGGATGGCGAAAAAAAAGCCGCGGACCTTCTTGGGTCCGCGGCGCTCACTGCGTCCTTCTTGTATCGCTAGCTGCTCATGTGCTTGTTTGGCGCGCGCCGCAGACCCTGTCCTGAGCTAATGCTCAGCAGGACCAGGACCAGAAGCAGGACCAGCGCGAGCTGCATCACGAGTCGATGTCACTCCAAATCGGAACGGTGCCGCTACGGTACGACAGGACCCGGACGATACGCCGGGGTCCCACGACCGTCAAGGCCGGGCGATTGCGGGGTGCTACCCATTCGGGTGGGCGGCTGGACGGGCTCAAGCGCGCGTAAGCTGGATCAGCGTGATCTCGGCGGGCGCGCCCAGGCGGAGCGGCGGCCCCCAATAGCCCGTGCCCCGGCTCACGTACAGCCACATCGCCTCCAGCCGGTGGAGTCCCGCGACGAATGGTTGGAACAGCCGCACCAGCAGGTTGAACGGGAAGTATTGCCCGCCGTGCGTGTGCCCCGAGAGCTGCAGGTCGTACCCGGCGGCGCGGGCCGCGAACGCGCTCTTCGGCTGATGCGCCAGCAGCACGCGGACGTCGCTCTCCGGCGCTCCCGCGACCGCCGCCGCCGGATCGGAGGTGTGCCCGGGAAGGCCGCCGCTCGAGAGGTCCGTGACCCCGGCGACGACGATCCGACCGGCCCCCCGGCGGATTACCTGGTGTCCGTTCACGAGGGCGCTGAAGCCGAGCCCCTCCAGCTCGCGCACCCACGCGGCCGCGTCCCAGTAGTACTCGTGGTTGCCCGTAACGAAGTACTTCCCGTGCGGCGCCCGCAGTCCGGCGAGCGGCGCCACCTCGTCGCGCAGCGCGGGGGGGAAGCCGTCGGCCACGTCCCCCGTCAGAGCGATCACATCGGGCTGGAGCCCGTTGGTCGTGTCCACCACGCGCTCGACGAAATCCCGTTTGAGCGTCGGGCCGACATGCAGGTCGGACAGCTGCGCGATGCGGAATCCCTCGAGATCGGAGGGAAGCCCCCTGATCGGGACATCCACCACGCGCACGATGGCAGGCCGGCGCGCCCGCCACAGACCGATCACCAGAACGGCGACGGCGCTCCCCACGACCGCCAGCTGAAAGGTGCCGACGCCGAGCCAGGCCCGCACATGCAGCGCGTCACCAGCCAGCGCGAATACGATCAAGAGCGACGACAGTCCCATCGCCGTGAAGCCGGCGACCTCGAGGCCTCGGTTCGCGGGCAGCCGCTCGGTCCGTCCGGCGAACAGCGCCACGAACGGTGCGAGGATGAGCAACAGGATCCCCACCCAGCCGAGCAGGCGCCATCCGGGCGCCAGCGACGTTGGGGCGAGCAAGCGCTGCCCCACGTACACGTGCAGCAGCGTCCACAGGCTGGCGACCACGAGGATCGGGGTGATCATCGGGCCGCGCCGGCTCGCGGTCGGGTGCTTCGTCTCAGTCTCCATGACCGTGCTAACGCCGCCCATGCCGGAATAGTTGCACCCCGAGCCCCGTGATCGCGGCTGAAGCCGCGGCTCGGCGCGTACCGCTGAAGCGGCAGAGCGTCTGTCAGTTTACTGACACATGCCGAGTCGCGGGTTCACCCGCGCACTCAGGAGGGCGACGTTACCGCAGATCGGACATGCAGTGATGCATGGAGGGGGGGCGCTCAGTACCTCACACCCTTGCGGATCGCGAAGCCCCAGCGGCTTCCGGCGAAGCCCTTTCCGAAGCGGTATCCGACGGCAAAGTCCGCGACGTCACCTCGCACCGCGCGGGTCGGGCCGATGCGTAGCGACACGCCGACGTCGCCACCCAGGCGCGGCGGTTCGCCCGCGTACCACGCCCCGCCGTAGTCGAGAAACGGCGCCACACCCACTCCGAGGAGGCCCCACAGCTCGTCCGTGACGAGCACGCGATCTTCGAGCGCCAGCCATACCATGCGGGTGCCCGTGAACTGGTGGATGCCGAAGACGCGCGGCCCGTTCTGCGAGGTCCAGAGATCGAACTCGTTGCCGGGCTTCGCGCGGCGCAGTTGGGCAGCTTCGACGTGGAGAATCAGCGTCTGATCGCGGAGATTCTGGCTCGCAACCGTCAACGCGCCCGCCACGCGCGCCGAGTCGGGAGCCCCCGCGGTCAACACGCCGTTCGCCCCGGCCCGCAGCACCGCGAACCCACGCCGCCAGGGCGCCGCCAGCTGCACGCTGACCTCCGGCCCGACGCCCGCCTGGCCGGACGGATATCCCCACGCGCGGGGTGCCGCCCATACCCCGACGTGAAGTACCTGCGACATGTCCACGTCCTCGCGCCGGGCGTACGAGTTGAACCGCTCCAGCACTTGAAAGCGCACGTGGGCCAGGTCGATACCCACGCCCCCCGTGCCGAACAGGGAGCGCGGGAATGGCGTCGTGCCCAGGGAATCGAAGTTCTCGCGGCGCCACTGGCCGGCGAGCCACAGCCGCAGGTAGCCTTCCGTGGTCGCGCGCGGGGCGAACCCCGCGGCGATCCCCACGCGCAGCGCGCGCCGCGCCACCGTGTCCACGACGCTGTGCCCCAAGGGGTCACGCCGGAAGACGAGCACCCGTTCCGACGCCGCCTCGCCGTCGGTGAGGAGCGCGTGCCGCGCGGCCGTCTCGTAGAACGGCACGCCCATGAGCCAGGTGCCCCGGTTGCCATCCGACTTGTTGCTGTGCTTGGCCTGCAGCCAACCGCGGCGCGAGAAGAAGTGGGGGTTCACGTACCCGAGATCGAAGATGCGGCGGTCGGGCGTCTTGTTGTACACGGCGGTGAGGGACGTCGCGGTGCCAAGCAGGTTGTCTTCCACCAGGCCGACCATCCACGTGACGTCGCCGCCGGCCGACGAGTAGCCGATCTGCGGCTTGGTGCTCCAGCCGTCGGTGGTGGAGACGCGGAGCGCGAGGCGGCCCTCGAGTCGCGTGGTATCGATCCGTACACGACTGAAGACATACAGGTTGCGTAACGCCCGCTCGCTCTCGGCGACGCGCGCCGAGTCGTAGCGGTCCCCGGGATTGACGAGCAGCGTGCTGCGGATGACTCCGGCACGCGTGCGCACGTGCAGCCGGTTCGCGAGCCGCGCGATGAAGCTGGGCGCATCGGCCTCGTGGAGGTCGAACACGTTGCGGTTCACGACGACGATCGTGTCGATCGTGGGAGGGACAGACTGGGCGGTCAGGCGGTCCGGCGGACAGGCGGTCAGCAACCCGAGCACGATGCCGACCCCCAGTCCGCCCGTCCCCCAGACCGCCGCCGTTCTATTTGACCAAGTCAATGCGCTGGTGCAGCGAGTAGGTCACGTGGCGGGCGGCGTCGTTCCACTCCGTAAAATACAGGGTCGCGTCCACGCGACCGGTGATCTGCCGCAGGCCGCGCGTCGCGAGCGTGAAGGTGCCGCGGACCGAGTCCGGCTTCAGAGGGCGGCACAAGCAGGTCACCGTCGCGTAGGCGGTGAGGCGCGCGGGCGGTGGGCCCAGCGTGTACGCGACGTTCGGCCGCAGGTCGCGCGCGCGCCCCAGGTCCAACGCGAGGGTGAGCGAGTACTCGTCTCCTTCGCCGACGGCGGGATTGAAATCGTATCGCGCCAGGCCCACGTCGCCGCCCCCGTGCGTCGTGTCGATCCTCATCCGAACGAGGGTGAGCGCGGAGTCCGCCTCCACCACGAGACGTCCGTGCCATTCCCAGCGGGCGGCGCTCTGGAGGCCCAACGTGTCGTCGGGGCGGGAGACGCCGTCGCAGGCGGACAGCAAGAACACCGTCAAGCAGAGGCGTCGCGCGGAGACGTTGCACAGAAACGTCCCGCAAAGGCGGGAAAAGGGTGACGCCTTCACGCAGTTCCTCTCCTATGGTTCGCCATGACGCTGCGCGCTTATGCTCGTCGTTTGTGGATACACGAAGTCGCGGTGGAGGTCTCTGTCCAGGTAGCGCGTCTGAGCAAGAAGCTATCCGGACCTGGAGCCGCGCCACGTGCGGACCAGCTCGTTCGGGCGGCGCTCTCCGTCAGCTCAAACATAGCGGAGGCCTGTGGCCGGGGCAGCATCCCCGAGTTTCGCCGGTTCCTGCAGTACGCTAGGGGGTCGGCTCAGGAGACGCTGACGCAGCTGCGGGTGGCGGCGGCGCTCGACCCGGCTCATGCGCGTGCCATTCACGAAATCGAGGGTCGCGTTGCGCTGGTCATCAAGACGCTCGGCCGCCTGATCGCTCACCCGCCGCCAGATAGGTGACGACGCGGCGTCGTGCGACGTCTTTGTGCGACGTCGTTGTGCGACGTCGTTGTGCGACGAGGTGACGACGCGGCGTCGTGCGACGTCTTTGTGCGACGTCGTTGTGCGACGTCGTTGTGCTACGCCTTTAGTATTGCCCCAAGTATCTATTCAACTCCCACTCACTCACCTGTCCGATGTACTCCTGCCACTCCTCGCGCTTGGCGTCGAGGTAGCGCTCGTAGATGTGGTCGCCCAGGGCCTCGCGGATCACCCCGTCCTTCTCCAAATAATCGAGCGCTTCGTGCAGATCGCGCGGCAGGTCGTCGATGCGGAAGCGACGGCGCTCCCGGTACGACATGCGGGCGATGTTCTTGTTCACGGGCTCGCCAGGGTCGATCCGCTCCTGGACGCCGTCCAGACCGGCGGCCAATTGCACGCCGAGCGCGAGGTACGGATTCGCCGACGGATCGGGCATCCGGTTTTCGCAGCGCGTGGCCTCGGCACGCTGGGCCGGCACCCGGATGAGGGGAGACACGTTCTGCGTGGACCAGGAGACGTTCACCGGCGCCTCGTACCCGGGCACGAGGCGCTTGTACGAGTTCACCAGCGGATTCGTCACCGCGCAGTAGCCGCGCGCGTGCCGCAGCAGCCCGCCGATGTACCAGCGGCCGACCTCGGAGAGCTGGATCGGCCCTCGCGGGTCGAAGAACGCGTTTTTCCCCTTAGCAAACAGGGACTGGTGCGTGTGCATCCCCGACCCGTTGCGCCCGTACAGCGGCTTGGGCATGAAGGTCGCGACGAGGCCGTGTCGCACCGCGATGGTGCGCACGACGAAGCGCAGGCTCGCGAGATGGTCGGCCATCGTGAGCGGGTCCGCGTATCCCAGGTCGATCTCGTGCTGGCCTCGGGCCACCTCGTGATGGGACGCCTCGGAGCTCAGCTTCATCTCCTCCAGGGCCGCCACGATGACGCGGCGCGCCTGCTCCCCACGGTCCACCGGGACGAGATCGAAGTAGCTACCGGCATCGAGTGTGCGGGTCGTGGGCTCGCCGCGCTCGCTCCGCTCGAAAATGAAGAACTCCACCTCGCACCCGACGCGCATGGTAAAGCCCAGCGTGGTGGCCCGCTCGATCTGCCGCTTCAAGGTCGTGCGCGGACATCCCTCGAACGGTCGCCCGTCCGGGTAGCGGATGTCGCAGATGAGCCGCGCCACGACCCCTCCCGCGCCGGCCGCGCCATCGGCTCCTTCCGAGCCGCCACTGTCCCAGGGAAACACGCGAAAGCTCGCGAGATCCGGCACGAGCAGGGCGTCGGCCTCCTCCACGCGCGCAAACCCCTCGAGCGCCGAGCCGTCGAACGTCACCTCGCCGGCCAACGCCTTCTCAAACTGGGACGCGGGCACCTCCACGGCCTTGTTGACGCCCAACAGGTCGGTGAACTGCAGCAGCAGGAACCGGACGCGGCGCTTTTTCAGCTCGTCGAGGATGTCGCGGGTGTCGGCGGCGGTGGCGGTCATGGGCACTAAGATAGAGGTCGGTAGAGGGCGGTAGAAGACGGCAGAGGGCGGTAAAGGGGAGATCCCTCTACCGCCCTCTACCATCTTCTACCGCCTTCGCTTACACGTCGTAATACAAGAAGAACTCGTACGGATGCGGGCGCAGCGCCACCGGATCGATCTCCTTGGCGCGTTTGTAGGCGAGCCACGTCTCGATCAGGTCGGGTGTGAAGACCCCGCCCTCGAGCAGGAAGGCCTGGTCCGCCTCGAGCGCCACGAGCGACTCGTTCAGCGAGCCCGGCGTGTTCTTTACATGCTTGCGCTCCTCGGGCTCGAGCTCATACAAGTCCACATCCATCGGCTTCGGCGGCTCGATCTTGTGCTTGACGCCGTCGAGGCCCGCCATCAACAGCGCCGCGAACGTGAGGTATGGGTTCGACGACGGATCGGGCGCCCGGAACTCGATGCGCTTCGCCTTCGGCGACTTGGAGTACACGGGGATGCGGCAGATCGCCGAGCGGTTGCGCTGCGAGTAAATCAAGTTGATCGGCGCCTCGTAGCCCGGCACCAGTCGCCGGTAGCTGTTGGTCGTCGGGGCGGCGAAGGCAAGGATCGCCGAGGCATGCTTGATCAGCCCGCCGATGTACCAGCGCGCCGCGTCCGAGATCAGCGCGTACCCGTTGGCGTCGAAGAACAGGTTCTTCCCGTCCTTCCACAGACTCATGTGCACGTGCATTCCCGAGCCGTTGTCTCCGAACAGCGGCTTCGGCATGAACGTCGCGGTGTAGCCGTTCTGCGCGCACACGTTCTTCACGATGTACTTATACATCATCAGCTGGTCCGCCATGCGGGTCAGGGTCGTGAACCGCATGTCGATTTCGGTCTGCCCCGCCGTGCCCACCTCGTGATGGTGCACCTCGACGTCGATGCCCGACGCCATCATCGCCAGCATGATCTTGGACCGCAGGTCTTGCAGCTTGTCCACCGGAGGCACGGGGAAGTATCCCTCCTTGTGCCGCGGCCGGTGCCCCGGGTTCGGGCCGCCCCCGTTCGTCCCCGAGTTCCAGATCCCCTCCTCGGAGTCGATGTGGTAGTAGCCCTCGTGCGCGTTCTGGTCGAAGCGCACCGAGTTGAAGATGTAGAACTCGGCTTCCGGGCCGTAATAGGAGGTCGTGGCGATCCCCGTCTTCACGAGGTGCTGCTCAGCTTTCTGCGCCACGTAGCGCGGGTCGCGCGAGTAGCGCTTGCCCGTCACCGGGTCTCCCACGTCGCAGGTCAGCGACAGGGTCGGGACGCCGAGGCACGGATCGACGAAGGCACTCGCGGGATCCGGGAACAGCAGCATGTCGCTCTCGTTGATGGCCTGGAACCCGCGAATCGAGGAGCCGTCAAACCCGATCCCCTCGGCAAACAGATCTTCGGTCAACTCCTTCAGCGGGATCGAAAAGTGTTGCCACGTGCCCGGCAGGTCGGTGAACTTCAGGTCCACCACCTGCACACCGGCTTCCTTCGCCTTCCGCACCACGTCGGCGGGTGACGCGCCCGCCGCCGGCTTCGCCCCGGGGGTGGCTGTGGTCGGCTCCAACGTCGCGGTCATAAGATCGGTCTCCTAAAACGGTCCGTGAGAGGGGCGTGCACAGACGATGCCACCAACCAAGCGGCCCCGACCGGGGGTCGCGGACGGCGGGCGCCCGATGAACCCAGGGAAAACGAGAACTGCCGGCATGCGGGAAGGTACAGGCGACGTTGCGAGGTGTCAACCGTTTCGTGTCATTGGTGCAACAGATGCCCCATCGGGCACTCTAGATGGGCGCGCGGCCTGCCAAGCTGCGAACGGAAATGTGCACAACATGCAGAGTTTTCCACGCAGTTAGCCGTCCAGGGCCGCCACGAAGTGCCACAGCTCGACGGCCGAAAATTCACCGAAACGCTCCTGGATCTCACGTTCCGAGACCTCGAGGAAGATCCAACTCGTGGTGCGACGGCGCTCCCCATTCACGAAGTGCACGCGCCCGCGCACGGCACCCACTTCGGCGTCGGGCTGCATCTCGACGAACACTTCCCACCGTTCGTCACCGCGCTTCAACTCGCCCATGTGCTTGGCGCGGTCCTGTCCCGGGAAAGGGGCGCTCATGGGGACTACACTATGCTGCCTCTCAGATTCCTGCCAGTTAGATTCTGGCCTCAATGAATTGTCACGCGTGCGGAGCGCCGCTCGCCGCCACTGCGAGGTTCTGTCACAAGTGCGGTGCCCAAGTGGGGGGCCCTCACACCGCCGGATGGCGGGCCGGCCTTCCCTGGGGAGTGGCCGGGGCGGCGTTGGGAGCACTACTCACCGTGGTTGCGTTCCGGCTCGGTGGCTCCTCGGGAGACGGGAGTCGGGAGGCGCGAGACGAAACCGCTCCCGCCTCCCGTCTCCCGCCTCCCGACATTTCGCAGATGTCCCCCGAGGAACGCGCCACCCGGCTCTACAACCGGGTCATGATGCTGCACACGCAGGGCAAGGCGGACAGCGCGGCGTTCTTCCTCCCCATGGCGCTCCAGGCGTACACGATGCTGCCGGCGCTGGACGTGGACGCCCGCTACCACATCGGCGTGCTCGACCTGACCGGCGGCAACGCGGCGGCGGCGCTGGCCCAAGCGGACACCATCCGCCGGACCGTCCCCACCCACCTCTTCGGGTACATGTTGCGGGCCCGCGGGCTCGAGCTCGAGCGGGACACGGCGGGGGCACGACGCGCCTACCGGGACTTCCTCAGACACGAGGCGGCGGAGCGGACGCGCCGGCGGCCCGAGTACGGCGATCACGCGGAGAATCTCGATGCGTTCCACGAACAGGCCGCAAAGGCGGCAGGGGCGGCACGGGCGGCACCGCGTGGCAACTGACACCAGCCGCACGATCCGCCTCGCGCACAGCCCGGACGCGGATGACGCGTTCATGTTTTGGGCGCTCGCCGCCGGGAGGATCGACACGGGCGACCGCCGCTACGTGCATGAGCTCGGCGACATCGAGTCGTTGAACCGGCGCGCCCTCGCCGGCGAGCTGGAAGTGACGGCCGTGTCGCTCCACGCGTACGCCTACCTCGCCGATCGCTACGCGCTGCTCGCTCACGGAGCGAGCGTCGGCGACGGCTATGGTCCGCGGATCGTGGCCCGCGGGCCGCGCCCCGCTGATCCGCAGGCGGCGCTCGGCGGTGAGAGCCTGCTCGTCGCCGTCCCGGGCGAGCTCACCACGGCGTTTCTGGCGCTCAAGCTGTACCAGCCGGCCGCGCGCCATGTCGTCGTGCCGTTCGATCAGATCGAGGAGTACGTAGCGGCGGGTCGCGCGGAGGCGGGGCTCCTCATCCACGAGGGGCAGCTCACCTACGCCGACCGCGGCCTGCATCTGTGGGTCGACCTGGGCGAATGGTGGCACGACGAGACGGGACTACCGCTGCCGCTCGGCGGCAACGTGGTGCGTCGCGACTTGGGAGAGGCGCTGATGCGGGACATCGCCCGGGATCTCAAAGCCAGCATCCAGTACGGCCTCGCCCATCGCGCCGAGGCCCTGGCGCACGCGACGACCTACGGCCGCGGCCTCGACGCGTCGCGCATCGATCGGTTCGTCGGGATGTACGTCAACACCTACACGGTGGACTACGGCCCGACCGGCCGACAAGCCGTGAGTGAGTTGCTCGCTCGCGCCCACGGGGCGGGCTTGCTGCCGGAGCGGGTCGACGTCACCTTCGTTGCAGGTTAGTGAAGGAGGACCGCCGTGGCCGATGTGACGGGTCCCATCCAGCTCCTCGTCGTGGACGACGAGGAGCCTATCCGGAACGCCCTCAAGAAATTCCTCATGCAACAGCAGTACGAAGTGTACGCCGCGGGCACCGGTGAGGAAGCCCTGCAGCAGCTCCGGCGCCACCGCATCGCGCTCATGCTGTGCGACATTCGGATGCCCGGCACCAGCGGCGTCGACCTGGTGCCCCAGGCCATCGAAATCGAGCCGGAGCTCGCCATCCTGATGCTCACCGCCGTGAACGACGCGACCAGTGCCGCGCTGTGCATGCAGCGGGGCGCCATGGACTACCTCACCAAGCCGATCGAGCTCGCCGACCTGGGGCGCGCGGTCCAGCGGGCCCTCAAGCGGCGCGAGATGCTCCTCGAGAATCGCCAGCTGAACCAATGGCTCAAGGAGGAGGTCAGCACCCGCGCGGCCGAGCTCCAGCGCGAGCGCATGAAGCTGGAGCGGCTTTCGATCGCCACGCTCGAGGCCCTCGTGAACGCCCTCGAGGCGAAAGACCCCTATATGCGGGGGCATTCGGCCCGCGTGGCCGACCTGTCCGCCACCATAGCCCACGAGCTCGGAATCCCGGAGGAGGAGGTCGAGCACGTGCGGGTCGCGGGCCGGCTGCACGATATCGGCAAGATCGGGACGCGCGAATCGGTTCTGAACAAGCAGGGGGCGCTCACCCCCGACGAGTTCGAGCACGTCAAGCAGCACGTCGTCATCGGGTCCCAGATCCTCGCGCCGCTCGCACACCTTGGCGACATCATCCCGGCAGTGCGGCATCACCACGAGCGGTGGGATGGGACGGGCTACCCTGACGGGCTGCGTGGCGAGGAGATCCCGATGGGCGGCCGCATCATCGGTGCCGCCGAGGTGTTCGACGCCCTCAGCACCTCGCGCGCCTACCAGGAGAAGATGACCCCGGAGAAGGCGGTGCAGCGGGCAGCCGACCTGGCAGGCACAGTGCTCGATCCCAAGGTCTACGAGGCACTGGCCTCAGTGGTCGCGCGGCGCCGCACGCTCGTGTTCCTCGACGAGAGCGGTACCGCGTCTACCTGACCGTTTCCGCTCGTGCTGATCGCCGTCACCGGTGCCACCGGGTTCGTGGGCCGGCACATTGCCGCGGTGCTGACGCGCCGCGGACATGCGGTCCGCGCGCTGGTGCGCCGCCCGATCCAGGCGCGGACCCTCGTGAGCCTCGGGGTCGAGCTCGTCCCCGGTGATCTGGCCGACGTCGCGGCGCTCACGACGCTCACGCGTGGCGCACACGCCGTCGTGCACCTGGTCGGCATCATCGTCGAGAAGGGCCCCGCCACCTTTCACGCCGTGCACGTGGATGGCACCCGCCGGGTGGTCGAGGCGGCGCGCCAGGCCGGCATCGAGCGGTTCGTCCACATGAGCGCGGTCGGCGCGCGGGATGAGCGTGGCGCGACCCCCTATCATCGAACGAAATGGCACGCCGAGCAGCTGGTCCGCGCCTCGGGGCTCTCGCACGCCGTCTTCCGACCATCGATCATCAGCGGCCCGGAGAGCGCGCCGATCCGCACCCTCGCGCGGCTGCACCGCTGGTCCCCCGTCGTGCCGGTGTTCGGCGACGGCCGCTTCCCCACGCAGCCCGTCTGGGTCGAGGACGTGGCCCTCGCGTTCGCGCTCTCGGTCGAACAGCCCTCGCTCTCGGGCGTGTTCGAGCTGGGCGGGCCGCAGGTGCTGACCTACGAGGAGTTCTTGCTCGCGATCGGGCGGGCCGCCGGCCACCCCCGCCCCCTCGTCCACATGCCACTCGCACTCGCGCGGGCGGCCGCCGGCGCGTTCGATCTGCTCGGCGCCGCGGCACCGCTCACGAGCGATCAGCTGCAAATGCTGGTCGAAGGCAGCGCCACGCCGGACAACGCCATCGAGTCGGTGTTCGGCATTCGGCCGATCCCCTTCGAGCAAGGGCTGAACCGCTATCTCGCGCCGGGTCGACGATGACCTCCGTACGGTGCGCACTCGTGGCAGGAATGATCTCGCTCGGCTCCGCGCCCGCCTGGGCCCAGGGGGTCGAGCCGGACTCCGTGGTCTATGTGCTGTCCGCCGCCAGCCGGTTCGACGTGAAGACCGGCAAAGCGGGGCTGCTCGGCTTCGCAGGCCATACGCATGTTGTTCGCGCCCGCGGGTTTGTGGGACGGGTCGTCTACTACCCGGACACACCCGCGCAATCACGCGTGGAAATCGTCGTACCGGTCGACAGTCTCGCAGTGCTCACGTCGTCCGACACCGCCGAAACCCGCAAGGTCACCCACGCCATGCGGACCGAGGTCCTGCACGCGGATGTGTACCCCGAGATCAGCTTCGTCTCCACGGCCGTGAGCCCTACCGCTGACGGATTCCAGGTGCAGGGCCGGCTCACCCTCGCCGGACAGACCCGTGATGTGAGCTGTGACATCCGGGCCGGGATCGGCACCGACACGCTACGCGCGACCGGCGGTTTCTCGGTGAAACAGACCGACTTCGGCATCAGGCCGTATCGCGGCGGACCCGCCGGCACTGTTCGCGTCGCCGATCGCGTCACGTTCAGCTTCGAGGCGGTGGGGATTCGCTCACCCGGATCCTAGAAAAACCAAACCCGGGGCTGACAACTCCCCGGGTTGGCGGTCGGGCGAAGTGGCCGTCACACTTCGGCCGCGACCCTTGCGCGATTGCTCTACCTTGATACGGCCGGCTGGGCCGGATGTTTCACCCCCCGCCAGACCGAAATTCCGACTCCACCCGTTTGATGCCCGTCCCCCGGGAATGGTTGCATCCGCCCCTACCACCGCTTCACCCTCCCGAGGCGGGAGACGGTGATGGTCACGGCGCGCGTTCCTCGTCGCAACACGACCGTCGTATTGGATACTCCCCACGCCAGGCCGATCGGGTCGAAGACGACCACGGGGTTCGACACCTCGAGCGCCACGCCACGCCCCTGCGGGCCCGGCCAGCGATGCAGCGCGCCCCACGAGTCCTCCCCCCAGCGGTCGATCCGCAGCGAGTCGGCGGCGATCACCGCCCGGCTGCGGGTGCCCTGCATGACGGCCGCACTCCGGGCGACGGCGATCGCCGCGATCACCTCCTGGGCCGCCGTGTCGACCGCGATCCAGTCCCGAAAGCCGGCCAGGCGAGGCAGTGTGACGGCCGTCACCATGGCGAGAATCGCCAGCACGACCACGAGTTCGGCGAGAGTAATGCCCCGGCGCATGGGCGGGAATAGGGGGGAAGCGGCCGCCGGGTCGGCATCCGAACGATGCGGCGAAAAGCCAGAAAACGCGAAATCTGCGGCCTAACGCAAGGAGCGCGAAAACGCTATGTTCTGGGCCGGCCGCACGTTGCGATGAGGCATAGCCCCTGCCCTTGGGTGGATTTGCCAGCTAGCTAGCCTCACACTCGGAGACACGAGGGATGCCGGTTTCGCGTCTGAGGTTCGAATCGTTGCCACACGCCATTTTCCTCCAGCGAGTGTCGGGTCCCGAGTCGGCCACCACGCTGGAAGCGCGCCTGGGACAAGGCGCGTTTCTCGCGCTACGGCTGGTGGACCTGCTCGCGCCGGACCGGGCTCCGATTTCGAAGGACGCCTTCCATTACCAGTGGGTGGCGACCGATCGGTTCTGCCGCGAGCTCCGGGCCGCGGCCACCGAGGGCGCGCACGTGCACGGGATCGCCGACAGCGCGTCGGACTCCTACAGCCTCGGGGACGTCCAGCTCATCTCGCCGGCGCTGTTTGCCTACGCCCACTTCCTCGAGGTCGAGCAGCGTCTCGAAGAAGCGCTCGACGTGCTCACGACGCTGTTGGTAGTCGTGGGGAGCCGGTTGTCGTCCACCGACGCGGTCGCGGCGCAGCTGCGATTCGCGCGCGTGCACCGCAAGCTCAACCGGTTCGACGAGGCGGACGCCGCCTACACCGAAGCCGGGGAGCTGGCGACGCTCGCGGGCGACCGCTATTCAGGGTTGCTCAGCCGGATCGGTCGGGCGAACACGATGCTCGGCCGCGGCAACCTCGCGGATGCCGAGCGCCGGCTCGCGGGGGTCCTCGCGGATGCCCGCACCGCCGGCGAGCGGGATGTCGAGGCCCGCGCAGAGCAGGGCATTGCCGCGGCGCTCTACTACATGGGGCAATCAGCCGAGGCGATCCCGCACGCGTGGCAGGCCTTCCAGCTGTATGAAGAGGACGATGCCCGCCTCCGCGCGCTGGGTGACGTGGGAACCATGCTCCTCAGCCTCGGCGACGCGACCGGAGCCGAACGCGCGCTGGCAGAGGTGTTCCGCCGCGGCCGCACGCAAGACTGTGTCAGTAACGCGGTGATCGAGTTGATGCATTGCGCGTCGTATCGGCGGGATCACGTTGGGTTCGCCCGCTGGCGGGAACGCTGCGAAGACCGGCTCGCAGACATGCCGCCCAACATCCGGACGGACTTCTATTTGAAACAGGGGATCGGACAGGCGCGATTCGGACGGTACCGCCGCGCTGCAGTGCTCATGAAGGAGGCCCTCGCGATCGCGGGCGCTGCTGGACTGCATGAATTCGAGTTCCGGATCGAGCGCATCCTGGGAGGGCTCCAGTACTGCCAGCAGGCGATTGCCCGGGAAACGCAGCTGGCGACGGAGCCCATGGTACAAACCGTCGAGCTACGCGAAGTGTCCGAGTCCCTCGCGCAGCTCGGCGGATAAGGCTGTCTTAGAAGTGCAGGCTACTTGCAGGTATTGCTGTTGTTGATGTCGCAGCCGTGGCTGGGGCCGGTGGCGTCGGCACACGCGACGGTGGAGAGAGCGAACGCAACGACGAGCAGGGTGAAGAGGGCGCGAATGCGGGACATGTGACCTCCGCTGGACCAGGGTGTGGAGTCAACGCAACAGGACAACCACAACCTGGGTGCGGAGGCGTCCAGATTTTAGGGCGTTTTTGCGGCATCGTAGGGCGATTTTGCGACATTTGATGGTTCTGGGGGATTCATGCTCGTACTAGCCGCCGTCCCCGACGTCCAATTCCATAAGCTCCGCCGGGCGGCGGGCTCCCGGTTCAGCGTCGCACAGGTTTCGACTTGGGACGATGTGCTGGCCGGCATCCGCGGCCGCCCCGTCGAACTGGCCGTCGTGGACCCGCTCTTGTCCGGCCACGCGCGATCGCAGGAGATCGAGCGGCTGCGCGTGCTCTTTCCCTCGCTCCCCTTGATGCTGTACACCACGCTCACGCCTCGCACCGCCGGCGTGCTCCTGGCACTGGGGCAGCGGGGCATCCAGCACGCGGTCTTCGCCAACTACGACGATCACCCGAGTCGGTTGCGGGAGGTGCTCGGGCAGGAGGAGGCGCGCTCCTCGTCACGGCAGCTCCTGGACCAGCTGGCCGACGCGCTCGCCCCGCTGCCCAGCGAGCTGCGCTGGGTGCTCGAAGAGGCCCTGCGCTCGCCGGGCGAAGTGCAGACGGTCGGCCAGGTCGCGGTCCGCGCGCGGGTGGACCGGCGCACCTGCGAGCGGTGGTTCACGCGGGTGGGGCTGCCGTCACCCCGGCACTTTCTCTCGGCGGCGCGGGTGCTGTACGCCCACCGCTTGCTGCAGGATCCCGGCTTCACGATCGAGGACGTGGCGAAGCGGTTGGGCTACGCGCAGACCAAGACGTTACAGCTGCACGCGCGGGCCTATCTCGGCCTCACGGCCGGCGAAATGCGCTTGTCCCTCGACTCGAGCGAGGCCTTGGCGCGAGTGGTGCAGTGCTTTCTGACGCCCCATCAGGCGCGGGCGTCCGCCTCATGAGCGCCGCGCCTCGCACGATTCTCGTCGTCGACGACGAGGCGCCGTTGCGCCGGGTGCTCGAGCGCTCGCTCGCGCGCCAGGGCCTTCGCGTGATCGGCGCGGGTAGCGCGGAGACGGCGTACGAGCTGCTGGCCACCGTGCAGCCCGACGCCCTGCTGCTGGACATCCACCTGCCGACGATGTCGGGGCTCGCCCTGTATCTCGCCATCGTGCACCGCTGGCCGGCATTCGAAGGCCGCATCGCGATCATGACGGGGGACGCCGAGGCGGACGAGGTGCGCACCTGGCTCGAGCGGCACGAGTGCGTCGTGATCCGGAAGCCGTTCAATCTGCGCGAACTCACGGATTGGCTGACGGGGGTGTTTCGGATCGACGAGGAGCGCGCCCGCGGAGGAGCCGGGGCGTGACCGGAGCGCCGCACGCCGAGCCGCTGCAAAACCTGCGGGAGTACCGCAACCTCGCCCCGTGGAACCTCCGGGATCTCGCCGCGCTCGTGGGAGCCGTGCTCGATGCGTCCGCGATCACCCCGATCAACGCCGCCGCACGGGCGCAGCCGAGTGAGCGCACGATCCGGTTCTACGTCACCAGGGGTCTCGTGAGCCCGCCCGAAGGTCGCGGCACCGCCGCCACGTATTCCTACCGGCATTTCCTCCAGCTCCTGTGGATCAAGTTGCGGCAGATGGAGGGGACGACGCTGGCGACGATCATCAAGGAGATGCACGACCAGACCGGTGACGTGCTGGAACGCCGCGCGGCCCAGGCGCTGGGCGCCTCCCTGCCCGTACCGGACCGGCTGCCGCTCAAGAGCAAGGGCACGCCGCCGCGCGGCAAGTCGGGCCGGGCGTTGACGGCGTGGCTGGCGCGGGACGCCGCGCGGGACCCCGAGAGCCCGAGCTCCTGGCACCGCATCCCCGTGGGCCGGGGCGTGGAGCTGCATATCGAGACGGCTCACCCCCTGGCGCGCCTCGGCCCCGATGATGCGGCGGTCGCCGAGGCCGTGCGGCAGGCGCTCGCGAAACTGATGCCCGCGGCGCCCTAAAGAAGGTTGGTGGAGGACGGTGGAGGTCGTTGAGGTTGGTGGAGGAAAACCTTCACCGTCCTCCACCATCCTCCACCAACCTCCCCCAACCTCCACAACTTTGAGGTAGCGCGATGTTCTCCTGGATCCTGCTGGCGGCACTCATCGGCGCCCTTCTCTGGCTGATCGGCGCGTACAACGGGCTCATCTCTCTCAAGAACCAGACGCTCAACGCCTTCAAGCAGATCGATGTCCAGCTCAAGCGGCGCCACGATCTGATCCCCAACCTGGTGAACGCGGTCAAGGGAGCGATGGAGTTCGAGCGCTCGACGCTCGAAGCGGTGATCCAGGCCCGCAACCAGGCGGTGAAGGTCAACGCCACCGGTCCCGAAGGCATCAAGCAGATCAGCCAGGCGGAGAACGCCCTGTCGTCGGCGCTCCAGCGCCTCATGGTGGTCGTGGAGCAATACCCCCAGCTCAAGGCCACGGGCAACATCGGCCAGCTGCAGGAAGAGCTCACCTCGACGGAAAACAAGGTGGCGTTCGCCCGCCAGCTGTACAACGACACGGCCACCCAGTACAACACGAAGCAGCAGCAATTCCCGACGAGCATGGTCGCGGGGCTCGCGAAAGCACAGCCCGCCGATCTGTGGGAGCTCGAGGATCAGGCCGAGAAGGCCGTCCCGCAGGTCGATCTCTCGATGAAGCCGAAAGTGTGAGCGACGACACTTCGCTCAACCTCTTTCAACAACAGGAAGCCAATCGCCGGCGCACCGTCCTGCTGGTGATTGGCTTCGTCGCATTCTTCGCGTGGCTCGGGTTCGGCGGGGACTACATCTACTATCTGTCCACCCGCGACGCGCCGAGCACCGCGTACCACCATGTCTTCCCGTGGTTCGGGATCGCGCTCACGGTCATCGCTCTGCTCACGGCCTGGTACGCGTACGCGACGGGTCCCGAGAAGGTGCTCTGGTCCACCGGGGCTCGCGCCGTGGTCGACCCCACGGATCCGCAGGAGCAGCAGCTCGTCAACGTGGTCGAGGAGATGGCCATCGCGGCCGGCGTCCCGCGGCCCCGGATCTGGATCGTAGACGACCCCGATCCCAATGCATTCGCGACCGGCACCGATCCGTTGCACGCGCACATCGCGGTGACGCGGGGCCTGCTCCAGCTCTGCAACCGCGAGGAGATCCAGGCAGTGGTCGGGCACGAGCTCGGGCACGTGAAAAACCTGGACGTGCGGTTGATGACTTTGCTCGCGGCCCTGGTGGGAGCCGTCGCCCTGATGCACGACGGCGTGAGCCGCGTGCTGCGTGGGGGCTTTTATCTGGGCGGGGGGGGCGGGGGGGGCGGGGGCGGCTCGCGCGGCGGCGGGAAGAAGGGTGGTGCCGGCCCGCTGCTCGCGATCTTGCTCGTGGTGTGGATCCTCTCGTGGATCCTCGCGCCGATCATCACGCAGATCCTCGCGCTAGCGGTGAGCCGCAAACGCGAGTACCTGGCCGACGCCATGAGCGCGCAGTTCACGCGCAACCCGCTCTCGCTCGCGAGTGCGCTCCAGAAGATCGAAGGAGCGGTCGCGCCGACCGCGGCCATCAAGCGGGGCGCGGCCCACCTCTGCATCACCGACCCGCTGGGACGGCGCCTGACGGCGCGCGAAGGTCTCTTCGCCGACGCGCTCGCGACCCATCCGCCGATGGCGAAGCGCATCGCCATCCTGCGCGGCATGGGATACGCCCAGCTCAAGAAGGAGGGAGGGGGCGTCGCGTAAGCGGGGGCGTCACGCGACACCGTCTCGTGACCGCGTCGAGATGAGACTGACGACCGCGCGCTCCGCCCTATTGATCTCCTCGATCACGCCGAGCAGCAGCTCCCGCACCACAAACTCGCCGGTCCCGAGCCCCGCGAGGCGGGCGGCGCACCGCGCTCCGGCGAGGGCGCGGGCCACCTCCGCGAGCTCGGCTTCGCGTCGCCGCGTGGCGGCGTCCAGCATCCGGTACGTCGGGGACACGCCGGGGAACCTAGGCCCGCGCGCGGCAGGCCAGTCACCCTTTTCCCCCGCGCCCCGTCGCTTTTTAGGCGAGCTCGGACTCGAGCTTGAGCAGCCGCCAGCCCGTCGCCATCGCACCCAGGAGCAGCACGGGGAGCACCTGTAATCCCTGCAGCGCCAAGCCAGCGGCGACGCCCTGCTCCGGGGGCACGCCGAACGGCAGCAGCCCCACGACCAGCGCCGCCTGGGTGACGCCGACGTTCGCCGGCGTGGGCCGCAACAGCCCGCCCAGGTTCACGACGATGAGGGCCGTGAACGACGCGGCCAGTGACACCGGCACGTGCGTGGCGCGCAGCACGAGGTGATACGTGGCCCACTGGGCGGCCCAGTTGTAGAGCCCAAAGGCAGTCGGCCACACCAGCCGCCCACCGGTTCCCATGGCTCGGAGCACACCGAGACGCGACCGGAGCGAAGCCGGCAGCCGGTCGGCAAGCGACCCCCAGCCGCGCCCCCAGGCGAGCAACAGCACCACGACGAGCGCCAGCCCCACCGCGCTCTGCACCGCCCGCAGCCACGGCTCGAGCTGCAGCACGCTCGGCGCCATCACGAGAAACAGCGCGAGCGCCAGCCCTTCTGCGACGCGGGTCCACACGACCGACGACACGGCGGCGCCGGTCTGCACCCCGCCCCGCTGCACGATCAGATGGACCCGCGCGGCCTCGCCCGCCACCGCGACGGACAGGTCGTTCACGGCTGCGCCCACCAGGTTCGCCTCCTGGGCCACACGCCAGCTGTGGGGCGCGACGGGCTTCAGGATCAGGTGCCAGCCCCACCCCTTGGCCACGAGCGATGACAGGTTGACGACGAGCGCGATGACGAGGAGCCACCGATCGGCGCCGAGCAGCGCCGCCAAGGTCACGTGCCACGGGAAGCCGGTGAGGAAGTTCAGCGCCAGGCCGACACCGACCAGGCCGAGGAGCCATCCCAGCCAGCGCCCCGCCCGCGACTTCACGCGACCAGCTCCCGGAGTGGACGGAAGGTGTAGCCCGCCGCCCGCGCGTCCGCGATGATCCCCGGGAGGGCGGCCGCGGTACGGCGACGGTCGCCCTGGGGATCGTAGCCATCGCCGTCGTGCAGCAGGATGATGGCACCCGGCCGCAGCTTGCGGCGCACGCGCGCCCGGATCTCCTCGGCCGACACGCCGGGGTCCGAGTCCCACACGCCGAACGTCCACCCGAACACCGTATAGCCGAGACGTCGGGTGGCGACGCCCACGAACGGGTTGCGGTAGCCGTGCGGCGCACGGAAGCAGCGCGGGACCTGGTTCGTCGCGTCGACGATCAGCTCGTGCGCGCGCTCCAGCTCCTCGCGGATCCGGCGCGGCCCCCTCAGGTGCAATTTCTGGTGCCGCAGCGTGTGGTTTCCGATCTCGTGTCCCGCCGCGGCGACCCGGCGGGCGACTGCCGGTAACCGGCGGACGTGTTCGCCTACGAGGAAGAACGCCGCGGGCACGCCCCAGGCCGCGAGCGTCTCGAGAATCGGCTCAGTGGCGCCGGGGTTCGGGCCGTCATCGAAGGTGAGGTAGGCGACCCGCTCCCCCGTGGGTCCCCGGCCCACCGCGCGCCCGAAGAGGGGGCTGTTGGGCTCGTAGGTGCCGTACGCCCAGGCGCCCAAGGCGGCACCGGTAGCGGCGAGGGGGAGCAGCATGCGGGCATATAATAAACACGAAGCCCCCGGGACGGCACGATAGGCCGCCCGGGGGCTCCACACATCGGTTACCCGGAGCCGGGGGATTGCTCCCTCCGTTCTTCATCCTGCCGCCGCCGGTTGACTGATTCGTCGCTCGGTAGGGCGAACAGGAGCTCCGGCTTCCATCCCCAAGCAGCCTGGCCGGGCCGCAAGGTTCACCGATGTGGGTGCTGCGGGTCAGATCGGGTCGCGGACCGACCTTCCGCACTGCACGTCGAGGCACCGCGTCGACGTGGACAGGGCACGCGACTGGCCCTATCTATCCGAGCCGGAGAGCCTGCTCCCGGATCGCCGGCCGCCTGAGCCCTTGTTTGCATCGGCGGCCTCCCCGGAATTTCCGCTCGGACCCGTCTTGGAGGCGTAGTTGAGACACCAGGTCCCGACCCTTCCCTCCAAGCCGCGTGACACCAATATAGGGGCCTCGAGAAACCGCGCAAGTGCCG
>Ga0209472_1000134_pt1 | contig 43601 bp, 37 predicted proteins | sample GraSoiAngelo_130_FD_185887 | JGI IMG/M metagenome (GOLD analysis project Ga0209472, IMG submission 185887) | Grasslands soil microbial communities from the Angelo Coastal Reserve, California, USA - 14_0929_02_20cm (SPAdes) (version 2) | ecosystem: Environmental > Terrestrial > Soil > Grasslands ... | reverse complement strand
GCGGTGCAGCTCGGCGGCGTGGACGCGGTGTACCCCCTCGGCGAGATCGCCGAGCGGATCGATCACGAGCTGGTGGCGCGGGGGGCGGGCATCATGGACAAGGGGCGCACGTGACCTGTTCCCCAGGCTGAAGCCTGGGCCCGGCACAGCACGGTCCTAAAGGACGCGGCCATGCTTCAGCATTGTGATTTACCGGGCCCACCCTTCAGGGTGGGAATGCCGTGAGCCGCGGCTACCTGCTGGTCCGCGTCGACGGCAAGGCCTACGGACTGCCGCTCGCGCGCGTGCTCGAGGTCGGCGACCTGGCCGAAGTGCTCGACGTACCGCGCGCTTTGCCGGCGATGCGCGGGCTGACCCCATTGCGCGGGCGGCTCGTGCCGGTCGTGCATCTCGGCGCCCTGTTGGGCGAGCGGGCGCCGCCCCCCGAGCGGGGCCGTGCCGCGGTGCTCGTGACCCTCGGCGCGGGCGAAGGCACGCGCTACGTGGCGTTCGAGGTGGATGACGCGGACGACGTCGTGCGCGAGGCGGCCCTGCCGGTGCCGCGGGGTGAGTCGCTGCCGTGGGCGTCGGGGGTGGCGCGCCGCCGCGGCGCCCTCGTGCCGATCCTGGACTTGGATGCGCTGGGAGATCAGATCGGATGACCACAGGCGACGACGTCCAACTCGTCACCTTCAAGGTGGCCGGCCAGGACCTGGCCTTCAACATCTTCCAGGTAGAGCGGATCCTCCGGTACGAAGCCCCCGTGCCGCTCCCCAAGGCACCCGATTTTCTCGAGGGTGTGCTGCGCTATCAGGGCGCGGCCGTGCCGCTCGTGGATCTTCGCAAGCGGCTCAGCGTGCCCGCGCCGCTCCGCGAGGAGACGCGCACGGTGATCCTCGAGTGGGAGGGCGGCAAGCTCGGCGTCATCGTCGACGCGGTCACCGAGGTGCTCCATGTCGCGGCCCCCGAGATCACGTCGCCTCCGACGATCGTGAAGGGCCTCGCCGCGGAATACATCACCGGCCTGGTGGTGAAGGACGGGCGGACGATCATCGTGCTGAACACGGCGCGCCTGCTCACGTCGCAGGAGAAGCTCGCGCTCGAGACGGCGGTCCGGGAACCGGCGAAGGCCTGATGGTCGATAGTCCGCTTCCGGCCCTGCGAGCCCAGTACGAGGAGATCGCGCGTCGCCTCGAAACGGTGACGGGCGGCGCCGAGCGCGAGGGTGTGAAGCGCGAGATCATCGCCTACTTCAAGCAGGTCGATTCGCTGATCGGCGAGCTGTCGGCGCTCAAGGAGGAGGTGCGCAAGCTGGTGGACCGGTTCAAGCAGGTCGCCGCATCAACGACGGAGGCGGCGGCGCCGGAGTTCACCGGCACGCGCCCGGTAGTGCACGCCGACCACATCGGCGCCTCGACCTTCATCGAAAAGGGGTGGAGCCTGATCTCGCTCGGGGACTATGCCGGCGCGATCCAGGCGCTGCAGAAAGCGCTGCAGCTCTCCCCCGGAGAGACGCAGGCCGAATCCCTCCTCGGGTGGGCGCAGATGCTGCACGAGGACTACGACGACGCGCTCGGGACCTTTCAGAAGGTCCTGATGAAGGAGCCGGCGAATTCGCTCGCCCGGATCAACGTCGGGTACATCTGTCTGAAGAAGCGCATCTTCGGCGAGGCGATCGAGCATCTCTCCAAGGCGATTCGGCTCGACAACGACAAGAAGGCGACGCTCTACGCGCACTTCTATCTGGGGCTGGTCTACCTCCAGCGCGAGATGTACGAGGATGCCCAGACCTTCTTCCAGAAGACGCTCAAGCTCGGGCCGAACCTGATCGAGGCGTATTACGAGCTGGGGCGCGCCTACTGGTTCGGCGGCGACCAGGACCAGGCGAAGCGAGCCTGGGAACACGGCTTCAAGGCGAACAAGTTCAATCCCTGGGGGAAGAAGTGTCAGGACACGCTGGCCCTCGCCCTGCAGGGACAGGAGCCGCCGCGCACCTAGGCCTCGTCTGGTTGCTGCTGCAGAGCGGACCGCCAGTGGGCGTCACGGTGGGTCGCGTGACGGCGGTGGCGTGGCCGTCGCAACAGGCCCTCGCCACCGGGCTCGCCCAGGCCGCCGACGGAGCCGCGCCGTTTCCCGGCGTCGGGCCGTTGCCCGATCGTCCCATCCGCCTGATTCTCGCTCCTACCCGTGCGACATTCGACTCGCTCACGCGGGGACGTTTACCCGGCTGGAGCGAGGGCGCCGCCTTTCCCGATGCGGGTACGATCGTGTTGTTGGCCGACCGACCGTCCGTCCGCCTGCCCGTGGCCCTCCGCCACGAGCTCGCCCACCTGGCGCTGCGCGCGCGCGTGCGCCGGCCGCTGCCGCTCTGGTTCGAAGAGGGGTACGCCGCTGTGGCCGCCGGAGAGTGGGATCGCCTGGATGCCCTGAGATTGAATTGGCAAGTGGCACGCGGGGTCGAGCTCGATCTGGACCAGGTGGACCGGTCGCTCCGCAGCGACCAGCCGGACGCGGCCACCGCCTACGCGCTCGCCACCACCGCGGTCCTGCTGCTCGAGCGTTGGGGCGGCGGGCACGGCCTCGAGCCCCTCATCGATCACCTGACGCACGACCCGACGCTCGACGCGGCATTGCGTCACACCTACCATGTGACGGAGGGCGACTTCGAGGTCCGTTGGCAGCGCGACGTGTCGGCGCGTTACGGCTGGCTCGGCTGGGCCGGCGCCGTCGGGCTGTTCTGGGCGGCGTTGGGACTCGTGCTCATCTGGCTGGTCCAGCTGCGCCGGCGGCGCGACCGGGCGCGCAAGGCGCTGCTCGACGAGGGTTGGACACTGCCTCAGAACGACGAGCCAACTGCTTGACGACATTGAAATTGCGGCGTAAACTCCTGCCCTTATGTCCGACCAGGGTCTGGCACGCTCGCGCCTGCATTTCGGACCGAGAAACTGGCTGTTCCTGGCCGCAGCCCTCGCGGCGCTCGCGACCGGGTACTGGCTGTTGCACCAGGGCTCGACGACGGCCGCGCCGATTCTGCTCGTGCTGGGGTACTGCGTCTTCTTTCCGGTAGGCCTCGCCCTGTAGACCCGCCGTACGACGGGCGAATAGCTCAGCGGTTCAGAGCGCCTGCCTTACACGCAGGAAGTCGGGGGTTCGAATCCCTCTTCGCCCATTGGGGTATCAGACCGAAACGTGAGGACTGCGCGCGTGAGACTGCTGCGTTGGGTGGTCGGGTTGGTCTGCATCGCCACGGCCGCGCCGGCACAAGTTTCCTACCAGCAACAGCAACCGACCGAGAAGCTGCTCGTCCTGCCACTCATGGTGAAATCGCCGGGCGACTCCGCGTTCAGCATCGCGGTGATGGACGTGGCGCGCGAGAAGCTCGGCCAGATGGCGCGCTACAAGGTTCAGGTCATCCCCAAGCCAAAGCTGTGCGAGGCCCTCAAGGCGTCGGACTATGCGTGCGACGTGCTGCTCGACGAGACGCAGGCGAACCAGCTCGGCCGTTTCCTCTCGGTGAATGCGTACACGACCGGGACCTTGGAGCGCAGCGGCGGTACCATCACGACGACCGTGCGCGTGCGGGACATCGGCAGCTCGGGCCTGGCGGCGCTCTTCTCGGTGTCGGTCAGCAATCCCGGCACCGCGGCTTCGGTGGGGGAGGCGATCGCGCAGCGTTTGAACAGCCTCATCCGGGCGGCCGAGCAGGCGCGCGAATGCGACGAGCAGCGGAAGAAGAGTCAGTTCCCGAAGGCGCTCGACGCCGCCCGCAAGGCGCTGGCGACCGAGCCGAACCTCCCGGCGGCGCACATCTGCGTCGCCACCGTATACGAAGCGCAGCACCTGCCGCTGGACAGCCTGGTCGCGGCGTATCAGCGCGCCGCGAAGGGCGACTCCCTGAACGCCACGGCGTGGGAGAACATCGCCCACCTCTACCAGCAGAAGGGTGACACGCTCAAGGCGATCGACGCCTTGATCCACGAGCTCGCGGGCGAGCCGCACAACACGCAGCTGCGGCTCGGCATCGCGGAGCTGTTGCGGCAGCAGAAGCGGTACCCGCAGGCCAAGGGGATCCTCGACGACGGGCTCGCCAAGAATCCGAACGAGCAGCGGCTCGCGGAGTTCCGCCAGCGGATCTGCATCGAAGGCGAGTTGTGGCGCTGCGTGCTTGACGGCTTTGTGGAGCAGGTGAAGAACGACCCGAGCAAGGCCGGCGATAGTACCGTCCTGAAAGCCGCGCTCGGGGCGGCGCAGCAGCTCTCGGATACCCAGCAGCTGCTGTTTTTCAGTCACGCGGCGGTCGCGCACTTTCCCAAGTCTGCCGCCTTCTGGAAGGCCCTCGGATCCGCCTACGACTTGAAGGGCCAAAAGGACTCGTCGGTCTGGGCGTACAAACAGTCGTTGAAGCTCGACCCGACCGACGTGAAGGGGTCGCTCCTGGTGGCCCGGGCCATCGTCGAAGGGACGACCTATGACACGGCCCAGGCCAACCGGCTCAAGAGCGACACGGCCGCGTTGCGCGCGTTGCGCAGCGCGTTCGCCGACCGCATCGACAGCGCGAAGGCGTATCTGGCCCCGGCGGTGAGCTCGTCCGACTCGACCGACCGCCTGAGCGCGGCCGTGTTCATGTTGACCGCCGGATCGAAGCTCGCGCAGGCGGGCGCGTACGATCGCGCCTACCCGTGGCTCGACCAGCTGCTGCAGCTCGTTGCCCCGCGGACGCCGGCGGACACCGTCGGCCCGCGCCAGCAAATCCGTCTGCAGGCGAGCTTCTGGTACGGCGTGTCGTCGGTCGCATCGCTCTCGGGACCATGGACCGCCATGACCAAGACCAAGAGCTGCAGCGACGCGAAGGCGATTAGCGACCGCCTCGCGCGGACGAAAGACGCGCTGGCGTTCGGCGCCCGGGTCCACCTGCCGACGGCGAACACGATGCTGCAGAACGTGGCCAAGTTCGAGGCGGTGATGCCGCAGGTGAAGAAGCAATTCAAGTGCAAGAATTTCTGAGGCATTGAATTGACCTCCGCACCGGCCTATATTGCCACCCTCCGTCGCAGGGGGCTGTAGCTCAGCTGGTTAGAGTGCCGGTCTGTCACACCGGAGGTCGCGGGTTCGAGCCCCGTCAGCCCCGCCTGAACCCGCCTCGCGGGACGACGCACCCGGCCCCGCCTGCCACGGCAGGCGGGGCTTTCGTCTTTTTCGGGAGGGCATTGACCCCCACCTACCATGTGCCGGTCCTGGCCGATGCCGTGCGCGACTGGACGACGGGCGGCTGCCGCATCGTGGATGCGACCGTCGGCGGCGGTGGCCACGCGGCGCTGTTCCGCGAGCTCGGCGCCGAGGTCCTCGCCGTGGACCGCGATCCCGACGCGATCGCCGCCGCGCGCGCCGCCCTCGGCGACACCGGCATCCGTTACTCGACCGGTCCGTTCGGCTCCGCGAAGGTGCTGGGCACGATCGAGACGTTCCGCCCCGACCGCATCCTCCTGGATCTGGGGGTCTCGTCCTACCAGCTCGATACCGATCTCCGGGGGTTTACCTTTCGTCCCGGGGCGCCGCTCGACATGCGGATGGCGGCGGGACACGGCGTGACGGCCGCCGACATCCTGAACACGTGGCCCGAAGCGCGTCTCGCCGGCGCGTTCGCTGAGCTCGCGGACGAGCCGCGCGCGCGCCGTCTGGCCCGGGCGGTCGTGAAGCGGCGCGCCACCGCCCCCTTCGCGACCAGCGACGATCTCGTGAACGCGATTCGCGAGGCGCGGGGCCCCCGCTCGGGGCCGTCCGACTTCGCGCGGCTGTTCCAGGCCCTGCGGATCGTCGTGAACCAGGAGCTCGAGCAGCTCGAGCTCGCGCTGCCGGCGCTCCGGGCCACGCTCGTGCCCGGCGGGCGGATGGCGGTGATCACCTACCACTCGGGCGAGGACCGCATCGTGAAGCACGCATTCCGCGACTGGAGCCGGTCGTGCGTCTGCCCGCCGCGTCAGCCCGTGTGCACCTGTCGCGGACGCCCCCTGGGCCGCCTCCTCACGCGGAAGCCGATCCGTCCCGCTGCCGCCGAGGTGCGCGACAACCCGCGGGCCCGCTCGGCGCAGCTGCGCGCCTTCGAGGTCGGCGATGGCTAAGGGCCGCCACTGGGTCGCGCTCTGGCTCGTGGCCTTCCTCGTGACCACGTGGCTGGTGTACGCCCGCCAGACGGCCGCCATCCGCGCGGCCCGGGAGCTCGCCGATCTCCGGGCCCGGCGCGCCAACCTGGACGGGCACCGCGCCGATCTCGAGCGCCGCATCCGCGCCGCCGAGAGCCGCGCCGTCCTCGTCCCCCGGGCGCAGGCGCGGCTGGGGCTGCACCTGCCGAGCGACAGCGAGATCGTCCTGGTCCCTGCTCCGAGCGGCTCGCACTAGCGAAATGGCCAGGTCTGCAGTCCGCATCCAGGTCGTGGAATTCGGCGTGCTCGTGGGCCTGGCCCTGCTGGTCGGACGGGCGGCGCAAGTGCAGATCCTCCAGGGTCGCCGCTGGGCGGAGGAAGCGCAGGCGCAGCGCACCGAGCGCATCGTGCTCCAGGCGCGCCGCGGCACGCTGTCCGACCGTCACGGCACACCGCTCGCGGTCACGCAGGAGACCTACCACGTGGGCATCGCGCCCAACGAGCTGCGCGACCCGGTCGCGGACGGATCGCTGATCAGCCGGCGGCTCGGGCTCACGGCGCACGCCTGGCAAGAGGCGCTGCGCCGCCGATACGCCTACTTCGCGGGGCCCTACAGCGCGCTCGAAGTGCAGCCCCTGCGGACCGTCCGGGGCGTGCATCTCGAATCCGTGCTGAATCGGTTCTATCCCGATCCCGCGGTCGCGCGCGCGACCATCGGCCGCCTGGGCGACGACGGCTTGGCCGCCTCCGGGCTCGAGCGGACCCTCGACAGCCTGCTGGCGGGCCGGGCAGGCGCGGCGGTCGTGCTGAAGGACCGAGCGGGACGCGAGTACGAGTCGCCGGCGCGCGTGATCGCCCCCCCCGTCCCGGGGCTCGACGTCGTGCTCACACTCGACGCAGAGCTGCAGGAGATCGCACAACGGGCGCTGGACGACGCATTACGGCGCATGGATGCGGACGGCGGGGACGTCGTGATGCTCGACCCCGGAACTGGCGAAGTGCTGGCCCTCGCTTCGCGCCAGCGGGACGGTAGCGCGCGTCCCAGCGCGTTCACCGACACATTCGAGCCCGGGTCCCTGGCGAAGATTTTCGCCGCCGCCGCCCTGCTCGCGCTCCGCCGCGTGTCGCCTACGGACCACGTGTCGGGGGAGGGGGGCAAGTGGCGTGTGCCCGGTCGCACGATCACCGACGACGATCCCCAGCCCTCGCTCACGCTGGCCGACGCCATTCGCGTTTCGAGCAACATCGCCATCGCGAAGTTCGCGGCGCGGCTCACGCCCGAGGAGCAGTATGTGACGCTCCGGGACTTCGGGTTCGGGGCGCTCACGGGGATCGAGTTTCCCGCGGAGGCCACCGGACGCCTGCGGCCGCCGTCCGAGTGGACGCGTCCCAGTGCGGCGAGCCTCGCCATGGGCTACGAGCTGTCGGTCACGCCGATCCAAGTGGCGATGGCGTACGGCGCGCTTGCGAACGACGGCCTCCTGCTTCAGCCCACGCTGATCCGCGAGGTTCGGGACGCGAGCGGCGGAGTACGCTACCGGCATCGCCCGGAGCCGGTGCGACGCGTCGTCGCCCGCGACGTGGCGGCGGCGTTGCGGAACCTGCTGCGCGGGGTCGTGGAGCGCGGCACCGGAACCGAGGCGGCGCTCACGAATTTTCCGGTGGCGGCGAAGACCGGGACGGCGCGCCGCGTCGTGAACGGCCGCTACGCGGCCGGCGAGTACACCGCCTCGTTCGCCGCGCTGTTCCCCGCCGACCAGCCGCAACTCGTGCTCGTCGTGAAAATCGACAACCCCCACAAAGGGAGCTACTTCGCCGCCCAGACCGCGGCGCCGGTGACCCGCTCGATGCTCGAGCAGGCGCTCGCGGCCCGCACGGTCGCGCTCGACCGGGCCCGGCTCTCGACGGCCGCGCCGCGCGCCGCGGCCGCACCGGCCGACGACGATGGCGGCCTGGTCCCCTACGTGGTGCCGTGGCCGTATGAACGCGACAGCAGCGGCGTCGGGCGTGGGCCGCGACGGGCCGTCCCCGACGTGGCGGGCTTCGGCATGCGGGAGGCCGTGCGCACGCTCCACCGGCGCGGGTTCCGCGTGGCGCTCCGGGGCTGGGGTGTCGCGGAGCACACCTGGCCGGCGGCGGGCGACAGCGCGGCCGCCGGCTCGATGGTCACGTTGTTCGCCGACCCGTACGCCGCCGCCCGGGTCCGCTCCCGTGGCCCGACTCCTCCGCGCCGCGGGCCGCGGTGATGAACAAGCTTCAGGAAGTCGTCGCCGCGCTCGAGCGGGCGCAGCTCCTCGTCGAACTGCCCGACCTGCACACCTGGCCCGAGATCACCGGCCTCACCGCCGACAGCCGGAAGGTGGAGCGCGGAATGCTGTATTGCGCGGTGTACGGGTCCGTGCGCGACGGGCACGAGTTCGTGATGGCGGCGCGCGAGCGCGGCGCCGCGGCGGCGCTGGTCGAGCGCGAGCAGGCGGTGGACGTGCCGCAGATCCTGGTGCGCGACGGTCGGCGCGCCGCCGCCGTCGCCGCGGAGGCGTGGTACGACCGCCCCGGGGCGAAGCTCGATCTGATCGGCGTCACCGGGACGAACGGCAAGACGACCTCGGTCACGCTGCTGCGGCATGTCCTGTCGGCGCTCGAGCCGACCGGCTCGATCGGCACGCTGGGCGCGTTCGATCCGGCGGGCGACCCCGTGCCGAGCGAGGCCGGCAACCTCACCACCCCCGGGCCCATCGATCTCCAGGCGACGCTCGCCGCGCTGGTCGAGCGGGGCGCGCGCGGCGCGGCGATGGAGGTCTCCTCCCACAGCCTCGATCAGGGCCGGGTGGACGGACTCGTGTTCCGCGCAGCCCTCTTCACCAACCTGACGCGCGATCACCTCGACTACCACAAGACCCTCGAGGATTATTTCCGCGCCAAGGCGAAGCTCGTGCAGTACCTGGCCCCCGACGGGCTAGAGGTGGTGAACGCCGACGATCCCGCGTGGCAGAGGCTGCGGCGCGAGCGCCGCCGCGTGACGTTCGGCGAGCGGGGGGGCGAGGTGACCGCGCGGCGCGTCGCTCTCGACGTCTCAGGCGCCCGCTTCGAGCTCGTCACCCCCATGGGCGGTGCGGAGGTACGGCTCCCGCTGCTCGGCCGCTTCAACGTGGCCAACGCCCTCGGCGTGGCGGCGTGCGCCTGGGGGCTCGGCGTCCCGGTCGAGACCGTCGCCGAGCGGTTGACGGGTGCGCCGCAGGTCCCCGGTCGGATGGAGCGCATCGCCGAGCGGCCGTGCATCGTGCTGCGTGATTACGCTCACACGCCCGACGCGCTCGAGCGGGCGCTCGAGACGCTGCGCCCCCTCACCAAGGAGCGGCTCGTCGTCGTGTTCGGCGCGGGCGGCGATCGCGACCGCGGCAAGCGGGCCCCCATGGGCACGGTGTCCGTGCGCCTCGCGGACATCGCGATCCTCACGTCGGACAATCCGCGCACCGAGGACCCGGAGAGGATCCTCGACGACGTGGAGGTCGGAATGCGGGCCAAGCCGCATCACCGCGAGCTCGACCGCCGCCGTGCCATCGCCCGCGCCCTCGAGCTGGCGCATCCGGGAGACACAATTCTCCTCGCGGGGAAGGGGCACGAGACCTACCAGGTAATCGGGACGGACAAGCAGCCGTTCGACGAGCGGGTGGTGGTGCGAGAGCTGGGGGCGTCATGAAGCCATTGCGGATTGCGGATTGCGGATTGCGGAATATCCAGGGAGGAGTCGCTTGGCGACCGAACTTTCATTTCAAATCCGCATTCCGCACTCCGCAATCCACAATAGGGGTGGTGGGGTGACCGCCTGGGACTCGCAGCTCGTTGCGACAGCGCTCGGGGTGCCGGGGCCCCGCAGCCTGCGCTTCACGGGGGTGAGCACCGACACGCGGGACCTGACCCCGGGCGCGCTCTTCGTCGCGCTCAAAGGAGATCGCTTCGACGCCCACGCGTTCCTCGATCAGGCGAGAGCCAGGGGCGCGGCCGCCGCCGTGGTGCGTCGCGGCACACCGGCGGTGAACGGCTTGCCGTATTTCGAGGTGGCCGACACGCTCGCCGCACTGGGTCTCCTGGCTCGCGCGCGACGCCGCTTGCTGGCGCCCGGCAGCCCGGTCGTGGCCGTCACCGGCTCGAGCGGCAAGACCAGCACCAAGGAAATGATCCGCGCGGTGCTGGCCACCAGCTACCGCGTGCACGCGACGAGCGGAAACCTGAACAACCTTGTGGGCGTGCCGCTCACGATCCTCGCCGCACCGGACGACGCCGAGGCGCTGATCGTGGAAGCGGGCGCGAGCGTCCCGGGCGAAATCCCCCGGCTGCGCGACGTGATCGAGCCCACCATCGCCGTGATCACCAACGTCGGCTACGCGCACGTGGAGGGCTTCGGCTCCCTCGCCGGAGTGATGCAGGAGAAGCTCGCCTTGGTCGAGGGCGCGCGGATGGCGGTGGTCGGGACGGATCCGCCCGAGCTCGCGCGGGAGGCGCGGCGCCGCGCGCCGACGGTGGTGGCCGGGACCGGCGCGGGCGCGCAGGTCCGCCCCGATTCCGCCGAGCTCGACGCGGAGGGCCATCCGCGTCTCACGTGGCGGGGCCACGCGGTGACGCTGCCGGTGGTCGGGTTTCACCAGATCGAGAACGCCATGCTGGCGCTCGCCGTGGGACGAGAGGCGGGCACGGACCCGGCGCGGGCGGTGGCGGCGCTCGCCGGCGTGCGGCTCCCGGCCGGGCGGGGCGCGGTGCTCTCGCTCGGCGGCCTCACCGTGATCGACGACACCTACAACGCGAACCCGGGCTCGCTCCGCTGGGCGCTGAAGCTCGCCCACTGGCTCGCCGACCGGGGGCGCCGGCCGCTCGCGGTGGTCGTGGGCACGATGTTGGAGCTCGGGTCGGAGAGTGCCAGATTGCATGCGGCGGCGGCGGCCGAGATCGCGGCCCTCCGGCCCGCGCTCGTGGCCGCGGTGGGCGAGTTCGTGCCGGCGTTCGAGCCATACCGGGTGACGCTCGGCGAGCGGCTGATCACAGCGCCCGACGCGGAGGCGCTGGGCCCGCGGTTGCAGGCGGCGCTCACGGGCCACGAGATCGTCCTGCTCAAAGCGTCCCGCGGGGTGGCGCTCGAGCGGGTGCTCCGGCACTTGAACTGAGGATCACACGTGCTCTATCACTTGCTCGCGCCGCTCGCGAAGCAGCACATCTTCTTCAATCTGTTCAACTACCTCACGTTTCGCGCGGCGGGCGCGGTCGTCACGGCCCTGCTGCTCGCGTTCCTGTGGGGCCCCGCCATTATCCGGCGGCTGCGCGAGCGCAACGTGGGACAGGTGATTCGCGCCGAGGGGCCGGCGAGCCACCACGCGAAGCGCGGTACGCCGACCATGGGCGGGCTGATCGTCATCCTCGCGACCGTGGTGCCGACGCTGCTGTGGGCCCGGCTCGACAGCCGGTACGTCGTGGTGGCCGTCCTGGCGATGCTGTGGGCGGGGGCAATCGGCTTCATTGACGACTACCTGAAGATCGTCCGCGGCAAGTCCCAGGGATTGGTGGCGCGGTGGAAATTGATCGGCCAGGTGACGTTCGGGGTGGCGCTGGGTGTCGCCCTGATTCTGTGGCCCCTGGCCCCGGACCTGCCTCCCACCTCCACCCAGCTGCCGGTGTTCAAGTACATCCTGCTGGTGCTGCCGCCGCCGCTGTATCTGCTGTTCGTCACGGTCGTCGTGACCGGCAGCTCGAACGCCGTGAACCTCACCGATGGACTGGACGGTCTCGCGGCGGGCCTGACGGCGATCCTCGCGGGCACGTTCGCGGCGTTTGCCTATGTATTCGGCCGCATCGATTGGACGCGTTACCTGTTCGTGTACTTCCTGCCCGGCTCGCAGGAGCTGACCATCTTCTGCGGGGCGCTCGCCGGGGCGGCGCTCGGCTTCCTGTGGTTCAACGCGCACCCCGCGCAGGTGTTCATGGGCGACACCGGCTCACTCGCGATCGGCGGCGCGATGGGGGCGGTCGCGATCATGCTGAAGGCCGAGTTCCTGTTGCTCATTGCCGGCGGGGTGTTCGCCGCGGAAGCCGTGTCCGTGATGCTGCAGGTGTGGGTGTATCGCTGGCACAAGCGGCGCTCCGGCAAGGAGTACGCCGACGCCCACAGGGTGTTTCGCATGGCGCCGCTGCACCATCACTTCGAGAAGCTGGGCTGGGCCGAGCCGCAGGTCGTGACGCGGTTCTACATCCTGGGGGTGATGTGCGCGGCTATCGCGCTCGCGACGCTGAAGGTGCGATGATTCCCCAGGCGTGGCGCGGGACGGGCGTCGTGGCCGTCATCGGGCTGGGGAAGAGTGGCGTCGCCGCCACCCGCCTGCTGGCGCGCGAAGGCGTGCGCGTGTACGCGAGCGATGCCTCGGAGCATCCGTATGGGGGCGATGCCCTCGAGTCGCTGCGGACGCTCGGCGGCGTGGCGCTGGACGTCGGGCGTCACGACCTGGCGCGGATCCGCGGCGCCGCGGCCGTGATCGTCTCCCCCGGCGTGCCGCCGGAGGCGCCGCCGCTCGCAGCGGCGCGCGAGGCCCGCGTGCCCATCTTGTCCGAAATCGACCTCGGCTTCCGGGCGCTGTCGGGATCGGGCACGCGCTGCATCGCGATCACCGGGACGAACGGCAAGACGACCACTACCGCACTGGTGGCGCATCTCCTGCGCGCGGCGGGGGTCCACGCGGAGGCGGCAGGGAACATCGGTCGCCCGCTGGCGGACATCGCCCTGGAAAACGAGCACTACCAGTGGCTCGCGGTGGAGGTCTCGTCCTTCCAGCTGCACGACAGCCCCCACTTCACGCCGGAGATCGGCATCCTCACGAACCTCGCCCCCGACCACCTCGACCGCTACCCGAGCGTGGAGGCGTACTACGCGGACAAGCGACTGCTGTTTCGAAACGCGAGCCCCGCCCAGGTATGGGTGCTGAACGGGGACGAGCCGGCGGTGCTCGAGCTCGCGGCCGGAGTGCCGGGCCGCCGCGCTCTGTTCTCGCTGCGCCGCCCCGCGGACGGATGGTATGACCCGGGCGCGCGTCGCCTCCACCTCGGGCGTGAGGCCCTGCTCGCGCGCGCCGAGCTCGGGCTCCTCGGGAACCACAACGTCGCGAATGCGCTCGCGGCCGCGCTCGCCGTGCGGGAGGCGGGTGTGCCCTCCGCCGCCATCGGAGCAGGGCTGCGCTCGTTTCGCGCGCTGCCCCACCGCCTCGAGCCGGTGCGCGACGTCGGCGGCGTGCACTGGATCAACGACTCGAAGGCGACGAACATCGCCTCCACGGTGGTCGCGGTGGAAGCGATGGATCGGCCGTTCGTGCTGCTGCTCGGCGGCCGGCACAAGGGCGAGCCGTACACCCGGCTGGCGCCCCTGTTGAAGGACCGGTGTCGCCTGGTGATCGCGTACGGCGAGGCGGGACCGCTCGTTGCCCAGGACCTGGGCGGCCAGGTGCCGCTCGAGCGCGGGACGACGTTCGAAGACGTGGTCGCGCGCGCGCGCCGGGCGGCGCAGCCGGGCGACGCGGTGCTCCTGTCCCCGGCGTGCTCGAGCTACGACATGTTCAAGAACTACGAGGAGCGGGGCGCGACGTTCCGGAAGTTAGTGGAGGCCATGTGAACAGGCCCGCGCATGGTAGGGGCGCAGCATGCTGCGCCCCTACACCAACGTTCGCCCGGGACTCATTGTGAAAGACACACGCTGGGAAACCCGTCTTCTCGCACTGGTCGCGGCGATCCTGGTCGTGTTCGGACTGACGGCGGTGTACGGCGCCTCGAGCCTGCTGACGATTGCGGGCGGCCAGGTGGGCTCGAGCTTCGCCCTGAAGCAGGCGCTCGGCGCGGCGGTGGGCGGGATCGTTGCGGCGTTGCTGGCGCGCTCGGACTACCGCAAGTGGCAGCGGGCCGCCTGGCCGGTGCTCGCGGTCGTCGCCGTGCTGCTGCTCCTCCCGCTGCTCCCTTTCACCGAGCGGATCGCCCCTAACATCAACGGTGCCCGGCGCTGGGTGAACCTCGGGTTCGTGACGGTGCAGCCCTCCGAGCTCGCCAAGTTCGCGGTCGTGGTCTGGACGGCGATGCTCGCGGCGAAGAAGGGTGAGCGGGTCCGCACCTTCCAGTACGGGCTGCTGCCCTTCATTGTCGTGCTCGCGCCGCTCGTGGCGTTGATCTTCCTCGAGCCGAATCTCTCGATGGCCGTGCTGGTCACGTTACTCGCAGGGGTGGTGCTGTTCACCGCCGGCGCGCGGGTCGGCCATTTTCTGGCGATGGCCGTCGTCGCAACGCCTATCCTGTTCGGCGCGGTGGCGAGCGCCCAATACCGCCTGGCGCGCGTCGTGACGTTCCTGAATCCCGGGAGCGCGCCCTCCGAGGCGACGTGGCAGGTCCATCAATCGCTCGTTGGGATGGGAGCAGGGCGGCTGTTCGGCGTCGGGTTGGGGCAGGGACAACAGAAGCTCGGCTACCTCCCGTACGCCTACTCCGACTTCATCCTCTCGACGATCGGCGAGGAGTGGGGCTTTCTGGGCGTGCTCGGGATCATCGTGTTGTTCGGCACGTTCGCGTGGCTCGGCTTCCGCATCGCGAGGTCGGCGGGCGACCCGTTCGGCCGGTTGCTCGCGGTGGGGCTCACCGGCATGATCGGGATCACCGCGGTGCTGCACATCGGCGTGACCCTCGCCCTCCTGCCGGCCACCGGCATCACGCTTCCTTTCATCTCGTACGGACGGTCGAGCTTGTTCGTCGCCCTTGTCGCGACCGGTGTGTTGATCAGCATCGGGAGAGGGCGGCGGGCGGGGGACGCGTGAAATTGCGGAATGCGGATATGAAGCAATTTCGGATTGCGGATTTGCGATTGCGGATTGGAAAGGCGAGCCGTCGAATCCGCAATCCGCAATCCGCAATCCGCAATTGTCGTCGTTGGGTGCAGTAATGAGGGTGTTGTTGGCGGGCGGCGGCACCGGCGGCCATCTCATGCCCGCCCTCGCGCTGGCGCAGACGCTGCGCGACGCGGGGCGGGGCATCGAGCCCGTGCTCGTCGGCGCGGCGCGGGGGATCGAGGCTCAGGTGCTGCCCCGCTATCCGTTTCGCCATCACCTGCTGCCCATGGAGCCGATCTATCGGCGCACCTGGTGGAACAACGCCCGCTGGCTGTTGATCGCCGGACGCGCGTGGCGTGCGGTTGGACGCGTGCTCGAGGCCGAGCAGCCGGCGATCGTGATCGGGACCGGCGGGTACGCCGCCGGCCCGGTGGTGTGGCGCGCGCAGCAGCGCCGCCTCCCCACCGTGCTCCAGGAGCAGAACGCGTTCCCCGGCCTCGCCACGCGCTGGCTCGCGCGGCGCGCGCGGCAGGTGCATTTGGGGTTTCCCGAAGCGCGCGAGCGGTTGCGCGTCGGCCCGCACACGGCCGTGTTCGCGCTCGGCAACCCGATCCGCACTCCCGAGCCGGGCAGTCGTGACGCCGCACTCGTCGACTTCGGACTCGCGCCCGAGCGCCCGACGCTGCTCGTGTTCGGCGGCAGCCAGGGCGCGCAGGCGATCAACTACGCGGTCGCGGGCGCGCTCGAGCGCCGCCTGCTCGACGGGATCAACGTCGTGTGGGGGACGGGAACGGCGCACGCTGAGGCGCTGGCGCGCTACACCGCGCCCGGGCGGGTCGTCGTGCGCGGCTTCTTCGATCCCATGGCCCCTGCCTACCGCGCGGCGGATCTGGTGGTCGCGCGGGCGGGGGCCATGACCGTCGCCGAGCTGTGCGCCTGGGGCAAGCCCAGCATCCTCGTCCCCCTCCCCACCGCCGCGGCCGATCACCAGACGTACAATGCGGCCGCGCTCGCGGCAGCCGGCGCGGCCATCCAGCTCTCCGAGGAGCAACTCACTCCCTACACACTGGCCCAGGCGGTGACCGGGCTGGTTGCCGACCGCTCCCGGCTCGAGTCCCTCGGCACCCGGGCCCGGAGTCGCGGGCACCCCGACGCCGCTCGGGAGATCGTGTCGAAGATCTTGACACTCGTCGCGTGAAACATTGGTGGTCTCTTTCGCAAGTTTCGTAGATTCGCTATATTAGCCCCCCACTAATGAACTTGTTTACCACGGTGGATCCCCGCCCGATCCACTTCATGGGGATCGCCGGAGCCGGCATGAGCGGCTTGGGGCTCCTCGCTAAAGCGCAAGGCGTAGCAATCACTGGTTGTGATAACGATCCCACTGGCGCCGCCGATTTGGCAGCCATGGGGGTGGAAATATGGCGGGGTCACGACCCGGGGCACGTAGCTGGGGCTCGGGCGCTCGTGGTCACCGCTGCGGTACCGGGAGACCACCCGGAGCTGACGCGAGCACGCGCCCTAGGGGTCCCGGTGGTACGGCGGGCTGACGCCCTCAGCCAGGCCGTCGCCGGCGGAACGGTGGTCGCCGTGTCGGGCACGCACGGCAAGACGACCACCACGGTGATGGTCACGGAGGCGTTGGCGGCCGCCGGGCGGGATCCCACGGGACTCGCCGGCGGCCGTGTCGCTCGGTGGGGCGGAAATGCCCGGGTCGGGGGACGCGAGTTGTACGTCGTGGAGGCGGACGAGTACGACCGGGCGTTTCTGTCGCTCAGGCCGACCGTCGCGGTGGTGAACAACGTCGAGGCCGACCACCTCGAGTGCTACGACGGCAGCGTCGCGGTGCTGGAGCAGGCGTTCGTGCAATTCGCGGGTGGGGCGCGGCGCGTGATCGTGGGTGGAGACGATGCGGGCGCCCAGCGGGTGATGGCGGCGGTGCGGGCACCCGTGTGGCGCGTGGGGGTCGGTGCCGATGCGGATGTGCGGATTACGGAGCTCGCACTCGACGAGCACGGGTCGACGGCGCGCATCGAGCTGCCTGGCGGGGAGATCCGCCCGCTCACGCTGCGGGTGCCGGGACTTCACAACGTGCGCAACGCGGCGGCGGCGCTCGCGGTGGCACAGGAGCTGGGGGCGGATCTCGAGCCCGCTCTCGCAGCGCTCGCAGCCTTCACGGGCGTTGGGCGCCGGTTCGAGCGAGTGGGTGAAGCGCGCGGCGTGACCGTGGTGGATGACTACGCGCATCATCCCACCGAGGTGCAGGCGACCCTCGCGGCGGCGCGCCAGGCGTTCCCGCGGCGGCGTGTGGTAGCGGTGTTTCAGCCACACCTGTTCTCGCGCACGGTGCTGCACGGCGATGCACTCGGACGGGCGCTCGCCGCGGCGGATGTGGTGGTGGTGGCGCCGATTTACGGCGCCCGCGAGCAGCCGCTTCCGGGGGTCAGCGCGGCGCTGGTGGCACGCGGGGCCGCGCGGGCGGGTGCGACGACGGTGGCGGTGCGGGAGCGCGCGGGGCTCACGGAGCGGGTGGCGGAGACGGTGCAGGCGGGCGACGTGGTATTCACCTTGGGCGCGGGGGACATCACGCGTGTGGGACCGGAGCTGCTGGCGCGCTTGGGGACGGAGGCGTGACGCGACGCTGGCCGCGCTGGCGGCGGCGCGCGTTCGCGGGCGTGACGGGGTTGGCGCTGCTCGTGCCGTGCTGGCTCGGCGCGCCGCTCGTGCTGCAACGAGTCGCGCTGTTTCGCGTGCGCCAGATCGAGCTCGTGGGCGTGCGCAATCTTGCGCCCGACGCCGTGATCGCCGCGTTGCGGCTCGGGCCCCGGGCGAGCGTGTTCGGCGACACCCGGCTCCTCGCCGACCGGCTGCGGGGACTGGCCGGCGTCGCGGAAGCGCGGGTGGTCCGGCGGCTGCCCGCCGTGCTTTCGGTGGAGCTGCGGGAGGTGGAGCCCGCGGCGCTCGTGCCGGCGCCCCGCGGATCCGGGAGAGGCCTCGTGGCGGTCGATGCGGCGGGTCGCCCGCTGCCGTTCGACCCGGCACGCGCGGGCCTCGACCTGCCGATCGCGGCGAGCGCGGATTCGGGAGTGGTGGGCGTGCTGGCGCTGATTCAGTCGGTGGATCCGGCACTGTTTCAGACCATCACCGGCGCGAGGGCGTTCGCGCGCAGCGGCGTGCTCCTGGAAATCGGGCCTCATCGCGTGCTAGTCGGGCGCGACGCCGGGCCGGAGGTCATACGGGCCGTGGTGCTGGTGGCGCAGGATCTGGCCGCGAAGGGGCGCAAGTACGTGGAGCTCGATGCCCGCTTCGCGGGCCAGGTGGTGGTGCGACGGCGGCCGACCGCGAGCGGGGGCGGTGAGGGGGCGTGAGCCGGGATCGCCAAATCGTAGCCGGGCTCGATCTCGGCAGCACCAAGACGTGCGCCGTGATCGCAGAGGTGGTGGGCGAGCTGCCGCGGCTGCCGCTCGCGAAAGTGCTGGGCGTGGGGCTCGCGAAAAACGCGGGCGTGCGGCGCGGTATGGTGCGCGACATCGACGAGACGAGCCGGTCGATCGTTGCGGCGATGCGGGACGCCGAGCGCATGGCGGGCGTCAAGGTCCCCACGGTGACATGCGGCATCGCGGGGGAGCACGTCTCGGCCCGCACGTCGCCGGGAGTGGTGGCCGTGTCGGGGGACGAGATCACGGCGGAGGACGTGGCGCGCGTGAACGAGGTGGCGCGCGCGGTGTCGCTGGGGCGCGACCACGAGCTGCTGCACGATATCCCGCAGGAGTACGTGGTCGACCAGCAACGCGGGATCTCGGACCCCGTGGGGATGACCGGCACCCGGCTCGAGGTGGAGATGTACCTCGTGACGGTCCAATCCACGGCTGCGCAGAACCTGCGCCGCAGCGTGGAGCGGGCGCGCTACCGGCCGGCCGAGCTGGTGCTGGAGCCGCTCGCCGCGTCCTACGCCGTGCTGACGGACGACGAGAAGGAGCTGGGAGTCGCCTTAGTGGAGGTGGGAGGGGGGTCGACGGGTGTGGCGATCTTCCACGAGGGGAAGATCCGGCACCTCGCGTCGCTCAAGTATGCCGGCACGCATGTCACGAGCGACCTGGTGGCGGGGTTGGGGGTGACGCAGGCGGATGCGGAGCGGCTCAAGGAGCGTCATGGGGTGGCGTATCAACCGCTCGTGGACGCGTCGGAGATGATCAACCTGCCGTCTACGCCGAGCCAGGGGGCGCGGCAGGCATCGCGCGAGCTGCTGTCGCACATCATCCACCAGCGGGTGGACGAGATCTTCCAGCTGGCGCAGCGCGAGTTCGAGCGGGCGGGGTACGGGGGCGGACGGCTGCCGGCCGGGGTGGTGCTGACGGGCGGGACGGCGCACCTGCCGGGGATGGTGGAGCTGGCGCGCGACGCGTTCGCGGTTCCGGTGCGGGCCGGGACGCCGGAGCAGGGGATCTCGGGGCTCGTCGACAGCGTGCAGGCGCCGCGCTATGCAGTACCGGTGGGCCTGGTGTTGTACGCGGCGCGGCGACTCGCGCAGGGCGGCGTTCCCAGCGGCTCGTTGGTCAAGAGTGCGGGCGTCGAGCGGTGGTTCGGACCGCTGAAGCGGTGGTTGCAGGACTTCTTCTGATCGGTCACCCGAGGGAGCCATGATCTTCGAGCTCGAAGAGACAGTATCGCAGAACGCCCGGATGAAAGTCATCGGCGTGGGGGGCGGCGGCGGCAACGCGCTGAACCGCATGGTCGACGAAGGACTCCAGGGCGTCGAGTTCATCTCCGTGAACACCGACGCGCAGGCCCTGCTCAACAATAAGGCCGACGTGAAGGTGCAGATCGGGAAGAAGCTCACACGCGGGCTGGGGGCCGGCGCGCGTCCCGAGATCGGCCGACAGGCGATCGAGGAGAATCGCGACGAGGTGCTGCACTCCCTCCAAAGCGCCGACATGGTCTTCGTCACCTGCGGCATGGGCGGCGGCACCGGCACCGGTGCATCGCCGATCATCGCGCAGATGGCGCGTGACATCGGCGCCCTCACGATCGGCATCGTCACCAAGCCGTTCCTGTTCGAGGGCCGCAAGCGGATGCGCCAGGCGGACATGGGGATCGCGGAGATGCGCAAGCACGTCGACACCATGGTCGTCGTCCCGAACGAGCGCCTTCTCGCCGTCGTGGGCAAGGGGATTCCGTTCCAGGACGCCCTCAAGAAGGCCGACGAGGTGCTGCTGCACGCCACGCAGGGCATCTCCTCCCTCATTACCGTCACCGGGATCGTGAACGTAGATTTCGCGGACGTGCGCACCGTCATGCAGAACGGCGGGGCGGCGATCATGGGGACGGGCATGGGGCGGGGCGAGAACCGGGCCATGGAGGCGGTGCAGCAGGCGATCTCGTCGCCGCTGCTCGACAACATCTCCATCACCGGCGCCACCGGCGTGCTCATCAACATCACGGGCGGCGAAGACCTGACGCTGGGCGAGGTCACCCAGATCTCGGACGTCGTGAAAGACGCGGCCGGCGAGGACGCGGAGATCATCTTCGGGACGGTGAACGATCCAGCGATGCACGGCGAGATCCGCGTGACCGTGATCGCGACCGGGTTCGACAAACCGGCCGCAGGGGCGGAGGCGGCTTCCCGGGCCGCGCCGGGCGTGCTGCCGTTCCGCGAGCGTGGCGCGCGGCCTACGCCCGTCCCCCCCGCGGGGTACGTGAAGAGCGCGGAGCAGCTCGCCCGGCGCCCCGCGCCACCGCCGCCGTCCGAGCTCAACGAGCTCGAGATCCCCACCTTCATCCGGCGGCAGATGGACTGATGGCCTGGCGGACCAGCCACTTCGCCACCGCCGGCGCCCTCGTCGCCGGCGGTCTCGTCTGGGCGTCACGCGACGCGTGGCCCTGGCGACGGCCGCTCACCGCGTCCCCCATCGTGGTGGATGCGGCCTACGCCGATGTCACCGAGACGCTCGGCCGTCGCGAGATCCTGTCCGACGTGCTGGCGCGCGGTGGCGTCACGGGGCGCGACTACGCGGCCTTCCTCGCGGCCGCGAAGAGCCTGCCCGTGCGCCGCCTCCGGCCCGGGCTCAAGTTCGACATGCGCCGCCTGAAGACCGACCGCATTGCGAGCCGTGTGACGGTGCGGCTTTCGCCCGAGCGGCGCCTCACCGTCGCCCGCGGAGAGGGTGACACGGGCTGGGTCGAGACCATCGAGACCATCCCGTGGACGATCACGCGGCTGCGGGTGACGGGCGCGATCGAGTCCTCGTTGTACGACGCACTCGACAAGGCGATGGCCGATTCCTTCCTGCCGGCCGGCGAGCGGCGCCAGCTCGCCTGGGCGATCGCCGACGTGTACGACTGGGAAGTGGACTTCGCGCGCGACCTCCGTCCGGGCGACCGCTTCACCGTGCTGCTCGAGCGCCTCGAGTCGTCCGAGGGGGAGCGGCGCTTCGGCCGGATACTGGCCGCACGCGTCGACGTGGCCGGCACGCCCCAGTACGCGTTCTACTTCGAAGACACGGACGCCGGAGTGACGGGCTTCTACGACGAGCGAGGGCGGTCGCTGCGGCGGGCGTTCCTGCGGGCGCCGCTTCAATTCCGGCGCGTCTCGAGCGCGTTCGGTTCCCGCTATCACCCGCTGCTGCACGCGTGGCGGCATCACGAGGGCGTGGACTTCGCGGCGCCGTACGGTACGCCCGTGCGCGCGACGGCGGACGGGATCGTCACGCGGGTGGGGCGCGAGGATGGTGGCTACGGCAACGTGATCGATGTGCGACACCCGAACGGGATCCGCACGCGCTACGGCCACCTGTCCGGGTTCGCCCGCGGGCTGCGCACCGGCGAGCGGGTGGAGCAGGGGGAGACGATCGGCTACGTCGGGTCTACCGGCCTCTCGACCGGCCCGCATCTGCATTACGAGTTTCTCGTAAACGGTCGTCCCACCAACCCGCGGCGGAAGGATATGGGCGCCGGCACCCCGGTGCCGAAGCCGCTGGCGTCCGCCTACGATACCCAGCGCGAGACTCTGCTCCTCCAGCTCGAGCCGCACCCGTCTCCCGCATCGGCTCCCGCCGTCGCCAACGCCGCGCGCGATTAGTTTCCTTTTCATCCGTGGAGCTCTTTCCCGCCGTTGACGTTCAGGGCGGGCGCGTCGCGCGTTCCGCCGATCGAGACCCGGTCGCCGTGGCGCGCCGGTTCGCGCGCGCCGGGGCCCGCTGGGTGCACTTCGTCGATCTCGATCGCGCCCTCGGGACGGGCGACAACCGCGATCTGGCGCGGCGCTTCCTCGCCGGTGCGGGGGAAGGGCTCTGCGTCCAGGTCGGCGGCGCCCTCGCGACCGAAGCGGCGATCGCCGAGATGCTCGCGTGGGGGGCGACGCGGGTGGTGATCGGCACCGCGGCGGCGATCGACGCTGCATTGGTCGCGCGGCTCCTCGCGCGGCACGGCGCCGATCGGCTCGCCGTCGGGATCGATGCCCGGGATGGCCGCGTAGCCCCCCGCGGGGGGACGACCGTGGCGGACCTGGCGCCGCTCGAGCTCGCGCGACGGGTGCAGTCGTTCGGCGCACGCACCGCGATCTACACCGACGCCGCACGCGACGGGACGCTCAGCGGGCCCGATCTCGACGGCGCGCGGGCCATCGCGGCGCTCGGCCTCGAGGTGATCGTGTCGGGCGGAGTCGCGTCGCTCGACGACCTGCGCGCCGCGGCGGATGCGGGGCTCGCAGGCGCGATCGTGGGCCGGGCGCTCCACGAGGGCCGGTTCACGCTGGCGGAGGCGCTCGCATGCGTCGCCGCGTGACGCTCGGGTTCGCCGCGCTCCGCGCCGCCGCGCTCGGCGCGCTCGTGCTCCTCGTGTGGAATCCGACCGCGGCGCGCGTGGAGGCGGGAGGCGCGTCCCCCCTCGTCCTGCTCGATGCCTCCCTCAGCATGGCGGGCCACGGCGGTCGCTGGCAGGATGGCCTCGACACGGCGCGGGCGCTCGCGCAGGGAGGCGTCATCTGGCGGTTCGGCGAGCGCGTCGCGGGGTTCGACACGCTGCCGCCGACGGACGGTACGAGCCGACTCGCGCCGGCGCTCGACGCGGCCGCCGCGCGCGGCGGGCCGGTCACGGTGGTGTCGGACGGCGCCATCGCCGATCTCGCCGACATCCCGCCCGATCTCGCGCGCCGGGCGCGCATCGTCGTCCTTCCGCGGACACCGTTCTTCGATGCCTTCGTCGCCTCCGTAGAAGGGCCGAGACGCGTGAGCGCGGGAGACACGATACGGCTCAGGGTGAGCTTCGGGACGGCCGGGAAACGGGAAACGGGAAGCGGGAAACGGAACGCGACGCTTGCCGTGAATCTCGGAGGACGGCGGATCGCGTCGCGTGCTGTGCCGCTCCCCGACAGCGGCATCGTTTCCAGCGAACTCACGTTTCCCGTTTCCCGTTTCCCCCGTCCCGGTTGGGTGGCGGTGGAGGTGCGGTTGGAGGGGGTGGGGGATGAAGAGCGCCGCGACGACGCCCGACTGTTCGTCCTCGAGGTGAGCCCCCAGCCGTCCGTGGTGCTGCTGGCCTCGCCGCCGGACTGGGAAACGCGGTTCCTGGCGCGCACGCTCGAGGACGTGGCGCGCGTGCCCGTGCGGACGTTCATCGAAGCGGAGCCCGGTCGCGGCCGCTGGCGCGACGGGGCGACGCTCGAGGGCCGGGCGCCGGGCGACGTAGCGCGGGCGGTGGCCGGCGCCGCACTGGTCATCGAGGCCGGCGACCCCGCGATGGTCGGCCGGTTCAGCCCCAAGGGAGCAGTGCTGCTGTGGCCCAGCCAGCGCCGTCTCGACGGAGACTGGTACGCGCAACCGCCCCCTTCTGGGCTCTCCCCCCTCGCCCGCGCGCTCGCCGGAGTGGCGTGGGACTCGCTCCCGCCCGCCACGTCCCTTGCGGAGCTCGCGCCCGATAGCTCGACCAGCGTGGCGCTCGTGGCGCGCCTGGCGCGGCGCGGCCCGCCGCGTCCGATGGTCACGCTGTCCGAGCACGCGGGAGCGCGCCGCGCCGCGATCGCGGCGGGGGGACTCTACCGCTGGGCGTTTCGTGGCGGTGCGAGCGGCGAGGCATATCGGGCCCTGGTGGCGGGATTGGTGGACTGGTTGTTGGAGCAGGGAGCAGGGAGCGGGAAGCGGTTGGTTCCGGTGACATACGAGACACCGAACGGGATGCCGCTCCAGTGGCGCTGGACCGGAAAGGGCGAGCCGCGCGATGTCGTGATCGCGTTAGCGGCCGACCAGGGACAGCGCGTCGACACACTGCGGTTTGACGCCGGCGGCCGGGCGGAGCTGCGCCTGCCGCCGGGGGTGTACCGGTACGCCGCGAGCGAGGGCGAGGGTGCCGAGCGCGGCGTCGTGGCGGTGGACGCGTATTCGGATGAATGGCGGCCGGCGGTCCCGGTGGTCACGCCGCACGCCGGCACGCCGGGCGGCTGGCTCACCGGCGTGGCCCTGCGGGACCGATGGTGGTTGTTCGCGGTGGCGATCGCCGCGTTCACCGCCGAGTGGGCATGGCGGCGGCGCGAGGGCCTGCCCTGATGGGGGGGGCCCTGTGGGAGCGGCTGGCGCGCGTGTTCGGGCGCGGCGCGCGCGAGCGACGCGAGGCCGAGCGGATCCTGCTCGAGGCGGATTTCGGCGTGGAGGCAACGGAGGAAATTCTCGATCGAGTCGCCGGAGGGGAGAACGGCGATGTCGATTTCCAGGCTGCGCTCGAGCGCGCGGTGATGGGGGCGCTGGCGCCGGCGCCGCCGGGCGTCGATCCGGGCGCGCTCGCCCGAGCGCCGGCGCCGCCGACGGTCATGCTGGTTTTCGGGGTGAACGGCGTGGGGAAGACTACGGCGGTCGCGAAGCTCGGCGCCCGGCTCGCGCGCGCCGGGCGGTCGGTGCTGCTCGCCGCGGCCGATACGTTTCGCGCCGGGGCGGCCGAGCAGCTCCTGGTCTGGGCCGACCGGCTGGGCGTGCCGTGCGTCACGGGGACGAATGATCCGGCCGCGATCGCGTTCGATGCGATCGCGGCGGCGCGCGCCCGCGGCGTCGACACGGTGCTGGTGGATACTGCGGGGCGGCTCCACACCGAAGCGCGGCTGCTCGCGGAGCTGAAGAAGGTGGTGCGCGTCGTCGCGAAGCAGCAGCCGGGCGCGCCACACGAGTCGCTGCTCGTGCTCGACGCCACGGTGGGACAGAACGCGGTGCATCAGGCGCGTGCCTTCGCCGCGGCGGTTCCGCTCAGCGGGCTGATCGTGACCAAGCTCGACGGTACCGCCAAGGGCGGGAGCGTGGTCGCCCTCGAGCGCGCGGTGCGCGTCCCGGTCCGGTTCCTCGGGACCGGCGAGGGACTCGACGATCTTGAGGTGTTCGACGCCCAGTCCTACGCCAGGCGCCTGGTGAGCGGGTGAACGGCCGGGGAAGGGGGAAAGGGGAAAGGGCGTGTCGTTGTCGCTGACCACGTCGGTGAAATACTTGAAGGGCGTCGGCCCGAAGCGCGCGGAATCGCTCGCCCGGCTCGGCATTAGGAGCGTCGGCGACCTGCTGTACCACGCGCCCCATCGCTATCTCGACGCCACGACGGTCACGCCCTTGACGAACGTGCAGGTCGGCCAGGAGGTGACGTGCGTCGGCCGGGTGGTGAGCACGGGCGTCCTTCCCACGCGCAAGGGTCTCCGGGTGTTCCGCGCGGTGCTGCGGGACGACAGCGGCGGCGGTCCGCTCGAGTGCGCCTGGCCCGGTCAGCCGTTCCTTGAGCGCCAGATCAAGAAAGGGCAGCTGCTGCTCGTTACGGGACCGGTGCGCTACTATCACGGGCGCCAGCTCGTGCCCCGCGAGTTCGTGATTCTCGCGGACGAGGGGGAAGCGGGCCCCGAGCGCGGCCTCGTGCTGCCGGTCTATCCCGCCACCGAAGGGCTCACCCACCGGCAGGTCCGCGGGCTGATCCATCAGCATCTGGACGCGCTGCTCGCCCTGGTGGCGGACCCCCATCCCAAGAGCCTGCGCGTGGCGGTCGGACTTCGGGAGCTCGGGCCGGCACTCGGAGCAGTGCACCGGCCGGAGACAACGGCGGACGCCGAGGCGGGCCGCCGGCGGCTTGCGTTCGACGAGCTGTTCGACCAGCAGCTGGTGCAGGCGCGCGCCCGGGCGCTCGCGAAGCGGGCGCGCGCCGGGATCACGTTCGTCCTCAAGAAGGCGCTTACCACGAAGCTCAAGCAGCATCTGCCGTTCGACCTGACGGGTGACCAGCGGCAGGCGATCCGCGAGATCACGGACGACATGCTCGCGCCGCTCCGCATGCATCGCCTGTTGATGGGCGACGTGGGGACGGGGAAGACGGTGGTCGCGCTGTTCGCGATGCTGCTCGCGCTCGAGAACGACTACCAGGCGGCGATCATGGCGCCGACCGAGCTCCTCGCGGAGCAGCATCTCGCGACGCTCACGCGCCTGCTCGAGCCGCTCGCGCTCAAGCCCGAATTGCTGATCGGGCGGCTCCCCGCGGCGGAGAAGGCGGGGGCGCGCGAGCGCATTGCGGCGGGCGCGTCGCGCCTCGTGGTCGGGACCCACGCGCTCATCCAGGAGGCGGTGAAGTTCCAGCGGCTCGGGCTGGCCGTGATCGACGAGCAGCATCGCTTCGGCGTGGAGCAGCGGGCGGCCCTGGTCGAGAAGGGCGACGCGCCCGACGTGCTGTTGCTGACGGCGACGCCGATCCCCCGGTCCCTCGCGCTCACGTTGTACGGCGACTTGGACGTGACCCAGCTGCGCGAGCGCCCGCCCGGGCGGGGGACGGTGAAGACGGCGCTCCGCACGGAGGCGGCGCGCCAGAAGATCTACGAGTTCATCCGTGCGGAGTGCGTGGCCGGCCGCCAGGCGTACGTCATCTATCCATTGATCGAGGAATCGGAGCGTGCCGACCTGAAGGCCGCAACCGTGATGGCGGAGCGGCTGGCCAAAGCGTTTCCGGAGCTGGAGGTGGGTCTGGTGCACGGGCGGCTCAAGGCGGAGGAGCGCGACGCGACGATGCGAGCCTTTCGCGACAACGCGGTCCACATCCTCGTCGCGACGAGCGTCATCGAGGTGGGGATCGACGTGGCGAACGCGACGGTGATGCTGATCGAGCACGCCGAGCGGTTCGGACTGGCCCAGCTGCACCAGCTGCGCGGGCGGGTTGGGCGCGGGGCGGCCGCGAGCCACTGCATCCTCCTGTCCGACATCCCGGAAGCGGCGCCCCGCCTCGAGGCGTTCAGCGCAACCACCGACGGCTTCACGATCGCCGAGCTCGATCTCCAGGAGCGGGGCATGGGCGAGCTGGCCGGCGCCCGCCAGTCGGGCGGTGTGCCGCTGCGGTATGCGAACTTTGCGACCGACCTGCCGCTGCTCGAGGCCGCCCGGCGCGCGGCGGGCGAGATCATCGCGCGCGACCCGGCGCTCGCGGAGCGGCAGCATGCGGCGTACCGGGAACGGATCGTGGCGAGATACGAGCGGGGGTTTGAGTTGTTCCGGGTGGGGTGACAGGAACGTGGAACGTGGAACGCGGAAGTCGGAACAGGCATTTCAGTTCCGCGTTCCCACTTCCGCGTTCCGCGTTTCACCGTTAGTCTACCGCCCCCATGCCCGCCTTCCACCGCATCGAAGAACTGCCGCCGCTCGCGGGGCAGACCGTGATCACGCGCGGTTGGGTGATGACCACGCGCTCGTCGGGGAAGATCGGGTTCGTGATGCTGCGGGACGGCACCGGATACCTGCAGGTGGTGCTGTCGAAGAAAGACGTGCCGGAGGTCGCGTGGGACGCGTTCGGTCGGCTCACCCAGGAGACGTCGGTGGAGGTCACAGGCACGGTGCGCGCCGACGCGCGCGCGCCGGGCGGCGTCGAGCTGACGGCGGCGGACTTGCGGGTGCTCGGGCCCAGCCACGACTTCCCGATCACGCCGAAGGAGCACGGCACCGCGTTCTTGTTCGAGCACCGCCATCTCTGGCTCCGCAGCCGGCGCCAGGTCGCGATCGCGCGGGTCCGCCACGAGGTGGTCCAGGCGATCCGCGACTTCTTCTACGAGCGGCATTTCGTCCTGGTCGACACGCCGATCCTCACCGGGGCGATCGGTGAGGCGGCCGGCCACCTGTTCGCCACGGAATACTTCGACCTGGGCACGGCGTATCTGGCGCAGACAGGCCAGCTCTATGTGGAGGCGGCTGCGGCGGCGCTCGGCAAGGTGTACTGCTTCGGGCCGACGTTTCGCGCGGAGAAATCGAAGACCCGACGCCACCTGACCGAGTTCTGGATGGTGGAGCCGGAGGTCGCGTGGAACGACTCCGAGGCCAACATGACGCTGCAGGAGGAGTTCGTCTCCTACATCGTGACACGCGCACTCGAGCGCCGGAAGGGCGAGCTCGCCGAGCTCGAGCGCGATGTGAAGCCGCTCGAGGCGGTGCGGCCGCCGTTTCCACGCATCTCCTATACGGACGCCGTGGCGAAGCTCAAGACCCTCGGCGGCGAGATCGAATGGGGGCAGGATTTGGGAGGCGAGGCCGAGACCCTCCTCGCCAAGCAGTACGACCGGCCGGTGATGGTGTTCAACTATCCCAGGGCGGTGAAGGCCTTCTATATGAAGGAAAACCCCGCCGACCCCCGCACCGTCCTCAACAACGATATGCTCGCCCCCGAGGGATACGGCGAAATCATCGGCGGCAGCCAGCGCGAGGACGATTACGACAAGCTGCTCGCCCGCATCCGCGCGGAGCAGCTCCCGGAAGACGCGTATAGCTGGTACCTGGACCTGCGCAAGTACGGCACGTTCGTGCACGCGGGGTTCGGGCTCGGCGTAGAGCGGACGGTGGCGTGGATCTGCGGCATCCCGCATATCCGCGAGGCGATCGCATTCCCACGGACGCTCTACAAGCTGTGGCCGTGACGGCCGCCCTCTACCGTCCTCTACCGTCGTTTCACTTCCTCCCAGAGCTTGTCCAGCTCCTCTAGGCTCGCCCGCCCGACCTCCACGCCGCGCTCCGCCGCCAGCCGCTCCACCGCCTCGAACCGTCGCGTGAACTTCTCGTTCGCCCGCTCGAGCGCTGCGCGGGGATCAATGGTCAGCTTGCGCGACAGGTTCACCACGGCGAACAAGAGATCGCCGATTTCATCCTGTAGCGCATCACGCATCCCGCTTCCCGCATCCCGCATCTCGACTTCGAGCTCCACGATCTCTTCTTTCACCTTTTCCATCGGCCCCGTCGCGTCCGGCCAGTCGAATCCCACGCCAGCAGCGCGCTCTTGGAGCCGGTAGGCCATGAGTAACGGCGGCAGGGTGGACGGCAGGCCGCGGAGCGTCCCGCTCACCGCTGACCGCTCACGTCGTTTGGTCCGCTCCCATGTCTCGTGGTCCGGCCGGTCGGCGGTCCCGAAGAGCCGCGGATGCCGCCGCCACATCTTCTCTTCGAGCGCGCGCGTCACGGTTTCGGCATCGAGCTCGCGCCGCTCCTCCCCGATCACGATCTGAAACGCGAGATGCAGCAGCAGATCGCCCAGCTCGTCGCGCAGCTCGACGGGCTCGCCGCCCTTCAGCGCCTGATCGAGCTCCAGCGCTTCTTCGACCAGGTAAGGGCGCAGCGTCTCGCGGGTCTGGGCGTGGTCCCAGGGGCAGCGCGCGCGCAGATCACGGACGAGTGCGAGCGCGCGGGAAAGGGCAGCGTCTGTAGCCCGGCTGTTCGGTGGCATCGTGTCGGACATGGGATCCAGCGTTTGGATTACAGAAGCTACTTATCGCACACTGACCCCGGGCGCGAGCCCGGGGTGAGCCGATCCAACCCCTTTTTCGTGTTGCCTTTAGTCGGCGGAGCGGGTTATCATACGCGCGCCTGTGAACGGGTCAATCAGCGGGCGTCAGGACCTCTCCCGTGCGTGGATCGAGGTGAACCTCGCCGCCGTCGTCGAGAACGCCCGCACGGTTGCCCGGGTCGCCGGCACACGGCTCCTCCCGGTGGTGAAGGCGAACGCCTACGGTGTGGGAGCCGTCGCCGTGTCCAAGGCCCTGGAGACCGTCGATCCCTGGGGGTACGGCGTGGCGACGGTCGACGAGGGCGTGGAGCTGCGCGCGGCGGGGATCGCGCGGCCAGTGCTCGTGTTCATGCCGGCCCGCCCCGATCGGTTCGACGGCTACGAGGCGCACCGGTTGACGCCGGCGCTCGGGGACCGGGCGAGCATCCACGCGTGGATCGCGCGCGGGGCGCGGGGCGGCGCGTTCCACCTGGAGATCGACACGGGGATGAGTCGCTCGGGCGTGCGCTGGGACGAGATCGAGCCAATCGCGGACCTGCTCGACACGCCCTACCTCGAAGGCTGCTACACCCATTTTCACTCGGCCGACCGGCGCGACGGCTCGGCCGACACACAGCTCGAGCGATTCAAGGCCGCCGTGGGACGTCTGGCGCGTCGGCCGCCGCTCCTGCACGTGGCGAACAGCGCGGCGGCGCTTCGGGACAAGGCGTTCGCGCTGGACATGATCCGCCCCGGGATCTGTTTGTACGGGGCGACTCCCGGCGCCGGGTTGCCTACCGGCCGGCCGGCGATTGCGGTGCGCGCGCGTGTGGTCAGTGTTCGCACCGTGCGGCAGGGCGAGGGCGTCAGCTACGGCGCCTCCTGGACCGCGCCGCGCGACACCACAGTCGCGACGCTCGGGATCGGCTACGCCGACGGCGTGCGCCGCTTGCTCGGTCGCGAGCCCGGGGCGACCGTGCTCCTGAACGGCGCGCGCTGCCCCGTGGTCGGGCGCGTGACGATGGACTTGACGATGGTGGACGTGGGCGACGGACGCGCCGCCGTGGGTGATGTCGCGACCCTGGTGGGTGAGGCGGACGGGCTGGTCAACACGCTGGACCAGTTCGCCGCATGGAGCGGCACGTTGCAGCACGAGCTCCTGGCGGGGCTCGGTCCCCGGCTGCCGCGCATCTACGATTGAAGCGCGCCGCCATCATCGTACTCGACGGACTCGGCATCGGGCCGTGTCCCGACCAGGCCGCCTACGGCGACGAGGGGAGCCACACGCTCGGCAACGTGGCGCGGGCCGTGGGCGGCTTGCAATTGCCGAATCTGGAACGGTTGGGGCTGGGGAGATGTCGGCTCATCCCCGGGCTTGCGCCCGGGGTCAGTCCCACCGCCGCGCACGGCGTTGCACTCCCCCGGTCCCAGGGGAAGGACTCCACCACGGGCCACTGGGAGATCTGCGGGGTGATTCTCGAGCGTCCGTTTCGCACGTACCCGCACGGCTTCCCGACGTCTCTGCTCGACGAGTTCGCGCGACGCACCGGTCGCGGTTACTTGGGCAACAGGGCCGCGTCGGGCACGGCGATCATCGCCGAGCTGGGAGCCGAGCACCAGCGCACCGGGAAGTGGATCGTCTACACCTCGGCCGACTCGGTCTTCCAGGTGGCGGCGCACGAGGAAACGGTCGGCCCGGACGAGCTGTACCGGGCGTGCGCGATCGCGCGCGACCTGCTCGTGGGGGAGCACGCGGTGAGCCGCGTGATCGCGCGGCCCTTCGCCGGAAAGCCCGGGGCGTACGAGCGCACGCCGCGCCGCAAGGACTTCTCGATCGAGCCCGTGGGGACGACGCTGCTCGACCGGCTCGCGGCGGCAGGCGTGCCGCGGGTAGGGATCGGCAAGGTGGACGATCTATTCGCGGGACGGAACATCGCGAGCGAGCACACGCCGACCAATGCGGACGCGTACCGTCTGATCGAGCGGGCCCTGGACGAAACCGAAGCGGGGTTCATCTTCGTGAACGTGATCGAATTCGACCAGACCTGGGGGCACCGGAACGACGTGCCGGGGTTTCATGAGGGATTGAAACAGCTCGACGCCTGGATTCCCCGGCTCGAGGCCCGCCTCAAGGGAGAGGACCTGATCATTCTCACGGCCGACCACGGGAACGATCCGACCACGCCTTCGACGGACCACTCGCGCGAGGCGGTGCCGATCCTGACGCTGGGTCCCCGGGTGCGGCCGGTCGCGCTCGGGGAGCGGAGCAGCTTCGCGGACATGGGTGCGACCGTCGCCGAGTACTTCGGTGCGGCGTCCCCGGGACTCGCGGCGGGGACGTCGTTCCTTTCAGGGGTCTGGGCGTGAGCGCCGAGCTGGTGCGCCGCGCGCGCGACGTGCAGAAGAACGCTTACTGCCCGTACAGCAAGTTCCGGGTTGGTGCGGCGCTCGAGGCGGCCGACGGCCGGGTGTTCGTCGGGGCCAACGTCGAGAGCGCCTCCTACGGGCTCACCATCTGCGCCGAGCGGATGGCGATCGGCGCCGCGATCGCGGACGGGGCGCGGGGCTTCAGTCGCATCGTCGTGGCGACGGACGTGGATCCGCCGGCGTCGCCATGCGGCGCGTGCCGCCAGCTGCTCGCCGAGTTCGGGCTCGACCTCCAGGTGATCGCCGTGGGGCCGAAGACCGAGCGGCGCTGGGTGTTGCGCGACCTCCTGCCCGACGCGTTCGCGAAAGCGACGCTCACCAGGTGACGCGGCGCCGGCTCGCGCTCGTCGGCGCCGTCCTGCTCGTCGCGGCGTGCGTGGAGCGGCTCACGGCGCCGGGCCATTGCCCGGACTACTGTCCCTCGGGCCAGATCACCATCGTCGACACGCTGCTCACGACCAGCATCAACCGAGACTCGTCGCACCGCGGCTATGTGGTCTCCTACCAGTCCCCCGTGATGCTCGCGGCATTTCTCCCGGATACCACGGCGACGCTGGACGGCCGGCCGATCTTCCGCTTCAACGGCTTCGGCCCCCGCCTCCCGGTCTCGAGCGTCGACACCGGTCAGATCCGCGGCGCCGACTCCGCGCGGCTGCAACTGTACATCGTCCGGCGCGATACGGCGACACACAACCTCCGGCTCCAGTTCTACCGGTTGCCCACCACGATCGATACTACCACCACGTTCGACTCCGTGGCGGCCGCATTCAACAACGCGCCGGTCCGGCCGACGGTGTACGTCGACACACTGCTCGCGCAGCCGGGCGGGAAAGACCCGGTCACAGGCGATAGCGTCGTGGTGGACACGGTCAACCACCGCTGGCTGCTGTCGCTCAAGTTCGATGCGGCGGCGGCGCGCTACGACGGGACGTCGGATTCCGGCGCGGTGGCATACGGCATTCGGATCGCCGCCGACTCGCACGCGAGCATCGCGCTGGGCAAGGGCACCTTCGGGCCGGTGCTGCAATGGTACCTCCTGGTCGACTCGCTGACGATGACCGTGGCACGCACGCCAGGCGCCTTGGGAGCGAGATTCGCGAGCTTCGTGTTCAATCCCCCACCCGCGCCGCTCGACTCGAACCCCGTGACGGGTGGCACGTTCCCCTACTCCACCCTGGCGGTGGGCGGCGTGCCGTCGGCGCGGAGCCTGCTGCGGGTCGCGTTCCCCAAGTTCATCCGCGATTCGTCGCAGGTGATCCGCGGCACCTTGATCCTCGTGCCCGCCGTCCCGGCCCGCGGGGCGCCCGCCGACTCGTTCGTGATCGAGGCGCGCACGGTGTTCGCCGACTTCGGCGGTAAGTCCCCGATCGACCCGCGACTCGGCGACACGACCGTCATCCATCCGGACTCGACTGGCACGGTGAAGATCGAGGTGACGAACCTGCTGCAGCTCTGGGCTGCGGACTCGACCCACCCGACCGTGCTCGTGTTGCGCGCCCAGGCGGAAGCCCAGTTCCTCGGCGAAATCCGCTTCTATCCGTCCGTCGCCGCGGCGTTCCGCCCGACGTTGCAGGTGACGTTCGTGCGACCATTCCCGTTCGGCGTGCCATGACACAGGCGGACAGGAGGACGGGCGGACGGGCGGCCGGGACGGCGGTCCTCGCGGCGATGCTCCTGATCGCCATGCCGCCGGACCGCCTGACGGCCCAAGACTCCCAGTTCGGCATCCGCGGCCTCGGCACGCCGGGACGGTGGGAGTCCGTGCGGTCGCGCTCCACCGGCGGCGCGTTTGGTCCCTTCGACCCGTTGTCGCCACTCATGGAAGCGCCGCTCGCCGACATCGGCCAGCTCACGGCGACGGCGGCGGGAGGCACGTCCCATCGCGACGTCCTAGTGGGCGGCACGACCATGGCGCTCCGCACCACCCGTTTCCCGTTGATGGGCGTCGCGGGCCCGGTGGCGCCGCGGCTCGCGGTCGCGGCCGGGTTCACGACCTACCTCGACAAGTCGTGGGACGTGACGTTGCGCGATTCGTTCCTGCTGCGGGGCGTGCTGCAGCGCTACACCGACGAAATCACGAGTGACGGAAGCGTGGCGGACGTGCGACTCGCGGCGGCGAGCCGACTGTCGCGCCGCATCGCGATCGGCGCCGCGGTGCATGTGCTCGCGGGCTCCACCCGGATGACCGCCGAGCGGCGGTTCGACGATTCCACCTTCCACCCGGTGCAGCAGTCCGCCGACGTGCGCTACGACGGGTTCGGCGTGTCGGGGAGCGTGCTCATCGGCCTCGCTCCCGGCCTCAGCATCGCGGGCTGGGCGCGGAGCGACAACCGGCTGCGCGCCAAGGTCGCCGACACGACGAGTGCGGTGACCGACCTGCCGCTCATGGCGGGTGGTGGCCTGCTCATCGTGCCCAGCCCGAGCGCCCGGTTCGCGGCGGCGGCGGCATGGCGCTCCTGGTCGAAGGCCGGTGCGGGCGCGTTCGACACGTGGACGTGGTCCGCAGGGGCGGAGTTCGGCTCGCGCCGGATGCCGATTCGCCTGGGCGCGCGCGGCGGGCAGGTGCCGTTCGGGCCGGGCCCCAAGGCGCCGACCGAGGTCGCGGGGTCGCTGGGGACGGGCCGCGCGTTCGCACAGGGCCGTGCGTTCGTCGACCTGGGGCTCGAGCGGCTGGAGCGTCGGGGAGGCGGGCTCACCGAGCGCGTCTGGACTGTGCTCGTGGGGCTCACCGTGCGGCCGTGAACGTCTATTTCCACACCTTTGGCTGCAAGGCCAATCAGTACGACACGGCGCTGGTGCGCCAGGCGTTCGCCGACCAGGGTGCCGTCGTCGTGGACGACCCGGCCGCCGCGGACGTCGCGGTCGTGAACTCGTGCACCGTCACTCACGAGAGCGAGGCGAAGCTGCGGCGCTTCGTGCGTCGTCTGGCGCGCCAGGGCAAGCGCCTCGAGACCGTCGTGATGGGCTGTGCCGCGGCGCGCGATGATGGCGCGATCGCGGCGCTGCCGGGCGTGCGCGCCGTGGTGGGCGGGGCGGAGCCGGCGCGCGTGCTCCGGGCAGCCGGGTTGGCCTCACCTGCCGGCAAAGTAGGCGCGCAGCATGCTGCGCCGCTACACAGCCAGGGGTTGAGGAACAGGGGCCTCCTCAAAATCCAGGACGGGTGCGACGAGCATTGCACGTTCTGCGCGACGACGCTCGCGCGTGGAGCGAACCGGTCGCGAACGATCGCGGAGCTGGTGGAGGAAGCACGGGGGCTTGCCCAGTGCCATGCCGAGATAGTGCTGACGGGTATCCACATCGGGACGTACGGGCAGGACCGGTCAACTGACCCCGGGCGAAAGCCCGGGGAAGAACCTGACCTGTCCCGCTCACGTGTTCCCCGGGCTCGCGCCCGGGGTCAGTCAACCCTAGGAGCCCTCCTCGAGGCGCTGATCTCTGCGGTTCCCCAGGTGCGCTTTCGTCTCTCGTCCATCGAAGCCACCGAGGTGGACGACACAATCGCCCGGCTGCTGATCGAGGCGCCCGCCCACCTCGCGGCCCATCTCCACGCGCCCCTCCAGTCCGGGTCGAATCGCGTCCTCAAGCGGATGGGCCGCCATTGGTACACCGCCGAGTCGTACCGCGCCCGGCTGGAGTGGCTCGCGGAGCGACTGCCGGTGTTCGGGCTCGGCGCGGACATCATCGCGGGGTTCCCCGGCGAGACCGAGGACGACCACCGCCAGACCGTCGCGCTGGTGGATGCGCTGCCATTCACGTACCTGCACGTGTTTCCCTACAGCGAGCGTCCCGGCGCCGCGGCGGGGCAATTGGGCGAGCGGCTGCCCCCGGGGGCGATCCGCGACCGCGCCCGCGAGCTGCGCGAGTGCGGGGAGGCGAAGGCTCGCAGCCACCGCGCGCGCCGGCACGGGCAGCGCGCCGACGGCGTGGTGTGCGGCCGGGGGACGGGGAGAGTCGAGGTGCTGACGGAGGACTACCTTTCGGTCTATCTTCCCACCCATGAGTGGAACGGTCGCCCCCGCTTCGAGGTGACGGTTCGCTGACCATGCCGCGCATCTACATCGAGACCTACGGCTGCCAGATGAACGTCTCGGACTCCGAGCTGATGCTCGGCGTGCTGAGGCGCGAGGGCTACGTGCGCACCGACGATCCCGCCCAGGCCGACGTCGTGCTGGTGAACACGTGCGCGGTACGGGACCATGCGGAGCAAAAGGTGCTGTCGCGGGTGGGCGAGCTGAAGCGCCTTAAGCGACCGGGGGGGGTGCTGGGAGTCGCGGGCTGCATGGCGCAGCGGCTCGGGCCCCGGTTGCTCGAGCGCGTGCCGCAAATCGACCTCGTGGTCGGCCCCGATGGCTACCGCGGGCTGCCCGAGCTGATCGCGCGGGCGCGTGCCGGAGAGCGGACGGCCGACGTCATGTTCAAGCACTGGGAGCACTACGAGGACGTCCCGCCGGTGCGGGGGGATGCCGTGTCGGCGTTTGTGACCGTGCAGCGTGGCTGCGATTATCGGTGCACGTTCTGCATCGTTCCGATGACGCGGGGAGCGGAGCGGAGCCGCAAGTTGGCGGACGTGGTACGCGAGGTCACGGACCTCGCCCGCGGCGGCACGACCGAGGTGACGCTCCTAGGCCAGACGGTCAACAGCTATGACGACGGCACGCACGACTTCGCCGACCTGTTGCGCGCGGTGGGGGGAATCCCGGGCGTCCGGCGGCTCCGGTTCACGTCGCCCTACCCCACGGATTTCACCGAGCGTGCCGTGGCGGCCATGGCGGAGACGCCCGCGCTGTGCGAGCACGTGCACCTCCCCGTGCAGAGCGGCTCGTCGCGCGTCCTCAAGCGCATGCTGCGGCGCTACGATCGGGAGCGCTATCTCGACGTGGTCGCCGCCCTGCGCCGTGCCGTCCCCGGCATTGCCCTCACGACCGACATCATCGTCGGGTTCCCGGGGGAGACCGAACACGACTTCCAGGAGACCCTCTCGCTCGTCGAGGTGGTGGGGTTCGACGACGCGTACACCTTCAAGTACTCGCGCCGCGAAGCGACGCCCGCGACCCGGCTCAAAGATCCCGTGCCCGACGCCGTGGCTGGGGAGCGCCTCGAGCGCCTGGTCGCCGCCGTGCGGGGCATCGCACGCCGCAGGAACGTCGCCCTGGTCGGCAGCACGCACGAAGTACTGGTCGAGGGGCGGGCCAAGCGAGGGGAGCTGCTGCAGGGCCGCACCCGCACCAACAAGGTGGCGCTCCTGGCGGGCCCCGACGCCTGGATCGGCGGTTATCGCGACGTGCGTTTCACCGGCACCACGGGCTCGACGTTCACGGCCGTGCCACTCGGGCACGTGCTGGGGGGGGAGCTCGCCGTCGTGGGGTGACCAACGTGAGCTTCGAGGTGGTGCAGCGGGAGTACGCGAAGCTGCGCCCCCAGCTGCCCCGGTTCTGCGGCTGCGAAACCTGCCGCGGCGACGTGCTCGTGTTCGCGCTCAATCGCCTCGCGCCGAATTACGTGTCCACCCCTCAGGGCGAAGTGCTCGTCGAGCTGCGGCTCGACAGCGACCAGGAGAAAGCCAAGCTGGACGTGGCGCTGCTCGAGGGGTTCCGCAAGGTAGGGCTCGCGCCGCGCTGCGGGGCGAGGCCGGTGCAGCTGATGTGATCCCTTAGGCGGCCCGAGATGCGGCCGCCGATTCTCTTTCTCACGATCGCTTTCGGGGCCGGGTTGTATGCCGGCCTCGACTTGTTTGCGGTGCGTGGTGCGTGGTACGTGGTCGTCCCCGTCTTGGGGACCGCCCTCCTGCTCGCGCGACGAGCGCCCCTTGGTGCCGCACTCGGGGTGATGGGCGTCGCGGGCCTCGTGTGGGGTATGGCGGCGGGGCGCGAGCGGGAAGCGACGTGTGCTGGAAGCTGGAGCAGGGAGCGGGGAGCAGGGAGCAGCAAGGCCGCCATCGTTCGGCTCGAGGACCCGGTGCCGGCGAGTGGCGGGATCGTGGACGCGGACGTGCGCCCCGGGACATGCGGCGGCTCGCTGCGCCTGCGCTGGCCGGAGGGTAGCGCCGTCAGAGGCGGGACGACGTGGGTGGTGGCGGGGAGGTGGAGCGGTGTCGGCGAGGGGGCGGCCGGGGGGGGGGGGGGGGGCGTGCTGGTAGTACGGCGGGTGCGCGTGCTCGATCCGGTGCCCCGCGGGCGGGGGGCGCTGCGCGATGCGCTCGCCGCGAAAAGCACCGAGCTCTTCGGCGCCCGTGCGCCGATCGTGAACGCCCTCGTATTCGCTCCTAACGTGAGGCTCGATTCGGACATCCGGGAGCGCTATGTGCGCTCCGGCCTCGCGCACCTCCTGTCGATCTCCGGGCTGCACGTCGGGTTCATCGCCGCCTGGCTCGCGCTCCTCCTCGGTAAGCTGCACCTCGCGGCACGCGCCCGGTTCGGTGCGACGGCCGTCCTCCTGCTTGGCTATCTCTGGCTCCTCGGCTTCCCGGCGCCCGCGGTCCGGGCGGGAGCGATGCTGATGCTGGCGGACGTCGCGCGCCTGCGCGAGCGTGTGGTCGCGCCGCGCGGCGTGGTGTCGATCGCTGCGCTCGGCGTGCTGATACAGGACGCCTGGGCGCTGCACTCGGTGGGCGCGTGGCTGTCGGTGGCGGGTGTGGGCGCGGTGGTCTGGGCGGGCCGCGCGGTCGCGCAGGCCCCGCGCGGCGTGCGGCTCGCCGCGCCCGCGCTTGCCGCCACGCTCGTCACGGCGCCGATCAGCGCGTTCGCGTTCGGGACCGTGGCGCCGATCGGTGTGCTCGCGAACCTCATCGCGATCCCGCTCGCCGGGGTCGCCGTGCCGGGACTTGTCATCGCACTCATGCTGTCGTGGTTGGCTTCGGGGCCCGCGCACCTGATCGCCGCCGGCGCGGGCCTGGGCCTGGCGCTGCTCGACCTCGTCGCGCGGGGCGCCGCCGGCGTGCCGGGCGGCCACGTGGTCATGGTCGCGGGGTGGCAGGCGGCGCTGATGTGGGCCGCGGTCGCGGCTGCCGCCTGGTGGCTGTGGAACGCGCCGCGCCGTCGGTGGCTGATCGCGGCCCGTGTCGCCTTCGTGACCACGGTTTTCATCGCGACGACGTTCCGTGACGTCGTCTCCCTCGACGCTTGTCGCTGTTTAACGGTACATTTTCTTGACGTAGGGCAGGGGGATGCGGCGGCGTTACGGACCCCCAACGGCCGCTGGATCGTGATCGACGGCGGCCCCCGGACCCCGGAGCGCGACGCGGGGCGGCGGGTGGTGGTCCCCTTCTTGCGGGGCCAAGGCGTGGGGCGGGTCGCCGTGGTCGTGGCGACCCACGGCGATGCCGATCATCTGGGTGGGCTCCCGGCCGTTGTGGAGGCATTCGACCCGGAGCTGGTGCTCGAGCCGGGGGAGCCGCTGGGCCGACCGCTGTATCTGGAGTTTCTCGCGGGCGTCGAGGCATCGGGCGCGCGGTGGCACGCGGCGCGCGCAGGGGACCGGATCGAGGTGGACGGCGTCGTGCTCGAGGTGCTGAGCCCAGACTCGCTCTGGCTTCGGCTGCCGCTCGAGGTGAACGAGCACGGCGTGGTGCTGCGGGTCCGGTACGGCGCGGTGCGGCTGCTGTTCCAGGCCGATGCCGGGCTGCCGGTCGAGGGCCGGCTGGCGGGGACCGTGGGTCGGGTGGAGGTGTTGAAGGTGGGCCATCACGGCTCGAAGACCGCGACGTCGGACGCGTGGCTCGACGAGCTGGCGCCGCGCGAAGCGGTGATCAGCGTGGGCCGGAACAATCACTACGGCCACCCGGCGCCCGAGGTGCTCGAGCGGCTCGCGCGACACGGCGTCACGGTGCTCCGGACCGATCGGAGCGGCACGATCACCCTCTCCACGGATGGGCATGGTGAACGGGTCCGAAGTCATCACGATTGAGCGGTTCATCATGGAGCAGGAGCGGCTCTACCCGGAGGCGACGGGGGAGCTGTCGAACCTGCTGTACGATCTGTGTCTCGCCGCCAAGATCATCTCGCGGCACGTGCGCCGCGCCGGGCTCTCGGACATCCTCGGCGCCGCCGGCGCCGTCAATGTTTCGGGTGACCTGCAGCAAAAGCTCGACCTGTTCGCGAACGAGACGGTGCGCAACAGCGTGCAGCACACGGGGCGCGTGTGCGTGACCGCATCGGAAGAAGATCCGGAGCCGGTGCCCGTTCCGCCGGGCAAGGCCGCCGGCAAGTACGTGGTGCTGTACGACCCGCTCGACGGCTCCATGAACATCGACGTCAACGTCTCGATCGGCACCATTTTCTCCATTCATAAGCGGGTCACCAAAAAGAACGGCACGGCGGGGCTGGCGGACTGCCTCCAGGTGGGAAAGAAGCAGATCGCCGCGGGCTACATCCTGTACGGCTCGAGCACGATGCTCGTCTATACGACGGGGCAGGGGGTGCACGGCTTCACGCTCGACCCGACGATCGGCGAGTTTCTGCTGTCGCACCCGGACATCCGGACGCCGCCGGTGGGCCGGTACTACAGTGTGAACGAGAGCAACTGGAACCGCTGGACCCCGCCCGTGCAACGCGTGGTCGCGGCGTTCAAGAACGGCGAGGGAACGGTCCAACCGAAAAACGCGCGCTACATCGGCTCACTCGTGGCGGACTTCCATCGCAATCTCATCTCCGGCGGCATCTTCCTCTATCCGGCCGCCACGAACTACCCGCAGGGCAAGCTGCGGTTGCTGTACGAAGCGGCGCCGCTCGCGTTCGTGGTGGCGCAGGCGGGCGGCCGCGCGACCGACGGCTGCCGGCCCATTCTCGACATCGTGCCGGCCAGCCTGCATCAGAAGACGCCGCTCGTGATCGGCAGCAAGGACGACGTCGCGTTCGCCGCGCGGATTCTCTCGACCGAGGCCGTCGTGGGGGCCAAGTGAGCGACCGCAAGCCCGTCTACGGCCCCGACGACTGGCACGCGGACCTGGCGCGCGAGCTCGGCGCTCCGGGTGTCTTTCCCTACACGCGCGGCGTCCATCCGACGATGTATCGCGGCAAGCTGTGGACGATGCGGCAGTACGCCGGGTTCGGGACGGCGGAGGAGACGAACGCGCGGTTCCGACATCTCCTCGCCGCGGGTCAGACGGGGTTGTCCGTCGCGTTCGACCTGCCGACCCAGATGGGGTACGACTCGGACCATCCCATGGCCGAGGGAGAGGTGGGCCGCGCGGGCGTAGCGATCGACACCGTGGACGATCTGGCGCGCCTGTTCGACGGGATTCCCCTCGACCGCGTGTCCACATCCATGACCATCAACGCGACCGCGGCCGTGCTGCTCGCGATGTACGTGGTGGTGGGGGAGGAGCACGGTGTGGGGCGCAGCAAGCTCCAGGGCACTGTCCAGAACGACATCCTGAAGGAGTTCATCGCGCGCGGCACGTACATCTATCCGATCGAGCCGTCGCTCCGGCTCGCCACCGACGTGTGCCGCTTCGTGACGATCGAGGGGATGAGCTTCAATCCGATTTCGGTGTCGGGCTATCACATGCGGGAGGCGGGGGCGACGGCGGCGCAGGAGCTGGCGTTCACGTTCGCGAACGGCCTCGAGTACGTGCGGCGGGCGGTGGCGGCGGGGCTGGACGTCGATCAGTTCGCACCGCGGCTGTCGTTTTTCTTCGCGGCGTTCACCGATTTGTTCGAAGAGATCGCCAAATTCCGCGCGGCGCGGCGGCTATGGGCGCGTCTCATGAAGCAGAATTTTCACGCGAACGACTCCGCATGTCGGCTGCGGTTCCACACCCAGACCGGGGGCTCGACGCTGACGGCGCAGCAGCCCAAGAACAACGTGGTACGGGTGGCGATCCAGGCGCTCGCGGCCGTGCTCGGGGGGACGCAGTCGCTGCACACCAATGCGTACGACGAAGCCCTGGCGTTGCCGACGGAACAGAGCGCCACGCTGGCGCTCCGGACGCAGCAAATTCTGGCGCACGAGACCGGTGTTCCCGAAACGGTCGATCCGGCTGGTGGCAGCTGGTATGTGGAAGCGCTGACGGATCGGGTAGAGCGGGACGCGCGGGCGCTGCTCGAGGAGATCGAGCGGGCGGGTGGCGCGGCGCGCGCGGTCGAGCGGGGGCTGTTTCAGGAAGCGATCGCGCGCAGCGCGTACGCACAGCAGCGCGCGATCGAGTCGGGAGAGAGCGTGGTCGTCGGCGTGAACGAGTACGCGGACGATCAGACTATCCCGTCCGTCCCAGGGCCCGACTACCAGGCGCTCGCCGCGGCGCAGTGCACGCGCGTGGCGGAGATACGCGGGAAACGGGAAACGGGAAACGTGAAGCGGGCACTGGGTGCCCTCGAGCGCGCCGCGCGCGATCCCGCTCCGCCCCTGATCGAGCCGATGCTCGACGCGGTGCGGGCGCGGGCGACGGTGGGGGAGATCTCCGACGTGTTGCGCGCGGTGTGGGGGGTGTACCGGCCGACCCAGTGAGAGTCTTCAAGGGGTAAGGTCAATGTCTGGATCTTGTCAGGCGCATCACGTGTCTTGCGCCCGCGGCCGGGGCCCGCGCAGCTTACGCCCGGTCCGCCACGTCACGTCATAGGGGATCGAGCGCTTGAAAACGCCATTGCTGGCGGCCATCGCCACGGCAGCGTGCACCACCGCCACCGTCCAACAGACGACCCTGCAACCCGCGCAGGCCAAAGCCGACAGCGGTCGCACCCACTATACGGCGGCCGACGTGCACTTCGTGGCGGGGATGATTGGCCACCATGCCCAGGCCATCCAGATGGCCGGGTGGGCCCCCTCGCATGGCGCGAGTCCGGCAGTGCGCGTCCTGTGCGAGCGCATCGTGGTGGCCCAGAACGACGAGATCGCGTTCGCGCAGCGCTGGTTGCGCGAGCACCAGGAGTTCGTGCCACCCGCCGACCCGCGCGGTCACGTGATGCCCGGCATGGATCACCCGATGCTCATGCCCGGCATGCTGACCCCCGACCAGATGACCCAGCTGGACGCCGCGCATGGTCGGGAGTTCGACCGCCTGTTTCTCACGTTCATGATTCAGCACCACCAGGGCGCGATCACGATGGTCGCGCAGCTGCTCGCCGCCCCGGGGGCCGCACAGGACGGGCCCATCTTCCGGTTCGCCGCCGATGTGAACGCCGATCAGACCACAGAAATTGATCGCATGACCCGCATGCTCGACGCCCTCAACCGGAGTGCACAGTGAAATCCCATTCTCTGTTCGCTTGGTCCGCCATCGTGGCGCTGTCCGGCGCGGCGTGCGCCACCTCGAAGGTCAATATGTCCACGACGGCGCCGAGCCCCGACCCGCGCGTCGGGCTCCGCGCCGGGTGGATGAATGCGGCCCAGGCCGCCTGGAACATCCGCCTCGTCTCGACCACGCCGCCCTCGCCGGACTTCATCAACCGGAGCACGCCGGGCGACTTTCAGTTTACCAACTCCGACTTGTCGTTCACCGGACCCTACGTCATTCAGGGCAACTACTCTGGCGTCCAGGTATGGGACA
>Ga0209472_1000132_pt1 | contig 43745 bp, 37 predicted proteins | sample GraSoiAngelo_130_FD_185887 | JGI IMG/M metagenome (GOLD analysis project Ga0209472, IMG submission 185887) | Grasslands soil microbial communities from the Angelo Coastal Reserve, California, USA - 14_0929_02_20cm (SPAdes) (version 2) | ecosystem: Environmental > Terrestrial > Soil > Grasslands ... | reverse complement strand
GGCCGCCTTCTCCGGGTTGCGTCCCCAGCAGGCCACGAGCTCGACGCCCGGCGTTTCACCGACCGCCCGCGCGTGCGTGCCGCTGATGTTGCCGCCACCGAGGATGCCGATGTGGAAGGTCACACGCGGGCGGGTTCTTCGAGCGTCGCGGGCTCGAGCCGCGGGGCGAGGAAATGAATGATGGTCCAGGCCGTGACGTAGGCCAGTCCGCAGATGATGAAAATGGGGGTGTAGTCGTTGCCGTTGGCCTCGAGGATCCGACCGGTGACCCGCTGGAAGAGCACGCCGCCCATGGCGCCCGCGAAAGCGCCGATCCCGACCACCGACCCGACCGCCGCCCGGGGAAACATGTCGCTCGCCAGCGTATAGACGTTGGCGGACCAGGCCTGGTGCGCCGCCGCCGCGACGCTCACGATCGCGACCGCCGCCCACATGCTCCCCGCCAGCGGGGCCAGCGCCGTCGGCACGATCAGGAGCGCCATCGCGAGCATCGCGGTCTTCCTCGCCCGATTCACCGTCCAGCCCCGCTTGATCAGGGCGCTCGACAGCCATCCTCCCCCGACCGAGCCGGCGTCGGCGACCAGATAGACGACGATCAGCGGGAGCGCGACGTGTGCGAGCTTGATGCCGTACGTCGAGTCCAGGAATTTCGGGAGCCAGTACAGGTAGAACCACCAGATCGGGTCGGCCAGGAGCTTGCCGACGGCAAACGCCCAGGTCTGCCTCACGCCGAGAAGCCGGATCCACGGCACCGTGGCTTCCGCCTCCTCGCCGGGATCGCTCCGGATGTGCGCCAGCTCGTCCTGCGTCACGCGCGGGTGCGTCTCGGGACTCCGGTACAGCGCGAGCCACAGCACGAGCCAGAGGAAGCCCAGGGAGCCCGTCGCGATGAACGCCCACTGCCATCCCCACCGCAGCACGATCCATGGTACCAGCAGCGGCGTGAGGATCGCACCGGTGTTGGTCCCGGCGTTGAAGATGCCGGTCGCGAGCGCCCGCTCCCGTTTCGGGAACCACTCCGCCACGGTCTTGATCGCCCCCGGGAAGTTGGCGGACTCACCCAGCCCCAGAAGCGCCCGGGCGGCGGAGAAGCCCGCCGTCGTGCGGGCGAACGCGTGGGCGATGGCCGCCACGCTCCACGCCACCACCGCGACGGCAAAGCCGCGCCGCACTCCCACACGGTCGAGCCATCGGCCGGCGAGGAGGAAGCCGAACGCGTAGACCAGGCTGAACCAGGAGACGACGTCGCCGTACGCCGACTCCGACCAGTGCAGCTCGTGCTGCAGCGTGGGAGCCAGGATGCCGAGGACCTGGCGGTCGATGTAGTTGACGGTCGTGACCGCGAACAGCAGCGCGCACACCGTCCACCGGTACCCGATCCGCCGGGGCGCGACCGCCGTGCTCACCCGTCGCTCCGGGAGAGCGCCTCCCACAGACCCTGCAGGTACGTCACGCCGAGCGCTCGGTCGTACAGCCCGTATCCGGGGCGCCCCGTCTCGCCCCAGATCATGCGGCCGTGGTCGGGGCGCATCGGACCCGTGAATCCGACGTCCCTCAGGGCGCAGAGCACCTGGAACAGGTCGACCCCGCCGCAGGGCGAGGGATGGGCCGTCTCATGAAACCGCCGCTCGCCCGTGACCCGAACGTTGCGGCAGTGGGCGAAGTGAATGCGCCCTCCCCCCCGCCCGCCAAGCCGGCGCACCATGGCCGGCAGATCGTTCTCGGGGCTCGCGCCGAGGGAGCCGGTGCAGAACGTCACCCCGTTCGCCGGGCTGTCCACCAGAGCCACGAGGCGCTCGAGGGCTCGGGCATCGGTGATGATCCGCGGCAATCCGAAGATGGGCCAAGGAGGATCGTCGGGATGGATCGCGAGGAGCACGCCGGCCTGCTCGGCGACCGGCACGACGCGCTCCAGGAAGTAAGCGAGGTTGTCCCACAACCGCTCCGCGTCCACGTCGCGATAGGCGGCGACGAGCGCCTGCAACTCGGCGGGCTGATAAGCCGTCGCCCACCCGGGGAGCTCCCCCGTGCCGCGCGACAAGTCAATGGCGGCGAGCGCCCGGTCGTCGTAGGCGAGTGTCGTGGACCCGTCGGGCAGCCGCATGGCGAGGTCGGTGCGCGTCCAGTCGAAGACCGGCATGAAGTTGTAACACAGGACCGGAATGCCGAGCTGGCCCATGCTCGCGATGCTGGCGCAGTAGCGGTCGATGAGCCGATCGCGCCCGGGGCGGCCCAGCTTGATGTCTTCGTGCACGGGGATGCTCTCGACGACGCTCAAGCAGAGTCCGGCGTCCTCGATTTGAGCCTTGAGCGTGCCGAGGCGCGCCCGGCTCCAGGCGTCCCCCACGGGCACGTCGTACAGCGCACTCACCACGCCCGTGACGCCGGGGATTTGTCGGATGTACGCGAGCGGGATCGGGTCGGCGGGGCCGAACCAGCGGAAGCTCGGGATCACGGGCGGAGGAGTGCCTCGACTTCCCGCACGCTCGCGCGGCTGAAGTCGCCGGCCACGGTGAGCTTCAACGCGCTCGCCGCGACCGCGAACTCGAGGGCCTCCGCCGGCGGGTCCCCGCCGACGAGGCGTGCGATGAGCGCCGCGGCGAAACTGTCGCCGCCGCCCACGCGGTCCACGACCTCCACGCAGTGCCGCCGGCTCTGGGCGAACACGCCGGTCGGCGCGTCGTACAGCACGGCGCTCCAGCCGTGCTGCCGGGGCCCGAGGATCTCCCGCCGCGTGAGCGCGACGCGCTCGACTCCGAAGCGACCGGCGAGGCGCTCCGCGAGCTCCTGCGCGCGCTCCCGCGTCGCGAGCGACCCGTCGTCGGCGTCGATCGCGAGCATGGCGCGCACGGCGGCCGCGTTGCCGATGAGCATGTGCGCCTCCCGCACCAGCGGCTCGACGAGCGGCCGCGGATCACGGCCGCGCCACAGCGCCTCGCGGTAGTTCAAGTCGAAGCTGACGGGTGTGCCCTGGGCGTGCGCGCAGGCGATCGCAGCCGCGAGCGTGGCGGCCGGGCCGTCGCCGAGAGCGGCGGTGATCCCCGAGGAGTGGAACCAATCCGCGCCCGCGAGCACGCGACGCCAGTCGACGGCGCGCGGCTCGATCCGGGCGAATGCCGAACCCGCGCGGTCGTATACCACGCGCATGGCGCGCAGGTCCGCCCCCGGCTCCACGAAGTAGATCCCCAGGCGGTCGCCCCCGCGCACGATCCACTCGGTGCCGACGCCTTCCCGCGCGAGCGCCGCTACGCCGGCGTCCCCGACGGGATTGTCCGGGGCGCGGGTGACGTAGTCGCAGCGGACGCCAAAGTGACTCAGGGCCACCGCGACGTTCGCCTCCGCGCCGCCAAAGCACGTCACGAGCTCGCTCGACTCGAACAGACGTTCTTCACCGGGTGGGCTGAGCCGCAGCAGCAGCTCGCCAAACGTGACCGCCCGGGTCACTGTGCGTTGCCGGCGTGGCGCCGGGCGCTTGCGACGCAGTCGACCAGAGCGCGGGCGCGCGCCGTGAGCTCCACCGTGGCGCCGTCGGCCAGCCGGGCGGCGCTGACGAGCGCGCTTCCGACACTTACGGCCGCCGCGCCGGCGCGGATCCACTCGCCGGCGTTCTCGAGCGACACGCCGCCCGAGGGCACGAGCCGCAGGAATGGCAGCGGCGCGAGCACGTCGCGCAGGTAGCCGGGACCGACCGCCGAGGCGGGGAACAGCTTCATCACCGCCGCCCCGACCCGCCACCCCTCGAGCAGCTCGGTCGGGGTGAGGGCTCCCGGCATGCAGGGCACGCCGCGGTCGCGGCACGCGCGGATCACCGCGGGATTGAGAGTGGGGCTCACCACGAAACGCGCGCCGGCGTCGATGACGTAGCGAGCGGCCGATTCATCCAGCACGGTCCCCGCACCGATGACGCATCCTGCGAGCCCGGCATCGGCGGCGAGGTCGGCGATCGTGTCGATCGCGCCCGGCGTCGTCAGGGTGACCTCCACCGCCCCTACCCCGCCCGCCGCGAGCGCGCGGGCGGCCGGACCCAGGCGGACCGCCTCGGACACCCGAACGACCGCGATCACACCGCTCTGGAGCAGTGGATCGAGGCCCGGGAGAGGCATGACGGTCAGCGTCATGGTCAGGTGCGACCGGTGGCGGCGTGCTGTGGCATGCCGGGCAGCGCATCGAGCGCTGCGTCCACGCCGTCACGCTCCAGCAGGACCAGCCAGCGCGTCGTGGCCTCGAGCAGTCCCGGCAGCCCGGCGAGACTGAGACCCCACAGGTCGGCGTCGGCCAGCGCGCTCGCCGCCAGTCCTTGCGGCGCGGTCGCGGTCCGCCAGTGCCGCTCGATCAGGGGCAGATCGGCGTCGCCGGCGGGGCGCGAGCGAACCCAACGGAGGTAGGCGGCAAGACCCAGGGCCAACCCCTGCGGCGCGATCCCCCGCTTTCGGGCGAACCCGGCCAGCGAGGGCACGACCCGCGCCCGCAGCTTGGCGGTCTGATTCGCCGCGATCACGCGCCACTCGTGATCCAGCCAGGGGTTGCGAAAGCGATCGATCACGGTTTCCGCAAACGCCACCGCCGCTTCACCCGGCAGGTCCGTTGCGGGGACGATCTCATCGAACAGGATGTGCCGCAGGAAGGCGCCCAGCCGCGGGTGTTCGGCGGCTTCGCGCACCGTCCGCACGCCTGCGAGGAGTGCGAGCGGCGCGGTCGCGGTGTGCGCGCCGTTCAGGAGTCGCAGCTTGCGCTCCCGGTAGAAACCGATGTCGGGAGCGATGATCACCGACTCGGGGAGGACGTCGATCGCGAACGCGGTCCGCAGCGCCGCGGGATCGGCCTCGATCGCCCAGAGGGAGTGCGGCTCGGTGACCGTGAGGAGAGCGTCGGCGTATCCGAGACGCCGCTCGAGTGCCAGGCGCACGCCGCGGGAGGGGGTGCCCGTCGTGATCCGATCCGCGAGCGAGGCGCAGAACCGCACTCGGGCCCTGAGCCAGTCGCGGAACTCGACCCCGCGCTCGAGGTCGTCGGCCAGGCGGTCGACCATCGCGGCGAGGTGCCGCCCGTTGTCGTCCACCAGCTCGGTGGGGATGACGAAGACCGGTGGGCCATCGGGCAGGCGCGCGAACCGCGTGTACAGCAGGTCCGTCAGCCTGGCGGGGTACGTCGCGTCCAATCGAAAGCCCGCCTCCGTCACGTTGCTCACGATCACCTGCAGCTCGGGCCGTGCGACCACGTCGCGCACGGCGGGCCACTCGGTGTCCGCGACCAGGGCCCGCGAGATGGCGCCGACCAGGCGCGTGCGCTCCACCGGCGCTCCGTGCTCGCGCCCGCGCTCGACCAGCGTGAACAGGCCGTCCTGCGCGTTGATCGCGCGGGCATGCCCCTGGGGCGTGCTCTGAATCACGACTACGCGTCCCGAGAAGACGCCGGCCGCGTTCGCGGCGTCCACCGACGCAGCGCACAGGGCGCGCAGCAGCATGCCCGTGCCGAATTGCAGCACCCGCTCCGGAAGATGCTCCCGGCGGTAGGCGCCGGCCGGCCAGTGCGCGGCACTCAGGCGAGCGTTGTCGGCGCTACTAGACTGCACCGTCCCGCCGGCCGCGTTGGGGGATGGGGCACAGGGGCATGCAGGGCTCCGAAGCGAATCGTTGCGCGACCACAACACCGTAGCGCCCGCGCAGCATCGGTTCGGCTGCCGGGACCCGTGAGTATCGCAACGCTGGTGCTCGTGCAGGAAACGTGCTCCCAAGCGGTGCATCTGTCCAATCTTCCACGATGGGGGATAGGTTTGGGCACCCCTCCCGCCGAGTGCCATCATGGTGTCAGCCGCGGTTCGCCGATTCGTCACTGTGTGCGCCGTCATCCGCTTGGTCGGGCCGCTGGCCGCCCAGGGCGTTCAGGCCCCGCCGCTCACCGTTCATAGCATCTGGGGCTCGCGTGAGTACGCGAGCGATCTGGTGGACGTCACATGGATCAAGGACGGTAAGGCATACACGGCCATCGAGGAAGACGCCTCGGGCAATACCGATCTGTACCGCGTCGATGCGCTCACCGGGACGAGGCAGCTTCTGGTGCGCGGCGCCGACCTCGTCCCACCGGGCGGCGGGAAGCCGATCATGATCGAGGAATACCGCTTTGCGACCGACGGGTCGAAAGTCCTTCTCTTTACGAACTCGGCCCGCGTGTGGCGCCAGAACACCAAGGGGACCTTCTTCGTGTGGGACTTCGCCGGGAAGCGCCTCGTACCGGTGAGCGCCCGGCCCGGCTACCAGCAGTTCGCCAAGTTCTCCCCTGACGGGCGCATGGTCGGGTTCGTCCGCGACCATAACATCTACGTGACCGACCTCGCCACCGGCACCGAGACGGCGCTCACCACCGACGGGGGGGAGAACGTCATCAACGGCACCTCCGACTGGGTGTACGAGGAGGAGCTCGATCTGCGCGACGCGTTCCGCTGGAGTCCCGATGGCCGGCGGATCGCGTTCTGGCGGCTCGACCAGACGGCCATCCGGCCGTTTTATCTGGTCAACCAGGATTCCCTCTACCCCACGCTCGTGCCGGTGCGCTACCCCAAGACGGGCACGGCGAACTCCACGGTGACAATCGGCGTGACGGAGCTGGCGACCGGCCGCACGTCGTGGGTGGACCTCGGTGGCGAGCAGGACATCTACATCGCGGCGATGGATTTCGCCGACTCGCCCAACGAGCTCTGGCTCACGCGACTCAACCGCCACCAGAACCGCCTCGACCTGCTCCTCGCGGACGCGACCACCGGTGCGGCGCGGGTGATCATGAGCGACAGCGACTCGGCATGGGTCGACGCCAACCAGCCCCACTGGATCGCCGGCGGCAGGCAATTCCTCTTCGTCTCGGAGCGCGACGGCTACGATCAGGTCTATCTCTTCAACCGAGACGGCTCGTTGGTCCGGCGGGTCACGCCGGGTGGATGGGACGTGTTCGAGCTGCTCGGTGTGGACGAGCAATCCAAGGTGCTGTACTTCACCGGCGCGATCGACGGGCCGCTCGGCCGGCCGCTGCTCCGGGTCGGTCTCGACGGCAAAGGGCTGGCGCGGATTTCGCCGGAGCCGGGCACACACGGCGTCGCGTTCGATCCGACGTTCCGGCTGTATGTCGACACCTATTCGCGAGCCGGCGTGCCTCCGGTCGAGACGCTGCGGCGCGCCAACGGGACGCTCGTTCGGCCGCTGGCGGGTAACCTGGCGCTCGTGCGCAAGGTGGACGCGCTGCGCCTCCGCGCGCCGGAGTTTCTCAAGGTGCCGACGCCCGGCGGAGTGGAGCTCAACGCCTGGATCATCAAGCCGCGGGATTTCGACCCGAGCAGGCACTACCCCCTCCTGTTGTACGTGTACGGCGGGCCGGGCTTTCAAACCGTCCGAGACGCGTGGGGGGGGGAGCAGTACCTCTGGCATCAGATGCTCGCGCAGGAGGGATACCTCGTCGCGAGCGTGGACAATCGCGGGACAGGCGGCCGTGGCGCGAGGTTCATGAAGATGACCTACCTCCATCTGGGCCGGTACGAGTCGGCCGACCAGATCGCCGCGGCGCGCTGGTTCGCCCAGCAGCCCTTTGTCAGTGCGGATCGGATCGGGATTTGGGGATGGAGCTACGGGGGCTACATGACCTCGCGCACCGTGTTTCTGGGCGGCGGAGTGTTCAAGGCCGCGATCGCCGTCGCGCCCGTCACGGACTGGCGCTTCTACGACACGATCTATACCGAGCGCTACATGCGCACGCCGCAGGAGAATTCCGCCGGCTACGACGAGAGCGCGGCGCTGACTTATGCGGACAGCCTCAAAGGCAGCTTCCTGCTGGTGCACGGCACGGGGGACGATAACGTGCACTTCCAGAACAGCGAGCGACTGGTCGAGCGCCTCGAGGCCGCGAACAAGCAGTTCGACCTGCGGATCTATCCGAACAAGACGCACTCGATCGGCGGTGGGAACACGCGGGAGAACCTGTACGGTCTGTTCACGGCGTGGCTGAAGGCCCACCTGTAGGGCCGCAGCTCGCTCGCCTCGGCAGGAGGGCGCTCGTCGTCCTCACGCTGATCAACCTGTTCAACTATCTGGACCGGTGGATCGTCGCGGCCCTCGCCGAGAGCATGAAGCACTCGGAGCTTCAGCTCTCGGACACTCAGCTCGGGTCGCTCATGACCGGGTTCATCATCGTCTACATGATCGTGGCGCCCCTCTTCGGGTTGCTGGGCGACGCGCGATCCCGGACGCGCCTCCTCGGCCTGGGCGTCGCGATCTGGAGCGTGGCGACGGCGCTCGCGGGCCTGGCGACGAGCTACGCGTCGTTGTTCGCGGCCCGCGCCGCGGTGGGGGTCGGTGAGGCGGCCTACGGGACGATCTCGCCGGCGCTCCTGGCCGACTACTTTCCACGCGAGCGGCGTGGCCGGGTGTTCGCCGTCTTCTTCGCCGCGATCCCCATCGGCTCGGCGCTCGGCTATATCGTGGGCGGGGTGGTGGATCATTACTTCGGGTGGCGGCAGGCGTTTTTCGTCGCCGGCGTGCCCGGACTGGTGCTCGCGGCGCTGGCGGTGCGGCTGTACGATCCGCCCCGCGGCGCCCAAGACTCGGCTGAGAGCCCCGCCTTCGCCAGCCACGCCGTGTCGCTCGGCAACGCCGCCCGTGCCGCCTACGCCGCCCTGGTTCGCAACCGCCCGTATGTCCTCACGGTCCTGGGCTATGCCGCCTACACGTTTGCCATCGGCGCGCTGGCCTTCTGGACGCCGGCCTTTCTCGAGCGCACGCGCGGTATTCCGAAGGCGCAGGCGACGGTGCAGTTCGGGGCGATCGTGGTAGTAACCGGATTCGTCGGGACGTACGCCGGAGGCTGGATCGGCGATTACTTCCTTCGTGTCTCGCGCCAGGCGTACCTCTGGGTCTCGGGTGGGGTCACGCTGGTCGCCGCTCCCCTCACGCTGGTCGCGCTCGCCGCCCCGCAGCCCGCCGTCTATTGGACGGCAATCGTGGCGGCGGAGCTCTGCCTGTTCGCCTCCACCGGTCCGATCAACTCCGTGATCGTCAACGTGGTCGCGCCGCACATGCGGGCCACCGCGGTGGCTCTGAGCATCTTCACGATTCACCTCCTGGGCGACGTTCCCTCCCCGTCCCTCGTCGGTGTGGTGTCTGACGCGCGCTCGCTGGGCGAGGCCGTGCTGATCATTCCGTTCGCCGTGCTCGTGGGAGGCGTCGTCTGGACCTACGCCGCGTGGCGGGGAGGACGCGCCGGCGGCGAGCCGTCGCCGTGAGAGCGTTCTTCCGGGCGCTGTTCGCTCTGATCCTGCGCATCTTCTTCCGCCGCATCGAAGTCTCGGGCGCCGAGCGCGTGCCCCGACACGGTGCGGTGATCTTCGTCGTGAACCACCCGAGCGGGTTGATCGATCCCGCGTTCCTCCTGTGTCTCGCCCCACGACGGGTGTCGCTCCTCGCCAAGGCCCCGTTGTTCCGAATGCCGGTGATCGGGTTTTTCTGTCGCGCGTTCCAGGCAATCCCCGTGCACCGCCGTCAGGATGCAAGGTCCGATCCGTCTCAGAACCGCGAGACGTTCGACACGGCGCGGGCCGTGCTCGCCCGTGGTGGCGCGATTGCCATCTTCCCGGAGGGCACGTCGCACTCGGATCCCAAGCTGCGGCCGTTGAAGACAGGCGCAGCCCGGATCGCGTTCGGGGCGGCGGCGGCACTCGCCGGGTCGTCGCCGATCCGGATCGTGCCGGCGGGCCTGTACTACCGGGCGAAACGCACCTTCCGGAGCGCTGCGCTGCTGTACTTCGGGGAGCCGTTCGCGGTCGACGCCGTCGCGCTCGCGCCGGGTGAGGAGCCGCCCGCGGGGCCCGTGCGCGAGCTGACGGCCCGAATCGAGCAGGCGCTGACCGCCGTGACCCTCCAGGCGGAGCAGGCGGAGGCGCACGCGCTGGTCGACCGGGCACAGCGCATCGTGAGCGCGCAGGACGAGGCGCCGGCGAGTCCACCGTCCCTCGCGGACGAGTTTGTGCTGCGCCGCCGGCTACTGACAGGGTACGATGTCGTGCGGGCCCAGTGGCCCGAGCGATTCGCGGCCCTGGCGACCCGGATCGACCGATACGAGGCCGCCCTCTCCGCGGCGGGGCTCGATCCGCGGCAGCTCGCGCCGGGCCGCTTCACGCTCGGCCGCGTAGCGGGGTACGTCGGCAAGGCGGCGCTCTTGCTCGTGCTGCTCCTGCCCGCAGCGCTGGTGGGCGTCGCCGTGCACTACCCGGCCTACCGGGCGGTGGGGTTCGTTGCGACCGGGTTGGCCAAAGGCGCGGAGGATGCGCTCGCAAGCATCAAGGTGCTCGCGGCGATGCTGCTGTTCCCCGTTACGTGGATTGGTGTGGCGGCGGCCGTCTCGCTGTGGCAGGGCACGGAGGCGGCGGTGCTGGCGTTCGCGGTCGCGCCGCTGACCGCGTACGCCGCGCTGGTGTTCTTCGAGCGGCTCGACCGCATCATCGGCGGGGCGCGGGCGCTCAGTCTGTTCGTGTTCCGGCGGTGGGCATTCCTGCGGCTTCTGGCCGAGCGACACGCGATCCGGGAGGAAATTGTCGCGCTCGGGCGGGCGGTCGAAATGTCGTAGCAGTTGAAACGTCGTAGGGGCGGACAGTCGAAACGTAGGGGCGGACAGTCGAAACGTCGGTAGGGGCGCAGCATGCTGCGCCCCTACTAACGCGATGCCCATCCCGCAGTTTCCTACCGCCAGGTTTTCACCTGCTCTACGAACGCCTCCGCGAGACTGCCGCGGTCGGCGGTGCGCTCCAGCGCGCGCCCCAAGTTGGTATGGAACGCTGTGACCGTCGAATCGATCTCGATGGCCCGGGCGAGCGGCCCGAGCGCGTCCTCGAACCGACCTTGACCGATGTACACCTTGGCCAGGGTGTTCATCGACCAGGCGTCACGCCCATCCAGCACGATCGCCCGCTTGAGCGCCTCGATCGCCCCGGTCGAATCCCCGAGCTCGCTCTTCACTCGCCCGAGCACGCGGTAGATCTCGTTCGACGTCGAGTCGATCTTGAGCGCCGCTTCGACGTACGGCAGCGCCTCTTGCGCTTTGCCCTGCTCAATCAGCACCCGGCTGAGGTTCAGGCGGCTCTTCACGTGAGTCGAGTCCTTCTCCAGCGCCTGTGTGAATGCCCGCACCGCGGCGTCGCGGTCGCCCGTCTTCCAGGCCGAGAGCCCGAGCATGTAGAAGCCCCAGACCTTGTCCGGGTGCTCGCTCGTATAGCTCGTGAACAACCGCACCGCTTCGTCGTAGCGCTTCTCTGTATAGGCGGTCTGGGCGCCGTCGAACGACACGGTTCCTGCGGTGACGGGACCGCTCGAGCTCGACGCGCTCGACGTCTCGGGCGACACGGTCGTCACTTCGGCCGCGTTTGCATCCCTCGACTGGGAATGGTTGTCCCCGCACGCGCCGGCGACGAACGCGCCGATGACGCACGGGATGATGATGAGCTTCCGCATGGGACCTCCTCCTGGTGAGGCGCTCGCCAGAGCGCCGTTCGATAGCGGTTGGCGCCCGTTGCTAAGGCAGGAGAGAGGCCAGCAGTCAGTGATCTGTCATCAGCTGTCAGATCAATGATTTGGATCGGCGAGAAACACAGCGAGTGTCCAGGCGGACACGGATTTTCGGAGCCCGATGTGTTCGCGCGGACACGATCCGCGGCTCAAGCCGCGACTCGGCCTTTACCGGTAAACCGGCAGGAGCCTCGAATCGGGCGCGCCCGTTTACGGGCACTGCCGAGCCGCGGGTTTACCCGCGGACAAACGGCGTTGGCCGGTCAGTCCATCACGAATGGGTGAAGGGCTACCCCCGGCTGATGTTATGGCGGCGCATGATCTTCAATAGACTGGCGTGATCCGCGAGGCCCAGCGCCTGCGCCGTCCGCGTGATGTGCCAGTCGTTCTGCTCCAACGCCGCGACGATGATCTGGCGCTCGGCCTCGGCCTTGAGGGCGTGGAATGGGGTCGGTGCAGCGCCGGCCCCGGCGGCGGCGCTCCGTGGAGCCGCCCCGTCCCGGATGTCGGCGGGGATGTCGTCCACACCGATCACGTTGCCGTCCGTCGCGATGATCGTCCGCTCGACCACGTTGCGCAGCTCTCGGACGTTGTTCCGCATCCAGTCGTACCGCATCAGGCAGTCGAGCGCCGCCGGGGCCACCGTCTTGGGTCGCATGCCGAAGCGGGCGCAGGTGGCCGTCAGGAGGTGCTCGACGAGCGCCGGGACGTCCGACAACCGCTCGCGGAGCGGAGGGACTCGGACCACGTGGACGTTGAGTCGGAAGTAGACGTCCTCGCGGAACCGACCGCCGCGCACCTCGGCCTCGAGGTCGCGATTCGTAGCGGCCACGACGCGCGTCGCCACGGCGACCGTGCGGTTTCCGCCGAGCCGGGTGACCTGCCGCTGCTCGATGACGCGCAGCAGTTTCGCCTGTGCCGCGGGCGGTAGCTCACCGATCTCATCGAGAAATAACGTACCGCCGGAGGCGGCTTCGAACGCGCCTTTGCGGAGCGCAGCGGCGCCGGTGAACGCGCCCCGCTCGTGGCCGAACAGCTCGTCTTCCAGGAGGTTCTCGGGGATGGCCGCGGCATTGAGCGCGATGAACGGACCGGTCGGGTTCGCACCGAGCCGGTGCAACTGTCGGGCGACGAGCTCTTTCCCCGACCCGCTCTCGCCGACGATCAGGACGGGGCTCGGGATCTTTGCCACGCGCCCGATCGCGTCTTTGAGCTGCTGCATGGCGGGGCTCGCTCCCACGAGCGGCGCCTCGGACTCGAGGCGGTCCCGCAAGACGGCGAGCTGCCCCGCGAGGCGCTGTTGCTCGAGCGCCTGCTCGACCTCCCGTACCACTCGCTCCATCGGCTCGGCCTTGTCGATGAAGCTCCGGGCGCCGAGCCGGATCGCCTCGGTGCAGCGGTCGTAGTTGCCTGTGCCGGTGTACACGAGCACCGGAATGCGGAACCCGCGGCGCTCCATGGTTCGCAGCACGTCGAAGCCGTCCATCCCCGGCATTTCCAGGTCGAGGATGACGCAATCCACCGCCTCGCGCTCGAGCAGGTCGAGCGCCGCGCGGCCCGAGTGCGCGACGAGCGCGTCGTAGCCGCCGACGCGCTTCAGATCGTACGCGTACTGCTCCGCCATCGCGGGTACGTCGTCGACGACCAGGATCGCGCTCACGTGCGCCCGACCGGCAGTTCGACAATGAACGTGCTGCCCGCGCCGGGCCGCGTCTCCACGCGCAACGCTCCGTTCGCATCGAGCACCAGACGTCGCACGATCGACAGACCGAGGCCGGTCCCGCCGGGCTTGGTCGTGTAGAAGTCGTCGAAGGCGCGATTCAGCTCGTCTTTGGTCATCCCGTTGCCGGTGTCCGCGACGGTGACACGCACGCCGGCTTGCCCGTTTGCCTCGGTCGTGACGGTGACGCGGCCGGCTCGTGCCGCGAGGCTGTCGAGGGCGTTCCCGATGAGGTTGTCGAGGATGCGCCGCAGGACGAGGGCGTCGGTGCGGGCGGGGGCGAGGCCGTCCGCGAGCTCGAGGCGCAGCTCCGCCTGTCCGGTGTCGCTCACACGACTGATCGTGTCGCGCACCACCGCGTTCACATCGCACGACTCGCGGACCGGCTGCGGGTAGAGCCGCGCGTAGTTGCTCGCGAGGGTCTCGAGGTAGGAGATGCTCGACTCGACCGTCGCCTGGCGATCCCGAAACGCGGCGGCGAGCCGGTCCGGGCTCTCGCCGGCGGCCTGACCGAAATGCCGGAACACGTTCCGGATCGGGATCAGACCGTTCTTGATGTCGTGGTTCACCTGGCGGGCGAGGTCGCCCATCGCCAGCCGGCGCTCGGCCTCGCGCAGGCGCGCGGCCCCGGCGCGGAGCCGTTCGGTCATGGCGCCCAGCAGGCGAGTGAGCGCACCGATCTCGTCCGACCGGTCGCTGTCGAACGCCACGTCGAGCCGGTCCATGTCGACGTCCGCCGTCTTCGCCGCGAGCGCGGTCAGCGGCCGGCTGATCCGCGTCGACAGCCACGAAGCCAGGAGCAGCGCGATCAGCCCGGTGACGAGCACCGCGACGAGAAACGACAGCGCGACTCCGCGGCGCAGCGCCACGAGCGACGAGAGCGAATGCGAGACGACGATGCGGGCGGGGACGAGCCGGGCGGAGTCACCGGACGTCACGAACGGCACGGCGACCGCGCTCACGACCTGCGTGGCCGGATCGGCGCCGAACGCGGTGTCGGGCGGGAGCGCGATGGCCACCGTGAGCTCGGAGTCGGGCGTCAGCCTCGCCAGAAAGCTCGAGTCCACCGCGACGCCGCCCACGAGCGTGAAGCGCCGGCCGCCGAGCCGGAGCGAGTCGACCCGCGCGAGCGCGAGGAACGGCGCCTCCGCGCCGCGCGCTTCCACGAGGGCCGTGCCCGCCGGAGCGGCCGCCAGGAGGCGCGGCAGCGCCGGGTCGGACTGATCGTACTCGTTGCGGAAATGCCCGGAGCTCACGATCCGGCCTGTCTCGTCCTGGATTTGCAGCAGCGAGAGCCCGGCGAGTTGCATGGCGTCCCCGGCGTAGTCGAGCAGGTACGTACGCTCGCCCCCCTGCAACGCCGCGCGGAACCGGTTGTCTCGGGGGATGGCGTCCCGCAGGGCGGCGAGCCGGAGCGCGATCCCCGCGCTCCGCTGGTCCAGGTCCGCACGGATCACCGATACGAGCGCCGTCACCCGCTGCTGGTATTCCCCGGTCAGGCGGTTCGCCATCACCACGCGAATCCGCAACCCGAACACGGTCAGGGGGACGAGCACCACCGCGCCGAATCCGAGGAGGAGACGGGCGCGAAACGTCATGGGGGGGCGAGGCGGAGCGTGCCGTCCCAGTCCAGCGCCATTCGGGGAAGCCCGCGCCGCACGATGGCGTGGGCACGGACGTCGAGCAGCGGCTCCACGGTGCCCGCCGCGCCCCACGCCGGGAGCCCGACGGCCGCCCGGCAGGCGTCGTACACCCGGCGCGGCAGCTCGAGCACGTACGCCGCATCACCGCCGGCTCGCAGGGAGGACTCGAACGCGGCCGGCGGAACGCCCGCCGCGACCGCGCCACGCCCCAGCGCACCCAGGCCTACGAGGCGGGCCGCCACATCGGCGGCGCTGCGATCGCTCTGGTTGTACACGATGCGGCGGCGCCGTCCCGCAGCGCCCAGCGTGTCGCGCACCGGAAGGAGACCGCAGGACGAGAGGTCGCTGAACCAGTAGTGCCCGTTGCCCGACCATTCGGCGGGGCGCGCGTCGCGGCGCACCGCCTCCTGCAGGGTCTCCAAACGGAGATCCCCGGCGAGCGCTTTGTCGCGGCCGGGCGCGAGGAGCACGTACGTGCGACTCCAATCGAGCGGCAGATCGGTGTATCCCGCGAGCGTTCGTGCGTACTCGAGCGTCGCGGGGTCGTCCGTGACGAGCAGATCCGCACCCGCATCCAGGGCGTCCCGCGAGGCGCTGGCCGGCGCGGTGACGATCTTCAACGCGGGGCGCCCCGAGCGCATCGGCTGCGCTACGAGCGCCTCCGGATCACCGCTCGTCACCCAGTAGTCGCCGGTTCCGATCGGCCAGGCCCCCCCCCCGCCCGGCGCGGCCTTGGTCACTGCGAGCACCTGATCGGCGAATCGCTGGAACGGGTTGCCGGCCGCGGGCACGGTGAGGGTGTGATCGTCCGTGACGACCGCACCCTGCGCGAGCGCCGGATCGCGCACCCGCCACGAGGCGAGGACGTCGCGCGCGGTCACCGGGGCTCCGTCCCAGAACCGGGCATTGTCGCGCAACGTGAAGGCCCAGCGATCCGAAGCCTCTTCCCAGCTCTTGGCGAGCCCGGGGAGCGGGCGTCCCTGACAATCGAGGCGGATGAGCGACTCGTACAATTGCCCGAAGACCAGTCGCTCGCCTTCGTTCCGGGGCAGGGGAGCATGCGCCGCGGCCACGGGGTCGAAGACTGCGAGGGTGAGCGTGTCGCGCGCGGTCGCCCGACCGTGGGCCAGAATGCAGGTCGTGTCGCCCGGGGCCGGAGCGGGCGGGGGGAGCTCGACCCGCGGCCCCCCTCCACCCGCGCGGCACGCCGCGGCGAGCAGGCCGACGACAACGCCCCTGCGATGCGAGAGGACGAGGAGGGAATGCACTGGGCCGGGGCTCCGGAGGGTAGCTGTCGAAGGATACCCAGGGCGGGAAGCCCCGAGCCAGGCGCCTGTTACTTGCGTGGCTTTCGGGACATCAGGGCCAGCATGTTGCCCTCCGAGTCGCGGAACTCCGCCAGCCAGAGGTCGTAATCGGCCGCCCGGTGCACGAGATGCGGCTCCACAATAAAATCAACGCCCCGGTCGCGCAGGGCGGCATGCGCAAGGGCGATGTCGGGCACCAGGTAATAGATGGTGGAGGCGGGGTGGTCGAGCTCCGGATTTTCGGGAACGCCCAACATGACGCTCGTGCCGCCGCACTGGAAGAAGGCCATCTGGGGCGGGGCCTGAAAGAGAAACGGCATGCCGAGGGTGTCGCGGTAGAAGCGGATGGCGCGGTCGAGATCGCGGGCTCTCACAAAGATTTGGCCGATAGCCGACAGACCGAACGGCTGTGTGGTCGGGGTCACGCTTACTCCCCAGGTGTTGGGAATCGGCGGTTACTCGAATCACCAAGTCCGCCGCCAGTTGATAGTGCAGCTCCAAGACGCCAAGCCGCAAGCGCGTCACTGCCGCAAGCCGCAAGGCATAAGCCGCAAAGAAACGTACTGCGCGGAATAAACTTGATGACGGGAGAGAGGTTGCGCTTGGTCACGTTTCCCTACAGGGGCGATTTTAGGGATCTGAGGGCATGGCAACACGCTCGCACGCTGGTCGTCCTTACAAAGAGCGCGATCGCTCAACTGCCTGAGATGGAGCGGTATGCCCTCGCCGATCAATGGAGACGCGCGACATACAGTGTAGCGCTCAACATCGCAGAAGGCGCGAGCCGACGCGGCGTCAAAGACTTTCGCAAGCACCTCGACATCGCTCGGGCATCGCTACACGAAGTCGAGGCGATCCTGGACCTTGTTCTGGCACAGGGCTACCTGCGTCCGGAGGAGCTCGCCGCCGTGCAGGCCACGCGAGACGAGTGCGCGAGAACGGTATACGGTCTACTTAGAACACTGCCGGACGGGCCGAAGTAACCCGGTCGCTAGGTCGTACGGCTTACGGCTTACGGCTTGCGTCTGCCCTCACCCCGTGCGGCTTGGCGTCTGTCATCTGCACTGAAGGCTCAAGGGCTGGCTCCTGTTGCGTCAGACAGTGGATCGTCCCAAATCCCCACACCAGATCCACCGCATGGATGCCCACCACCGGACGGTCGTTGATCAGCTCGCTCAGAATGCCGAGCGCCACGCGGTCCTTCGGATCATTGAACGTCGGCACCAGGACGGCGCCGTTGGCGATGTAGAAATTCGCGTAGCTCGCGGGAAGGCGCTGGCCGTCGAAGGAGAGCGGCGCCGGCATCGGCAGCTCGACCACCTCGATCTTGGAGCCGTCCTCGAGTCGCATCCCCCGCAGTCGCTCGCGGTTCTCCGCGAGGGCGCGATGGTTTGCATCGTGCGGGTCCGTCTCCCGGCACAGCACGACCGTGCGAGGATTGACGAAGCGACACAGGTCGTCGACATGGCCGTGCGTGTCGTCGCCCGCGATCCCCTGGCCAAGCCACAGGACGTTCGTCACGCCGAGCTGGTCGCGCAGGACCGCTTCGATCTCGCGGCGACCGAGCCCGGGGTTCCGGACCTGCACGGCGGGATCGAGGAGGCACTCCTCGGTGGTGAGCAGCGTCCCGCGCCCGTTCACATCGATGCTGCCGCCTTCGAGCACCACGTCGCGCGCACCGGCCCGCGCGCGGAACAGCCGGAACCCGAGCCGCGTGGCGACGCGCTCGGGAATCCGGTCGTCCTTTTTCCAGTCGGGGTACTTGGCCCACGCGTTGAAGCGGAACCGCGCGATCGCCACCTCCGGCCGGGGGCTCGCCCGCCGCACGAATAACGGGCCGAAGTCGCGAGTCCAGCCGCGATTCGTCGGAAATCGGAAGAGCTCCACGCGTGCGGGATCGACGCCCACCCGCTCGAGCACGCGTTGCGCCTGTCGCTCGTGCGCGGCGGAGTTCACCAGGATGCGGGCGATTTCACCCGGGGCGAGCGCCCGCACGATCTCGCCGTACACCCAGGGGATCGGCGCCAGCTTGCCGGGCCAGTCGCTCGCGTTATGCGGCCATCCCAGCCACGTGGCGGAATGCGGCTCCCACTCGGCGGGCATACGGAAGCCGAGGGCGGCCGGGGTGTCGGCGCGAGGGGCAGGTGGCGGCACTACGGATGGTCGTCGAGGAAACGACTGCCGATGCCGGCGTAGGCGTCGATCCGGCGGTCCCGCAGGAAGGGCCAGCCGCGCCGGACTTCCTCGATACGCGCGAGGTCGATCTCACCCACCAGGATCGCTTCGCGGTCCTTGGGCGCCTCGGCCACGACGGCGCCGAAGGGATCTGCGAGAAACGACGAGCCCCAGAACTCGATGCCGTCGCCCTCTCCATCGGCTGGCCGCTCGTGACCGACCCGGTTCACCGCGGCGACGTAACAGCCGTTCGCGATCGCGTGGCTGCGCTGGATGGTGCGCCAGGCGTCGAGCTGCTGGGCGCCGTGGGTCGCCTTCTCCTTGGGGTGCCAGCCGATCGCCGTCGGATAGAACAGCACGTTGGCGCCCTGCAGCGCCGTGAGGCGTGCGCCTTCGGGATACCACTGGTCCCAGCACACGAGCGTCCCGATCCGTCCCACGCGCGTGTCGAACGCACGGAAGCCCAGGTCGCCGGGCGTGAAATAGAACTTCTCGTAGTAGGCCGGATCGTCGGGGATGTGCATCTTGCGGTAGATGCCCACCACGCGCCCGTCGGCGTCGATCACGACGGCGCTGTTGTGGTAGAGACCTGCCGCGCGGCGCTCGAACACGGGCGCGATCACGACCACGCCCGCCTGCTTCGCCACCTTCCCGAGCGTCTCCGTGCTCGGCCCCGGCACGGGCTCGGCCAGGTCGAACAGCGCGGCGTCCTCGTGTTGGGCGAAGTACTGCGACCGAAACAGCTCCGGGAGACAGACGAGTCGAGCCCCCGCCGCGGCGGCCTCGGAGATCTTGGCAGCCGCCTTCTGGAGGTTGGCGTCGGGATCCACGGACATCCCCATCTGCACCAGGCCGACTTTATATCGCGCCGGAGGCCGGGGATCAGTCATGGGGGAGAACACTACTACGTTCCGGTCGTGAACGCACCTTTACAGGTCGCCCGGCGCGGCGTCGATTCCATCTCCCTAACACGTCTCCGGAGCAAGATCATGACGCGCTGGTTCGTGATTGTCGCCGTTCTGCTGCTCGCGACCGCCGTCGCGCCCCCCCCCCGCGCCGCGCGGCAATCGAGCGGCTACCACGTGGTGCGTCGGTACCCGCTCGGCGGGGAGGGCGGGTGGGACTACCTGTTGCTCGACCCCGCCAGTCGCCGGCTGTTCATCTCCCGCGGCACGCGCGTCGTCGTGATCGACGCGGACTCAGGGCTGGTGCGCGGCGAGATTCCCAACACGCCGGGCGTTCACGGCGTGGCGCTGGCGCCCGATCTCGGTCGCGGCGCCACCAGCAACGGGCGCGACCAGTCGGTGACGATCTTCAACCTGCGATCGCTCGATACCATGGCCCGCGTGCGCACCACGGGGGGGAACCCCGACGCCATTGTCTACGAGCCGGCGACCCATCGCGTGTTCACGTTCAACGGGGCGGGGCGGAACGCGACCGCGATCGATCTGATGGCGGGCGCGGTGACCGGCACCGTCGCGCTCGGCGGCAAGCCGGAGTTCGCGGTCGCGCCGGGGGACGGCCGGATCTACGTGAACATCGAGAACACGGCCGAGCTGGTGGTGCTCGATGCCCGCCGCCTCGCCGTCACGGCTCGGTGGCCGCTCGCGCCCTGCGAGGAGCCCACTGGTCTCTCGCTCGACGCCGCGCACGGTCGCCTGTTCGCCGGCTGCTCGAACCGGTTGATGGTGGTGGTCGATCCCGCGAAGGGACGCGTTGTCGCGACCCTGCCGATCGGCGGCGGGGTAGACGGCACGGCGTTCGATCCGGGGACCGGACTGGCGTTCAGCTCGAACGGCGAGGGCTCCCTCACCGTCGTCCGGGAGGTGACTCCCGACAGCTTTACCGTCGTCGACACCGTCCCGACGCAGCGGGGCGCGCGCACGCTGGCGCTCGATCCGCGGACCCACGCGCTCTTCCTCTCGACGGCGGAGTTCGGTCCCACGCCCGCGCCGACGTCGGAGCAGCCACGCCCACGCCCCCCCGTCGTTCCCGGGAGCTTTGTGATCCTGGTCGTGGGACGCTAGGGCAGGCTACTTCTCGAGTCGGTAGCCGGCCTTCCGGACGGTGAGGATGTGGTGCGGCGCTGCCGGATCGGTCTCGAGCTTGCGGCGCAGCTCGGCCACGTGAGTGTCCACGGTGCGGCTCAGCACTGCGGCGCTATACCCCCACACCTCGGTGAGCAGCTCCATGCGGCTGACGACGGCCCCGCCGCGCCGGAGCAGCGCGACCAGCAGGTCGAACTCCTTCGGCGTCAGCGCCACCGGCTGACCGCTCCGCAGCACGGTGCGGGAGGCGGGGATGACTTCCACCGCGCCGAACTGCTCGGGCTCCCCGGCGCCGTCTCCCGGCGGAGCAGAGCGGCGCAACAGCGCCTCCACACGCGCCAGGAGCTCGAGCACGCCGAACGGCTTCGTGACGTAGTCGTCCGCGCCCAGCCGCAGGCCGCGAACCTTGTCGGCTTCCTCGCCGCGCGCCGTGAGGATGAGGATGGGCATCCGGCGCCCCTCATCGCGCAGCGCGCGGAGCACGCGGTAGCCGTCCAGGCCGGGCAGCATCAGATCGAGAATGATCAGGTCGGGCGCGGCGTCACGGGCCCGGCCCAGCCCCTTGGTCCCGTCGTCGGCCACTACGACCTCGTAGCCCTCGATCTCGAGGTTGTTCCGCAGCCCGTACGCGAGATCGGCATTGTCCTCGACCACCAGGATCCGCGTCACGCGGTCGCTCCCGCGTCGGCCTGCAGGGGCCCGGCGCCCCGCGCGGCGTGGGCCTGCGGCTCGAGCGGCAGCTCGATCACGAAGCGGCCGCCCGAGCCGGGCGCGTCCTCGGCCCAGGCGCGACCGCCGTGCAGTGCCACGAGCTCGCGGACGACGGACAGGCCGATGCCCGTGCCCGCCACGGCCGAGCCCCGGTCCCGCTCGAGGCGCCAGAACTGGTCCCAGATGCGTTCACGGTCGGCCGCTGGAACGCCGGGGCCCTGGTCGTCGACGCAGATGCGCGCCCGGCCCTCGCCCACGGAGAGGCCGAGGGTGACGGTCTGGCCGGCGGGCCCGTATTTCACCGCGTTGTCGAGCAGGTTGAGGAGCATCTGACGCAGGGCGTCGGCGTCCACGAGCGCGACCACCCCGTCGGCGAGCTCGGTGCGCAACGTGACGCCGCGCGCGGCGGCGAGCGGGGCGAACCCTTCGGCCGCTTCGCTCACGAGCGGGGCGAGCGGCGCCGGCGCCGGCGAGAGTCGGGTGAGCTGCCGCTCCGAGCGCGAGAAGTGCAGCAGGTTTTCCACCAGGTGGGTGAGCCGGCGCGCTTCCTGATCGATGATCTCGAGCGAGCGCACCTGCTCTTCGTCTGACCGCACGCGGCCCAGCAACAGGGTTTCCGAGAACATACGGATCTGGGCGAGCGGCGTGCGCAGCTCGTGCGACACTCCGGAGACGAAATCGCCCCGCAGCCGCGCCAGCTCGTACTCGCGACGCAGCTGCTGCAGCGCGACCGCGATCAACCCCGCCGTGAGGGCCAGCAGGATGAGCAGGCGCGGCCGTTGGTCGCGGGGCATGCCCCCGATGATCAGCTTGGGTGCCATGTCCGGGCGCAATGCCACGTGCACCGGCATGGCCCCCATCATCGCCTCGACGCTGTCGCGGGCGGCGAAAGTCGGCTCGTACTGGACCGGCGAGCGGTACAGCTCGATGCCGTCCACATCGGTGACGATCGCCGAACCGAGCGAGTCATAGATCACGCCGCCCGTGAGTGGTCGGGGCAACAGCGGGAACTTCTCCTCGCCCATCGTATACACGGCCCCGAACGCGGCGGGGTCGCCGTCGACCCCCAGGACCGTGCCCGGGCCGCCCGCCTTGTCCTTGGCGACGGTGTAGACGATCGCGCGCTGCGCTCCATCCACGGTACGCACGATCGCGGCGAGTCGCTCTTTCGGGTCGTAAACCGCGTGGACGTGCCGCGGGAGCGTGTCGACAAGCCAGCGGCGCGCGGCCGGCGCGGGCGCGCCGCCGGCCGTCTCCAACCGTCGGGTGGCAAGATCGAAGCGGAAGCTGTAGCGGGCTCGCTTCAGGAAATGGGCGGCGGTCGAGTCCAGTCCGACGGCGAGCTTCGTGGGGCTGGGCAGTGGCGTGCCCGGCGCTCCGGCCTTGGCGTGAGACAGCGCTTCCACCGTGGGCCAGAACGTCGAGTAATACAACTCCATGCCGACCCGCTGCGCGAACCGCGCCGCCGCCAGGCGCGCGTTGTCCCGCAGCACGCGCTCGGCGGTGGCCCGGTGCTCGAGGAACGTGCGGTGCGCCTGGAGCGCCAGCACTCCTGCCAGCACCAGCGTGAGCAGCAGCAGGGCGGCGACGAACAGCGCGCGCGGACGCGGGGGGCGGGGGCGGGAAGCAGTGCTCATGGACCGTTGGGAGAGATGCACAGGATGTCGGGGAGTTTCAAGGTGAGCTTACCGTTCTCTGACACGCTTCGCACGGGGCCTTCACCCGAAGCCACGCAGCGCCCCCTACTTTCCCACCCTACAGGTCGCGGCCGAAGTGTTGACGGCCCACTTCGCCCGATCGGTCAGCCCGGGGAGCGGTTCGTGCCCCGGGTTTGGCTTTTTGGTATCATTGGACCATGGGTAGCCCGGCTGCGTATTACTCTCTGATCCTGGCGATCACCCTCTCGATCACCGGCGCGCACGAGGTAACCATGGCGTTCGCACTCTCCAGCACGGCCTTCAAGGACGGGGCCGCGATCCCGGTTAAGCACACGTGCGACGGAGCGGACGTGTCTCCCCCGCTCGCTTGGAGCGGTGCACCACCGGGGACTCGCACCTTCGCCCTCATCGCCGATGATCCCGATGCCCCTGCCGGGACCTGGGTCCACTGGGTGCTGTACAATCTTCCGGCGACCGTCTCCGACCTGCCGGAGAACGTCGCCAAGGTCGAAACGCTTGACTTGGGGGGCGCGCGCCAGGGGCGAACCGACTTCCGCCGCCCGGGCTATGGCGGCCCCTGTCCGCCGCCGGGACCCGCCCACCGCTATTTCTTCAAACTGTACGCCCTGGACGCCCTGCTCAATCTCAAGGCCGGTGCCCAAAAGAAAGACGTGGAAGCAGCGATGCAGGGCCACGTGCTCGGCACGACACAGCTGATGGGCACCTACGCGAGGCAGAAGCGATGAAGGCGATGCTCGCCCTCTTGGCGCTCTCGATGGCTTATGAAGTGCGGGTACCGCTCACCGCTCACCGCTCTCCGCTGTTTAGCGTCGTCATCCTCCCTGCCCAGACCCGCGGCCTCATGAGCGCCCTCTGGGTCGAAAACAACCGACATTGGGACGAGCTCGCCGACCAGAACACCCTGACTCAGCTGCTCGGCACCGGAAAGCCCACGCAGCGGGAGTATCTCGGCTGCCTCATGGGGGACGTGGCGGGGGACACGTTGTTCGTCCGTCGCCTGGTGCACGCGGAGCACCTGAAACAACTGCAGTTCGCCGTGGCCGGCGACTGCGACGGCGTGGAGCACCTGGTCGGCACGTTCCACACCCACCCCTACCGCGCCGACTCGGAGGGGCGCGCCGTCAAAGAGCGAGGGCTTTCCCCGATGGACCTGGAGACATTCACCGCCGCGACCGACCTGGTCACGATGGTGATGTGGGACCTGGATTCGCTCGACGTGGCGACCAAAGCCGTGGACGGCAGCGTGCGCCACCCGGCCGCCGTCCGGGTCCGCTAGCGCTCAGCGGTTCCCGACGACCACCTTCACCAGCGGGAAATCACCACCTTTTTATCGGTATAGAACTCGATCGCATCCTGCCCGTGGGCCTTGAGATCGCCGAAGAACGACCCTTTCGTACCTCCGAAGGGGAAGAACGCCATGGGCGCCGCGATGCCGAGGTTCACCCCGATCATGCTCACCCCCACCCGGTAGCGGAACTCGCGAGCCGCCCTCCCCGAGGTGGTGAAGATCGACGTGGCGTTCCCATAGCTCGAGCGTTGGATCACGTCGATCGCTTCGTCCAGGTCGCCCACGCGCGTGACGCTCGCCACCGGTCCGAAGATTTCCTCCCGGCCAATCGTCATCTCCGGCCGCACGGCGTCGAACACCGTCGGGCCCACGAAGTGGCCACGCGGATACCGCTCAACCCGCGTGGCGCGACCGTCGAGTAGCAGTTCGGCGCCGTCGCGCCGGCCGGCCTCGACGTAGGAGAGCACCCGCTCCTTGTGACGTCCCGAAACGAGCGGGCCCATCGTCACGTCGGCATCCAAACCGTATCCGAGCCGGAGGTTCTTCGCCGCCTCGACCAGGCGGTCGCGAACCGGGGCGTACGCCTTCCCGGGCGTCACCACGACGCTCCCCGCCAGGCAGCGCTGGCCGGCGCAGCCGAACAGCGACTCGCTCACGCTGGTCACCGCCCGGTCGAAGTCGGCGTCGGGCAGGACGACGATGTGGTTCTTGGCGCCGCCCAGGGCTTGGGCGCGCTTGCCGTGCTTTGCCGCCTCCTCGTAGACATGCCGGGCGACGGCCGAAGAACCCACGAACGAGATCCCAGCGACATCGGGGTGCTCGAGCAGGGCCTGCACCGCTTCCTTTCCGCCGTGCACCAGGTTGAGGACGCCCGGCGGGAAACCGGCTTCGTGCGCCAGCTCCGCGATGCGGGTCGCCGTGAGCGGCACCTGTTCGCTTGGCTTCAGGATGAAGGTGTTGCCTGCGGCGATGGCGTAGGGCCAGAACCACATGGGGACCATCGCCGGAAAGTTGAAGGGCGTGACCGCGGTGAACACGCCGAGTGGTTGACGGACGTATTCGCAATCGATGCCTGCGGCGACGTCTTCGAGCGCCCGCCCCATCATCAGGGTGGGGATGCCGCACGCGTGCTCCACGTTCTCGATGCCGCGCCGCAGCGAGCCCCGAGCTTCGTCGAGGGTCTTGCCGTTCTCGCGCGTGATGATGGCCGCGATCTCATCGAACTGCTGGTCCAGGACGTGTTTGAGCCGGAACAGATGACGCGCGCGCACTACCGGGGGGACGGCGCGCCAGGCGGGGAACGCCGCCCGGGCGGCGGCGACCGCTTGATCTACGTCACGCGCCGTCGACAGCGGTACCCGACACAGCGGCTCGGCGGTGGCGGGATTGGTGAGTTCGAGGTAGTCGCCCGCGGAGGACTCGACCCACTCGCCGCCGATATGATTCCGCAGAGTGCGCATGGTGCCCGTCCCGCCAAACCTGCTCGAGCCGCCCTCATCCGGCTAGTGGTCGCCCGAGCCTCCCGCCACCAATCCCTTGCCGCGCCACTTCTCGAAGATCTTCTTCGCCTGCTCGTGTGCCTCGTCCAGCGCCTGCTTGGGGCTCATCCGTCCCGTCGCGGCGTTGGCGAACATGGTGGGCAGGACGAACGTGTCGAAGATCTCGCTCTCCGCCGGGTTCGCGGGTCCCGGGTGTCCGATGTTCGTCGCCCATTTCAGCGCTGTGCTGATCGGCTTGAGCTTGGTGGGCGGGTTCGAGCCGAACGGGTCGTTCGCCGTCACCTGCTCGAGCCACTTGTTGCCCGCCGCCGGCTTCTGGGCCACAGGGACGCCCGCCTCGGCCACGGAGCCTGGGTACGATGGGAAATTGTAGAGCTTGCTGGCCAGGACGGCGTCGCGGTAGCGGGCGATGAGGTCGAGGAGGAACTGCTTCGCGACATCCGGGCTCTGGGCGAACTTCCAGATCGCGTAGATCCCCATCACGTGCTCGCTTGCCCACTGCGTTCCCCGCGGGCCCTTGAGCGCCGGGACGAAGAAGATGTCGTCCGCCACCGGGAGCTTGTTGTCCTGCGCGGTGCGATACGCTGAGATGGAGTTGAGGATGTAAGCCGTCTGCTTGGCGTTGAGCGCCTGGTTGTTCGAAGCGGCGTTCCAGCTCAACACCGCCGGGTTCATGCCCGCCTTGAAGAGCCGCACACCGAACTCCAGGGCCGCGAGCGCCTGGTCCGACTTCAGCACCACGTTCTCGTTGGCGTCTTGGATCGAGCCATCGAACGACCACAGCATGGCACGGGTCGCCATGTTGGTGTCCAGCTCCTGCGACATCCCGACGCCGATCGGGATCTGGATCTCCGGGTGCTTGCCCTTGATGAGCGGTCCTGCCTTGACCAGATCCTCCCAGGTGACGGGGCCGTCCGGCATCCCGATTTCGGTCCAGACGCTCTTCAAGTAGTCGCCGGGGTCCGGAACGTAGTTGTCGCTGAAGCCGAACCAGTGGCGGGTCACCGGATTATAGGTGCTGCGCTTGCAGAGGTCGATCAACGGTCCGTGCTGGCGCTCGGCTTCCCGGACGAGGTCCCCCATGTCGAGCAGCTGCGGCTCGAACGCGCCCGGCGGCGACAGGAACTGGAACAGATCGTGCCCCTGCTGCGCGGCGACCTCGGCGTTGGCCCGCGTCCCCAGATCGGCGAGCGCGATGTGGTCGACCGTCACCACGACGTCCTTGGCCGCTCCCCAATCCTTGGCGTACTTGTCGAACCAGACGTCGTAGGACGGGACGAAGTGGCTCCACTGGATGATCTTGAGGGTCTTCTGGGGCCGCTTGATCCGGATGGTGGGACCAAGGGCGGCGGCGACGGCGACGCCGGTCGTCGTGGTGACGAACTGGCGCCGGTTGATTCCCTTACGCTTGGTCATGGACGTTCCTCCGTGTGCGCGGCAAAAGTCGCTTCGTGGCTCGGTCGCCGCAAGGCGTCACGGCGGCACCGCGGGCGCGATGTAGGGCAGCGTGCGCGCGAAGAGCCACATCAGAAACAACACCACCGGCAGGTGCACGAGGAGCTGCACGGCCGCGTAGCCGACGAGGTCGCGTGCGCGCACGCCCAGGAGCCCGAGGAGCGGCAGCATCCAAAACGGGTTGACGAGGTTCGGGAGCGCCTCCGCGGCGTTGTAAATCTGCACCACCCAGCCGAGGTTCACCTTCAGCTCGTTCGCGGCCTGGAGCAGATAGGGCGCTTCGATGACCCATTTGCTCCCGCCCGAGGGCACGAACAGGCCGAGCACGGCCGAGTAGATCGATACGAGGACCGGATAGCTGTTCGTGTCCGAGACGCGGACGAACAGCCCGGCGAGCCACTGTGAGATCGGCGACGGGTCGCTCGCGGTGCCGGTGATCATGCCGAAGATCCCCGCATAGAACGGGAACTGGATGAGCACGCCTGCCGTCGCGGGGACGGAGCGCGTGACGGCCTCGAGGAACCGTCGCGGCCGCCAGTGCAGCAGCAGGCCGGCGAGCAGGAAGATGAAGTTGTAGGTGTTCAGGTCGAGCGCCTGCGCGATCCCCGCCCCGATCCCGCCGCCCTTCGAGGCGAACAGTTGCACGAGGTAAGCAACCCCCACGACCACGATGAGGATCGTCAGCAGGGGGCTGTATTCCAGCCATTCGCCGGGGCGCTGCCGCGCCGGGGTGCGGATCTCCAGGGGCTCGGGGCGGATACCGTAGCTCTCCGCCGTGCGCGCCGTCCCACCGTCCGGCGCCGTCAGATAGGCGACCAGGACGGAGACCGCCATGAGGACGACCGCCGCGACGATGCTCTGCCACAGGAAAATCGTCCGCGATAGCGGCAGCACGCCCGAGATCGGCAGCAACGAAGCGGGGATCGACCCCTTGGTCGCCATCAGCAGCGCCGCGGACGACGACAGCCCGAGCGCCCAGACGCTGCCCAGGCCGAGGTAGCCCGCGGCGCCCGCGGCGCGGTAGTCGGTCTGCGGGACGCGCCGCACCACCTCGCGGACCAGAAGCCCGCTGAACACGAGGCTGAACCCCCACGACAGGAGCGACGAGACAGTCGCAAACAGGGCGATCCACGCGACCGCGGTCCGCGGTGTCTTCGGGATCGTGGCGAGCCACTGCACGAGACGATAGACCGGCGGCGAGGACGCGACGACGTAGCCGAAGATGACGATGAGCGCCATCTGCATCGTGAACGGGATGAGCGTCCAGAAGCCGCCCCCGAAGTAGCGCGTCATCTGCGCGGGACTCCGCCCGAGCAGCAAACCGGCGACGAACACGACCACGATCCCCACGAGGGCGAAGACGAACGCGTCCGGGAACCAGCGCTCGGTCCAGTCGGAGATCGCGAGACCGAGCCGGATCGCCGCCGGCTCGCGCGGACGTTTCACAGCGGACGTGTCGACCATGTGCGCCTCTCCCTCAGGACACGTTCTCCGAAACCAGCTCCCTGATCCGATCTACCGCGGCAGGGTTCTCGAGCGCCGACAGATCCCCGAGATCGGCGTGGCCGAGGTACGCGCCGCGAATCACCCGGCGCAGGACTTTGGCGTTCCGCGTCTTCGGGAGCTCGGCCACGAACCGGACGGCCTCGGGTCGCAGCGGCCGGCCCAGCAGCTCCATGACCTTGTCCGCGATTTCGCCCGCTAGGGCGTCCGATGGCTCGCCGCCGGGGCGCAGTACGGCGAACACGATCACTGCCTCGCCTTTGAGCTCGTGCGGGACGCCGATCACCGCTGCCTCGAGTACGGCCGGGTGTGCTGTGGCCGCCGATTCGACCTCCGCGGGACCGACCCGTTTCCCCGCCACCTTCAGCGTGTCGTCGCTCCTGCCGTCGATGTACCAGAATCCGTCGTCGTCGATCCGGGCCCAGTCCCCGTGGACCCACACGTCCGGGAAGCGTCGCCAGTACGTTGCCAGGTAGTGCTCGGGGGCGCGCCAGAAGCCGCGCGTCATGCCTGGCCACGGCTTCCGGACGACGAGCTCGCCCACCGCGCCGCGAATCGATCGGCCGCTCTCGTCACACACGTCCGCAGCCATGCCGGGCACGGGGCAAGAAAAGGAGGTCGGCTTGAGCGGCATCCACGTCGTACAGCCGACGATGCCGCCCGAGATCTCTGTCCCACCGGAGTAATTCACGAGCGGTGCGCGCCGCTCGCCCACGACACCGAAGTACCACCACCACGGCTCGGGATTCCATGGCTCGCCCGTGGAGCCGAGCACGAACAGCGACGACCGGTCGTGCGTGCGCACCGGCTCCTCGCCCGCACGCATCAGCCCGCGGATCGCCGTGGGCGACATCCCGAGGTGGGTCACGCCATGCCGCTCCACGATCGACCAGACGCGCCCGGCGTCCGGGAAATCCGGCGCGCCGTCGTACAGCAGGATGGACGCGCCCAGGATCAACCCACCGGCGATGAGCCAGGGTCCCATCATCCAGCCGAGATCGGTGAACCACCACATGAGATCGCCCGGCTGGAGGTCGAAGCAGTGCGCCAGATCTTGCGCCGCCTTCACCGGGAAGCCGCCGTGCACGTGCACCGCGCCCTTCGGCCGGCCGGTCGTACCGGACGTGTAGATGATCATGTACGGATCTTCGGCGGACACATCGGCGAATGCCTCAGCGACGGCGCTCCCGCGCGCCACCACGTCGTCCCACCACACGTCGCGCTCGCGCGGGCGCACCTCGCGGCCGAGCCGCCGGACGACGATGACCGTACGGACGCCCGCTCGGTCGGCGGCGAAGTCGGCCGTCTCTTTCATCTGCACCACCTGGCCGCGGCGCCGGAAACCGTCGGCGGTGATGAGCACGCTCGTCTCGCAGTCGCGCAGGCGGCCCGCGATCGCGTCCGCGGCGTATCCTGAGAAGATCGGTGTGTAGACCGCGCCGATCGCGGAGACGGCGAGCGTCGCGATGGCACACTCGGGGATCATAGGAAGGAAGATGCCCACGCGGTCTCCGGCACCCACGCCGAGCGCGCGCAGGCCCGCCGCAAAGCGGCGCACCGCGGCCGCGAGCTCACCGTAGGTGAGCCGCCGCGTCGCACCCTCCTCGCCCTCGAACACGAGCGCCGTCCGGGACGGATCGTGGCGCAGCGCCGTGGTCACGTAGTTCATGCGGCCGCCCACCCACCAGGTGGTCCAGGGAACGCCGCGTGAGGCATCGAGCACCTGCTCATACGGCGTCCGCCACACGAGACCGAGATCGCGGTCGACGGCGCGCCAGAAGCCCCCGAGGTCGTCGACCGACCAGCGGTACAGCGACCCGAAGTCACGGTGGCCGTGTGCCTCGGCGAAGCGGCGCAGCCGGCTGCGGGCGAGATACCGCTCGGTCGGACGCCAGGCGATGTCCATGCAACGACCGGGGCTCGCAGCGGAGCACGCTTCGCTCCGTTGCGAGCCCGATCTCCTCAAAGCGTGTACAGCGCGCTGAGCGCGTACTGGTCAGCGCTCGTGACCCCGGTGCTCCATCGGGTCACGTTCCGGAAGTACTCCAGACCGGCCGCGTACCGGCCGGCGCGGAACCGCAGCAGGGCCGAGCCGGTGTGGCTTAACTGACGCGCAAGGATCCCACCCGTCTCCCGGTTGAACCGCGCGTAGTCCGGCTGGTCCATCCCGTAGTCTGCCCACACACTCCAGTGGGACGTGAAGTCATATCCGGCCTGGGCCCATGCGCCCCAGCCCCGGAGCTGTGGCTGAAACTGCGCGATGTTGCCGAACTGCGTTCCCAGCCCCTTTCCGTAGTAAAAGTTGCCGTGCAGCGTGAAGCTCCCGGCCGCGATGTACTGACCCGTCTCGACTCCCCAGTCCGTCATGTTCGATCCGGGGACGTTCGTGCCATTCACGTCCTTCCAGTCGATGTGATACGCGACGTAGCCGTTCCAGCTCAGCTTGTCGAATTTTCTCGCCGCGTTGAGCCGCGTCTCGAGCTGGGGGGCACCCGACGCCTCGCCGTTACCGATGACGTTGGCCGTGTCCCTCGCCGATGCGGGGGGCCCCGAGCCCTTCAAGGCCGCCAGCTGAAGCTGGATCTTCAACGGGTTCGTGGGCGTGAGGTCGTGATACAGAAACACTCCCGGGAACCGCCAGCCGACCACGCCGCCCGAGCCGAGGCCCACGGGAAACGCGATGTGCGTCAACGAGACGGGAATATCGGTGTTGAAGAAGGGCGCCCAGAACTGGCCGATCCGCACCGTGGTGCGGCCGTTCGAGAGATCCACGAACGCGTGCCGGATGCGGAACTGCGGCTGCTCGTCTCCGAACGGCGGATTACCGTTGAACGTTCCGAAGAAATCGGCCTCGAGCGTCGCTCGCGGGGCCCACTTCCCGAGCGCTGGCGGAGCGTTGAAAGTGAAGTTGATGCGGGTGTTCCGGACGTCGCCATCGAAGATCCCCTGATTGACGCCGGGTTGGAAGACCTGGGGTGAACCAGCGATCGGAACACGCGGGGCTGCAATCTCGGCATTCTGCCCTTGCCCGAAGGAGCTGAACAGCCCGCGGGAGTTGAAGAGAGTCACGTCGATGAACCCGCTGATCGTGAGCGTCTCTCCTTCCCCCAGCTTGACCACCTGCTGCGCTGAGGCGACCGGCGCGCCTCCCAGTATGACGACCGCTGCGACGGCGAGTACAGAAGACAATGCGATTCGCGTTCGCATGACACCCCCTCCGTAAAAGGTGCGTACTGCGTCCACTATCCTTTCACCGCCCCCATCGTGAAGCCCTGGATGAAGCGATCGATAAACGCGTTGTAGATAATGGCCAGCGGGATGCTCGTGAACAGGGCGGCCGCCATGAGCGACCCCCAGTGGTACACGTCGCCCCGGACCAGCGCGATCGGGACTCCCAGGCTCACGGTCATCTTGTTCACCGAGCTGATGAACGTCAGGGCGTACACGAATTCCTGCAGCACCAGCGTGAAGCTGAACACGACGACCGTCAAGATCCCCGGAACAATGAGGCGCGGCGCCACTTTCAGGATCACCGCGAGCCGACTGTACCCGTCGATCATCGCCTGCTCCTCGATTTCCCATGGCACCGAGCGGAGGAACCCCATGACAAGCCAGGTGCAAAATGGAATGGTCATCGTCGGATAAATCAGGATCAGCGCCCCCAGCGAGTCCTGGAGCCCTAGTAAGGAGATCAGGCGCGAGAACGGCACGAACAGCAGGGTCGGGGGGATGAGATAGGTGAAAAAGATCCCCATCCCCATCCGCTCGCCCCAGCGGCCCACCAGCCGGGCCAGGCTGTAGCCCGCTGGCACGGCCACCGCGACCGTGATCACGACGACCGCGACGACTACCACGAGGGTGTTCAGGACCCAGCGTGGGAAGTCCGTTTGTCCAAGGAGCAGTTTCACGTGCTCGAGCGTGGGTGGGTCATTGAAGATCCAGGGAATGTGGCTCATGTCCGACGCGCCCACGTACAGGTCCCGGTTCTGCTTGAACGACGTGACGAGCATCCAGTAAAACGGGAATCCGGCGAACACCACGAACCCGAGCGCCGCCGCGTACAGCGCCACGCGCTTCACTGCGCCCCGCCTACTTCGGTGCGATGGGCCAGTCGCAGCATCCCGATGGCGACGACGATCAGGAAGGGGAGCAGGAACACGGCGATCGCCGCACCCTGTCCCAGGTCAGCGCCGAGAATGCCGCGCTGGAACGCGAGCGTGGGCAAGACATGCGTCGTGTTGGCCGGCCCGCCACCCGTGAGGATGTAGACGACGCCCAGGTCGGTCGCCGTGTACACCACGCCGAATAGCACCGCGACGGCGACGACCGGCAGGAGCAGCGGCAGCTCCACGCGGAACAAGCGCCGCCAGAACCCGGCGCCGTCGACGATTGCCGCCTCGACGATCTCTTGCGGGATCGACGACAATCCCGCGAGCACGATCACGGTGGCGAACGGAAAGATGCGCCACGCCTGCACGATGATGATGGCCAGGAGCGCGAGCGCCGGATCGCCGAGCCAGTACAGCCAGCCGTGCAGCAGGCCTGCAGCCTTGAGCGTCCAGTTGATCACGCTGAACGTAGAGTCGAAGATCCACGTCCACGCAATCGCCGCGAGCGACACCGGCACCGCCCATGGCAGGAGCAGCACGAACCGCGCGAAGCGCTTGCCGCGAAACGTGGCGCGGAACACTTGAGCGGCGGCGGTGGCCAGGACGACCACGAGCACCTGTGAGCCGATGGTGACCACGACGCTGTTGCGTAGCGCTCTGAGGAAGATCGGGTCCGAGAGAATCGCCCGGTAATTGTGGAGGCCCGCCCACCCGAAGCTGAGACTCCCCGCGGTCGCGTTGCTGAAGCCGAGCGCGATGGCGAACGCGAACGGGACGCCGACGAGCAGAATCACATACGCGAGCGCAGGGGCGAGCATCGCGCCGCCCAGGACATCCTCACGGTCGGCGAGCGTCCGTCGAAAGGGGAGCGTCATCCCTTACGCCTCAATCCCGTTTCCGCGTCGAAGTAGCGCAGCGCGCGCCGCGGCACGGCGAACTCCTGGGTCTCGCCTTCCGGAATGCCCAGCGTGATGGTCGCCGGCAGCTTGGCGATGATCGTCGCATCGGGCGCGCCGCTCCCGGCGACCGAGCCGTACACGTAGCGATCGGAGCCCAGGTACTCCACGCGTCGCACGGCGAAGCGAAACGTCCGGAGGTCCTCACCGGACCCGAAAACGCTCTTCGGGAGAAAATGCTCGGGACGAAAGCCCGTCAGGGTGCGGGGTGGCAGGGACGGGTCGCCCGCGTCGAGCAGGTTCATGGGCGGCTGGCCCACGAAGGTCGCGACGAACGTGTCGACCGGATCCTCATAGACCTCCTGAGGCGTTCCGATTTGTCGCACCTTCCCGCGCTCCATGACCACGATGCGGTCGCCGAGTCCCATCGCCTCCACCTGGTCGTGGGTCACGTACACCGTGGTGGTCTGGATCTGGCGCTGGAACCGCTTCAGGTCGTCTCGGGCCGTGTTGCGCAGTTTCGCGTCGAGGTTGGCCAGAGGCTCGTCCAACAGAAACACCTTGGGATCCCGCACCAGGGCGCGGCACAATGCGACCCGTTGGCGCTCTCCACCGGAGAGCTGGCGCGGGTAGCGATCGAGGTAGCGGGAGATGCTGAACAGCTCGGCGGCCCACCGCACCTTCTCCTCGATCTGCTTGCGCGGCGTCCGGCTCGCCTCGAGCGGGAAGGCGATGTTCTGAAACACCGTGCGGTGGGGGTAGAGGGCGTAGCTCTGGAACACCATGGCGATCCCCCGGGCGCGGGGGGGCACGTCGCCGTCCACGCGCTGGTCGCCGATGTGGATCTCGCCCGACGTGGGTCGCTCGAGCCCCGCGATCATGCGGAGCAGGGTCGTCTTCCCCGAGCCGGAGGAGCCGAGCAAGACGAGGAATTCCCCGTCGCGGATCGACAGGTCCACCCCGTCGACCGCGTGGAGATCCCCGAAGTGCTTTCTCAGGCTTCGGATTTCGATGCCAGCCACCGTTCGGGCCGCTATCTCCCGGGCTTGCGCCCGTGTGCGGTCGTATCCGGCGGCTTCGCCAGGTTCACCGGCGGGTTGTAGATGATGCGGTACGGGTTCTCGGGCACCTGGAGGTCCTTCACCACCGCCGGGGGCGGGCCGGACGGGGGCCAGGCCCGCCCCCGAGCGCCGCCACCGCAACCCACCGCCGTGAGGACTGTGCAACTGAGAATCGTAACCCGCATGCGCAGAGCGACGTGCATCGTTTCTCCTTCACTCAGAAAGTGCGTCGTCCGACGGTGCCCCACGCGTCAGCCATTCCCGGAACGAGTCCGCGTCGTGGGCCAGGCGCCACTCCTCGAAGATCGACAGGGCCATTGCCCGCACGCCGCCTTCGCTCCCGCCGGCGGCCAGGCACTGCTCGTGCAGCCACGTCTCGAATTCTTCGGGCTCGGGGTCGGCGGCGACCGCCCGCTCGAGCAGCTCCCGCTTCATGGTCAACCCGATCGCGTCCGGCGTCGTGTCGCGCTTGCGCCGCCGCCGTCTCCCCTCCGACGCATCGAGGGCGGCGAGGAGTTCCCGGCAGATCTCGCCTGGGCGGGCCGGCGCGTCGCCCTTCACGCCTCATCCTGGCGGAGCGACCTCCACCAACCTCCACCAACCTCCACCAACCTCCACCAACCTCGCATCGGTGGCCGTTCAGCGATGCGGGCCTCGATTGGATACCCCGGCCGGTCCGGTCGCCGATAGCCCCGCTCGAGGGCCGCGACGTCCAGCGGGACCGTCGTCAAGTCGTCCAGCAGGACCGCCCAAGGAGCGAGCGGGCGCACCGTCGTGACCGCTTTCACGTATCCCTTGCAGGTGTGGCAGATCTCGATCTTGCGGGTCTGCTCGCCCGCCTCCGGCGTCAGGTAGCCGAGGTGGTCATGCTCGGTCTCGTCACAGAACACGCAGCGCAAGAGCGGGATCGCCCATCCCGTGCCGCAGCGCCCGCAGCGTAACTGGCGCTTGCGCTCGAGCCCGGTGTACTCGGCCACCACCGGCCACGCCCCGCACAGCGGGCAGTACCCCTCCCACCACGTCGCCGGCAGCTCGCTCGCCAACTCGCGGCCGCACGCCTGGAGCAGCGGCAAGGCTGCCATCTGACCGAGGACGCGGAGCGCGTGCGGCTCCACGCCCTCGCCTCCCGCCGCAGCCAGGGCGTCGAGGCGCGCGTCGTCGTGGCACACCGCGGCCTCGAGCAACGCCAGCCCGTCGATTCGGCGCGGGTTCACGGTGGGGGTGAGCTTGAGGAGCCGGCGGACCCAGTCCCGGGCCGCACGCCCATCGAGGGTTATCTCGGTATGAGACAACACCGGCGCTTTGACAGGTCGGTCCGCCGCCGGTCGAGGGACGCCGGCCGCCCACGGGGCGCCGTCTTCACTCTCGCCGAACGCCGCTTCGAGGAGCCCGAGCCAGGCTTCGGACTCGGGTGTTTCCCGGCGGGCGGCGGCCACCCGCTCCAGAATCTCTACGTTCCGCGCGTGCCGAATGCGGGCATGGGGCCAGAGCATTTCACCTTCACGGTGCGGCAGGGCGTTCGATAATACATCTTCGCGCCCTGGTGCAATTCGGCGACGGCGTCGTGGTTACCCAGATCGGCGCCGGGCCCGCCCCCCCGCACACGCGAGGCCTCCGGGCTGGCGCAACCGGCGAGGCCGGTCAGCGTTAGCGTCAACCACCAGCGATGTCTCGTGCTCATGCTACAGCCCAGCTGCCACACGGTAGCGGTCGATCCCTTCGGACGCGAGCATCGTGGCGAGCCGCAGGAGAAACCCGCCGACGAGCACCAGCTTCGCGGCACTGGCCAGCGGCTGCCGCTTGGCGTGCATCCGGAGCGGCGCCAGGATCCCGAACCAGACGACGCCGACGAGCAGCAACAACCCCCAGATGCTCACCCAGACCCGGTTGACCGAGCCCAGCGACACGATGAAGGCGATCAGCACGAGCAGCTCGACCACAAGTGCTTTCGCGTCGAACGACGACAGCCACCCGAGCGTGCGCTCCGTTGCTCCGCGTCCCGGGGAGAGCAAGATGAGCGCCGCCGCGCCGGTCGACACCCCCGATGCGAGGAACAACGCCCCCAGCCACGGGCTGTCCGCCCAGATGGGGCGGTTGGTGACCGACAGGAGGATCCCCGTGTAGCCGGCGATGAAGAGCCCGAGCAGGCCGCCGACGCCCGCGACGAGCTTGGCGACCCCACCGCGCACCACTCCGCCGACGGCGCGGAGTGCCGGCATCTGGAGCCGTCCCTCTTCGGCCCTCGCCCCGAGGGCGGAGAGCACGGCAAACAGCCCGAACAGGAGAATCGCCCACGCCCCGAAGGAGATGGGTGACCACCCCTTGAACATGATCGCCGGGAAGTGCTCGGACTGGAACAGCATGTGCCAGAAGCGCAGGGGTCGACCGAGGTCGATCGTCAGAAGCAAACCCGAGAGAATCGCGCCGACCGCGGCCACGTCGTATCCCGTGCGGATGACGGGGCGATCCTCCGCCCCGCCGAACCAGTCCAAGAGGGCCGACAGGAAATACGCCCCGCCGGCGAGCCCGCCCACGAAGAAATACGGAATAATGAACCAGGTCCAATGGGGTGCGCCGGTAAAGAAGGAGTCAGACATTTCCCGGGCCTCCCCCGGCGCGGCTCTGCTCGTCCATGCGCCGCTTCCGCAGGCCGACGAGCGCCAGCACGCCCAGGACGGCGGCGCTCGCCACCGAGAAGGTGGAGCTCTTGGCGAGGTTCCGCGACGGAAGCTGTGGGTGCCGCGGCAGCCCGTATACCTCGGGTTCGTCGACGAGGAGGTAGAACGAATTGAGCCCGCCGAGCGCCCCTTCCGGGTCGGCGCCGTAGAGCTCGGCCTTCACGCCCTGCGCCTTGAGCTGGTCGACGCGCTTGTGTGCGCGCGTGCGCAGCTCGGCGATCGACCCGAACTGGATCGAGTCCGTGGGGCACGCCTTCGAGCACGCGGGCTCGAGGCCGACCTGGAGCCGGTCGTAGCAGAGCGTGCACTTCTGGGCCGTGCCCGATACCGGATTGATGTCGATCACGCCGAACGGACACGCGGCGATGCAGGCCCGACATCCGTTGCAGACGTCGGACTGGATCACGACGGTGTCGAACTGGGTGCGGATGATCGCGCCGGTCGGGCACACCTCCAGGCATCCCGCCTGGACGCAGTGCTTGCACACGTCGCTCATCATCAGCCAGCGGCCGTCGTACGGACCCTTGAACTGCTCGATGAAGCGGACGTGCCGCCAGTGGATGCCGTCCAGCTTGCGGGTGTTGTCGTAGCTGTCGCCGGAGAGCTCCCGGACCCCGCCGTTCTCGGCCGGGAGCTGGTTCCATTCCTTGCACGCGACCTCGCACGCCTTGCAGCCGATGCAAACCGTGGTGTCGGTGAAGAACCCCATGGCTTCGGCCATAATCACGCCTTCTCCACGTTGCAGACGAACGCCTTGCCCTCGTGGATCGACACGTTGGGGTCGCCGACCCAGGACGTCAGGTCGTTGACCACGTCGCCGGTGCTCAACCCCATCCAGCCCCAGTGCCAGGGCATGCCCACGTGGTGTATGGGCTTCCCGGCGATGTGCATCACACCGATGCGATGGGTGACCAGCGCTTTCGCGCGGATATGGCCGCGCGGGCTCGACACGACCACCCAATCGAGGTTCTTGATCCCCTTTTCCTTGGCCAAGTCATGCCCGAGCTCAATGAACAGCTCGGGCTGGAGCTCGGCGAGCCACGGCAGCCAGCGACTCATCGCGCCCGCCAGGTAGTGCTCGGTGAGCCGGTACGTGCTGATCACGTAGGGGAACTTCGGGTCGCCCACCGCGGCGAGCTTGTTGTACGGCTTGCCCGGCGCCCACACCTTGTGCACGGGACTGGTCTGCTGCTTGTACAGCGGGTTCTGGACCGGCGACTCGTGCGGCTCGTAGTGGGTCGGGAGCGGCCCGTCCACGAGGCCCGCCGGCACGAACAGCCACCCCTTGCCGTCGGCTCGCATGATGAAGGGCTGCGTACCCGACAGCGCGTCGAGGCCTATGCCGTCCGGCTTCGGTTGCGCGTCGGGGGCCTTGGTCGTCCCGAAGTCGGGCACATCGTAGCCGACCCACTTGCCGCGCGGCACCGCCTTGCCCGTCTTCGGATCGGGCGGGTTGACGAACGTCGGGTCCCACCAGATCCAGCGCTTGCGCTCGCTCCAGGGGTTGCCCTTCAGGTCGGCGGATGCGCGGTTGTACATGACGCGCCGGTTGGCCGGCCAGGCCCAACCCCACTTCAGGTGCGCGCCCGGCACCCCCGGGGGATCGGCCTCGCGCCGGGCCGTCAGGTTCTGATCCCACGCCGGGTAGCAGCCGCAGTAGATCCACGAGGCGCAGGTCGTCGACCCATCGTCTTTCAGCTCGCCAAAGCCCTTGAGATGCTGCTTCGGGTCGGCCGTCTGATAGCCGTTGATCTCGCGCAGCACCTTGCGCGCGCTGATCTCGCCCGGGTACAGGGGCTCTTCGCCTGCATCGGGATCGAAGTCCCAGGTGACGTTGTTCCAGCCCTGGTCCCGCGACAGCTTGGAGCTCGCGTACGCCTTCTTGAGCCGCTTCGCCAGGTTGTGGTAGAACCAGCTGTCGGTGCGGCAGTCACCAGGCGCCTTCGCCGCGAAGGAGTGCCACTGCAGCATCCGCTGCGTGTTCGTAAAGCTGCCGTCGTATTCGGCGATCTGGGTCGAGGGGAAGAAGAAGATCTCGGTCTTGATGTCCGCGACCTTCACCTCTCCGTTTTTCACCTCGGGGCCGAGATACCAGTGCGTGGCGGTCTCGGTGAGCCAGTTGTCCTTTACCACGAGCCAGTCGAGCTGCCGCATCGCCTGCCGGGTCGCCCCGCCGTTGAGCGACGTGGCGGGGTTTTGGCCGACACAGCACATCCCCTTGACCTTGCCGTCCGCCATGGCGGCGAAGGTGGCGATGTGGGAGTGGTCGCCCAAGATCTTCGGGTGCCAGTCGTAGCCGAAGTCGTTCTCGGTGGTCGCCGCGGTGCCGTACATCGACTTCAGATACGACACCAGGAACTTCGGCGTGTTGCCGTAATAACTGGTGGGGCTCGTCTCGGCCGCCATGTAATCCCGCAGCGACTCGTGCGGCCGGAGCGCCGACGGCGCGTTCATATAACCGTGGATGCTGTGGTACAGCGTCGGCACATCGGTCGAGCCCTGGATCGCGGCGTGGCCGCGCAACGCCATCACGCCCGCGCCGGGGCGGCCGATGTTGCCCAGCAGCAGCTGGAGCAGCGCGCAGCAGCTGATCATCTGCACGCCGTAAGTGTGCTGCGTCCACGCGACCGCGTAGGCGAACGCGCTGGTGCGGTCGCGACCGGAGTTCTCGAGCAGCATTTCGGCGACCTTGACGAACTTCTCTTTGGGGGAGCCGCACACCTGCTCCACCATCTCGGGCGTGTAACGGGCGAAGTGCCGCTTCAGGATCTGGAACACACAATGCGGGTTCTGGAGGGTCGGATCTTTCTCGGCCGGCCCCGGCTTGAGCGACCGCACCAGGTCGTCGAACGGCGGACCGGCGCGCTTCGCGATCAAGTCCTTCGTGGCTGGGCCCGGGGGCTTCGGCCCCCGCTTGTACGCCCAGCTCGCGTTGTCGTACCGACCCTCGAGCCCGTTGTACGGCCAGAACGCCGGCTCGGTGAACTTCACCATTCCCGAAAAAACGCCCTCCAGATCCTCGGTGTCCTTGAAGTCGTCGCCGATGATCGTCGCGGCGTTGGTGTAGTTGACCGCGAACTCCTTGAAGAAGGGGTCCGTGTTCCACCGCTTCGAGTTGATGACGTAATTGATCAGCCCGCCGAGGAACGCGATGTCCGAGCCGGCGCGGATCGGCACGTGCAGGTCGGCGACGGCGCTGGTACGCGTGAACCGGGGATCGACGTGCACCAACTTCGCCCCGTTCAACTTCGCTTTCATGGGCCAACGGAACGCCACCGGGTGGCATTCCGCCATGTTCGAGCCCATGATGACGAAGCAGTCGGTGTGCTCGAGGTTGCGCGGATACAGCGTCGCCGCGCCGCGACCGAACCGTGTCCCCAGACCGGGGACGCTAGAGCTGTGTCATATCCTGGCCTGATTCTCGATGGCGACGACCCCGAGCCCACGCCAGAATTTCTGGCACACGTGGTTGAACTCGTTGTCGAGGGTGGCGCCGCCGAGCGCGAAGATCGCGGGCGTCATGTTCACGAGCTTCCCGTTCGGGAGCTTTTCGATGAACGTCTCGTCGCGCGTCTTCTTGATCAGCTCGGCCACGCGATCCATGGCCCACTCGAGCTCCACCACTTCCCAGTCACTCGCTCCCGGCTTGCGGTGCAGGACCTTCGTGGCCCGGTTGGGATTCATGTGGAGCTGGTAGATCGCCGCGCCTTTGGGGCAGAGGGTGCCCTCGTTGTGCGGGCTGCGCGGATCGCCTTCGATGTTCACGATCTTGCCGTCGACCGTGTGGATCAGGGTCGCGCACCCCACCGAGCAGAACGGACAAATGCTCGGCGTGGTCTTGGCGTCCTTGATCCGCAGCTCCTGCGCTCGCGCCGTGGCCGGCGCCAGCGTCACCCCGAGCCCGACCAGCCCCCCGATCGCCGTCCCCGCCCCCCCGCTGGCCGTGAGGCGCAGGAAATCCCGTCGACTCACCTGCATAGATTCCTCCGCGCTCGAATCGAATGGTGAGGTGGGTGCGCGAAGCTGCGTCGCCGACTCCGGATGATATAGAGACATCGTTCCAAGGGCGCAACCCCTGTTTCGACACGCAGCGGCAGGCGTTCCGTCGGGTCTGGCGAGATCGCTGTCAGTGCTCTAGCGTCTCGAAAGAATGGATCCCTTGCCCGACTTGACCCCCGAGCATTTCGAGATCCTGGTGACGCGCGAGCTGCGCAAAATCGGGCTCGACGTTTCCGAGCTGCGCACGCATCGGTGCTCGCAGCTCCCCGAGCCCGAGCGCGGTTATCTCCTTGAGCTCAAAGGCGTAGTGAGGGGCGCCGGCTGGCAGCGGCGTGTCCTCATCGCGTGCCGGCGACAACACCACGCGATCGTCGCCGCCGACGTCGAGCTGCTACGGGAGCACCTCCAGGAAGCGAACGCCGAGGCGGGCCTGCTCTTCGGGGCCGCCGACTTCGATCCCACTGCCCTGACTGCCGCCCAGGACAGCCCCCTCGCCCTCCTCCGGGTCACGGACGGCCGAACGGCCTTCGACACGAGCGGGTGGGGCACACCGGGCCACTATCCCGCCTGGCTTCCCGCCTACTGCGCTCAGTCGGTGGAGCGCGATCCGCTCGGTCAGCCACGCTACCAACTGCTCGCAACCGGGCAGGCCGGCGTGATCGTCGAACCGCTCCGCCCCCGTACTAAGGAAAGGCGAGACGCATGACCGAGCCGCGACCGCAGAAAGATGCGATGGACGTGCTCCAGGCCTTCGTGGACGACTACAACGCTCGGGCCCGGCCGGCGATTCCGCTCGGCGCCGCGGGCGAAGCGGGCGGCGCGCAGTTGCGGCTGCGGTACAGCCCGGCCGAAGGTCAGGTCTCGATCTTCCACATGGTGGCCGTCAACCGCAACGGTCGCGCCGCCATCCTCGTGCAGCGCTTCGATGGACCGACGGCCGACACCGCCGTCCAGGCAGGCCTGTGGGCCAGCAAGCAGCTCGGGCGGCGGTAGTTTCGATGCGCGAGCTTGGCACGCTGGGGGGCGCGGTGAGCCAGGCAAAGGCCGTGAACCGGCGAGGCCAGGTGGTGGGCACGAGTCGCGACGGCCTGGGTCGCACCAGGGCGTTCCTCTGGCAGGAAGATCTGGGAATCGTAGACTTGAAACCGCTCACGGGCGTGAACACCTCGGCCAACGACATCAACGAGAACGGCGAGATCACCGGCGGCGGGGACACTGGCTTCGGCGACTTTCATGCCTACCTCTTGTCCGAGGGCACGAGCTTCGACCTCGGCACGCTGGGAGGGAACGAGAGCGAGGCGCTCGCCGTGAATCGCCGGGGGCAGGTGGCGGGGCACAGTCGGCTCGGTGGAGCGGTGGCGAAACATGCGTTCGTGATCCCGGAGCCCGGCACCATGGTCGACGTGGGCAGCCTTGGAGGAGCCGGGACCACGAGCATCGCGCACGACGTGAACGACGAGGGCGCGGTGGTGGGCCTGACGGAGACGCGGACCGGACAGCCGCACGCATTTCTCTGGACTCTGGTCGACGGCATGCGGGATCTCGGTGCGTTGGGCGCGGGCTCCAGCATCGCGCTGGGCATCAACAATCGGGCCGAGATCGTGGGCGGAAGCGGTCATGCGTTTCTGTGGACGGAACAGGACGGCATGCTCGATCTCGGTACTCTCGGCGGACGGACCAGCTGCGCGAATGACATCAACGATCTCGGCTGCATCGTGGGCGTGAGCCAGACTGGTGGGACCGACGCGCGGAGCCTCCCGGTCACCCGGGCGTTTCTCCGGACGCCGGATGGGACCATGCTGGACCTGGGCACGCTCGGCGGGGAGCATAGTTCCGCCGCGGCCATCTCCGAGGGCCATGACGGCGTGGTCCGGATCGCCGGGCACAGCCACGACGTCGCAGGTGCGGTTCGCGCGGTCGTCTGGACGGTACGCCTGACGTAGCGAACGGATGTCTAACTAGGAGGCAACCATGGCGTGGACCCAGGTCTACGATCCGCTGCACAACTGGATGCTCTCTACTCTCGTCGCCGCGCTGCCGATCCTGGTGCTGTTCGGGTTGCTGGCGGGGCTGCGAGTGAAGCCGCATTGGTGTGCGATTGCCGGCGCCGGCACGGCGGTTCTGGTGGCGGTCCTGGTGTTCGGGATGCCGCTCCGTCTGGCGGGCATGAGCTTCGTCTACGGGGTCGGCTTCGGTATCGTCAAGATCGCCTGGATCGTCTTGGCGGCCGTGTATCTGTACGACGTGTCCGTTCACACGGGTCAGTTCGAGATCATGAAGGAGTCGGTCGCCGGCATCACCGCCGACCGACGCCTGCAGCTCCTGATGGTGGCGTTCTGCTTCGGTGCCTTCATCGAGGGCGCGGCGGGATTCGGGGCACCGGTGGCGATCGCGGGCGCCTTCATGATCGGCCTCGGGTTCAAGCCGTTCCACGCTG